>Ga0163150_10004274_pt1 | contig 19275 bp, 22 predicted proteins | sample OliLakLV19P2IB_FD_148628 | JGI IMG/M metagenome (GOLD analysis project Ga0163150, IMG submission 148628) | Freshwater microbial mat bacterial communities from Lake Vanda, McMurdo Dry Valleys, Antarctica - Oligotrophic Lake LV.19.P2.IB | ecosystem: Environmental > Aquatic > Freshwater > Lake >...
GAGTACTGGTGTTCCTGTAAAAAAAATGCAATTTAGTATACTATAGAGATGATTAAGGCTTATATTTTCGATATGGACAACACGTTAGTAGATACGTGGGATTTGATTTACAACAGTTTCTTGCATACATTTAACACTCATAATCTTCCGAGGTTAACACAGAAAGAATTAATCAAACGGATGGGTCCAACAGCAATTGAAGTATATAAAGAGTTTGCTCATAATATAACTGCAGAAGAACTTTTAGAAACTCACAGAAAATTTGCGAGTCAAAATCTTCATCTTGCCACAATATATACTCATACGCTTTCGACGTTACAAACTCTAAAAAAGAAAAAAATGAAACTTGGTATTGTAACTGCACGCTCCAAACTCTCATCTATTGATATTTTAAAACGATCTGGTATTTTTGAATTGTTTGATGCGGTAGTTTCTGCAGAAGATGTAATCAATGCCAAACCGCATCCGGATCATGTATTAAAAGCATTAGAGATTTTAATCGTAAAGCCAAATGAAGCTGTCATGGTGGGAGATACAATAGCTGACATTCAATCTGGAAAAGGAGCAGGAACATTCACTGTTGGAGTTACTTATGGATTTCATAAAGATACAATAAAGGATGCAAAACCTGATTATCTTATTACTGACATCAAAGATATACTCACTATTCTTACCTAAGACATTTTCGGGTGAGCAGTAAACTTTCTTGAATCTGTTCTAGTTTTTCTTTCTTAGAACGTGCAGTTGGAAAAGAATTAATCTCAAATACTATTTTTTTATGTTGGGGATTTTTTTTGATTTCTGTAAATAATTCCCGTAGTGGAAGTGCTCCATGTCCAAGTGGTAAATGCTCTTTCCCATTTTTAAAATCGCTCATATGAATGACTGCAATATTTGCATGATATTTTTTATAAAATGTAACAATATCATAGTTGGCTGATGCGATATGAGAGAGATCAAATGTCATTTGTATATTATTTTTGACACAAAACTCTCCATAGGTGAGAGGATCGAATGTCACTTTTGGATACCACTTAAGTATTGGCATAATTGGGTTACTTTCAAAGCAAAGTGTTAACCCTTTGTCCTTTGATAATTCTTTGAGACGAATAATTTTACTTGGAGTTTGTTCTAGTATGTTTATCACACTGCTTAAGTGAATTACGTATGTGTTTACCTTGTGGAAGATATTAGAAATATTAACCATATTTTTTAATAGAAGGCTAGGAGTATTAAATACAAGTTGTAGCGGTTGATGAATACCAATTATTGGGATTTTGTAGTGATTGCTTAATTCTAAAATATGATGCGGGGTGGAGAAAATATCTTTATAGGAAGCAAGATAATCTATCCCATCAAAACCAGATTGTTTTGCAAATTGAAATAGTTCTTCATGATTAAATGGATAAAAAGTGGTTCCCAGAGCAACTTTTATCATCTAACAATTATAGTACTTTGGAAGAATAGTGTATACTTATAGTCCATGATAGAGCAAGCAACAGTGGCAGGTGGATGTTTTTGGTGTGCAGAGGCTGTTATAAAACGGCTCAAAGGAATTCAATCAGTCACTTCGGGTTATTCAGGTGGTACTGTACAGGATCCCACATACGATCAAGTGTCTGCTGGGATAACTGGACACGCTGAAGCAATACAAATAGATTTTGATCCCGCAGTTATTCCTTATGAAAAAATACTCATTGTTTTTTTTGCAACACATAACCCAACAGAATTAAATAAACAAGGAAACGATGTCGGAACTCAATACAGATCTGAAATTTTTTATCACAGTGATATACAAAAAAAAGTAGCTGAAAACGTTATAAAAGAAGTAGAAAATCAAGGACGATACAAAGATCCGATTGTCACCAAAATCACACCATTCACAAATTTTTATACTGCAGAGCCACATCATCAAAGTTATTATGAAAGAAATCAAGACGCACCTTACTGTCAATTTGTTATAAATCCTAAAATTCAAAAATTGATGAAAGAATTTAGAAAGGATTTAAAAGACCCGAATGCCCAAATCGAAACGAGCTAAGTTTCTTTTTTTTCTAATTCTTTTGGATATTGTTTTACTTTCTTTTGCAGGGGTTTTTTTCTACCAAAAATCTCAATTGGAAAATCTAGTCTCAGTGAAAAAAACTAGTACAAAAAAAATAACAAAACCAACTGCTACTCCCACTGTCGTTCCCGTTGCAACCGTATCAGCACAACCCACAAAAATTGTTCTCAATAAATCGATATACACAATCGCAATTTTAGGAGATTCAATGGTGGATACTATGGGTGAAAATCTTCCATATTTAGAAAAAGTTTTAAAAAATAAATATTCAAAGAGCGTTCAATATAAGTTATATAACTATGGTATTGGTGCACAAAATGTAGAACTTGGCCTGGCCCGCATTGGAAGTGCTCTGCCATATAAAGAACGGAATTTTCCTCCATTGACCACACTCAAGCCTGATATTTTAATTCTTGGATCCTTTTCATATAATCCATTTTTTCCGCATGACAAAAATAGACATTGGCAAGGGCTCACAAAACTTATTCAAGAGTCCCGTTCAATTTCAAATTCTCTCTATCTGTTAGCCGAGATAGCACCATTGAAAGAAGATTTTGGGAAAGGTCCAAATGGTCCAAATATGATACTAGAAGAAGCAGTCACTCATTCCAATCGCATCATAGAACAATTAGATGGGACGATTGCATTGAGTCGGAGTCTAAATATTCCCCTGATTGATTCATATACCCCAACTCAAGTAAATGGCAAACATGGAATGAAAGGGTATGTTGATGGAAATGATGGGATTCATCCATCTGCCTCGGGTCATGAATTTATGGCAGAAAAAATTGTTGAAACCATCGAGCTTCCTTAACTTTGCAAAAAAGGAATATATATAGTAAGCTAGAGAATACTTCATACCTGCCTATGCATGAATATTCCACCCCCATGATGAGACAATACATGGAGGTAAAAAAAAACTACAAAGACTGCTTGCTCCTCTTTCGAATGGGTGATTTCTACGAGCTTTTTATGGAAGACGCTCATATTGGCGCGCGCGTACTTAATATTACGTTAACAAGCAAGGCAGGTGGTAAAGATGGGAAGATTCCGATGGCTGGAGTACCGTATCATGCGGCGGATACATATATTGCCAAGTTAGTAAAAAATGGTTACAAAGTTGCGATCTGTGAGCAACTGAGTCCCCCGAACAAAAAAGGTCTAGTCAAGCGAGACGTGGTGAGGGTTGTTACTCCTGGAACTCTTCTTGATGAATCAAATCTTGAGAAAAAAGAAAATAATTTCATTGTAAGTATATTGATCGAATCGGATATTCTAGCATTATCAGTGGCAGATATATCAACCGGTTATTTTGCAACATCAGAATTTGTATATGATAATTTAGGAAAAACACTGCAGGAAGAATTGTCAAAACTAAATCCTATCGAATGCATATTACCTGAAGAATTATATAGTGATTCTGATATTCTAAAATTGGTAACGGTTCAGAAAGGATTGAATGTTTTTTCCTTTTCAAAATGGGATATGTATTCACAAAATGCCAGCAAATTTCTTAAGAAACATTTTGGCGTATCTACACTTTCTAGTTTTGCAATCGAAGAAAAGAAAGTATCACAAAAATCATCAGCTGCACTTCTTGGATATCTGCAAGATACACAAAAGGGGAGTGTTTCTCATATTCGAAAAATATCATCTTTAACACAAGTTGACGGTCTCATAATTGACCGTTCAACAATGATTAATTTAGAACTTTTCTCAACTATTCGAGAGCATGATGTAAAGGGATCTCTACTGGATGTTTTAGACAATACTACTACTGCAATGGGAGGAAGAATGTTGAAAGCGTGGATTAAAAAACCACTAGCACAAAAAGAGGACATCGAAAAACGAATGGATAGCGTTGAAGAGTTTATTCAAAAACCAGAGCAAAGAATACTATTGCAGGATTTGCTCAAGCAAATTCCTGATATTGAGCGTTTATTATCAAGACTTTCTGTCAATTTGGGGAATGCACGAGATTTAGTAAATTTAAAAAATTCCTTAAAAATAATACTGGATGTTAAAAAATTGTTAGAGCACAGTAATTCAGAACTATTAAAGGAACAAGGTACCTGTATCTCAAAACATTTGGAGAAAATCTTAAAAACAATAACGATTGTTATCGTAGATGAACCCCCACTATCAATAAAAGATGGAGGGATGATCAGAAACGGAGTTCACAAAAAATTAGACGAATTGCGAGAAACAATTGGAAAAAGTAAGACATTTATTTTAAACCTTGAAAAAAGTGAAAAGGAAAAAACAGGAATCAATTCTCTGAAAATTAGATACAACTCAGTCTTCGGGTTTTATATTGAGTTATCAAAAGCAAATATGCATTTGGCACCCAAGCATTATTTGAGAAAGCAAACATTAGTTAATTGCGAAAGGTATATTACAAAAGAATTAAAAGTTCACGAGGAAATAATTTTAACTGCTGAAGAAAAAATTAATGAGTTAGAGTACAAATTATTTCAAGAAGTATCAAACTTTGTTATTTCCCAAACAGATTACATTCAAGCTGCTGCAGAAAGTGTTGCAGTAGTTGATTGTATTATAAATTTTGGGGCTCTCTCCGAAAAGCAACAGTACACTCGCCCAACATTATTATACTCGGGAGAAATAAGAATCAAACAAGGCCGCCATCCCGTTGTCGAGAAATTATTAGATGATCAAAAGTTTGTTCCTAATGACTTATCCCTCGATAACATTAACCAACAATTGCTGATTATAACAGGACCAAATATGGCAGGAAAATCCGTTTTTATTCGCCAAGTTGCTATCATTGTTTTAATGGCACAGCTTGGTTGTTTTGTTCCCGCACAGAGTGCTCATATATCAGTTGTCGATCGAATTTTTGTAAGATCTGGAGCTTCAGATGTTATTACCTCTGGCCTTTCAACATTTATGGTTGAGATGGTAGAAACAGCATACATTCTTAATAACGCTACAAAAAATTCGCTCATTATCATGGATGAAATAGGACGGGGAACAAGCACCTATGATGGAATAAGTATTGCATGGGCGGTAGCAGAATATTTAGTCAAATATATACAACCTTCTCCAAAAACTCTTTTTGCCACGCACTATCATGAACTTCAAACGCTTGAGGAGCAATATCCAAAACAAATTAAAAATTTCCATATGGCTGTTACTGAGGAAAAAGGAGAACCCATCTTTTTACACACAATCTTACCAGGGGGAGCGTCACACAGTTTTGGGGTTGCGGTGGCAAAACTTGCTGGAGTACCAAAACCTGTAATTGACAAGGCGTATGAGATACTTCAGAATTTAGAATTTAGAGATGTTGAAAAAGGAAAAAACTATCAAAATATTACTCTAAATGAAACGAAGAATATGGAGAAAAGCCCACTTAGAACTGACAATAGCAGTTTAATTGATCGAATTATACAAAAAGAAATAGCACAATTAGATATTGCCAATCTAACACCGCTTGAAGCACTTAACAAATTGTCAGATCTAAAAGACAAACTCAAACTTCTGAATACTCACGAAGATTTCCGCGAAGCAGATTAACAATTCCTTGCAATAATCCCTTCGTCTATATTATTATGGTCAGACTTCATGAATAAAATCTTTACTCTTCCAGAAAGTGTTGTTTCTAAAATTGCCGCTGGAGAAGTTATTGAACGACCTGCATTTGCGGTAAAAGAACTTATTGAAAATGCACTTGATGCAAAAGCAACAAATATCGAAATTCGAATAGAAGAAAGTGGCTTGAAAAAAATCATTATTATTGATAATGGTGTAGGAATGAGTAGAGAAGATTTAAAGATCTGTTTTCTTCCTCACACAACAAGCAAATTAAAATCCGAAGAAGAATTACTCAGAATTCAAACATTTGGTTTTCGTGGAGAAGCCTTGTCCTCAATTGCTGCAATTTCAAATGTCACGATCAAATCTAAAACTGAAGATGATATTGCAGGAACAGTTATAGAAATAAAGAATGGAGGAGTACAAAATCTATCATCAATAGGTATGCCAAAAGGGACACAGGTAGTAGTTGATTATTTATTTTTTTCAGTTCCGGCACGCCGTAAGTTTTTAAAATCTCAATTAACAGAATTTCGTCTTACCACAGACATTATTACAAACTATGCTTTATCTTTTCCAAAAGTGCACTTTTCGTTAATTCACAACGGAAAAGAAATATTAAATCTTTCAAAAAAAGAAATAATTTCAGATAGATTGAAAGTCTTGTTGGGTGATCATTTTTTTAATAATGTTGTACCTTTTTCATTTGAGGAGAACCATATAAAACTGTCTGGATTTATTGGAAAACCTCAGATTGCATCAAAACAAAATCAAAAACAATATCTGTTCATTAATAGCAGATCTGTTACAGACAAATTGATTTCGTTAGCTGTTAAAGAAAGTTATGGGACATTATTGCCAGCATCATATACTCCAGTTTTTTTAATCTTTGTTACAATGCCTTCAGAACTAGTCGATATAAATGTTCATCCTCGCAAAGAAACAGTCTCTTTCATAAATTCAAAAGGAGTATTTGATACAACAAAGCAAGCAATAATTCAGACATTATCAGATAGCAACATCACATTTTCACTATCGAAGTTTAAAGAAGAACCATCACTCAGATTTGGTGAAACAAGGTCTTTGTCAGCGAATCAGTTGAAAAAGAAAGTTTTAACAATCAACAAAGCATCACTTATATTGCAAATTGATAAAACGTATCTTATTGTTTCGACAAAAAATGGAATTGTTATGCTTGATCAACATGCTGCACATGAGCGAATTTTATATGAGGAATTTGTCATAACTCTTGAAAAAGAAAAACAAAAAAATAGTCAATACACCCTTCCCAAACTGTTATTCATTACTTTATCAGTTTCTGACATACAAATTCTCGAGGAATATAAGGATTTATTTATAAAGGTTGGTTTTACCATAGAACCTTTTCAAGGCAAAACTATTTTAATCCGAAAAATTCCATCCTTTTTTAAAGGAAGAAATATTGGAAAAATACTACTCGATATGATATCAGACTTGAAAACCAGCGAAGGAATTAAATCGATCGATACGGGAACGGAGCGTATGATTTCTTTTCTTGCATGCAGAGGAGCAGTAAAAGCTGGGGATTCACTCTCAGGTAATCAAGCAAAAGATATTATAATGAAATTACAAAAAACGAAAAATAATCCAACCTGTCCGCATGGTCGTCCAACACATATTGAAATGAGTGTTACAGATCTTGATATACTTTTTAAACGCATATAAAAATCTCATATTTGCTTTTTTCAAATTCTGGAGTAGAATTGCAGAGTGAAATACTCAAAAAAACGGCTTCTTTTAATTGCCGACATAATTATCCAAAACAAAAAAATTTCCCTTGATAATCTTGATTACATTTCTTCTTTTGAAAGATCAACAACAGAAAATACTTTTTTCAAACTACTAAAAAGATCTGCGGTTCCCTTATCTTTATTGTTTGGGTTTTTATTTACTGCATATCCGACCTGGGTATCAAAAATTGTTGATGATTTACCTTTTTGGACTAATATGAATGTGGCAATTCTGACTGGAGTTGACTATTTATGGGATATTATTGGGGAACCAGTGAGAAAGGAAAATGTGGTATATCATATTCCTAATATTATTTTATATTCGTTTGGAATTTTTGGAATCAAGAAATTATTTGATGCATTAGACAAGCGGACATGGCTTGATAAAGTAGTAAAGTCAAAAGAAGTGTTAATAGACCAAATAAAACATGGAAACTTAAATGTTTTGTTAAAAAAAGGACATTCAATTTTGTTCGTCGGAAATGGTGATTTTATTGGAATGCAATTCGTTTTAAATCATAAAAAAGAAGATGTGATAACAATTTCCGAAAAAAAACCACAATACACCGATATATGGAACTATTACAATGCAGGAACAAGTTATGAAGATTTAAAAACAGTAATTGAACGCGCAAGTGGAGAAAATAACGGAGAATATATTTTCTTCCCTGTTAAAGATGATCAGATTTTTTTGCCAAGTCCTACTGCATATGACTTGTCTCCCCATAAATTAGATATTCTTTGTCAAAATATTAGAACGATTGAAAAAGAAAACAGATGGAAACCAAAACGTATATTTATTGTAGGAGACAAGTACCACAAAAGTTTTGTCCAATCAGAAGATCAAAAAAGGGTCCTTAAAAATACTGAAGATATTATTTCACTCGATTCCATTTCAAAAAAATATTCTTTCATATCGCTTATTGATCCAACAGAAATAGTTTTGAAAAAGACATTACAGATTGCAAATGGAAGACGAATTGTATTTCGTGCAACAAAAGAAGGTATAAAAGAATATAAAGAGAGATTTTATTCAAGACTCAGAAAAATGGGTTACAAAACAAAAGCATCCAAAAAAGGAATTTTAACAATTGGGTATGATTTATTTGAAGATCAGACAGAACAACAAACATTATCTCGTACTATTGATGACTATTTTCCTGTAGTACTATCCAAAAATGTTAAAGATGCACTTATTAGAAATGGGTATAAGGAAGGTGAATTTTTATATGTTCCTGAATTGGTTTTGGAATTGTTATCGCGTAAAGCAGCAGAACAATAAGCAATATTAATTTGCCTTTTTTTCTTGACTTGCTCGAAGGATCGCATTAGCTCTTTTTGCAGAATTGCTTGCTTCTTTATTGGCCTTCATTAATTCTCTTTTTTGATTTTCGATATTTCGTTGATTATCAAAATCTGCTTGACAAACTTCATTAGTACACAAAATTAATGTGTGTTCTATTTGTTGAGTTCTTGTATAGGTTGTTATTTCTTGTGTCCACGTTTTTGCTATGCGCTTTTTGCTGCCACAACGATTACATGGTTGATTAAGATATGAGGGGGTATTACTGTTAATCTTCGGCATATTTGAGGTGGAAGTATTATACCAGAAAGGGACACAAAAGTCTATTTTCTAGAAGTTTTTGAGGCTATTATATAAATGCCATTACAACAGAGTTAAATTTGGTGGCCAACGTAAAACAAATTTAAATTTTCTTAAACTGTGCCGCGTCTCAAAAATCGTGCCAAAAAGACAACGACTGCTACAACGAGCAAGATATGTATAAGTCCTCCGGCAATATTAAATACAAAGCCGCCAAGCCATGCGATTATTAAAACAATTGCGAGTATTTCCAATAAACCCATTTTATTCACCACCTTTCTATCTAAATTTTACAAATGTAGAGTTATAAAAGCGCAATGTATTAGTAAGATCTACGTAAGGAAGAGCTTAGCGGAATTAGACAGTTTCTTCTACTTCTTCAGGAGTTACAGGTTTTGCGAGTTGTAAAAGGTGTACGAGGCCGAATGCTATAAGAAAATAAATTACCCCCGCAAACATTGTGGACCATTCTATAATTGAGTTTCCATCTACATAAGATGGAACTATCCCAGAAAAAGGGAGAGCCAACGGGGCAGACAGCGCATAAACAAGATTTACAAAACCGCTTATTTGATTTGCTCCAATAGCTTTTAGTGTTGCTCGAAATCCCAGCAATAATTCTATAAAGATCAAAATGTACCAGATTATTTGGTATGTTCTAAAAATTCTTTTCTTTTTATCATAAATCTTCTGAGGGTGTTCTGTTTTGACCAATGGTTCCCTGATTACTGTGGTTTGTTTGAGCGTTGGAGCATCTAGTGGGGTTGTCTGAACTGTTACGTCATGGTCTTCAACTATAGGAGTATGAAGAGTAGGATCTACAATTTTTTGTGTTGTTCTGACAACATTTGGTTGTTGAGGCATGTCTTCTTCAATAATTGTTTTTCGGACGGCCATAACAATAGTGTAACATACTTTGGGTAAAAACAAGTCAAGAAGAATCTTTCTAAAGGAATTTATGAAAAATATGGCTATTTTAGCGTTTTTGTGCTATAATACGCATGATGAATAAGGGTTTTTATGTGAGCGGATTTCTTTTTCATCCACATACAGAGCAAATTCTCTTGCAGCAAACTTCACAAAGTTCTCAGTGGTCTTTATTGGGAGGGGAAAGTCCCGATGAGCAAGCTGGGGAAAAAGTATTCCGTCAATTAATTTCGGCGCTTCTTAAAGTAAAGCTTGATCTTCAAGCGATAATGCAGGTATACAGCTATTTTCATAAAGATCTTAAAAAAACCCATTCTATTTTTTATGGAAGGGTGGAAGAAACAAAAGACTTTAAACCTTCAAAGGGAACCACATTTACATGGTTTTCAAGACGTCAAATAATTAAATTACCTCTTGATGAACAAACCAAGCAAGATATTATTATTGGACAACGGGTTATTGATTCTCATGAAAGAAAACGCCTTGGTGAACCAAACCTCGAATAGAGAATTTCTATTTTTCTTCTAGTCGGTTCATTTTGAGAGGCATATATAGCTGGTATAATCATTGTTGTACTACAATATATGAAGGAGCCGCGATGTATTCGAATTTTTAAGACGCGACAAGAAGCCTCTTTTGCAAAAAATGTTCTCAAAGAAATTAGTATTGAGTCATATTTCAAAGAAGATAAATTTCGAGAGTTAACTTTAAAAGATTTAGGGATGGAATCACGATTTCGATTGTATATATCACAAGACGATATCAACAAGGCAGCACAATTTTTAGCGAAAAAAATAAAAAGAAGGATTGAAGATGCTTAGTCTACAAATGTGAGGGCTATACCTTTTTTCTCAGCTCGTCCAGTTCTTCCAATTCTGTGGACATAATCATCGTATGAAGCTGGTTGGTCAAAGTTAATAACGTGAGTAACATCTACAATATCCAGTCCTCGTGCAGCTACGTCTGTTGCAAGAAGTACCTGAATATATCCTTTTTTAAAATCATCAAGAGCTCGTTGCCGTTGTCCTTGAGATTTATTTCCATGAATTGATGCCACACGAAATCTTCTCAGTGCTAATGCTTTTTGTAATTTCTCTACCCCCCATTTTGTCCGGCCAAATACAATAACTTTTTTGAATTCTTCTTGGGCTAATAGATCATGCAAGACATCTATTTTTTGTCTTCCATTCATTTTTATAATGTCTTGCTCGATCGTTTGTGCAGTATCATGAGTTTTGACCGAAATAGTAACAGGATTTTTCAAAAATGTTTGCATAATTGGATATACAGCAGGAGGAATGGTGGCTGAGAAAAAAAGTGATTGGCGTTGGTGAGGTAATTTATCGATAAGAAATTTCATATCATTGATAAATCCCATATCAAGCATCCGATCTACCTCATCAAGAACTGTATTATTGAAAAAGGTAAGATTCAATTTGCCTTGTTGGACTAAATCTTTGAGTCTGCCGGGGGTTCCTATTACAAAATTTGGATTTCTTTTAAGTTGGGCATATTGATTAAATAAAGAAGCGCCTCCAATAGCAAGAGCATTATATACATTCATGCCTCTTGCAAAACTACGACATTCATCTTCTATTTGGACTGCCAATTCACGTGTTGGAGCAATAATAAGAACCCGCTCTGTGCGATTATTATACACTTTATTGATAAGGGGAATTAAAAAGGCTCCTGTTTTTCCAGTTCCAGTATTTGCAATTCCTACAACATCTTTTCCCTCTAGAACTGCAGGTATCACTTGGTCTTGAATAGGAGTTGGTGCATCAAACCCTTTTTGCTCAATATTTCTCTTGATTTCATCAGAAATTGCAAAATCAGAAAATTTATGTTTGATATCTACAGGATCAGGAGCTACTTGAACTTGTGATTTATTCACAAAACGCATGGGATCAATATAGGCAACATTGTGCGTTCGTCTTTGGTTAAATCGTGGTCTTTGCTGATTGTTGTTTCTATTTGAATACATATTTTTGCCGCAGAATAAAGAAATAGAGCTGCTTACAAATGAACTAAAGGTTGTTGAATATGGAGAAAAGATACAATAAATAGAAAAGTGAGGTACCTTTGTCTTTTACAATTCAAACGATGTCGAATATAAGCAGATATATTTCTTTATATCTGCACATATAGTATACCATAGAGAGAACACAGAAGTCAATAAACTATAGGATCAATTGATTTCTTTTATAGCTTTTGAGATTTTTATCAAAAGGTCTTTATGAAAACGGTAACCTAAAAGAGCAAAGTTTTCGACAGAATCCATTTTAGATTCCGTGGCAAGTTCTTCGACAAGGCTCCAATGTACCACAGCAGCTCCTTCTATAAAACCTAACCATTCAAGCACTTCTAAAGGTTCATCCCATTTTTCTTCAAGATAAATTTTTTGCATGCCTCCTAATTTGTTTTTTGTTTTTTCGGCTTTTTCCTTAACTTTGGTTATTTGTTCATCATCAAACAATAAGTTAATTGATTCAAGATGTTGTTTGTTGGTTTGGATTATTTCGTCCAGCTCTTTTTTTGTAAAAGCTTTCTGCAGTCCCTTTTCAGCTTTCGTAAATGTTTCTATGCTCAACGTTGCTAATGCAGATAATTCTCTTGTTTTTCGAAGAAGTGAGGGGGGTACTTCCATATTAGAATATAATATTCACAAGGAGTGTGAGTATAATACTCAACACGATGCTTATAATAATTGATGGCAGTATAAGAAATTTGATCATTTAGTAAGTATAATGTTCAACAATATGAAAGTTCTATCAATGAGGTAATAAGAATGTAAGAGGATAGAATTATTGACATACTTTTTTTTGAGTGCTATGGTGATTAAACAACCTTTATTCCATATGGCAGAACCATCAACAGGTGAATTTGAATCTTCCAAAGAAAATTTCACGAGTAAGTATACTGAATTGACTGGAAGAAATCAGGTGGTTGATAGAGAAATATGGAGTACTGAATGGGTGCTTTCCGAATACGTCAAACGTACAGACGGATTAATTGGTAAAATGGATGGGACAATACCCATGATTCAACAGGATATATATACAACACGTGAAGGAGAACTAACAGCTGAAAAACGTGATTTAAAACCTCCTTCTTCAGTTATCTATCTTGATAAATCTGCAAGACCAGTAGAATGGATGGTTCGAGAGTTATGGCCGGTTCTCGCTCGTGTTCCTGATACTCCTTACGCTGAAGGAAAAGTACCTCAAAAACCGAAAGATTATTTTCTAAATATAGATAAAGGTGACTGGCTTCGTCGAATGGGTGTCCCTGAGGAACATATACAAGATGTGCCAGAAAACTTGATTGATATAACTAAAATCGATAAAGAACACATTGCCCGTATTCGTGCCTTATATAGTACTGCGAAAATTGATGAGGACAATATAGATGATGCTTGGAATAATCCTACGATTTTTGATGGACAACACGTAATGGTAGTTGATGAGGTAAAATCGAGTGGAAAAACTCTTAAATTAGCACAGATGCTTCTCAGTCTGGCAATACCAGAAGCAACATTTAGTGGTGAATATTGGGCAAAACCCTTGCCAGTTTTCTTAAACAATGGCGTAGAGGTTGATGGACGGATGCAAAAGAAAATGGCATGGGTTCCTGTGTGGTATCGGGAAGATTCACCACTTGGGCGAGGAATTGGGGATAGAAACGAGGACTGGCCAGAAATAACGGAAAAGAAGGGATATCCAGTATCAAGATATGCAAAATTAGGAAGGTATGTATTGAGTACTCCTCCTCATGATGAGAATACAGATGCACGTATTTCAGACAAAAAAGCCAGAAGAATAAGGGAGGACATTAAGCATATGGCAGTAGATCTTAAATTTGGGAGGATACTATATCGACCTTCACAAGATCGTCCTACAGAAGATCAGAGTGATTTTGAGAAAATTGAGGATAGAATTACGTCTATTAATAATGTGGATATGAAGACATGGCAAAGCAAGCGGGATGCAATAAAACCTACTCTTCGCTAACAATTTTTTTAAATATAACACCTCCTATAGGGGTTCCGGACACATAGTGTCTCTCGGTTTCGTATTTAGCAATACAACGTAATAATTCTTCTGTATCTATTTTCCCCCATCCTCTAACGTGGCTATAATGGCCCATTGTTCTTACAGATTCGGCAGTAATAGCAACATTTATACTAGATAGTTCATCCGAACCAGATTTTATAACGGATAAATCGAATGTATCGCCTGCCTGTGGAAGGATTTCAGGTTTATCTTCACCCCTAGATATAACGGTGTATCTTACATTTTTAAATTCTCGCTCAGTCATAAAACCAGCCCATCAACGGGCTTATAGTAGTATATCACATCTTGTAGTAAATTGCTAATACGACTATTGAAACGTATTGCAAGAGGAAAGAATTCCGGAGTCATATCCTTTGTTGAACCATGAAACCCGTTGTTCAGATGATCCATGAGTCCAACTTTCGGGGTTTGTATATCCGGTTGTTTTTTTCTGAATCCGATCATCTCCAACTGCTGCTGCTGCGTCCATTGCCTCGTGGACTTCATTTGGTAAAAATACTCCTTCCTCTTTTATTGAATGTGCCCACAGTCCTGCAAAACAGTCTGCTTGTAGTTCTAATTTAACTGATAACTCATTTGCCTCCGAAGCATTTGATTGCTGTCGGCTGTTGACTTCATCCATGATATTAAATTCGTTTTGGGCGTGGTGGGCAACTTCATGGGCAATAACATATGCTTCAGCAACATCTCCACCTTTCGCTCCAAGACGAGTTTGTAATTCCTCAAAAAAAGTTTCGTCAAGATATATTGTTTGATCGGGTGGACAATAGTGAGGGCCAACTTGAGAAGTTGCAGTACCACATGAAGACTGCGTAGCAGTTCGGAATAAAACAAGCTTTGGGGGCGTATATGTTTGATTATTTTTGCTAAATATATCTTTCCACATCTCATTGTTAGAGCCCAGAACAGTTGAAGCAAAAACTTCATAATTATCTTCTCCTTCAAATGCTTTTTTGTCGATTGTTTGTGGATTTTCAATGGGGATACTATCGAGTTGATTTATTACATCAGTAACATCGCCACCTGCGAGAACATTAAATAATATAAGCAATGCGATACCAGTAACACTAATTCCTCCTATTGCGGGTGCAAAGCTTCGTCTGTCTTCTACATGCCCTCGACTTAATATTTTTCCCCAGTTTGCCATAAATTACTTATTGTTCAGTATACATCAGATAAGATAGGAGAAAGATATAAGATGGTAATAGTATTGTAAGATCAGATGAAGGGGTTAATTTACGAGGTTGTCGCCTTCCCAGGGGGTCATAAGCTGAAAATAGTTGCCATCTGGATCAGCAAAGGTTGCAATCCATGCGCCTTGCATTTCATATGGTTCTTTAATTACTTCGGCTCCTATTTTTTTGATTCTCTCAAATTCTTCTTTTACTTCGTCAGTTTCAAGATTGAGAATTATGCGTTGTGGTTCTTTGGATTTGCCTTTTATTTCTGAGTGTTCTCCTATATTAAAAAAACAGCTGCCTACTTGCCACCCCGCCCAATCACCGTCTGCCATATCAGGTGCTTTATCAAATACTTTTTCATAAAAGGCTGCCAATACTTTGGGTTGATGGGATCCAATCATTATTGAACTGAAATTTAACATAGGAATCCTATTCTATACCTTTTTTGGTACGTAGTAAAGCAGAACATTACCATTTTTAAATTCCCTTGTTTTTAAAAGCTTTAAGTCTGCTTTTTTTACATTTTCAAACATCGATTTTCCTTTTCCCAAAATTACAGGATTAACCAAAAGACGATACTCATCAATGAGTCCCAAATTTGCAAATTGTTGAACAATGGTTCCGCTTCCAAAAATAACCATGTCCCCGCCTCGCTTCGGCTCGCCTCCACGAGTCGAGGCGGGTTTTCCATCGTATTCTTTCCATTTTTTTACTTCTGCAGCATCAATGTCATGATAGAGCTGCGAATTTTTCCATGTAGTTTCTTTCATACTCTTGGAGTAAACAATTTTCCAAACGTCATCAATAATTTGAGCAAGTTTTCTGTCATCCGGAGAGGTTTTGGGATCTTTCAAAGCTTGTGGCCAATAGTCTTCAAAGATTTTGTAAGTAGTATGGCCAAAAATAATCCCGCCAAATTCGCTCGTTTGCTCTATGGCAAATTTATTAAACTCATCATCATCCGCATTATGCCAGTCAATGTTGCCATCAACTCCTGCAAAATATCCATCAAGGGTTACTAAATTAAAAGCAATTATTTTCCTCATCGTACTAACCTCTTACCTAACCTAAAAATGAGGCGAATGTTTTTGCATCTTTAAACATAATATGGCGATTCTATTCCTTTTTAAAAAAACGGCAAGTATCTATTTTCCATCTACATATCGCTTGGAGAGTTGTTTGTAATATTTTGAACTCATTGCTAGAAGTGTTACGCAAAGCCCAATGAAACCAGTGATTGTAAATACTAAAGCAATACCTCGGTCGGGTCCAGTTCCAAACCATTTACCAATCAAATCCACGCCTTGTCCTGTTGTCATAAAAGGAATAAAGAAAAATTGTGCTAGAGGGGCAATGAGAAATGCAGTCAAAGGGGACGCAGCTTGTTCGACACTTTGTGAAAACCCAAATACTCTTCCTTGTCGTTCGTGTGGTACAACTTTTTGGATAATCGTTTGTTCTGATGCTTCAATATAGGGAACGACAGAAATATAAATAAACATTCCTATAGCAAGCAGAATTACAGAGGGGTAAATAGTGAAAAAACAACAGATTATCCAAATCACTATGTTGGCTAAAAAAAGTGACCGGACCGGATTTTTTCCAAGCCCCATTTTGGCAATCAAAAGTCCTCCGATTATAAATCCAGTACTTAGTAGTCCCCATAGAAATCCCCATACTTGTACAGATACAAGGGAAAGTCCATACGCGTCCATAAGCGCCATAAATACACCGCCCAAAAAATTATTTATTGCAGCAAAAAAAATCATTGGTAAAAGACCAGGAATTGCATTGATGACTTTTATTGTGCCTTTCAGATCAATCTTTTTAGTGTGCGATACTTCTTGTCCAGTAGTGGGGTCGGTGGTAATGTGAACAATGCGTTTTTCAGGAAGGGTTACAAATAGGAGATGAAGTATTGCGGCTAATGTAATGCCAACGGCCAAGATCAGTACCCAATACATACCTGAGTGTCCTACCAAAAGTCCACTAATGACAGAGGTTATTAAAAAAGCAACGCCAGACGCAGTTCCTACTAATCCATTTGCTTTGTCTCGTCTGTCTTCTGGGATAAGGATTGTGACAACAGTTGGTAATGCAATAGTTCTGATATTTCCAATAATCACACCAATCATTAACAGAAATACAAATATCCATAACGTTATATTTGTCGGATCTTTAAATGTATCGGAAGGGATCATAACATAAATCACAAAACAAATAACATACATAACAAGTGATCCGATACTTGAGGCAATCATTACCTGTTTTTTATGATGATGATCAACCAAACTTCCAAACCATATTCCAGATATGGCAGTCAGTACGAGGTAAATTCCCGAAATCATACCAGTTGCAAAAACAGAGCGCGTTTCTAAAAACACGTAAAATGTTATGGCAAACCACACAGTGAAATTTATAACCCCAACAAGAGTGGTATTGACGAGTAATTGATAGAAAATATTTGTGTTATTTTTCATTTTTTATTTCATGCCAAATCTTTTGATGGCTCGTTCATGAGCTTTTTGTGCTTCAATTTCTCGATCATGCGGATGTGCATGATCACTAGCAACGAGAGATCCCAGTAATTTTTTTGCAACAAGGGATACTTCTTCTACAGAACGGTTAAATGCTGCTTCGTTTACTTGTGAAGGCTTTGTAAATCCTGACAATTTTCTCACAAATTGTAGTGAAGCAGCATTAATTTCCTCATCCGTTGCAGGTGGATCAAAGTTGAAAAGAGTTTTGATATTCCTACACATAATTATGGTGCCGTGACGATTATACATTCACGGCACCTAATTCGTAAAATTATTTTCCATCGTACGCTTTTTCTAGATCAGCAATCACGATTTTTTTCATTTGAAGCATAGCTTGCATAGCACGACCTGCTTTTTCTTTATCTGGATCAGACAAATATTCTCCCAATTGTTTTGGGATAATTTGCCAAGATAAACCATATTTATCTTTCAGCCATCCGCACTGTTCTGCAGATTGATCTGCTGAGAGTTTTCCCCATAGATGATCTATTTCTTCTTGAGTTTCACAGTCAACTAAAAAAGATATTGCTCCAGAAAATTTCCAGAGTGGTCCACCATCAAGACACATAAATTTTTGACCTTCGAGTTCGAAAATACCAGTTAATACTTTTCCCTCCATACCTTTCATGTGGGGATCATCAGAACCTTCTGGATATTTTTCTATACTTACAATTTTTGAGTTCTTAAAGATTGAAGTATAAAAATTCATTGCTTCTTCAGCATTATTATTTTCAAACCATAAAAATGGTGTAATTTTTTGTGTAACATTCGCCATATATTATTTCACCCCCCTCGTTTCTTTTTTGAATTCATACTTATTCCGATTTTAATTTTCAACCTTATGCGTTGAGGTTTACTGCTTCGCGGATGAGGTCTTTCAGTTTCGATTTATCAATTGTATCTCCTTCATGAAAATCAATTGATCGGTGTTGTTTTGATTCTAAACCTGCATTGATAAGCTTGTGGGGATCTTTGAGCAATGCACCTTTAAAAAAGTTTATCTTCACATGATCTTTAAAAGCGCCTAATGCACAAACCATACCATTATGAGTAAATACACCCGTGCTCCATTTCCATTCTTCTTTAATTTCTGGATCGGCATCATGGATGATTTTGCGAAGTTTTGACATCAACTCACCGCACCATCCAGGGAGAGATGCAATTTGTTTGTCAATCTGTTCAGATGGCGTCATAAAATGGATTATACCAAAGAGGATTGATTACAAAAAAATAGAGATGATAAGCCCTATGATAATGACAAGAACTATAATATTGGAAAGACCTCCAATGGCTAGAATACCCAGTACGGAAAGTACCCATAAGACAAGGAGCACAGAAGCAATTGCTTGAAGTGGGCGGGGCAAAATGCTTATTGCCCATCCTACAACGAAGAGGATCAAAACATTCCATAACGTAATAGGATGATTGTTAATAGAGAAAAGAATAAAATCTGGGATAGAGAGCCCAGAAATAGGTACATAGCCAAGGAACCAAAGGATAATGAGGATAACAACAATTGCTATTAACATAGTAATAATTTAAGCATACTCCTTATTTAAAAG
>Ga0163150_10004276_pt1 | contig 19275 bp, 31 predicted proteins | sample OliLakLV19P2IB_FD_148628 | JGI IMG/M metagenome (GOLD analysis project Ga0163150, IMG submission 148628) | Freshwater microbial mat bacterial communities from Lake Vanda, McMurdo Dry Valleys, Antarctica - Oligotrophic Lake LV.19.P2.IB | ecosystem: Environmental > Aquatic > Freshwater > Lake >...
GATGGGGAAGACGGCGGCGGAGAGGACGACGGGGCGATCGAGTTCATTGAGGCCGGTGCGGATATCGCGCACGAGCCGGGTGACCTGGTCGGCGCGCCATGTTTTCCAGTCGGCTTCCAGTTGCTTCAGGCCCTCGGCGCCGAAGCGGGCGCGGAGGGTTTCCGAGGCGTTGCGCAGCTTCCAGGGGTCAATCCCCTTTTCGGCCAGGAAGCCGGCGCGGGTGACTTTGTCGAAGCCGGTTTCGATGAGGGGATTTCGGATGTAATCGAGATGGATGCCGTCGACGGGGTAGCGCTCGGCCAGTTCGATGGCGGTGGCGGTGAGGTGCTTTCGCACGGCGAGATTGCCAGAGGCCAGGAAGACGCCTTCGGTGCGGGCTGCCTGGAGTTCGGCCATGGTGTAGTCGGCCATCGAACGTCCCCTGGCATCCACGGCTACCCAATCGGGGTGTCGTGTCATGACATGATCCGACTGCTTGGGATCAGCATCTCCCTGCCAGACCATGAAGACGTTGAGCCAGGCGTGGACTTCGATGCCCCGGGCGTGGGCCCGCCGGATCAGGATATCCAGCGGATCCATGGGCGTGCCGTCCTCAAATTTCATGTTGGCTATCTGGTGGGCCTTGGGGGCCAGATCGGATTCGTACCAGGCATCACCGAGGCCGCGCACCTGGACGAAGAGGACATTCAAACCGGCGGCGGCGGCGTCATCCACCGTGCGCTGGATGCGGGCCGCGGACATGAGCTGGTCGCGCTTGACCCATGCGGAACGACCATGTCGCAGTGCCTCACCTTTCGAGGCGCTGCCCGGGACGGGGGTGAGGGAAATCGCCAGGATGGACGCCAGGCACAGGCCAAGGGCGGCGGCGCTTTTAATGGTTCTGATGGTCACGCGGTTCATGCCCGGATTATCGGCAGGCCCGGCCCAATTGAACAGGGGAAAACGAAAGGGGGGCCGGTTTTAAGTTCCGGCCCCCCTTGGATTTAACTTTTCGGGTCACTAGCCTTTCTTGCTGGCCTTGCTGGCGCCCTTCTTCTGCACCTTCTGGCTGGCACCGGTCTTGCCGCGTGTGCTGCCGGGCATCGACTTGGTGCGAGCTTCCTTGGTGCCTTTGGGGCCGCGCGAGGCCTTCCCCTTCTTCGGGGCGGCTTCCACCTCGGCTTCGGCATCCTCGTCCGCGGCGGCCTTCTTGCCCTTGGCGCTCTTCTTCTGGACTTCCTTGGAGGCGACTTCGGCGGCCAGCATTTCCTTGCGCTCGGCCTCCATCTGCTCCTTGGATTTGACCAGTTCGAAGATGCCCATTTCGCCGGCATCGCCCAGGCGGCGGCGCGTCTTTAAAATCCGCGTGTAGCCGCCGTTCCGGGTCATGTACCAGGGCGCGATCGTATCGAAGAGTTTCGTTAAGACGGTCTCATCGAAGAGGTATGTGGCCACATGACGGCGCGCCGCCAGATCGCCTCGCTTGGCGAATGTAATCATCCGCTCGGCCAGTCGGCGGGCTTCCTTGGCCTTGACCACCGAGGTCTCGATCCGCTCGTGGCGGAAGAGTTCAGTGACCAGGTTCCGGAGCAATGCCCGGCGATGTTCGGCCGTCCGGCTCAGGTGTCGATGGTCTCGACGGTGTCGCATGGGTCGTCTCTACCTTTCGCTCAGTTCTTGTCGTCTTCGTCCGTCGGCTCGGCTTCGTCTTCATCATCAGAGCCATTGCCGACCGGAGCGGTATCTTCGTCGTTGTCTATTTTCACGACCTCTTTGATGTCTTCGTCTTCGAGATCGTCGTCCTCTTCATCCAGATCATCGTCGTCATCGTCATACTCTTCATCATCGCCGCCCATGATCTCCGCCGGGGGCGGTGGCAGCGGCGCCTGCGGTCCCAGGTACGGCGTGACATCCATGCCGAACCCGAGGCCCATTTCGGTCAGGAGATCCGAGATCTCCTTGAGGCTCTTCCGGCCGAAATTGCGGTACTTGAGCATCTCCGCCTCGGGCTTGCGAACCAGTTCGCCGATGGAGCGAATGTTGGCGGCACGGAGGCAGTTGGCCGAACGAACCGACAGTTCCAGCTCTTCGACATTCTTGAGAAGCATGTCGCGGATACGGGCCATGTCGACATCGACCACCTCGTCCTTGTCGGTCTCGATCGGCTCCTGGAACTGCACGAAGAGCGCAAAGTGCTCCTGGAGGATCTTGGCCGAGTAGGCCACCGCGTCCTGCGGCAGGATCGAGCCGTCGGTCCACACCTCGACGGTCAGCAGGTCGTAATCCACGCGCTGACCGATACGGGTGTTTTCCACGAAGAAGTTGACCTTCTTGACGGGCGAGAAGTGGGCGTCGATCGTGATTTCGCCGATGGGGCGATCCTCCTCGACGGCGACCTCACCCGAGAGATAGCCACGGCCGGCGGTGATCTCGACCTCCATGTGGAGGCTGCCTTCCTTGTTGACCGTGCAGATATGCTGGTCGGGGTTCAGGACCTCGACCTCCGGGCCATGCTCCAGATCGCCGGCCAGAACCTCGGCCGGACCGTTGATCTTGAAGCGGGCGCGGCTCTGGTAGTCCGCGTACAGCTTGTATCGCGTCTGCTTCAGGTTGAGGATGATTTCCGTGACATCCTCAAGAACACCCGGAATCGTCGTGAACTCGTGGAGCACGCCGTCGATCTTGACCGACGTGATCGCCGCACCCTGGAGCGAGGAGAGCAGGACCCGGCGCAGGGAGTTGCCGATGGTCATGCCGAATCCGCGCTCGAGCGGCTCGATGATGAACTTGCCGTAGCGAGAGTTGCTGACGGATGAATCGATTTCAATGCCTCGCGGCATTTGGAGCGTCTTCCACTTCATTAGGGCGCCTCCTCAGGCGTCTTCCCCGGGGCCGTTCGCCACCACGGCGCGGCGCCTCCGGGCTGGTGATTCGATGGCTGATTGACGGGAGATCAACGGCCCGTCGCCGCTGTTACTTGGAGTAAAGCTCGACGATCAGGTTTTCCTGAACCTGCGTTGGAATACCATCACGCGAGGGAATGCGCGTCATCCGACCGGAGAATGTCTTCTCGTTGACCTCGAGCCAATCCGGGGTTTCGCCCCGACGCCCGACGCCCTCGAGGGCCGCCTGGATGACCACGCTCTGCCGGCTCTTCTCACGGACCGCCACCACGTCGTTCGGCTTGACCCGGAACGAGGGGATGTCGACGATCCGGCCGTTGACCGTAACGTGACGGTGACGGACAAGCTGGCGGGACTGGTTACGGGAGGCCGCAAATCCAAGCCGGTAGAAGATGCTGTCGAGGCGTGCCTCGAGCAACTGCAGCAACGTTTCGCCGGTGACGCCGGAGGAGCTGGCGGCCGTGGTGAAATAGTTGCGGAACTGCTTTTCCATGATGCCGTAGATTCGGCGGGCCTTCTGCTTTTCGCGCAGCTGGACGCCGTAGTTGGTGAGCTTGGTGCGCCGGTCGCGGCCATGATCGCCGGGAGCGTACTGGCGCCGCTCGATGGAACACTTGTCGGTCAGACAACGATCGCCCTTCAGGAAGAGTTTCATACCCTCCCGACGGCAAAGTCGGCAAACCGCGTCACGATAACGGGCCATCTTTGGAACCACCTCCAGACGCTCAGGCTTTGAGCAGAGTAACTAACAAAGTCGTCGGCGACGACCGTGGCGTTGATCTATCTGTTAAACGCGCCGCTTCTTGGGCGGACGGCATCCATTGTGCGGAATAGGGGTCACGTCGCGGATGGACTGAATTTCCAGTCCGGCCGCCTGAAGGCTTCGGACGGCGGCCTCGCGGCCGGCACCCGGTCCCTTGACCAGTACTTCCACCTTGCGCAGGCCAAGGCCGAGGGCCTCGCGCGCCGCGTTTTCAGCCGCCACCTGGGCGGCGAACGGGGTCGACTTGCGCGATCCCTTGAACTGCACCTTGCCGGCGCTGGCCCAGGAGATCACGTTGCCTTCACCGTCGGTGATGGAAACGATGGTGTTGTTGAACGTGGCCTTGATATGGGCCACGCCGCTGATGCCGACGCGCTTGTCCTTCTTCTTTCGTTTTTCCTTGGGCTTGGCCACGATTCCTCCTCAATTCCTACTTGGTCGGCTTCTTCTTGCCGGCCATGGTCTTCTTCGGACCCTTGCGGGTGCGGGCGTTGGTCTTCGTGCGCTGTCCGCGCACCGGCAGCCCCTTGCGATGGCGCAGGCCGCGATAGGATCCGATGTCCTTGAGACGCTTGATGTTCATCTCCACTTCCGTGTGGAGCTGCCCTTCAACACGGTACCGCGTCTCGATCTCGGTGCGCAGGCGCCCGGTCTCTTCCTCCGTCAGATCCTTGACCCGTGTGGCCGGGCTGACATGAGTGGCGCGGACGATGTTTCTCGACAGGTTTGGTCCGATGCCGTAGATGTAGGTGAGGGCCACCTCCACCCGTTTGTTCATCGGCAAATCGACGCCGGCGATACGAGCCATGGTCCTCTCCCCTTATCCTTGACGCTGTTTGTGACGTGGATTCTTGCAGATAACCCGGATAATTCCCCGGCGCTTGACGAGCTTGCAGTGTTCACAGATTTTCTTGACGGACGCTTTGACTTTCATTGCTCTTCTCCGGCCGGGTCGGCGCTATTTGTATCGGTAAACGATTCGACCGCGGGACAGGTCGTACGGTGACAATTCGACCGTCACCTTGTCGCCCGGAAGGATGCGGATGAAGTTCATCCTCATCTTGCCCGAGATATGCGCCAGGACAACGTGCTTGTTTTCCAGTTCGACCCGGAACATGGCGTTGGGCAGCGGTTCAATGACCGTTCCCTCGACCTGGACGCCTTCCTGTTTGCTCATTCCTTCTTTCTGTCCGGAAGGGCCGATGGCCCCGCCGATCGATACGGTTCCTTCAGGACAGGCTCAGGATATCCGGCCCGTTGTCGGTAACCGCCACCGTGTGTTCGAAATGGGCCGCCAGCGACCGGTCGGACGAAACGACTGTCCAACCATCCTTCAGCGTTTCCACTTCGTATCCGCCGATGTTGACCATCGGTTCGATGGCAAACACCATGCCCGACTTGAGCACCACCCCCGACCCCGGTTGCCCGAAGTTGGGAATCTGCGGATCCTCGTGCAGATCGCGGCCGATGCCGTGTCCCACCAGGCTGCGCACGATGGAGAGCCCCTGGGCTTCGACATGCGCCTGGATGGAACTCGACACATCGCCAAGGCGATTTCCTGCCCTGACCTGCTCGATACCCTTGACCAGCGATTCCCGCGTGACGGCCAGGAGATTTTCCGCCTCCTGGCTCACCCGTCCGACCTTGAATGTTCGGGCGGAATCGCCGTGAAAACCATTCATCAGCACGCCGACATCGACCGAAATGATGTCGCCCTCCTTGAGGGTCCTCTTGCCCGGGATACCGTGAACGACCTCCTCGTTGACCGAGGCGCAGATCGTGTGACGATACCCGCGATACCCGAGGAACGACGGTGTGCCGCCGTTCTTTCGTATGAACTCCATGGCCAGCCTGTCCAGTTCGAGGGTCGTGACCCCCGGCGCAACATGGCCGGTCAGTTCGTCCAGCGTCCGGCTGACCAGCCGCGCACTCACCCGCATGGATTCGATTTCGCTGGCCGTTTTGATCCTGATCATTTCAGTCCCGTCCTCCGGCCGATCAGGCCCGGAGCACCGCTTCAACCCGCCCCAGCACGTCATCGACCGAACCCAGTCCGTCGACCTCCGAAAGGAGACCCTTGGACCGGTACCAGTCGACCAGCGGCCGAGTCTGCGCGTTATAAACTGAAAACCGGTGACGAACCGTATCCGGTGCGTCATCCGAGCGGAGAATCAACTCCGACCCGGCATGGTCGTCGCAACGACCGGGCGTCCTGGGCGGCTGCGTGGCCAGATTGTAGACCCGGCCGCACACCGGACAGACGCGCCGACTGCTGAGGCGCTCCACCACGGATTCCTCGGGCACCACCAGCGACACCACGCCGACCAGCTGTTGCCCGTACTCCAGAAGCATCCGCTCAAGCCCTTCGGCCTGAGCCAGTGTTCGCGGAAAGCCATCGAGGAGAAACCCCCCGCTGGTCCCGTTCTTCATCCGTTCCCCGACCATGCGAAGAATCACATCGTCCGGCACCAGATTTCCCGAGTCAATGTACGACCGGGCTTCCTGCCCGAGGTGCGTATTCCCGGCCACCTCGGCCCTGATCATGTCCCCGGTGGCGACCGGTTCGACCCCGAAACGCTCGGCCAAATGTCTGGCCTGCGTCCCCTTGCCGACCCCGGGCGGGCCCAGGAGCACGATGATCATTGACTAAAACAGACGGCTATCGGCCAAACCGGGCCTTGAGCCGCCCTTTCTTCATGAATCCGTCGTAGTGACGCATCAACATGTGCGATTCGATCTGCGCCAGCGTGTCGAGGGCCACGCCCACGACGATAAGCAGCCCGGTGCCGCCGAAGTAGAACGGCACCCGGAGCAGATTGATCATGACGTCCGGGAGCACCGCGATGAAGGCCAGAAAAATCGCCCCCGGCACGGTGATCCGGGTCAGGATGCGGTCGATATACTCCGCGGTCTTCTTGCCCGGGCGAATACCGGGCACGAATCCGCCGTACTTGCGCATGTTATCCGCCAGGTCAACAGGATTCAGGACAATGGCGGTATAGAAATAGGTGAAGAAGATGATGGCCAGGGCATAAAGAACCAGGTACAACGGCTGGCTTGGCGCAAACAGTTGCGCGATACCGACCGCGAAGTCATTACTTCGAAAGAAGCTGGCCACGGTGCCCGGAATCGAGACGAGGGCCTGGGCAAAGATGATGGGCATGACGCCGGCCGTGTTGACCCGGAGCGGAATGTGCGTGTTCTGCCCGCCGTACATCTTTCGTCCCACCATGCGCTTGGCGTATTGGACGGGGATCTTGCGTTGCCCCTGGGTGATCAGGATGACGGCCATGATGACGCCCAGCATGAGTGCCAGGATGATGCCCAGCTTGACGATCTTCAGAAAATCCCAGCCGGTGGCTGATTCGGTACGCAGCGTATTCATGATGTCGATCGGGTAACGGGCGATAATCCCGATGAAGATGATCAGGGAGATGCCGTTGCCGATTCCACGCTCGGTGATCTGTTCGCCGAGCCACATCACGAACATCGTGCCGGCGGTCAGGGTGATGACCGTCATCATGATGAAGCCGACGCCGGTATGGGTGACGATCGGTTCACCGTTCGGGCCGGTGAAGCCGGAGCTTTGCAGGAAGATGCTGGCGCCGAAGGCCTCGATGGCCGCCAGGAAAACGGTGCCCCAGCGCGTGTACTGGGTGATTTTCTTGCGCCCTTCTTCCCCTTCCTTCTGCAGCTTCTCGAAATGCGGGATGACCGCCCCGAAGAGCTGGAGGATGATGGAGGCCGAAATGTACGGCATGATGCCGAGGGCAAAGATCGTGGCCTTGGACAGGTTGCCACCGGCAAACATGTCGTAGAGGCCGAATACCCCGTTACCCGCTTCGCGCACCAACGCCGAAAGAGCCTCACCGTTGATGCCCGGAATCGGGATATGGCTGCCGAGTCGGTAGACGACCAGCAACAACCCGGTGAAAATCAGCCGTCTCCGCAGCTCCGGGATGGACAGGGCATTGCGGAAGCTCGTGAAGAACTCCCCGATGCGCTCGAACACGATCAGGCCTTCACTTTCTTCGGGAAACGCTTGGGACGCTTGGGTTTCTCGATGATCTGAACGGTCCCGCCGGAAGCCTGAATCTTGGTGAGTGCTCCCTGGGTGAAGGCATCGGCCCGGATCGTCAGGGCCCGGGTCAGTTCACCATTGCCGAGGATCTTCAGCAGTTTCATGCCCCCCGAGAGCCGGCCAACCTTCTTGAGGCCGGCCAGGTCGATGGTGCCATCGATGGTGGTTTCGTTCAGGTCGCCCACGTTGATCGTGTGGTACTCGACCCGAAAAATATTGGTGAACCCGATTTTCGGCAGACGGCGCTGAAGCGGCATCTGCCCGCCCTCGAACCAGGCCGGAATATTCGGGCCCGAACGCGCCTTGAGACCCTTGTGGCCGCGCGTTGAGGTGCCACCGTGACCGGAACCTGTTCCGATACCGAGTCGCTTCCTCTTCTTCACGGCCCCGCGGGCCGGCTTGATTGTTGTGAGGGTCATGGCCATGTCAGCCGACCTCCTTCACCGAAATGAGATGCTTCACCTTGTTGATCATCCCGCGGATCTGCGGCGTGTCATCGTGCACGACCGTCTGGCGGATCCTCGTCAGACCCAATGCACGGATCGTCCGCTCCATCATGAAGCCGGACTTGATGATGCTCCGCACCTGGGTCACATGAATTTCCTTAGCCATTGCCGCCCTCCACGACCACCGGCGCCTTGGTGTCGTTGAAATCAGACTTCTGGTCGTAAAAATCCGACACATGCTTCTTGCGCAGCTTGGCCACATCACCGATCTTGCGAAGGCGGGTCAAGCCGTTGAAGACGGCCTTCACCGCGTTGTGCGGGTTGGTCGAACCGATCGACTTGGTAAGCACATCCTGAACACCGGCCGCCTCGAGCACCGGCCGGACCGCACCGCCGGCGATGACGCCGGTACCGGGCGACGCGGGCTTCAGCAGCACGCGGCCTGCCCCGAAAACGCCGATGATCTCGTGGGGAATTGTCCCCTTGACCAGCGGAATCCGGACCATTCCCTTGCGAGCCGCTTCGGAAGCCTTGCGGATGGCATCAGCCACTTCATTGGCCTTGCCGAGACCGATTCCGACGCGACCCATCTTGTCACCCACGGTGACGATGGCATTGAATGAGAACCGGCGGCCGCCCTTGACCACCTTGGCGCAGCGATTGATCTGCACCACATGTTCGACGTATTCGCTTTCCTGGCTATCGTAGCGCGGTGTCACGGCTCCGTCCTCCGAATCAAAATTCCAGGCCGCCCTCACGGGCGCCGTCGGCCAGAGCCTTCACACGACCATGGTACAAATAGCCTCCACGATCGAAACGGACCCGGGTAACTCCCTTTTCCTTTGCCTTCTCAGCCAGCACGACGCCAACGGCCCGTGCACAACCCGTCTTGCCCTGGGCACCCTCCAGGGTGCCGATCCGACCCTTGACGTCCACCGACAGGCTGCCCACCGTGAGAAGCGTGGTGCCCGACGCGTCGTCGATCAACTGACCATAGATGTGCTTGTCACTGCGAAAAACACAGAGGCGCGGACAACCGGCCTCGCCGCTCAGCTTCCGGCGGATACGCCCGTGACGCTTGTCGCGGGAGGTGCGCCGATCTCGGGAAATTATCTTCATGCTCCCCTGCCTCCGGCGTTACGCGCCGGCCGACTTGCCGGCTTTTCGCCGGATGTACTCACCTTCATACTTCACACCCTTTCCCTTGTACGGCTCGGGCGGCCGGAGGCGGCGGATGTTGGCCGCCACCTGGCCGACGAGCTGCTTGTCGATACCGGAAACTTCGAGGCGAGTGGGAGATTCCACCCTGGCTTCGACCCCGGCGGGAAGAGGGAATTCGATCGAGTGGGAATAGCCCAGCTGGAACGTGAGTGTCCGACCCGCGAGTGATGTGCGGTAACCGGTACCGACGATTTCCAGAACCTTCTTGTAACCATCGGAAACACCCACGACCTGGTTGTTGATCAGGGCGCGCGTGAGACCGTGGATGGCGTGACCGGAACGCTCGGTCGACGTGTTGACGACCGAAAGCGTGTCCCCCTCGACCTGGATGTCGATGCCGGACAGGGGCCGCAGGGCCAGTTCGCCCTTCGGTCCCTTGACGCGGACCTCGCCGTCCTTCCAGGCCACCGATACACCGGCGGGGATGGTGATGATCTTCTTGCCGACGCGGGACATGAGCGCCCCCCTACCAGACCATGCAGAGCAGCTCACCGCCGAGGCCGCGAACGCGGGCCTCCCGATCGGTCAGGATGCCATGCGAGGTGGAAACGATGGCGGTGCCCATACCGCCCTGAACGCGCGGCACGGTGTGCCGGTTGACATAAACCCGCCGTCCCGGCGATGAAACCCGCTTGATGCCGGTGATGATGGATTTTTCCTCGTCGTCGTAGCGCAGGTAAATGCGCAGCATTCCCTGCTTGTTGTCTTCCATACGCTTGACGTTGGCCACGTAGTTCTCGCGCAGCAGTACGCCGGCGATCTCCTGCTTGATCCGCGACGCGGGCACGTCAACCCGGCGGTGCCGGGCCTGAGCCGCGTTACGAATACAGGTCAACATGTCGGCGATCGGGTCGCTGACGGACATCGATGTCGCTCCTCCTCATCCAACGGGGGTACGCCGCCGCTCCGGGAACCGCATTCGGGTCCCGGAAGCACGAGTGACGGCGCCTGCCGCTGGCTACCAGCTGGCCTTGGTGATACCGGGTATCTGGCCGAACAGGGCCAGATCCCGGAAACAAATACGGCACAGGGCGAACTTCCGCAGATAGGCTCGCGGACGACCGCACTTACCACAACGATTGTGGTGACGCACCTTGAACTTCTGCGTGCGTTTCCACTTTTCGATCATGGACTTCTTGGCCACGATCTCTCCTTCAGTTCGAGCGTTGGTAGTTCACGTCCGACGACTCAGCGTTCCCGGAAAGGGAAGCGCAGGAGCTTGAGCAGTTCCATACCCTGCTCGTCGTCGGGCGCGGTGGTGACAAGAGTGACGTCCATTCCCCGGACTTTCTCAACCTTGTCGTAGTTGATTTCGGGGAAGATGATCTGTTCCACGATTCCGAACGAGTAGTTTCCCTGGCCGTCGAACGAACGCATCGGCAGGCCGCGGAAATCGCGAATGCGGGGGATGGCCACCGAAAGGAGGCGATCATAGAACTCCCACATCCGGGTTCCGCGCAGCGTGACCGCGCACCCGATGGCCAGACCCTCGCGCAGCTTGAAGTTGGAAATGGCCTTCTTGGCCCGGCGGATCGACGGCCGCTGGCCGGTGATCAACGTCAGGTCGGTCACGGCCGCATCCATCAGTTTGGCGTTTTGAATGGCGTCGCCGACACCCATGTTGACCACGATCTTGACCAGCTTCGGCGCCTGGTGGCGGTTCTTCAACTGGAACCGCTCCATGATGGCCGGGACGACCCGTTCTTCGTAGTCTGTTTTTAACCGCGGATTGCTCATGGTAACTCCTGATTCCTCGCCTACCGGCCCGGCCGGGGAAGCGTTTCGCCGCTCTTCCTGGCAATTCGTTCCCGTCCGCCCTCGGGGAGACGCTTCACGCCGATGCGTGTCGGTTCTCCCGTTTTCGGATCGACCAGCTGAACGTTTGACAGATGGACCGCCGCCTCTTTTTCCTGGATGCCGCCCTGGGTGTTGCGCTGAGTCGGTTTGATATGACGCTTCACGAAATTGATCTTCTCGACGATGACCCGGTTTTTCTCGGGTATGACCATGAGAACCTTGCCCGACTTCCCCTTGTCGTCACCCGCGATGACCATGACCGTGTCGCCCTTTGCGATTCGGATGCGTCCCATGATCAGACGACCTCCGGCGCGAGCGAGATGATCTTCATGAACTGCTTGTCGCGCAGTTCACGGGCCACCGGTCCGAAGATGCGGGTGCCGCGAGGCTCCCGGGCATCGTCGATGATGACGATGGCGTTCTGATCGAACCGGATGTAGGTGCCGTCCTTCCGGCGAATTTCCTTGCGGGTCCGGATGACAACGCCCTTGACGACATCGCCCTTCTTGACGGCGGCACCGGGAATGGCGTCCTGAACGGATGCCACCACGATGTCCCCGATCCGGGCGTAACGTTTGTGACTGCCGCCCAGCACATTGATCATCCGGGCGACACGGGCACCGGAATTATCCGACACCTTGAGAATGCTTCGCATTTGTATCATGGCGGTGTACTCCTACTTGGCCCGCTCGACGACTTCGACGAGCCGCCACCGCTTGGTCTTGGACAACGGCCGCGTTTCCATGAAGCGGACGGTGTCCCCTTCCTGGCAGTCGTTCTTCTCGTCGTGAATGACAAACTTTTTCCGGCGGCGGATATACCGGCCGTACTCCGGGTGCTTCACCAGCCGCTCGATCACCACGACGGCGGTCTTGTCCATCTTGTTGGACAGGACACGACCGACGCGGATCTTGCGCTGGCCGCGCTCGTCGGCCGTGGCCGCCGAATCCACTGTTGGCATCATGGCTGGTTCTCCATCGGGCCTAGGCCCCAAGCGGTCGGAGACCCGACCGGTGTTCGCTGAGTATGGTCTTGAGCCGGGCGAGATCGCGACGAAGGTTGCGAATCTCCAGCGGATTCTCGAGCTGCTTCATGGCATTGCGGAAGCGAAGGTTGAACAGCGCCTCCTCCAGCCCCTTGATGCGGGCCGCAATGTCATCCTCATCCATCGATCGGACTCTTTCGACATTCAGTTCGCGGGGCATCCTAGAAATCCTCGCGTTCGATGAAACGGGTCTTGATCGGGAGCTTGGCCGCGCCGAGTTTCAGCGCCGCCCGGGCCAGGGTCGACTCGATACCCTGCAGTTCGAACATGATCCGGCCGGGCTTGACGACGGCCACCCAGTACTCCGGGTTGCCCTTGCCCTTGCCCATGCGGGTTTCGGCCGGCTTCACCGTGATCGGCTTGTCCGGAAATATGCGGATCCACATCTTGCCGCCGCGCTTGATGTGCCGGGTGATGGCCACACGCGCCGCTTCAATCTGACGGTTGGTCACCCACGCCGGCTCCATGGCCTGAAGCCCGAAGTCGCCGAAGGCGATGGTGCCGCCGCGCAGCGCCTTGCCGCGCATGCGGCCGCGCTGTTGCTTGCGATGTTTAACTCGACTCGGAAGAAGCATTGGTCCTGACTCCTATCGGGCGCCGCCGGCCGGAGCCGGATCGCGGTCACGGCCGCGAGCGCGGCCCCCATCACGTCCGCCTTCACGTCCGTCGCGGCCATCACGTCCATCCCGGGGGGCATCACGCCCATCCCTTCCAGTCCGGGGGCGCTCAGCTTCACGCACCTCGGGCAACTCGGCCAGCTTGTTCTCGAGCACTTCGCCATGAAAGATCCAGACCTTGACGCCGCACGTGCCAAATGTCGTAAAGGCGGTGGAGATGGCGTAGTCAATGTCGGCCCGCAGTGTGTGCAGCGGCACCCGTCCTTCACGATATGTTTCGTAGCGGGCCATTTCCGAACCGCCGAGGCGGCCCGAACAGGCGATGCGAACGCCGAGCGCCCCGCTCTTCATCGACGCCTGGATGGCCTTCTTCATGGCCCGGCGAAAGGAGACGCGCCCTTCCAACTGGCGGGCGATATGGTGTGCCACCAGCTGCGCATCGAGATCGGGCTTCTTGATCTCGTCAATGTTGAGATAGATCTCCTTGCCGGTCAGGTGGTGCAGCTCGTCGCGGAGCTGGTCGACCTGGGCGCCACGTCGACCGATGACCAGGCCGGGTTTGGCGGTGGCAATATTGAGGGTCATCTTGTTGGACGCCCGCTGGATGATGATCCGGCTGATGCCCGCCTGGGCCAGACGCTGGCGGATATACTTCCGCACCTTGATATCCTCGGCCAGGCTGTTCGCATATTCCTTCTTGCGAGCGAACCACCGAGAGTCCCAGGTCCGGATGATCCCCAGTCGCAGTGCGATGGGATTTGTTTTCTGACCCACGAATCCTCCCTCTACCTACTTCTTTGGAGCCTTCGCTTCGCGAAGGGGTGACTTGGCTTTTGTCGCCTTCTTGGCGGCGGTTTTTTTCTTTGGCGCGGCGGCAGTGGCCTTGGCGACCTTTTCGGTGGATGCCGTCGGGGTGACCCGGGCGGCTTTCACCGGCTGGGCGGCCGTAACGACCTTCCGGCCGGTCTTGGCTCCGACCACGATGGTGATATGGCAGGAGCGCTTGAGAATTGGCGTGGCCCGACCCTGGGCCCGCGGCAGGAAGCGCTTCATGATCGGGCCGGGCCCGACCAGGCACTCCTTCACGAACAGGTCCTCGGGGTGGAGGCGCGCCTCCTTAACGGTGGCGTTGGCCACCGCGGACTTCAACGTCTTCAGGATGGTGCGGGCCACGTGCTTCGTCGAGAACTGAAGCGTCTGCATGGCCAGGTCAACGCTTCGACCACGAACCAGGTCGAGGACCTGGTTGGTCTTGCGTGTTGATACTCTTACGTAACGAGCGATTGCCCGGGCTTCCATCGTCTGTTTCTCCGTTCCACCGGCCATGATCGGATTACTTCTTCGGACCGGGCTTCTTGACCATTGAGGTCTTGTCGCCCGATGCCGAGTGGCTCTTGAAGGTCCGCGTGCCGGAGAATTCGCCGAGCTTGTGACCGACCATGTTCTCGGTCACGTAGATCGGAATGAACTTGGTGCCGTTGTGAACGGCCAGCGTGTGGCCGACGAAATCCGGCGAGATGGTCGAGCGGCGTGCCCAGGTCTTGAGGACTTTCTTCTCGCCGCGGCGATTCATCGCCTCGATCTTGAGCATCAGTTTCGGGTCGATGAACGGACCCTTCTTCAGTGAACGTGCCATGGTCTCGTCAGCTCCCGTCTACTTCTTCCGTCGCCGCACAATGAGGCGGTCCGACGGCTTGGTCTTGCGAGTCTTGAAACCCTTGGCCGGCATGCCCCACGGTGAGCAGGGATGCCGCCCGCCTGAAGTACGGCCTTCACCACCACCCATCGGGTGGTCAACCGGGTTCATCGATACGCCGCGATTATGCGGCCGACGCCCCGACCAGCGCGTACGCCCGGCCTTGCCGATGACGATATTTTCGTGGTCGAGATTGCCGACCTGGCCAATCGTGCCGTAGCACTCCTGGTGGAAAATGCGAACCTCGCCCGAGGGCAGCTTGACCTGGGCGTGGGTGCCTTCCTTGGCCACCAGCTGGCAGGCCGCGCCCGCACCGCGGGCAACCTGACCGCCCCGACCCGGAATCAATTCCAGGTTGTGAATGTTGGTGCCCAGCGGGATGGCCCGGAGCGGCAACGCATTGCCCACCCGGATTTCCACCTCGGGACCGGCCTCCAGCCGATCGCCGACCTTGAGGCCGTCCGGCGCCACGATGTAGCGCTTTTCACCGTCCACGTACACGAGGAGGGCGATGCGGGCCGTCCGGTTCGGATCGTACTCGATGGAATCAACCCGGCCCGGAATGCCCCGCTTGTCGCGGCGGAAATCGATGATCCGATAGCGACGCTTGTGCCCGCCCCCGCGATACCAGGTGGAGGTATGTCCCTTGTTGTCGCGCCCGCCGGACGAATGGAGCGGCTCGAGCAGGCTCTTTTCCGGCACGGTTCGGGTGATTTCCGCAAAATCGGAAACCGTCTTGTACCGAAGGCTCGGCGTCAGCGGTCTGAATTTTTTGATACCCATCGTTGACTCCCGGCCGGCACGGCGCCCGAAGGCCCGCCCGGCTGTCGGAACTTAGATCTGCTCGAACAGCTCGATGGCCTCGCCGGCCTTGATGGTCACTATTGCCTTCTTCCAGTCAGGCTGGTAGCCGGCAAACTTGCCCATGCGCTTCTCTTTGCCCGGGACGTTCATGGTCCGGACCTCGACCACATGCACATTGAAAATGGTTTCGACGGCCTTCCGGATGGAGATCTTGTTGGCGGCCGTGTCGACCTGGAAAACGTACTTGTTCGATTTCTCGCGCATGACCGTTCCCTTTTCGGTGATCAGGGCGCGAACAATCATCTTGTGTGGACTGGTCATTCAGCCACCCCCTTCAATGTTTCAAGGGCGCCGTTCAGGACGATGATCACATCGGTGGCCAGAACGTCATACACGCTGATCTGGTCGGCGGGAATGCACCGCGCACCGGCGATGTTGCGCACCGAGCGATACAGGGTGACATCCGGCCCCGCGCCCACCACCAGGACCTTCTTGTCGCCAAGCGACATGGTCTTGAAGAGGTCGGCCACCTGCCTGGTCTTCGGGCTTTCGAACTTCAGGTCGTCGATGACGTAGATCATGCCGTTCTTGGCCCGATCGGACAGAACCGAACGAATGGCCAGCCGACGCATCTTCTTGGGGATCTGGTAGGAGTAGTCTCGCGGCTGCGGACCGAACACGATGCCGCCGCCGACCCAGATCGGTGATCGGCTCGAGCCGGCACGGGCCCGACCAGTGCCCTTCTGCTTCCAGGGCTTCTTGCCGCCCCCCGAGACCAGCGAACGGGTCTTGGTGGCCACGGTACCCTGGCGCTGCTTGGCCATGACGACCGGAGTGCGTCGTAGACGACGTCCGGACGGGCCGGGGCTCCGAAGGCCGCCTCGGGCAGTTCGACGGTTCCCTTTTCCTTGCCGGCGATGGAGTAGAGTTTTGCCGTTGCCATTACTGGCCTCCCTTTCCACCGTTCGGGGCACTCTTGATCATGACCCAGGCATTGGTGTGGCCGGGAACGGCCCCCTTGACCCAGATGAGATTCTCCGCGAGGTCGATGCCGATCACCTTGAGATTCTTGACGGTGATCTGCTTGTTGCCCATCTGGCCCGGGAGCTTCTTTCCCTTGATGACACGGGACGGGTAGGCCGAGGCACCGATCGAGCCGGGCTGCTTCTTGGTCTTGCATCCGTGGGCGTTGTCGCCACCGGAAAAGTGATGCCGACGGACGACGCCGGCGAAGCCACGTCCCTTGGAAATGCCGGTGACATCAACCTTGGCGCCGATCGTGAAGCGTTCGACGGTGACCGCGCCGCCGACTTCCAGGCCGTCCATGACCGGGACCTCGCGCACGCGCCGCTTCACTGGCTGCCCAACTTTCTTGAACTGGCCGATCCGCGGCTTGGACATGACTTTCTCGCGAATCTCGCCCCAGGCGATCTGCAGGGCTTCGTATCCGTGCTGGGCGGTCGTCCGCTTGCCCACGACGGGGCAGGGTCCGGCCTCCAGAACCGTGACCGGCACAGCACGCCCATCCTCTGAATAGAGCTGGGTCATGCCGATCTTCCGGCCAATGATGGAACTCATCGTTTCATCCTCCGTTCTGGCGGAACGTTTCCGGGCGAATCCCCGGGGCGTTCTCAGAACCGTTGTACCGACGCAGGAGGCCACATGGCCGCCGCGCCAACCGTTACAGCTTGATATCGATGTCGACGCCCGCCGGAAGATCCAGCTTCATCAGGGCGTCGATGGTCTGCGCGGTGGACTCCGAGATGTCGATCAAACGCTTGTGAATCCGCATCTCGAACTGCTCCCGTGACTTCTTGTCCACGTGGGGCGACCGGTTGACCGTAAAAATTGTCTTGCGAGTCGGCAGCGGTACCGGGCCGACGGTCTTGGCCCCGGTCCGACGAGCCGTCTTCACGATCTCCCCGGCCGACAGGTCGAGAATGGCGTGATCGTAGCTCCGCAGGCGAATTCGAATGCGCTGGGTCGACACGTTGTCCCCTTCCCTTATTCCATGATCTTGCTGACGACGCCGGCGCCGACGGTGCGACCGCCTTCGCGGATGGCGAAGCGCAGACCCTCGTCCATTGCAATCGGCGTTATCAACTCGATCGACATCTTCACGTTGTCACCCGGCATCACCATCTCCCGACCATCCGGAAGATGCGCCACGCCGGTCACGTCCGTCGTCCGAAAGTAGAACTGCGGACGGTAACCAGTGAAGAACGGCGTGTGACGACCGCCCTCCTCCTTCGTCAATATGTAAACCTCGCCCTCGAATTTCGTGTGCGGCTTGATCGACTTCGGCGCCGCCAGCACCATCCCGCGGACAAGATCCGTCTTCTCTATCCCGCGCAGCAGAAGACCAACGTTATCCCCCGCCTGTGCGTCGTCCAGCAGCTTCCGAAACATCTCCACTCCGGTCACCACCGTATCCTTCGTGTCGCGGATGCCCACACGCTCCACCTTGTCCCCAACCTTCACACGACCACGCTCCACGCGACCCGTTCCCACCGTCCCGCGACCCGTGATCGAAAACACGTCCTCGATCGGCATCAGGAACGGACGGTCCAGGTCTCGGATCGGATCCGGCACCGCCGTGTCCACCGCTTCCATCAGCTCCAGGATGCACTTGGCATCCTCGTGCTCCGCCGTCGGGGCCGCCAGGGCCTTCAGCGCCGATCCGCGAATCACCGGCAGCTTCTCGCCGGGAAAATCGTACTTCGACAGCAGCTCCCGCACTTCCAGCTCGACCAGATCGAGCAGTTCCGGGTCGTCCACCATGTCGCACTTGTTCATGAAGACCAGCACGTACGGCACGTTCACCTGACGCGCCAGCAGCACATGCTCCCGCGTCTGGGGCATCGGGCCGTCCGCCGCGGAAACCACCAGGATGGCGCCGTCCATCTGCGCCGCGCCCGTGATCATGTTCTTGACGTAATCCGCGTGTCCCGGGCAATCCACGTGCGCGTAGTGACGCTTCAGCGTCTGGTATTCCACGTGCGCCGTCGCGATCGTGATCCCGCGCGCCTTCTCTTCCGGCGCCTTGTCGATCTGATCGAAGGGCGTGAACTCCGCCAGACCCTGCTTCGACAGAACCGACGTGATGGCCGCGGTCAGCGTCGTCTTGCCATGGTCAACGTGGCCAATCGTCCCCACGTTCACGTGCGGCTTGTTCCGGTTGAATTTTGCCTTGCTCATGGATCAGCACCTCTCCGGTCGATGGAAATTGCCGGGCACAAATAAAAAGGCTCCCGCCTCCGACGAGGAAGCGAGTGTGGAGCCCACGATCGGAATCGAACCGATGACCTTCTCCTTACCATGGAGATGCTCTACCGACTGAGCTACGTGGGCAGGCGCAGGCATTTCTCCGCGCCGGCCAAATACCTTAACCGGCTTGCACTTAACAAGTTATGGCTACCAGGACAGCGGATGATGTGCAACGCGCGTTTCTAGACGAATTGGTAAAGCTATAGATGTGAGGTGGGTGTGTCAACAGGAATTTGCAATTCTGGTGCCCGGCGGCAATATTTTTTACAACTTGCCGTCGGGCAACAGGTTACGAAAATTGGAGCGGGAGACGGGATTCGAACCCGCGATAACCAGCTTGGAAGGCTGGTGCTCTACCACTGAGCGACTCCCGCGCCGGGATGGGACTGTATCAGAGCCGGTTGGACAGTATTGGTGGTGGGGGAAGGATTCGAACCTTCGAAGGCGTAGCCGGCAGATTTACAGTCTGCTCCCTTTAACCACTCGGGAACCCCACCACGGTATCGCTGGAAAACCGCGGGCGGCATCATAGGCGGACCGCCGAATCGAATCAACCCATCGTATCGCGCCGTCTAAAATGTAACCCGTGGGTGCATCGTCGCGCCATCTGATAGGTAACCCTCCCATGAGGAGGGTCACGGGAGATGACAGGCATG
>Ga0163150_10004277_pt1 | contig 19274 bp, 15 predicted proteins | sample OliLakLV19P2IB_FD_148628 | JGI IMG/M metagenome (GOLD analysis project Ga0163150, IMG submission 148628) | Freshwater microbial mat bacterial communities from Lake Vanda, McMurdo Dry Valleys, Antarctica - Oligotrophic Lake LV.19.P2.IB | ecosystem: Environmental > Aquatic > Freshwater > Lake >...
GCGTGAAGCAGGGGGCCATGCCCATGGGCAAACCCAGCAGCTTACCCATGAAATGATCCTGTAAGTTGGACCAGATCATCTCGAAATTGGTCAAATGCGTTTCCGGGCCGATGAAACCGGTGACGTTATTGACCATGAACGGGTCGTAGCGTCGCGCCAGCCCATAGCAGAGCGCCTCGGACGTCGCCATGTCGATGCCGTTGTGCTTGCTATAGGTGAACTCGCTGCCCTGACCCGTCTCGAAGTACATCACTTGGTGGGTCAACTCGCGCAGCACGCCCCGCGACTGCATGGTTTCATAACCCCGATCGAGCAGTTCGACGGTGACATCGAATTCACTCGTCAACGTGCTCTCGGTGCCGGCGAGGCTCTGAAACAGGATCTCGATTGGCGCGCCGCGCTCCAGGCACGCCAGTTGGGTTTTAATGTGCGAAAGGACGCAGATCTGCGTGGGCACGCCCAACGTGCGGCGCAACTTGTCTAAATGTCGCAGCGTGCTTTCGACATTCTCGACCGTGTCGACCGCCGGGTTCAGCCCGATCAGGGCGTCTCCAGCGCCGAGCGACAGGCCCCAGTAGACCAGCATCGTAATGCCGCGCAAGTCATCGGTCGGATGATTGGGTTGCAACCGCGAGGCCAGCGTGCCCGGCGTGCCAAGCGTGGTGCGGGCACGACTCACGCGCGGCATTTTCTGAGCCAACAGAATCAGCTCGTGGACGTCGCAAATCTTCGCCAGCGCCGCTGCCATCGGGCCGGTCAGCCCGCGACCGAGGTTGGCGATTGCATCAGCCGGTGAGCGGAGCAACTGATTCTTCAGCTCGCCAATGGTGAGGTGTTTGATCTTGCGATAAACATCCAAATCGATGTCGTAGTTGACGCGCATCACTGTGTCGACTTGCCCGCGATCGTCTGTCAGGGGGCGCTCGTAGAAATGTTCGAGGGTCAACGACGCCAATAGCAGGCGGGCCGCCTCGCGCGACAGCTCGTCGCCAGCGGCCAAACCCGCGTGGCGGTCGCCGGCCTTGCTGCAATCGGCGGCGCCCAGCAAAGCCTTGAGCCCGCGAAAGGAGAATTCGCGCTCTCCAAACCGCGTCGCGTAGTCGTCATCGGGCTGTGGCGCCGGCACAACAATGTCGGCCAGCGGCTTGAGTGACTTTGGCGTCAAAGGCGTAATCTCCTTCGAGCAGCTTATCGCATTCCATAGAGCCAGACTGGAACGATGCCTTGCTGCATCCGGCCGAGGTGCAGGAATTGAGCGTCTCGGCTGGGCACTTCATCGATCACGATCAGATCTATTTCCAGCGTACCCCATCGCGAGACATAGTTGCCAAAAACTTTGCCCAAGTTTTCTGGCACCAGCAGCACCAAGACGCGGTCGCGCGATAGCGGCCGCGCTTCAATGACGTTCGCCAGGCGATTGCCCAAGTCGCGGACCGTCGCCAGATCCGCGCTCACTAAATCTACCTGAATGCAGCCGCCTGGTGTGCCGCGGCCAGCCAGATCGACGAGCGCCGCCATTTCGTAGTCCGTCGTTTCCAGCCCCAGCGTGCCGACGATCGGAATATTCTTCAAGGGCAACCGCTCGGGCCGGGGCAGGTACAGCGTCGACCCCGACAGTTCCGTGTTGTGCTTGACCAGCCCATAAACGGTCGCGCGGCCAAGCCCCTCGGGCACGACTTTGTCGAGGCGACTTGCTATCGTCGGCGACCGGGCGATGCGCGCGGCCAGCTCGCCACCCAAGTCGCCAAACTGCGTGACTGAGTCAGGCGATCCAGCGTTAGCGAGTTGGACATAGACTAGTTGCCCCACGCCGCCGGAGAGCGTAATCGCCAAATCCTGGCGAGGCAGATGCGAAGTTCCGAGAGGAACTTGAATATGTTGCCGCGCAATGTCGCTCGCCAATGTTTCGTTTTGTCCCGAGATCGTCGCCTCGATCAACAGCAAATGAAAATCCAGGATCGCTGCGATCTCGCCGGTCGTAAGGGTATCGCCTGGACCACGATTGATTTTTAAAAAGGCCAAGAGCGAGGCAGCGTAGGTCGACAGGCCAACGAGTTGGTAGGTGCCCGGCACGAATCGAAAATGTCTGGCTCCCACGAACAGACAGCCAGTGGCCACGACTTGTCCATCAATACCCAAAGCGAGATTCGTCGTGCCGCCGCCGATGTCGAGATTAAGGATTGGCGTGCGCGGCTGAGCTTTGGATAGCGCGAGGCAGTTGCCCATGAACGCCAGCCAGGACTCCAGACGCGGGTCGTCGGCCGTCACCACGAGCGAATCGGACAAACGAGCCTCGATCAATCGCGAAACGGCCGCGGCGTTCGCACTCTGAGCAGCCAAACCGGTGATGAGTGCGCCGCCGCCAAAAATGTCTTGGCCCGCTAGCGACGCATCGCTCAGCCACTCGTCGATCGATCGTTCCAGCCGCGCCGCATCGATGCGATCGCCGTCGAACGGCGTAAACATCATCTCCGAGCGAAAGATGGGCTGGAGATTCGTAATCTCCACGCGGCCCAAAGCGCCGCGAACGAGTTGAGCTTGGGCTACCACGGCGCTCGTGGTCGTCGAACCGCAATCCAATCCGACCAGTTTGATCGATTGGCTCATCGTCTAACTCGCTTCGACAATCGCCGGCTCCGGCGGGTGACTCGCGTGGGCTCGCGAGCGATTGAGCACGCCCTGTGGTGGCCCGCGGAAATGGCGTTTCTCATAACCGAACCACACCACCGCCGTCAGTGCCAGCGAGAACAGCACAATCCAAAGATTCTTTTCGTTCGGCGGCTGTATCCCGATCAACAGGATCAACCCGCAGCCCAATATCGATAAGAGCGCGAACAGCCGATATGCCGGGCCGCCCAAGCTCCACGGCCCCATTTCCGTCCAGGTGCGACCATAGGCCAGCAGCCCCAGGGCCGTCGGGATCACATAGGAGATATAGAGAAAGATCGTGCAGGCCGCGGTGATCGTCGAATAGATCGGCGTGTAGATGACAAACGCCACGGACAGTAGCGCCACGGTCCAAATCGCAATCGCCGGTGTGCGATAGCGCGGATCGACGTGACGGATGTATTCGGAGTAAGGTAGTCCGCCATCGCGGGCAAAGGCATAAGCCATGCGTGAGGCGGAAGTCACCGTTGCCAGCCCGCAAAAGAATTGTGCGATGACGATTCCGATCGACAGCGCGATCCACAATCCGCCGGGCAGAACTTGCTGCACGATCCAGAAAAACGCGTTGCTGCCTTGCGCCGCCGCGACGTCGAGATCGGGAATAGCCAGCACGATCGCCGAGAGCATCGCCCAACCGAACAGGCCCGACACCAGCACCGAGCGCACAATGCCGCGCGGCACGTGGTGCGACGCTCGGACGGTTTCTTCCGAGGTATGCGCCGACGCATCGAAACCGGTCACGGTGTAAGCCGGCAACAGAAAGCCCAGCAAAAACAGCCACGCCAGGCTGTTGTTCTCGGGCCAGATATCGCCGCCGGCAGCACCGCTATAGTTCGTGAACGTGATCAACCGGCCAAAATCAATCGCGGGCGCATAAAACAGCATCGCCGCGGTGAGCGCCGACGCGACGAGCAGAATCCAGTAGCCGCTAAAGTCCGTCAGCGCGGCCGTCAGCCGAATCCCCAAGTGGTTGAGTAGCGCTTGCGCCGACGTGATCAACAGCACGCCCACAATTTGCGCCGCTAGTTCCCGCGTTGGGCCGAACTGGGCGGGATCAAGGCCCCAAGCATTGGCAACCGCGCGGACCGCGAATTGATAGGTCCCCACATTGATGGCGGCCAGCACCGTGATCAGGCCGGCCAGATTGAACCAGGCTGTCAGCCATCCCCAGCCGCGGCCGCCCAAGATCGCGGCCCAATGATAGAGCCCGCCGGCCGTGGGAAATGCCGAAGCCACCTGGGCCATGGCCAGCGCCACGCACAGCGACAACAGGCAACACACGGGCCAGCCGATGCCGATCGCCGCGCCGCCGACGCTCGAAAATCCTTGCGGAAACGAAGTGATGCCGCCGGCCACGATGCAAATGATCGATAACGAGATGGCAAAATTCGAAAACCCGCTCATCCGCCGCAACAACTCCTGGCCATAGCCCAGGCTGTTGAGCAACTGAACGTCTTCGGCCATGACTTCCAGGCGGCGATGCTCGGCGTCGTCAAGCGGCAAGTCGGCGTCCGGTGGCTGAAGATCGAGTGGCATCAAAGCTTAAGGTCCAGAACTGCAAACCGAATTGCAATCGACGAGGCGCCGCGTATCGAAGGTCGCTGGCGATTATGGAGCGAGAGCCGCTGATTTGCAATTCGAACGTCGGCATGCCGGAAACTGGGACGCTTCGAGAGCTACTCAGCGCATCCACTGCCAGGTGGCAAGCAGCAGGCCCATCCAGAACAGAGTGACAAACACGCCGCCGAGCGCGACTTGCCACCGATGTGATGCCTCGTGGCGTTCGTCTGCCTCAATGGGTGCCGGGGCGCTTCGATCGAGATAAGTTCGATGGATGGGCCGAGTGGCGACGGGTGTGCAGCAATCGCTGATGCGGTGACCCGCGATGGCAATCCGTAGGATCGATTCGCGCGAAGCGACGAAGTCGGCCTCCAGTTGCTCTAATCGCTGACTCAAGCTTTCGCGTTGCTCGCTCATGCTTGGATTATAACACGGGCGTGCGCCGAACCCTAACCGCTAGGACACAACTTGAGTGAGGGCCCCCTCCGGCGAGTCGCCTTTCGGCGTCGCACGCTTCGACAGCACCACCTGAATGCCGTATTTCGGCCGCAAAGTGAACAGCGGCACCAGTTCGATCGGGTGATTAGGCACCAGCTTGAACGACCATTGCCGCGCGATCGTTGCCAGCAGCAACACGCTTTCCATCATCGCAAACGTGTTGCCAATGCAAATGCGCGGGCCGCCACCGAACGGAAAGTATGCCATCTTGGGCAGCGCCTGCGCCTTTTCTCCGGCCCAACGTTCTGGCTCGAACTGCTCGGGCCGCTCGTGATAGCGCGCGTCGCGGTGCATCAGCCAGGGACTCATGAAAACCGTCGTGCCCGCACGAACCGTATAACCCCCCAACTCGCAATCGGCCAGCGGCTCGCGCCCGATCACGAACGCCGGCGGATAGAGCCGCATCGATTCCAGAATGATCTGTTCGGCATATTTCAATTTCGGCAGATCGAACACTTGGGGCAGCCGATCGCCCAGCACGCGGTCGAGCTCGGCTTGTAACTTCGCTTGAATTTCAGGATGCTTCGCCAGCAGGTACCAGCTCCACGAGAGCGATAGCGCCGTGGTCTCGTGCCCGGCGAGCAAGAACGTGCGGGCCTCGTCGGCCAATTGCGCGTCGGTCATTTGCCCGCCGTCGTCTTCGTCGCGTGCGTGCAGCAACAGCGAAAGCAAATCCTTGCGCTCGCGGCCGTCGCGGCGACGCTCGGCAACGATGCGTTGCACGACCTGGTTCAAGCCGCGCACGGCGCTGTGGAACCGCAGATTGCTGGGCGTGGGAATCCAAGCGGGCAGGGGGATCGTGCTGTTGATGCGCGAGGCGAAGCTGTTGAGCGCCGAGTGCAAGGCCCGATCGACCTCCTGCGAGGCATCGCCCACGTCGGTGCCGAACAGCGTTTTGGCCACGATGTCCAACGTCAGTTGCATCATATCGGCGTGAATGTCGTGCGTTTCGCCGTCGTGCCAGCCGCCGAGCATGCGCACGGTGGCGGCCACCATGTCGGGGCCGTACTCGGCAATTCGCTCGGCACTAAAAGCCGGGGCGGCCAATCGTCGCTGACGCCGCCAGAAATCTCCCTCGCTGGTGAGCAGCCCGTTGCCCAGCACGGGCCGCGCCAGGCGGACGGCAAAATGCTTGATGAAGTTCTTGTGATTCTTGACCAGCACCGTTTCGATCAGATCCGGATGGTTGATCAGAATGCACTCGCGCGGCCCCAGCCGGAACCAAACAATGTCGCCATAGCGCTCGGCACACTCGCGCATGTAACCCAACACATTGCGCCTGAATTCGGGCAGGCTGCCACGAAACAATCGCTGAGGAGGCCCCGGCGGTCGGCGAGTCTTGGTCATGCGGTGAAACTTGCCGTTAGGATGTGAGTCTTGCGTCGCTAAGCCGAAAGTGGGTGTAGAGGTATAGCGTGATGAGATGAGGGTTGCTTGCTATCTTATCCCTGCTCGAACCCTGTCGACCGCCCGAAAAGCTTTTCGCGCGTTGCCCACAGGCCGGCCGACGGCGTGGGGATGAAAAAGAAGCGTTCACCGTCGGGCAGTGTGTTCCAGCCTTCTTTGAGCTTGTCGGGCTGATAGCGGGCGAGCGTGGCCGCGAGATCGGCGTGCCGAAAATTCACGCCCTCGATTTCTTTCGCCGTCAGGTGGCCAGGTGCATACGTGATCGTGAAGCGATCTTCGGACGAGCCGTGGATCAGGTGGGCCGTGGCGTGCCCCAGGTCCTGCATGTCGGCATGGACTCGATAGCCGGCCGTTACTTTAGGCGTGCCGCAGTAGCCATACTTGCGAATGAACGCGTCGACTTCCGGCTGCTCGCCAAACCGCTTCAGGCCTGGCGCGATGATGATCAGATCGCCTCGGTCGGCCAGCGCCATCCGCGTGCGATAGACTGCCTTGTTCGCGACCCACGTGCTCACGAACTCATCGGCCTGCATCACGCACACGACCTTGTCCAACGGTTCGTCGAACACCGTGATGTTCTCGTCGCGCGATTGACGGGCCGCTTGAAGATATGTCTCCAGGTCGTCGCCGACGTACACGCCCGTGTGGACTAACTCGTTGTTCGTGTCGCGCGCCATCACCACTTGCACATAAAGATCGGGCAAGCGGCCAAGAAAATCATCTTCGGCCTTGTTAAAGCAGGCGCGCGTCGGCGTGACCAGGCAGCCCAGGTTGTTTTCGATGCCGCAGGTAGCAGCCAGCATGTGGGCGGCGCAAATCGTGTCTTTACCGCCGAGCCCAATGAAATAGTTCTTGTTGTGATTGGCAAACCCCAACACTTCGTGGGGCACCACGTGGCCGACGTTGATGATCAGATCCCACGGCTCCTCTATCAACATGCGATTGAGCAGAATCGGAATCGGCCAATCGGCCACGCCGCCGCAGGCCTGCTTAACGAACTCGGCCGAAATTTCGCCCACCCGCACGCAGCCACCGCGCCAGTCGTGAGCATGAATGCGCTCCTCGGGTATCGAGCCGAACATCCGCCGATTTTCTTCCGGCGTGTGCGGCACATGCTGCCCGAGGGTGGGAATGACGTGGACCTCGGCCTCGCCAGCGAGTTGCTGATAGAGCATTTCGGTCAACCGGCCGACGCCCGAGTGGGCGCGCGTAGTGTCAGGCGGCAGCAGCAGCACCCGTTTTGGGCGAGGGCAAATTCGCTTGCGCGCCTCGGCCACGGTTTGTTGCATCAACTGTTCCAGCCGCTCCCAACTGATATGAGCGGCCGATTCACTAATCCAGGGCATGTTCAGTACCTAATTTATGCTTTGTCTGACCGACCCGTTCTCATCGACTTGATGACAGTGGCACCGCACGGAGATTGTCGCGCTGCTCAGCTACGCTTTCCACTCTCGCGCGACTTGGACCAGCGTGCGCACGAATTGGCCGCTTGCCCCGCCGTCGCTCCAGGGCTTCGCCTTGTCGCGGAACGCCGGGCCGGCGATGTCGATATGCGTCCAGGGCGTCGTGCCGACGAATTGTTCGAGAAACTTAGCGGCTGTGATCGCGCCCCCCCAGCGGCCATCGCCGACGTTTTTGATGTCGGCCACTTCGCTTTTGATCAATTCGTTGTAGATCTCCGGGTACATCGGCAACTGCCAGATCGGCTCGCCCGACCGGCGAGCCGCGGAAATCACGGTATCGCACCAAGATTGATCGTTGGTCATCGCGCCGGCCACTTCGGTGCCGAGCGCCACGACGCACGCGCCGGTGAGCGTAGCCAGGTCGACAATCTTCGCCACGCCCAGGTCGACCGCCAGCGACAGCAAATCGGCCAGCACCAGGCGGCCCTCGGCGTCGGTATTGTGAACTTCGATCGTGCGACCGTTGCGCGCTCGCAATACGTCGCCGAGTTTCATCGCCGCCGGCCCGGTCATGTTTTCGACCAGCCCGGCGATGCCGACGACGTTAATGGGCAGCTTCAATTGCGAGATCGCCTGCATGGCGCCGACCATCGTCGACGCTCCGGCCTTGTCGCACTTCATCGTCAACATGCCGTCGGGCGTCTTGAGCGACAGTCCGCCCGAGTCAAACGTCACTCCCTTGCCCACGATCGCCAGCGTCGCAGCGCCTTTGCCGGCGCCGTTGTATCGCAACATCACCAGCCGCGCGGGGCGGTTCGAGCCTTTGGCCACGGCCAGCATCGCGCCGCAGCGTTCGGCCAGCAATCGCTTCTCGTCCCAGATTTCGATCTCCAAGCCACAACGCTGCGCCACTTCGCCAGCCGCCGCGGCGAACGTCTCGGGATAAATGTCGTCAGCGGGTGAGTTGACCAGCCGGCGCGTCAGATTGACGCTGTCGCCCAGGATGCGGCCGTTGGCAACTGCCTGTTCCGTTCCGCCCGACCAGGCCAGCGAGCCGAAGGGATGGCGATTCTTCTCGGCCCGGTAGAGATCTTGCCCCTGGCAACCAACGATTGCGCCGCACACGCCCGCCTCGATCCAATCGTTTTGCCAGGCTTCATCGAGAAAGAACGCCACGCTCGCGCGCGGTTTGCTCGCCAACACTTTGGCCGCCGCCGATGAGCAGCGAAACGCCGCGCCCGCGTCAAACTTATCGCGACGGCCCAAGCCCACGACCAGCGCTTGCTTGGCTCGCCCGATCGGGACCAGCAGCGGCGCGGTCTCGTAGCTGCGCCCAGAAAATTCCTTGCGCTCGATCAGCCCGCGGATGGCTCCGTCGAGCGCCGAATCCACTTCTGCCGCGGCGCCAGCCAGCGGAGCATCCTCAAAAACGCCAACGGCAATCGCATCGGCGTCAGTCACGGCGAAGCGAGTATGAATGTGACTAAATTGCACAGGCCGGCCTTTCGCAGAAACTTGGGACAGGACACGAGCCGGCATTTTAGCGGGCACGGGGGCTTTGGCCCAGGGAGTGGGATTTTTGGGGGCGATACCGCTCGAACTGCTCCGAACCGTATGGAACAAGTCGCGACCGAGCGTCACAATTGGTCACATGAATAGCGAGCCCAAGTCGAGTCGTCATTATTTCGTCGACGAAGCTGGAGACACCACGCTTTTTGCGAAGGGCGGCAAGGTCCTTATTGGAACTCCCGGTTGCTCGCGTGTTTTTATGTTGGGGCTTGCCAAGCTTCCCGATCCTGGTCAGGCCGAGCGCGAGCTATCGCAACTCCGCGCAAACCTTCTCGCGGATCCATATTTCAAAGGCGTCCCTTCCATGCAGCCCCAAGCAAATAAAACAGCGATTTGCTTTCACGCCAAAGACGATCTCCCCGAAGTTCGAAGGGAGGTTTTTCGCTTGATCGCCTCGCTCGGCGCGGAAGTGTTCATCGCCATCCACAGAAAATCAGCCCTGGTAGACATTGCGATGAGGGCGCGTGCGCTCGGTGCCAAAGCCATGATCGGACCGGACCAACTTTACGACGATCTGGTGAAGCGCCTCTTCAAGCACAGATTGCACAGCGCCGACCACAATTATGTGGTTTTCGCAAAGCGAGGGAAATCAGCGCGGATGGCCGCGTTGGCTTCGGCGATCAACAAGGCAAAGCGGAATTTCGCTAGGCATGCGGGACGAGTTGAAGATAAGCCGACGGACATTTCTGCTCTGCAGCCTTCACAATCCGCCGGGCTGCAAGTCATCGACTATTATTTGTGGGCAATTCAACGACTGTATGAGCGCCAGGAATCCAGATTCTTCGACAACATCGTGGGCGGCAATCGCCTGATCATGGACCTGGACGATCGCCGGCGGCGTAGCTATGGCGAGTGGTACGACGCCCGAAATGTGCTCACGCTAGAAAAAATGAAAGCCCTCTAGCGGGCTAGGCTTGAGGTGCAAGCACCTTAAGCACACGGCATGAAGCCGACGTTCGCCCGCTAACAGGGCCTTCATCTCTAAAGTGTATCGGCCAAACGGAGGATGTCAAGGGAATTAAATTCGCAAGTTCCATGATTTCAAGACCTTACGCTGACGAAGTAGCGCGGTGGGCGGAAAAACTTCCAGGCGACGCACCCTGTGCCGTAAGCTAACCGAAAAGAAAATCGCTCCACATCATTTCCAATCGCACGCACTCGGCACACTTTCCCGCATGGGTTATCGGAACTTACGAACTTGTTTGGATGACCTGGCGGCTACGCGACAGTTGGTGCGCATTGAACAGGAGATCGACCCCGAGCTTGAGGCGGCGGAGATTCAGCGGCGAGTGTTCGCGGCTGGCGGGCCGGCTGTTTATTTTGCTCGGGTCAAAAGTTGCCGGTTTCCGATGGTCAGCAACTTGTTTGGCACCATGGGGCGGACTCGCTATATCTTTCGCGATTCGCTCGACCTGGTGCGGCGCATAGTGGAACTGAAGTCCGATCCGGGTCGCGCGGCGGCCAGCCCCTTGGCGTACGCCGGCCTGGTCCCTTCGCTTTGGAACATGCGGCCGCGCTTTGTCTCCTCGGGTCCGACGCTCGCAGAACAGATTTCGATTGGCGAGTTGCCGCAGCTCAAGTCTTGGCCTGAGGATGGCGGGACGTTCATCACGCTGCCGCAGGTCTATACCGAAGACCCAGACCGCCCGGGTTGGCGACACTCGAACTTGGGCATGTATCGCGTGCAACTTTCCGGCGGGCAGTATCGGCCGAACGAGGAAGTCGGGTTGCACTATCAGATTCATCGCGGGATCGGCGTGCATCATGCCGCCGCGATCCGTCGGGGCGAGCCGCTGCGCGTCAACATCTTCATTGGCGGCGCACCGGCCATGAGCGTGGCAGCAGTGATGCCGCTGCCTGAAGGGCTTTCGGAGTTGTCCTTCGCCGGCGTGCTCGCCCGTCATCGCATTCCGCTTGTCAATCGGACGGGGCAACTGCCTGTTTATGCCGAAGCCGACTTTTGCATTACTGGTGTGGTGGAGCCGAACCGCAAGCTGCCCGAAGGCCCGTTCGGCGATCACTTAGGCTATTACAGTCTGGCTCACGACTTTCCGGTGTTGCGCGTCGAGCGTGTGACGCACCGGCCTGATGCTGTTTGGCCGTTCACCGTTGTCGGACGGCCACCGCAAGAAGACACAATGTTCGGCCAGTTGATCCACGAGCTCACCGGCCCCGCGATTCCCAGCGTGATTCCAGGGTTGCACGCCGTGCATGCTGTCGACGCGGCCGGCGTTCATCCGCTGCTGCTGGCAATCGGCAGCGAACGGTACACGCCCTACGCCGAGCGACGCCGTCCGCAGGAATTGTTGACCACGGCCAACGCCATATTGGGCCAAGGCCAACTCTCGCTGGCCAAGTATCTGTGGATCGCCGCGCGCGAGGACAATGACCAGCTCGAAGTGCATGATATTAGCGCAATGTTTCGGCACTTGCTTGAACGGGTCGTCTGGTCGCGCGACTTGCACTTTCAGACTTGCACGACGATCGACACGCTCGATTACTCGGGCAGCGGCATGAACGAAGGCTCGAAAGTCGTCGTGGCCGCCGTGGGGCCGCCGGTGAGGCAACTGCCGACCGAGGTTGGCGAATTGAGATTGCCCGAGGGTTTCGGGCCCGCGCGGTTGTGCCTGCCAGGAGTGCTGGCGGTTCAAGGCCCGAGCTATCAAGCTGATGGCGGGGCAGGGCAACGCGCGATGGAAAAATTTTGCGAAGCCTACTCCGGCAACGATCCGATCAACCGCTTTCCGCTGATCGTGGTCGTCGACGACGCCGAGTTCACGGCCCGATCGCTCAATAATTTTCTTTGGGTCACGTTCACGCGCAGCAATCCGGCGGCGGACGTGTATGGTATCGACGCTTTCACGCAGCAAAAACATTGGGGATGCCGCGGTTCGCTGGTGATCGATGCTCGCACGAAGCCGCAACACGCTCCGCCCTTGATCGAAGATCCACAAGTCACGCGGCGCGTCGACGCGCTGGGCGCCGCGGGCGGTCCTCTGGCCGGTATCATTTAGCATGCACCTGACCGACATTTTTTTTTCCGACACGAACGCGACGCTCGACGAGGCGGGCCGATGGTTCGTCGTTGGCTGGCTGTTCGTGATGGGTGCCGTCTTCGGCAGCTTCATGAATGTGGTCGTTTATCGCTTGCCGCGCCGCATGAGCCTCAGCCGGCCAGGCTCGCATTGCCCGGTGTGCGAACATCCGATCCGTTGGTACGACAATTTGCCGATCCTGGGCTGGTTAGCGCTGGGGGGGCGCTGTCGCGATTGCAAATCACCCATTTCTGTGCGCTATCCGCTTGTCGAGCTACTCGTCGCCGTCACGAGCGCCCTCTTGGCCTGGGCAGAATGTTTCACCCCAGTTGCGATGTCCGCGCCCGAGCTGGAACCGGCGTTTGCGCTCAATTTGGGGCCCTATGCGTTTCATCTGCTGTTGCTCGCAACGCTCTATTGCGCTGCCCTCATTCGATTCGACGGGCAACTGGCGCCGCCGCAAATGCTGGCAGTGGCGTTAGTCGTCGGCCTGGTCGTGGCCGCGGTGTGGCCTAATTTGCGCGGGCCGTTGTCCGCTGATGAGATGGGCTGGCCTTGGCGCGGGGTCACCGAAGGAGCGCTCGGTCTGCTGACTTCCATCTTGTTGGGCGCATTGGCCTGGCCCGGCTGGATGGCCAGCCTCGGGCGGCCGAAGGTTGTGCAAGCCCTGACCGCCGCCACCGAATTGGAACTTGTCGGCGCGTTTGTCGGCGCCGATAGCGTGGCCATCATCGCCGCCTTGGCAATGGCCCTTTACGCGACGTTACGGATCGTCACACGAATCTGGCCCGGTGCCGATCGGATCGGCTGGGCGGCAGCGCTCGGTGCGGTTACGCTCATCTATTCAGTCGCGAGACCGTTGTTCGAGCGACAGCTAAGCACGTGGGGCGACGATCCGCTGGCCGTGGTGATTGGCGCCGGAGTGGTCGTGGCCGTGCTGGCCATCGTATTGCGGATCGCGGAGTCATGGTCTCGGCAAAGTCATCGCTTGTAAGGAGAGTACCTCGTGGCTCGACTGACTTTTCATGGCGCGGCGGAGACCGTGACCGGCTCGAAGTATCTGCTCGAAGCCGACGGCGCGAAAGTGCTGATCGATTGCGGGTTGTTTCAAGGATTGAAGGAGCTGCGCTTGCGCAACTGGCAGCCTTTGCCGTTCCCGCCTGCTCAGGTCGACGCGGTGGTGCTGACCCACGCGCACATCGATCATATTGGCTACTTGCCCCGGTTCGTCAAAGACGGATTTGCCGGGCCGGTGTATTCCACTCCGCCGACTGAAACATTGGCCGACTTGTTGTTGTTGGATGCCGCCCACAACCAAGAGGACGACGCCAGCTATATGAATCGCAAAGGCTTGTCGAAGCATAAGCCCGCATTGCCGCTGTTTGATGCAGGGGACGTGAGGCGCGCCATGACCCGTTTTCGCACGGTTCATCGCGGCGAGTGGTTCTCGCCTGCCAAGCCCATTTGGGTTCGCTATCACGACACCGGCCATCTGCTCGGCTCGAGCATGATCGAGGCCGAAATCCGCAGCGGTCCCAAACCCTTGCGAATTCTTTTTTCGGGCGACGTTGGCCGCTACGGCGCGCCGCTCTACTTCGATCCCGAGCAGCCGCCCGAGTGTGACTATCTCGTTTGCGAGAGCACCTACGGCAACCGCGAGCACACGGATGTTAATGTGCTCGATGAAATGTGCGAGGTCGTCACGGCCGCGATTGCGCGCGGCGGAGTGATGGTGGTGGCCTCGTTCGCGGTGGGTCGGGCGCAGCAATTGATCTATCTGCTGCAAATCCTGATGGATCAAAAGCGCATTCCGCGCATCCCAGTGTTTCTCGATAGCCCGATGGCGGTCAGCGGGATGCGCATCTATCGCTTCTACGCCTCGGAAAACGATCTTTCCGAGGGCTTGTCGGTGCGGGCCGACTTTGCATTCGAAGATGCTTCCGTTCAACTGACGCAAACCGCGAGCGAATCCAGGCAGCTCAACAAGCTGAAGGGACCCGGGGTGATTATCTCCTCCTCCGGCATGATGACCGGCGGGCGAATCGTGCATCATTTGCGCCAGCGGCTGCCGGATCCAAAAAACACGATTCTCTTGGGCGGTTTCATGGCTGCCGGCACGCGTGGCCGGGTACTCCAGGACGGAGCCAGGTTTCTGCGGATCATGGGCACCGACGTGCCGGTGCGCGCGGCCATCGTCGAAATGTCGGCGCTCAGCGGCCATGCGGGCCATTCGGAACTGCGCCGCTGGCTAGAACCATTGCCAGCGCCGCGGCAAGTCTTCCTGACGCACGGAGAATTGGTCAGTGCGCAGTCCTTGGCCGCTGAGCTCAAGCGAGACCGGGGATGGAACACGGTCGTGCCCAAGATGGGCGAAAGTTTTGAATTGAACCACGATTCCTAAAGGCGATTCCTAAAGGCAAAAACGTGCTTGAAGCAGGCGGAGCTATGGACGAAAAGTCATTGGACGAAGCAGCAAAGCGCAATTTGCAAGCCATTCTCAACTCGCCCAGCTATGTGTTGGCAGAGCGTGACATGGCGCTATTGGCCAAGCGAGAGCTGCGCCCCGTCAGGGTCCAGTTGGAGCTCTTCAAACCAGAATTGGCTTTTCTTGAGCAGGGCGTCAAGTCGACGATCGTCGTGTTTGGCAGCACGCAGGTCACCGAACGCGCAGCATTGGAAAAACGCGTGCACGCCGCCAAAGCGGCGCTGGCAGCCGATCCCAAACATCCTCGACTGTTGCGCGAAGTCGGACGCGCCGAACGACTGCTGGCGAAGGCTCATTACTACGAGGCGGCGCGCGAGTTCACGCGACTGGTTTCGAGCTCTGCCCAATCGGACGGCCGCGAGTTCGTGGTGGTCACCGGCGGTGGGCCAGGGATCATGGAAGCGGCCAATCGCGGCGCTTTCGACGTCCAGGGGAAAAGCGTGGGCTTGAACATTACACTCTCGACCGAGCAGATTCCCAACCCTTACATCACGCCCGAATTGTGCTTTCAATTTCACTATTTCGCGCTGCGAAAGTTACACTTTCTGATGCGCGCCCAAGCCTTAGTCGTGTTTCCCGGTGGGTTCGGGACCATCGACGAGCTGTTCGATGCGCTCACCCTGCGCCAGACGCGCCGGATGCAAGAAATTCCGATCGTTATGTTTGGTCGCGAATACTGGGAGCACGTTTTGGACTTTCAATTTCTGGCCGACGAGGGAGTCATCGAAGACGCGCACCTCGAACTGATGAGTTTTGCCGAGACGCCCGCGGAGGCTTGGAAGATCATCGCGAAATTTCACCACCACGAAGTATGAGCTCAGCGAAGCCCCCAAAAACGACCGCAAACAGTCCGGTGGCTTTGGTCACTGGCGCCGGTCGCCGTCTTGGAAACCATACGGCGCGTTTCCTGGCCGCGCACGGATATCGACTCGCCTTACACGCCGGACAATCTCGTATCGAAGTCGAGCAAACGGCCAAGGAACTTTCCGCTCAGGGCGCGGAGGCCATCTCGCTGGTCGCCGACTTGCGCGACGAACAGGCAACTCGGCAGGTGATCGCATCGGCACACGAGCATTTCGGCCGCATCGACGCGCTGGTAAACAACGCGGCCATTTGGAACGCCAAGCCACTGGAACAAACGACCGCCGCGGATGTCCGCGAGCATTTTGAAATCAACACGCTCGGCACTTTCATCTGTTGCCAGGCGGTCGGCCAGATCATGGTTGCCCAGGCCACGGGCGGAGCGATCGTCAACGTCGGCGACTGGGCCATCGCGCGGCCGTATCTCGATTACGCCGCTTACTTCGCCGCCAAAGGCAGCATTCCAACGCTCACCAGAACCTTTGCGATCGAGTTGGGCACGCGAAATCCCAAAGTGCGAGTCAATGCGGTCTTGCCGGGCCCGGTGATGCTGCCCAAAGACATGCCCCAGGACGAGCGAAAACAGTTAATTGCTGCCACGCTCGTCAAACGCGAGGGCACGCCGGCGGACGTCGTCCAGGCGATCCATTTTCTGCTCGAGAATACGTACATTACCGGTGTTTGCCTGCCAGTCGATGGCGGGCGCACGGTCTTTTCCGGTTCAATTACCTAGAGCGGGACTTAGCGCCAAGGCGAATCTTTCCCCCTGATCGACGGTTGAATGCCGCTGTTGCTGCTGCTAGGTTGACCCGCTTAGAGTGCGGATGATTCCTGTCTTAACCGTCCTGGCAGCCCGCGAAGGGCCAGCCAATCGAAGAGGACGGCACAAAGCCGATCGGATTGCGGCCGAGCGGGAATCGAGCGGCTTGCCGGATGGCGGCCGCGAGGGCCACGGAGTTTGGAAGCGGCCCTCAGCAGGTGATGACTCGAAAATTCGACAATCCTTCTTGAAGGCTGCGTCCGGCCATCGCTGCGCATCAAGGTTTGCGGCGGAGCCAGTTTGCCACTCGGGCGCGCTTCGAAGCTGTGGACACCAAGGCACGACATGGGAAGCAACAGCAAGTGGGTCGAAGGAAGTCCGGACGATCCGGTTCGCCATGTGGCGCGCCGCGTGCTTTCCGGGCGATTGGCACGGATGTGGCATTTTCTGGAGCGGGCGGTTCGCTCACCCCGCAGCGAGACCGAGAACGTCCACCAGCTGCGCGTCTTTTCGCGCCGCGCCGCGGCGGCGATGGATATCTTCGAGGCCTGGCTGCCACCCAAACGTGGCCGCTCTGTTAACAAGAAAATTAAGCAAGTTCGGCAGGCGGCCGGCGCCGCTCGAGACTTCGACGTGTTGTTGCTGCGCTGGACAGGTCGGCTCGAGCAATCTCCTTCGTCCCGCGGAAGCTTACTGCTCGAGGAAATCACACACCACCGGCAGGAGGCGCAGGGGCCGATCGAGGCCGTGCATGACAAGCTCGTTGAGCGGCGATTCGCTCGCAAGACGTCGAAACTGGTCGATCGCATCCGGAAGAATGCTGGCGACGGACCGTGTGACCAGCGCTTTGGTTGCATGGCCCGCGTGGCGATGGACCGCCTGCTGGCGCCCTATTTGAAGGCGGCTCAAGCTGAGTTGGACGATGCCCAGGCGCTGCACGCGTTTCGCATCCAAGGCAAGCAGGTGCGGTATGCCATGGAGGTTTTTTCTGGAGCGTTTGACGAGGAGTTTCGTAGCGAGTTGTACCCGGCCCTGGTTAACTTGCAAGAACGGCTGGGTGCCATCAATGATCATGTCACGGCGAAGAACTACTTTTGCCAGTGGCTCTCGACGAAAGAATCGAGCGCCGCGCGCGAAGCGATCGACTGGGCGATGAACGAGGAACGCGAAGCGCTCGATACCAGTCGGCACGAGTTTCTGGCCTGGTGGACTAGCGAGCGTCGGGCCGATCTGTGCGGTCGGTTTGCGCGCTACGTGCAGTCGCCGGACGAGTGCGAAACGGATCCGGCTGAAGACAAGCAGTAAATCGCCGCGGCGTGACTACGCTGCAAGCCTCTCAGCCCACTCGACGCTCGAGCGGCGAGGGCACGATTTGCAAAAATCGGCCGCCGCTGTCGTACCAGCCATGTTGCGTGAAGCGGCACCAGGTGATGTCGATCAAGAAACCGGCCCAGCGGCCGTCCGGCAATTCGAGCGAAGCGATCATTCGCCGGTAAGGGAGCGGCTGCTGATAGAAAAACCCCAGACCTCGCTCGGACAAATGTTTTCCCACCACTACGATCGCGTCGCCGATCGGCGTGCGGCCGTCTTGCGCCACCGGAGTCAAATACAGCAAGTGCGGGTAAGGAAACCGTTGGTCGAGCCGCCGCTCTCCCGCTTTTCCGGGCGGATATAGCGCAGCCAGGATTCCCCAAACCTGGTGTCGCACCACGTCATCGGTCGAAACTATCGTCTCAGGAAGCGGCACAGGGTGTTCGAACGTCAGCAGTGTGCTCATGCAACGAGGGTCCTCTGGGGCTTCGCAGGAGTTGCCCGTCAGCGCAGGTGGACAAGGGAATTCGCTAGTCGGCGGCCTGACTGGCCAAAACGTGGCTTGCCGAAATGGTTTCGACAATTTGTGTCGTCAAAGGATCTCGTAGGTCATAAATGACCTGTTGTCAAAAAACGGGCCGACGCCTTGCGTAATTCAGCAAGAAAAACCATGCGATCCGGCTATTTGACGGACAGCCTGAGAGCGCCATCCAAGCGAATTGTAGTGCCGTTGAGCATCGAGTTTTCCACGATGTGCTGGGCCAGCTCGGCATATTCGCTGGGCCGGCCGAGCCGCGCGGGAAACGGCACCTGTGCGGAGAGCGCCTCTTGCATCGGCTGCGTCATGCCGGCCATCATCGCCGTTTCGAAGACTCCCGGCGCGATCGTGACCACGCGAATGCCAACGCGGGCCAACTCGCGTGCGATGGGCAGCGTCATCGACACGACGCCCCCCTTCGAAGCCGAATAGGCGGCTTGCCCAACCTGCCCCTCGAAGGCGGCGACCGAGGCAGTGTTGATAATCACGCCTCGCTCTTTTTCGGCGTTCGGCGCGTTGTGGGTCATCGCCGCGGCGGCCAGGCGAATCACGTTGAACGTGCCAATCAAGTTGACGTTGATCGTGCGCGTGAACGAGGCCAGGTCATAGGGGCCCTCCTTGCCGACGACGCGGCCGACGCCAATGATGCCCGCACAATTGATCACAACGTGGACGCTGCCGAACGCCTGCTTGGCTGCTTCCAAAGCATTCTGCACGCTGGCTTCATCGGTCACATCGGTGCGGGCAAAGCGAGCGCTCTTTCCCAGCTCGCTGGCCAGGGCCTTTCCCGCCTCTTCCTGGACATCGGCAATCAACACCCGTCCACCACCGGCCGCGAAATGCCGCGCGCACGCCGCGCCCAAACCCGATCCGCCCCCCGTGACAAAAAACGTCGTGCCGTCGATTTTCATGATGCGTAAGATCCCAAGAAGATGTGCCAAAAACGAGAGGCCGCCCGATGTTGCCAGAGCGTCGAGAACAGGAGTGATCAGGCGAAGTCATCACAAACTAAGGGCTGCCCAAGGCGGCGTCAACACGCGGCAAAATGGCAAGTGTCATTCACCATTAGAAATGACCCCTATCGGCACCATTAGAAATGTCCCCATGCTGTCCTCCCAAAGGAGGACGGATATTGGAGACAATTCGGATGAGCAAACAGGAGCGGAAGCGGCTGGAAGTG
>Ga0163150_10004282_pt1 | contig 19261 bp, 14 predicted proteins | sample OliLakLV19P2IB_FD_148628 | JGI IMG/M metagenome (GOLD analysis project Ga0163150, IMG submission 148628) | Freshwater microbial mat bacterial communities from Lake Vanda, McMurdo Dry Valleys, Antarctica - Oligotrophic Lake LV.19.P2.IB | ecosystem: Environmental > Aquatic > Freshwater > Lake >...
TAGTCCTCGACGCCGGTGGACGCCTCGTTGCCGGTCGAAACCGACAGCGTCACGCCCACATCCTTGCCCGCGAGATTGGTGGCGACCACCGCCGCCATTGCGCCACTTTGGGAGATGAGCGCCGCGTGGCGACCTTCGCCAAGTTCGGCTGCAGGCGTTTGCACGAAGGTCAGCGCCACGCCGTCTATGTTGTTGACGAACCCCAGGCAGTTCGGCCCCATCACCGCCATGCGCCCCGCAAGCGCGAGCTTGGTGATCTCGCCCTGCTCCGCGCGCCCCGCCTCGCCACCCTCGGCGAAGCCCGCGGAAAAAATAACGGCGCCGCCGACATTTTTGCGCGCCAATGTAGCCAGAGCCTCAAGCACGCCCGCTTTTGGTATCGCCAGCACGACAGCGTCAACGCCGTCAGGCAAGTCCTCGACGGAGGCGAGACACGCCCGGCCGGCGATCTCGCTCCGCTTCGGATTGATCAAGTGAATGTCGCCGCTGAAGCCGCCGCGCAGCAAGTTTTCCAGCACGCTCGCGCCAAGCGCTCCAGCACTCGCCGACGCGCCGACAATAGCCACCGATCTCGGCCGCAACAGCCGCTCAAGATCGAAGCCGCTCGGACGCGCGCCGGCCATGCTCTACACCACCCGGTTCAGCTGGACTTCTTATCGTAGGCGCCGAGACCGGGCTTGTAGCTCTTCTCGTCGATGAACTGCTTGATGCCCTCTTTGCGCCCATGATTGTCGAAGGAGTTCGCAGCCTCTTGCGCGCGGACCAGATAATCTTCGGCGTTGTCGTATGTCATCTCGCCGACGCGGCGGATCGCATCCTTGGCCGCCTTGAGCGCGACGGGGTTCTTTTCCATTAGCACCTTAGCCACTTGCTCGACCCGCGCCTTGAGCTGATCGCTCGGCAGCGCTTCGTTGACGAGGCCCCACTCGACGGCGGTCTTGCCGTCAATATTCTCGCCCATCAGCGCGTGATACATCGCCTTGCGGAACGGCATGAGTTCGCGCGCCACCTTGGTCGCGCCACCGCCCGGCAGGATGCCCCAGTTGATTTCGGAGAGGCCGAACTGCGCCTCTTCAGCCGCAAACGCTAGGTCGCATGCGAACAACGGCCCATAGCCGCCACCGAAGCACCAGCCATTGACCATGGCGATCGTCGGCTTTTGATACCAACGCAGCCTGCGCCACCAACCGTACGACTCGCGCTGCGCGCGGCGCACGCCGGGCAAACCTTCGGCTTCCGTCTCGCGGAAATATTCCTTGAGATCCATGCCCGCCGACCATGACGTGCCTTCGCCCGAGAGCACCAAGACGAGAACGTCTTCGCGAAACTCCAACTCGTCCAGCACGCGCATCATTTGCCGGTTGAGCTTGGGGCTCATGCAATTGCGTTTCTCGGGACGATTGAACCGCACCCAGGCGATGCCATCGATCACATCGAAGGCGACCGTATCGGCCTCGGCGCGATCCGATGAGTCCGGCGCGCTGGCTTTGGCCGCGCGGGCCGCTTTGCTCGTCATACTTGAATCCTCTTCTGGTCTTCAAATCGGGAAGTGACCGCCCTGCGTCTCGATCGTGATCCAACGCAGTTCAGTGAATTGATCGATGCCGGCCTTGCCGCCGAAGCGGCCGTATCCGGAAGCGCCGACGCCGCCAAACGGCATCTGCGCTTCGTCATGAACGGTCGGGCCGTTGACGTGACAAATGCCGGAGCGGATTTGGCGCGCCACTTTCAGGCCGCGCGCCGTGTCGTGGGTAAACACTGCGGCGGAGAGCCCGTACTGGCTATCGTTAGCGAGACGCACCGCGTCTGCTTCATCCTTGGCGCGAATGACCGCCACAACCGGGCCGAAACTCTCATCGGCATAAATGCTCATCTCATTGGTGACGCCGTCAATCACGGTCGCCGGCATCAGCACGGTATCCGCCTCGCCGCCGGCCACGACCTTAGCGCCCTTCTTGCGTGCGTCGGCGATCAGCGCGTTCACGTGGTCGGCCGCGCGCTTGTCCACGACTGCCCCGAGCGGCGTCTTGCCTTCACGCGGATCGCCCACGGCCATCGACTTTGCCTTTGCGGCGAAGCGTTTAACGAAATCATCCGCCACCGCATCGACCACGATGATGCGTTCGGTCGACATGCAAATCTGGCCCTGGTTCATAAAGGCGCCAAAGGCGGCGGCTTTCACGGCCTCGTCGAGATCAGCGTCCTCGAGAACGATCAACGGCGCCTTGCCGCCGAGCTCAAGCAAGCACGGCTTCAAATGCTCGGCCGCGCGCTTAGCGACAATCCGGCCAACCGCCGTCGAGCCGGTAAAGTTGATGCGCTTCACCGCCGGATGGTCGATCAGCGCGCCGACGACCTCGCCGGCATCCTGCGGCGCGTTGGTGACGACATTGACGACGCCGGCGGGAAACCCCGCCTCGGCGAATGCTTCAACGATCAGTTGGTGCGTGCGCGGGCAGGTTTCGGACGCTTTCAAGATCACGGCATTGCCGCATGCAAGTGGCACCGCAATGGCGCGGACGCCCAGGATGATCGGCGCATTCCACGGCGCGATCCCGAGCACAACGCCAGCCGGCTCGCGCAACGCCATCGCCAGGCAACCCGGCTTGTCTGACGGGATCACCTCGCCGGAAATTTGAGTGGTCAGCGCCGCCGCTTCCCGCACCATCGACGCGGCGAGCATCAGATTGAAGCGCGCCCAGCCCTCGGTCGCGCCGATTTCGCCCATCATCGCCGCGACGAACGCATCCGCCCGCGCCTCGAGCGCGGCAGCCGCCTTCATCAAGAAACCACGCCGCGCGTTAGGCCCCGTCGCCGACCACGCCGGAAAAGCCGCGGCCGCAGTGTCGGCCACTGCCCGGGCCTCGGCCGGGGACATAGCCCGCGCCACGCTCGCGACTTCACGCGTCAGCGGGTTCAATCTTTGAAACTCCACGGCGCTCCCTCTCTTATTGTTATCAGAGACATATCCAGTCGTATTGCTATGTTCAATAGCAATTTGCTTTGTGTGCGCCGCAACATGCGCGGCTGGGGAAGGTCAGCTATACACTATAGCACTTTAGCGTATGCTGTTCTCTTGCGAAGTGACACGGGGCCCCATGACAAAGCCGACGCCGCCCTTTCGGGTCGATCATGTGGGCAGCCTGATGCGCCCGCAATCGGTGCTGCAAGCCCGCAGCGACGCGGCGGCCAAGACGATCAGCGTCAGCGACCTGCGCGCCATCGAGGACAAAGAGATCATTCGCCTCGCCAAAAAGCAGGAAGAGATCGGCCTGCGCGCCATCACCGACGGCGAAATCAGGCGCGCCTTCTTCCATCTGGACTTTCTGGAGCGGTTGGATGGCGTCACCGTCGATGGCATGATCGAAGCCAATTCGGACGCGGGCGAAACGGTGCATTTCACGCCGCCCCGGCTTAGCGTCACAGGCAAGCTCCGGCATGCGCAGAACATTCAGGTCGATGACTTCAACTTCCTGAAGCAGCACGTGACCCGCACGCCGAAAGTCACCATCCCCTCGCCGACCATGGTGCATTTCCGAGGCGGCCGCGCCGCCATCGACATAAAATCCTATCCCGACCTCGATCTCTTCTTTGAGGATCTAGCTCAGTGCTATCGCGACGAAATCGCCGCGCTCTATGGCGCCGGCTGCCGCTACATCCAGCTCGACGACACCAATCTCGCTTATCTCTGCGACCCCAAGATGCGCCAAGGCGCGCTCGATCGCGGCGACGACCCCGACGAGTTGCCGCGCACCTACGCGGCGCTTATCAATGCCGCGCTACGCGACAAGCCGAGCGATCTCACCGTTTGCATCCATCTCTGCCGCGGCAACTTCCGCAGCACGTGGTTCGCGGAAGGCAGCTATGAGCCAGTGGCCGACGTGCTGTTCAACGAACTCAATGTCGACGGCTACTTCCTCGAGTACGACGACGAACGCTCGGGCGGCTTCTCGCCGCTCCGCTTCGTTCCGCGCAACAAGACTGTGGTGCTTGGCCTTGTCACATCCAAACGCGCGGAGCTCGAACCGATGCGAGAACTCATCAACCGCGTCGAAGAAGCAGCGCAATATGTCCCGCTCGAAAACCTGTGCCTCAGCCCGCAATGCGGCTTCTCCAGCACCGTTCACGGCAACGACATCAGCGAAGACGCCCAATGGCGCAAACTGAAGCACGTCGTCGACACAGCCACCGAAATCTGGGGCGAGGCCTAACTCCGAACGCGCGCTATGGCGCGCCCCAGTGGCGGCGGCTGCAAAAAATCGTGCGCTCGATCGTCGAGAAAATGGTGCGCTTGCGTGACTCGTGCACTTAGAAAATTCGTTGATTTCTCTGGCGGTTAGACAAGTCAAGCGGCTACGGATTTCCCAACATTCCCAACAGATTGAAATTGTTCGGGTGTTCGAGTCGGTTTTCGAGACTCGATGTAATAGCGCCACGCTCAATCGATCGCAAATCATCTCAAGCCACGTCAAAGACTGCGGCGATCAGCGCGACCTCGTACATATCGCATCACCAGACGCCCACGCCAACTCTTCCACTCATGCTCTGCGTTCGACCCCGGCCGGAAGCCAAGGGGGCGAACAAAGTCGGAGTCGTCCTGCGCCCTGACACTTCCGGTCGGCCATCCCGCGCCAGCGCACGTCAAGCGCTCGCCGCTTGATGCGCGCGAGCACGATGGCAACGGCGACGCTTCAAAAATCCCGCCCGGGCGACAGTGGCATGCCCTTGATCGCTTGTCGGGCCGGATCGGTCATGGCGCGCGCCGCTTCCTGCGCGCGCGTCTGCATCAGCGACTTACGCACATCGAGGTGCAGCTCCATTGCTTTGAGTGTATCGCGCCACCCCGGTTCAAACAGCAGCACGTTGCGTTTCACCTCGCTGGCCAAACCCATGCGCTGCAGTTCGCGCGCGCGTTCTTTCAAGGCGCGGGTCGTGGACGGGTCGCCGTTGGGCGCCTCCAGTGAGGCGACGCGGATTGTGCGGTGGTCCGGCAATTGCGCCGCGATCATTCGGTCGAGCCGTGTCGGCGCGTGACGGATCACCTCACGATCAAGCGCGCGCCGTTCATCGGCCGGCGACCGAGGGCCCAGCCACTCGGTCGCCACATCCCGGGCGATGCCGCTGAAGCCGTACTTGATGAAGTCCTTGGGGATGACGAGATCCTGACCGTTCGCGCGCCGGCCGCGGACGATGAGATGGGTATGCGGGTTCGCCGTATCGTGGTGGTCGGCCGCGATCCATTGCAGCTTGGTCCCCAGCGTCGCTTCGGCGCGCGCCAGGACCTCGCGGGTATAGGCCGGCAAGTCGTGCAGCCGGCCGCCGTTCTCGGCGCTCAAGATAACGCGGAAATGGCGCTTGTCCGACCGCGCCCACGCCTCGGCGCGTGCGGCGCCATCCACGCCTTCGGCGTGAGCGTCATAGAACACTGCGCGCTCGGCGTTCCCCTCCCGCGAAAGGAAGTGCGCGTGCGCGCGGGCCTTCGCCTCCCGCGTCTCGGGCGTTTCCTCGACAGGGACGTGCGCTGCCGACAGGTCATCGCGGGTCGCGGCGTCACGGGCGACGTAGCGTGCGTGCGCCTTCAACGCCGCGCCGCCGCCGGCGGCGTGACTGAAATAATGCACCTTCACGATGGCGCGCTGGCGGCCGTCGAACTCCATCGGTCCGTGCGCTCCGCGCGTCTCGGCGCCGACCCCGAAGCGCCGCATCGGCATGCGTTTGTCCATCTTACGCGACAGTCCAGGTCGCTTGCCGCCGCCCGCGCTCGCGCTCGGACCACCGCCCTTGATCTTTCCTTCGAGTCGATCGCGATCTGCACGCGTCATGCGGATCGAGCGATCGGCGCTAATGCTGTCCTCGCGCGTCGCCGACAAAGCGAGATGTGAGCCGCGCAGAAGGCGATCGAAGCTGGCGGTGCTCATCGTGTCGCGCTCGTAATTGGCGAAGCATGCGCCGTTCGCATGACGGGTCGTATATGACCTGCACGCTGCGCCGCGGGTCGTGAAAAAACCTTGCGCTGCAAGCGCTTTGCGTGACCGCAGGTCACGCCTTTAACTTGCCCTCCAACCTTTTCACGACCTGTCATGCCTCTTCGCTATCATGATCGCCTGGTTCTGGCGCCCTGATACGTCTTCAAGGCGAGATGCCCGCGGGCAGGCGTCGCGTGATTTCCGACAATATATTCACGGTTATATTCTCCCATATCGCCGTTCCGTGTGGCTGTCTCTGGTTATGACAACCCGACGCGATCTCTTCAGCGCCGCTGCACTTACGTTCATCCGGCGTGGCAAGGACCGAGACGAACAAGCGCTGGCCCTCGTTGCAGAGTATGCCGCATGTCAGCAGCGCACGGCGCACGTCTATGCGCGACGTGATGTGCCCGAGCGCGGCATGTGGCGGCGAGAAGCCGAGGCCTGTCCTATCGTGGAGGCCTGTAATCAGGAGCTGACAGTGCTCTGTGACGAGATGAACGCGCTCGTTCGCCTCTCAGTCGCGCGACCCGTGAGCGACCTGCGCCATGTCGCCGCCAAACTGATGGTGTGGCGCGCGGAAAGTTTGCTTCTTGGCCATCGCCTTGAACTGCAACGGGACGTGTTTGCCTTCTCCGCCTACCGGGATTTGCTTACGTTGTCGGGCTTGGCGGAGTTCGCTCATCCAGCAGATGGCAGAACGCTAGAAAGCGCGTTGCTCTGGGATGGTGAGTAAGCCGAGAGGCCGCCACGTCCCTTCTATGAGGCGAATCGGCGTTGGCCCCCAGTAGCGCCCGTCGAAGGAATCGTCCGTGTCGCCAAGAAGAAATAACTCGTCGGCGCCGAGCCTGCGGCATCCCCGCCAGGCGGGCAGCGCACGCCCCTCGGCATCGCGCTCCATACGGGTGGCGGTTTGCGCACCATCGATCGAGAGCATCTCGTCCAGGGCGCATACGACTTGGCCCTCAGTGGCGGCGACGCGCTTTAGGAAGCGGTCGCTGGTGTCCGCGTAGCCGCGCAGCGCCGCGTATTCCGGTGCGACAGAAGCCGCGGCTACCGTGACGAAGTCGCCGCGACGGGGCGGCTCACTCCTGCGAAGATAGAAGCCAGATGGCACGCTCTGCGACGGATTGTAGATCACGACGGGCTGCGCGCGCGTCATCGTGACGACGACACACACGAGCGCTAGCAGTACAAAGCCGAGAACGCCCTTCATTCGTTGCGCGATGCAGGCGGCATGCCATGACCCGCAGACAGGTCATGGCATGCCGCCTGTTGAGCGGTCGGCCGGGACGCGATGTGTGATCCTAAAAGATTTCGGACCGCGGCGGGGCGGCGGGCGCGGCGTGAGGGAAAGCTGGAGGCATGATCAAGACGGCACTCATCACTCGTGCGGCTTCGGGCCGTGGAGGGTGTTCGCTCGGACCGCTGGGATCTGATTGGCGCCGCGACCCGCGTGGCGGGCGCTGCTGTGATTCTGTTCGCCCCGCGGCCCTCTTAGAATGAAGGGCGCGAGGCGGTGGCTTACGCAGCCTTGGTATCCGCCATGTCGCCGGGATGACCGGCGCGCGCGATCAGCCAATCGACCGCCGCTTGCGCCTTGGCGGCGGCGGAGAGGAAGGCCCGAGGGTCGGACTTCAGCAGCGTCAGCCAATCGGCCAGGTACGCCGCGTGATCTTCGAGGTGATACGGCGCAAGTCCGGTCATAGCGCCAATGATGGCTGCGCCGCATTCAGCCCGCATCTCTTCGCGCGCGCGCAGCGTGCGGTCGGTGAAATAGCCTTTGAGCGTGTCGAGCCGGCTTTCATGCCCGACCCAATGCACGCCTTCATGCGCCGCAGTGGCCGCCGCATGCTCTGGCGTCAGAAAAGCAGCCATCGGCGGCAGATGGATGGTGTCGGTAGAAGCGGAATAATGTGCGCTGGCGCCGCCAATGTGGATGCGCGCGCCGGCCCGTTCTAGCCAGTGCACGACGGCCGGCGGATCAATCGGCGTCAGCGCGATCTCGGCGGCGAACCCGTCGGGCAAGTTCTCGCACTGCTCGGTGTTGAAGACGTAGAACAGCTTCAAGAAACGATACGGCCTTGCTGCGTCTTCGCTTTGCTCGCTCGACTCTGGGCGCGGGGTTGCGCTGCCATAGTAGATGACGGGCGTCGCCTTCTCGCCCTTACGGACATGCGCGCCGAGTGCTTCGGCGTTGCGATAGGTCAGCCAGGTGCGCTTGGCGTAGCCGCGCGAGATTTGTGCTGCCCAAAGCAAAAGGACATTGGCGCCCTTATAGGCTTCGCCTGTAGCGCGAAGCGGCAAGCCCGGCGTCATGGCGTGGGCGCGTTCCGCGTCCCACGGCGCGCGCCAGGGCATGACGCCTTGTTCGAGAAAGCGGGTGATCTCAGCGGTGACGTGAGCGGCGGCTTCCTGCGCGCTGCGTTTTGGTGGCGGCACCTTTGCGCCCTGGACATTTGGTCGTGGCATGACGGAATCCCTCGCGGGCGCGCGTCGTCGCACCCCGCGTGTCGGAGGCTGGAAAAGGAAGGAGCCGCCGTTGCCGGCGGCTCCAATGATGGAAGGCGCGAAGCGCTAGCGGCTCAGGCCGCGGCTTCGTCTTGCGGCGCGGACTTCGCCTTGCCGTTCGGCTTCGGCTTGGACAGCCGATCGAAGCGGGTGATGACAAAGCTGTGGTCGGTGATCTTGCTATCGCCGAGTTCGCGCTTGCGCGGTTCGATGCGGCCGTCGAGCGTTACGGACTGGCCGACTTCGAGTTCGGTCAGCATGCGAGTGTTCAAGGCGCGATCGAACGATACGCAATTGAGCCATTCGGTCTTCGTCCAGGCGCCATCCTGGCCTTCGACGAGGCGATCGGCTGCGATGGCGATGCGGATGACGGCGTCAGGCGCTTTGACTTGGTCGATGCGGCCGATGCGGCCTTGGATCGTGAAGCGGAACATGTCTCTTCTCCCGTGCGCCGGAGAGCTCCGGCTGAAGCGCCGCGGGCCTCGCCCGCGATGGGACGGCGGGCGCATGCGGGAATGAGGACGGCTGCAAGGGGGCGCGTCAGCGCCCGGAGGCTCGCCCCTTGCGGACGGACGGCCGCATGCGATGAGCGGACCAAGAGCGGAGAGGTTTGTGGTGCGGGCCGAGCGGAGCGGCGTGGGTGGAAAGCAAGACGGTCACGCTTGAGCTTGCGAGAATCCTTCCAAGCGCAGACCAAACCGTCCGGTATTCATCGCGTTGATCGTAATGGTGTCCGTCGCGCGCTAGGCCTGCTAAACCCAGGTTGCAACGGCTGAGGGGGACGCAGCAGTGAACTGGGTCGGTCAGGCGGCTGGGCGGCTTCGAGAAGCGCTCGCGCACATACCGTGGCTGGACGGGTGGCAGTCCACCATCGCGCAAACGCCGGATTGGGCCTTGCTAGCAGCCGGGCCGACGTTTCTTATGCTTTTTGCGCTGCTGCTGCGCATGACCTGGCCAAAGTTGCAGACAGACAGCCTGGCCCACGCGGCGAGAACGCGATCGGACCCTGCGCCCAATCCGCCGCGCCAAACCGATGCTTCAGCGCCGCGTCGGGCGGAGGCTCCGACGGCGAAGCACACTTTGATGCCAGCGCCAGTCGAGTCTGGGAGAGTGACTACGTCACCTTCGTCCACAAGAGACGGCGAAGACAACCGCTCAGTGCGCGTGTTCGTGTCGAGCACATTCCTGGACATGCAGCGTGAGCGCGACGTGCTTGTCCGGCAGACGTTCCCTGCCTTGCGCGCGCGGTTTCGCACCAGAGGCGTTGAACTCTTGGAAGTGGACCTCCGTTGGGGGATCACCAACGAGCAAGCTGAAAGCGGTTCAACCCTTTCGATCTGTTTGCAAGAGATTGATCGTTGCCGACCCTATTTCATAGGCTTGCTGGGCGAACGTTACGGTTGGGTTCCGCCCGAAACCGTTCTCAGCGAAAGTATGAAGGCAGCTTTCCCAGCTATTGCAGATGGCGCGGGCCGAAGTGTGACTGAGCTGGAAATCCTGCATGGAGTGCTTAGCGAGCCTGATCGAAGCAACCGCGCCCTATTCTTCGAACGTGATCCAAATTGGATGAGGACCTTAGACCTTAGTGAGCGCGCCGCCTTTGTTGCTGAAACAGATGATGCCCAAGCAAGACAAGCCGACCTCAAGGCGCGCATCCGGCGAAGCGGCGCGCGGCTCATCCCCTATGCGAGCCCGGACGACATTGGCGCAGCGGTTGAAGCCGCGTTGGGTGCCGCGTTGGAAGCACGTTTTCATGAGAGAGGTGTCCCCGACCCGTTCGAGCAGACAACCCTCCTCCATGCAGCCTATGCGCGAGAGAGGCGGGGCATTCACATTGGCACCGAAAAGTATCTTGCCGAGCTTGGCCGTTGGGTTTTGGAGCCGGCCGCACCTGCGGTTCTGATCACTGGCGCATCAGGTGGAGGCAAGAGCGCCCTCGTTGCCAATTGGCTACAGGCCCGTCGTGATTCTGCGCCGAATGACATCATTTTTGAACACTACCTCGGCGCATCACCTGACAGCGCTGATCCTAAACTTCTGATGCGGCGGCTGTGGGAGTTCCTGAATCGCACTACGGGCGAGACAGTGGATTTGCCAACCGGCAACGCCGAATTCGTCGAGCTTTCCGAAGGTCTTTCGACTCGGCTCACGCAGGGCAGCCTCCACGCGGAGCGCCAAGGAGTCCGGATCGTCATTGCGCTCGACGGTTTAGACAAGCTGTCCGCAGAGCAAGACCTGCATTGGTTGCCAAGTATATTGCCGAAGGAGGTCAAACTCCTTGCATCTTGCATTGATGGTGACGCCAAAGATGCACTGCTCGCCCGCAGCTGGACAAACATTGAGATCAAACCGCTCAGTGCAAAAGAATGCTTGTTGTTCGTGCAACATACGCTTGAGCGTTGGGGAAAGGGAGCCTCACCGAAACATGTGGGGGCCATACTTCGGCACCCGCTCGCGGGAACGCCGCTGTTTCTTAAGACGCTACTCGACGAACTACGATACTCAGCAACTCATGAACGACTAGATGAGCGCCTCACCTTCTACCTCAATGCGAGCGATTTGGCGGACCTGTTTGCGCGGATACTAGCCCGTCTCGAAGAGGATTGCGGGCACGACCTCACGTCTCGGGCGCTGTCCCTCGTTTGGGCTAGTCGCGCTGGTCTTGAGGAAGCCGAGATCATCACGGTCACGGGCGCCACACCGCTGGCCTGGGCAATTTTGCGGAACGGGCTCGGCGACGCGCTTCGCGACCAACAAGGTCGTCTCACTTTCAGCCACGATTTTCTTCGGCAAGCGGTTGCCAAACGCTATCTGCCAAATGAGAAAACCCGCAGCGGCTTTCATCGTTGTTTGGCCACGCGCTTCGACCAACGGGTGGACGAATTTCTTGAACGCAATGAGCGCTGGTCGCCCGACACTCCATTGACGACTGTTCTTGCCCCTGTTGCCCGTCAAATGGAGGAGGTGCCCTTTCAACTGCGCGCGGCGGAAGAGTGGGATTTGCTGGAAAAGTGGCTGGAGGACATCAATCATTTTCGCTGGTTCCGCATTCTCCGACGCGGTGACGCGGAGTGGTTCGAATACTGGGCACCGCTCATGGCACGTGGATATGATTTGCCGTCGGGGTTGTGTCCGCTGTTCGAAGAGGCCCTAGGCGACGGCAGCGGAAAGGTCGACTTGGCCTTAGCGACCAATTTTCTTCGTTTCCTTCAGTTTGCCAGTCAGCTTGGGGGCGGCGCGGAACGTCTGGCTCGATCTGCTGCCGCCGCTGCCGAACGTCTGTGCGGCCCAGTTCATCAAGACACATTTCAGATGTGGGGCTGGGTCGGGGCGAGCGTCACTGCGAAAGGCGACCTGGACGAGGCGCAAAAAATCCAGGAGCGCAGCCTTGAAAAGGCGATGCAATCTCTTGGCGCCAACGATCCAATCACGATCGATTGCATGAGCAGACTTGCCAAAACGCTGCAACGTCGTGGCAACGTTCAACTTGCGCTCAGAATGCACAAACTTGCATGGGAAGGGCGGGAACGTCTTCTTGGGCCGGATCACAAATCTACCCTAGACAGTATGAGTTGGGTCGCCGCGTGCCAGTTCGACAGCGGTGACGCCAACACCGCGACGAAGCTACTGAGACTTGTGCTTGAGCGCCGGGAGCGGATTCTTGGACCGACCAACTCGGAAACTCTCGATGCCGCAGACAATCTTGCTGTAGCGTTGGACAAGCAAGGCGATCCTGGTTCTGCGCAGGAACTGCAAGAGCGCACCCTGGCAATTCGAACCCGGGTTTTCGGGCCCAATCACCCGAAGACTATTGCCGCAACGGGGAACCTCGCGGTGATGCTTGGCGGCGCCGGGCGCCACCGAGAGGCCAAGGAACTCTTGGAGCGCGTAGTGGCGGCAGAGACGCAGTCGCATGGCGCCGACCACCCATCAACACTCATTTGCAAAAGGCAATTGGCGGGCGCTTTGCGCGCGCTTGGCGATCTCGCAGGCGCGCGAACCATTAAAGAGCAAGTGCTTGAAGGCACCATGAAGGTGCTCGGACCCGAACATCCGGACACGCTAGCAAGCTTGGATAGCCTCGCCGGTACGTTGCAGGCGATGGGTGACTTTTCTGGCGCTAGCCAAATTCAGAGGCGCTCATTTGAAGTCAAAACGCGATTGCTGGGTTCCGACCATGCCGACACGCTAGCTACGATGAACGACCTCGCAGGATCGTTGCTTGAGATGGGGGAGATCGACGAGGCAAAGCGGATGTTTGAGCAACTAGTGGAAACTCGCACTCGTACGCTAGGCCCCGACGACGGCTCGACGCTGACCAGCATGAATAACCTCGCTGGGGTCCTCAGTGCAGCCGGCGATCTCGAAGGTGCCCGCAAGGTACAAGAGCAGGCACTAGACAGGATGACGCGGACGTTTGGGCCGGACCATGAGACAACACTCACTACCATGAACAACCTCGCACTCACGTTGAGTGCGTGCGGCGATCAAGTTGGTGCTCACAGCTTGAGCAAACGCGTATTCGACGGGTTGATCCGGGCCGTGGGCGCGGAGCATCCGTCAACACTTGTTGCGATGTGCAACCTTGCTGAATCACTGCACGCTTTGGGAGCTAGCGAACAGGCGGATCACCTGCTGGAACGCGCCCACCGTTCGATGGTGGCGGTCTTCGGAGCGAACCATCCTAGGACAAGAATGGCAGCGTCCAACCTTGCCGCTGGGCGAAGCGAACGAGCCGAGGCCCTCCCTAGGGCCGGAGACCACCAGGACAAGGTTCCGCCGCGACGCGGAGAGATGGAAGCCGAGCGGAATTCACCAAGTCGAGCTGTTGAAGTACCTAAGCCCACGTCAACTCCGAACAATGAATCGACTCCAACAAGCGGCCACGCACTTGCGGAGGCCCTTGCTGACCGTTTCGAAGAAAAAAGCGGATCAACGAGAGTGGTGATCCTGCAAGTGGATCAACTCGGCTTTGCCGAAGGCGCTACCACAGCAGAGATAATTGGCGCGGAAGAAGACCTGGATGAGCAGGGCCGTTCGACGCCGTTTTCGAGTGGAAGGGCTAAATTTCTTGGACTTGCGCTCTGTGCATCCGACTTTGCGGTGGAAGCGGCGACAAAACTGGACGTCCCGCCAGGGGAAGTATGGTACTTCGGAATGCGACCAGTTCATGGTCCAGACGGTGAGCCCGCGATTCTCGCCTTGAATCACACTTCTGGAAAGAAGGTCTTGGATGGAGCTCACGCAAGACCGAATGATAAGTGGTCCCCAAGTTGCAAGTTTGTGTTTTGTGTCCATTGATGTGGTCAATTCGATCACGTTCACCTGAGTAAGTGAAGATTGGGGCGGTCCGTCGGCTCAGGCACGCGCGCATGCGGTGACGTGTCCGTTAGCGCGTATTGAGAACAACCATCACCACGATCAAGACAACAACAATTCCAAAGCCCGCAAGTGACCCAGCCCCTTCAAACGCGTCCAGCCTGAGAGTTAGGATGGACCGGATTTTGGAGGTGAGACATGCCCCGGAAGCGTTACACGCCCGAGGAAATCGTCGCGAAGCTGCGGCAGGTTGAAGTGATGACGGCGCAAGGCGGCTCGGTTGCGGATGCAGTGAAGAGCATCGGCGTGACGGAGGTGAGTTACTATCGCTGGCGGCGAGAGTTTGGCGGGCTACGGACCGACCAGGTGAAGCGGATCAAGGAATTGGAGATGGAGAATTTGCGGCTGCGGAAGGCCGTGAGTGATCTGACGCTTGATAAATTGATCCTCAAGGAAGCCGCCTCGGGAAACTTCTAAGCCCCGCTCGTCGCCGGGCCTGCGTCGAGCACGTGCAGCAGAAGCTGGATATTTCGGAGCGTCGCGCGTGCGCGGCGCTTGGACATTATCGCTCGACGCAGCGCCGGACGCCGAAGACGCCCGACGATGAAGCGGGGCTGATCGAGGACATGGTCGAGTTGGCGCGCACTTACGGGCGCTACGGCTATCGCCGCATCCGCGCGATGCTGGAGGCCGCCGGCTGGGACGTGAGCGTCAAGCGCGTCGCGCGCCTTTGGCGGCGAGAGGGGCTGAAAGTGCCGGTGAAACAACCGAAACGCGGCCGTCCCTGGCTGAACGACGGCTCGTTCGTGCGACTGCGCGCGGAGCGGCGCAATCACGTCTGGGCCTACGACTTCGTCGAGGAGCGAACGCATGACAATCGCAAGATCCGCATGCTGTGCGTGGTCGATGAATTCACGCGCGAAGCGCTGGCGATCCGCGTCGCACGACGGCTCAACTCGAGCGATGTGATCGACGTGTTGGCCGATCTGATGATCATGCGCGGCGCCCCCGAGTATGTGAGAAGCGACAACGGCCCGGAATTTGTCGCCATCGCCGTGCGCGAGTGGATCGCCAAAGTCGGCGCCAAGACCGCTTACATCGAGCCCGGCAGCCCGTGGGAGAACGGCTACGTCGAGAGCTTCAACGGCAAGCTGCGCGATGAACTGCTCAATCGCGAAATCTTCTACACGCTCCGTGAAGCGCAGGTGCTGATCGAAGCCTGGCGGCGTCACTACAACGGCGTGCGTCCACACTCTGCGCTCGGCTGGAAACCACCAGCGCCGGAGACCCTCGTCATGCAGGCATGGCCGCTGCGCCTCGTCGGAAAACTAGAATTGGAGGCCGCGATGAACTAACACTGCACCCGGACGCGCGAATGGGGGCCGGTCAGGTGACGCCGCGGCTGGAGATGGCGGCATGAGCGCGCCCACCACCATGCGGGTGTTCATCCCTCTGACCATTCGCAAGCGGAACGGACGACCCAAGATCATGCCGCCTGCAGATATGGTGCCGGACACCAGCGGGGTGGACCCACATGTACTGAAGGCGATCGCCCGGGCCTGGGGCTGGCGGCGCAAGCTGGAGAGCGGCGCTGCGACAACGATGCAGGATATCGCGCAAGTCGAGGATGTCTCGGACCGCTACGTCGGGCGAATGCTGAGGCTGGCCTGGCTTGCGCCGGCGGTGCTGGAAAGGTTGCTGGTCCAACGCGTGCCACCCGCAGTGTCGATCAAGGACTTGGCGGCCGTGGCCGACCTGCCGTGGGCAGAGCAGGTCGCCGCCGCATTCGGCCGTCCGGAAGCCTGATCATCAATTCTGACGTTTGGGTCCCTTAGCGTTAAAGCCGAGGTCCGAGCCCAGGTGATCGTTGGCACGGCTTGGCTTTCGGGCAGTGAGGCTGAATGTCTGCTTCCTGGCGTGACACTCGCGACTGGATTCGACCCAAATCCGACCCGTGGCGGGTACGCTCCGTGTCGGGGGCCATTATTCGCGTTGCGCGGCGGTTGAAAGCCGGCCCACCAGATTGCGTCTATTTCTTCGTCACAGCGGCCAGCGCCGTTAACAACCCTTCAGGCGTCGACGGCTTCCTCACGATAACAGCTTGCGGCCAGTCGTTTGACAAAGCTTCGCTGTCACTGTTCCCCGTGTGGAAAATGAAAGGTATTGCGGCGGCAACCAGGCGCCGCGCGACGGGTAACGAGTCATGGTCGCCCAACCGCACGTCAAGAATCGCTGCCGTGATTTCGTGGTTTTCGATTAAGCGCAAAGCGTCATGCGCTGACATGGCCGGACCGACCACCTCCGCGCCGGCGTCGCGAACGATGTCCTCCAGCTCAGCAGCGATGAAGACTTCATCTTCGACGATCAGAACGCGATGAGGGTGCAGATTCACGAGAGGGTCCAAGCTGGCGTTGGGTGGTTTTGTGCCTTGGTGCGACTCAAGGGCGGGAAATCATTTCAGACGATCAAAATGGCCGACTGCCCCCCCCCGGAGGCAAAGCCACGAACTGTGTGGGTGGCACCCGCAGGGTCCAGCTTAGTCCCCCGACATCAAACACCGAGTTAACCGTGCCCCCAAGCTTCTGCGCCACCATCCGTTCGATGACCCGACGTCCGAAACCTTCGCGCGTCGGCGGAGTGACGGCGGGGCCGCCACGTTCAGTCCAGTCGAGCTGCAATTCAGGCGGTTGCGCGCCATCGCTGTCCAAAGTCCACCTGACCCGGACGACGCCGGTCGGGACCGACCATGCACCATACTTGACGCAATTGGTGGCGAGTTCGTGGAACGCCAGGCCTATTGATTCCGTCGCGTTTGAACCAAGGAAGACGTCTGGGCCCTGGCACACAAGCCGGCCCCCCGCTGTGCCGAACGGTTCTAGATGGCGACGAACCAAATCCTCAAGCGGTGTGCCGTCCCATTGTTGAGCAACAAGCAAATCCGCCGAGATGACCATGCCTTGAAGGCGATTGCTGAAAAGCTCGCGGAATTCATCCAGCGATCCAGCGCTTCGCGCCGTCTGACTGGCAACTCCCTGAATGACGGCAAGCTGGTTCTTGGCGCGATGCGCCAGTTCGCGCATCAAAAATTCCCGATGTGCTTCCGCGTCTTTTTGCGCGCTGATATCCACAATTACAGAAATAAAGTGGTCCGGTTCGCCGGTTTCGAGCCGCTGTAGGGAAACTGTCAGAGCGATCCAGACTTCGGAGCCATCCTTGCGAACATAGCGCTTATCCATCGCATAGGTGCTGACCTCACCGCTCAGAACCTGGCCTTGCTGGGCCAGGTCGGCATCCAGGTCTTCGGGGTGGGTGATGTCCTGAAACGTCATGGTCAGGAGTTCGTCTCGCGAGTATCCGACAATGCTGCACAGCTTTTCGTTGACGCTGAGCCAAGCCCCGTCGAGCGCCACGTGCGCGACGCCGACGGCAGCATTCTCGAATGTGCCACGGAATCGCGCTTCGCTGGCGCGCATTGCGGCCTCCGCCCGCCTTCGCTCGGTGATGTCGTCGACTATTGCACCTACCCCGACGATCGCCCCGTTGGGTTGCGTCAAGGGATAATATTTTGCACTCCAGGCCTTGATGACTCCGGGCTTGCCCGGGATTTCACCGCTGACCTCAAACTCGGTGACTTCACCGGTTTGCAGGACTTCGAGCAGACGGGGTTCCAGCGCATCCCGCAATGTCGGAAGGATGTCCCAGATGGAGCGGCCAATGTGATCGGACTGCGGAATCCCGTTGATCTCGGCTAGCGCCTTGTTCACTCTGACAAACTGGAGGTCGCGGTCGAACAGCGCCAATCCGACGGGCGTGTTCGCATACAAGGCCTCGATCTCGTTCAGCCGTTCCTGCAATGCCGCCTGGTCGCGCCGATGCTCGGTGACGTCATGGCCATCGACGAAGATGCCGCTGACCTGACCGTCCAAACCGACGACGGGTTGATAGACGAAGTCGAGAAACCGTTGCTCGGCCACGCCGCTGCCATCGTTCTGGAACGCGATGGGCACGTCGCGGCCGACAAAGGCTTGGCCGCTGGCGTAAACTTCATCGAGCAGTTCGAAAAAGCCCTGCCCCTCTACGTCCGGAAATAGTTCCCGAACGGGCTGGCCGACAACATTTCGTCCGCCAACGAGCCTGAGATAGGCGTCATTCGCCCGCTGAAAGACGTGGTCGGGACCGTCCAGCATGGCCATGAAACTGGGTGCCTGCTTGAAGAATTGCGTTAAGCGCTCGCCTTCCGATGCGCGCTCGGCCTCCCGCAGTTGCCGCTCCGCCTCCGCCTGCTTGCGCCAAGTGATATCTTCCGCCGACGGAATGACGAACAGCAGCCGCTCGCCGTCGAAGACGGGCTTGAGCATGAAGTCGAGAACGGCCTGCTGATCGTCTGCGACGCGGATCGTTTCTTCGTACCGGACCACCTCACCCCGCACGGCTCGGTCGAAGCTGGCCCGCAGCCGTTTTTGAACAGCGAGGTCGTAGTTCCACCAGTAACAGTCCCAGAAAGGCTTGCCGATGACATCGCTGCGGCTTAATCGGGCGGCGGCGAGCGAGGCGTGATTGGCCTCGGTGAGCGTGCCGTCGGGGGCGATCATGCCGACGAATGTAAACATCGAGTCGATGACCTGATGGACCCTCTCCTCGCTCGCCCGCAGCGCTTCCTCGGCCAGTCTGCGCTCGGTAATGTCCTCGACGATGCCGCCGAAAGCCATGATCTCGCCCGTTCCGTCGCGAACGGGATACCAGTGTTCACACCAGAAACGCGTTACGCCAGGCGCGGCGGGTGTCTCACCGGAGAACTCGTGATTCAAAACGGCTTCGCCGGTCGCCAGGATTCGGCCCGTCACCTCGTGGAGAATTTCAGCGAGGGTGGGCAAGACCTCGGAGACAGTCCGGCCCAGGTGCGCCTCGGCGGGAATGCCATTTATCTCCGCGAGGCGTTCATTGACGCGGACGAAGCGCAGATCCCGATCGACGAAGCAGATGCCGATGGGGGCGGTCGTTAGAATAGTATTGAGTAAGTTGTTGACACTCTGCAACTCCGCCACGGTCTGCTTGCGCTTGGAGATTTCGTTCGCTGTCATGATACCCCAGCCTTGACCATGGCCGATTTCGGCAAACCGGGTTCTTCCTCGTATGTTGAAAGCCCAACCGGGGCAACAGGGTGAAGCTGGGCCGATTGTAGCAGCCGGATGTGGTTAAGTTGCCCTCGGTATCGCTTGCCGCCCCGAAGGCCGTTGTGTTCCTGATAGCTGATTTTTACGCGCCGATCTGCCCGCGAAACATTCGCAGGCGACGTCAGTGGAGGTCCGCGTTGCGCGCGCGATCCGATGTCCGTTCACCACCCAACCCAGTCCTTCGGAATGTCCGGTTCCGGATGAGGCCACCACGGTCTTTAGGCCGGAATGCGCTCCGCCACCCGCACCCGGAACTGCGCGCCATCACGCCCACCTCGGATTCTCTAATCA
>Ga0163150_10004285_pt1 | contig 19256 bp, 14 predicted proteins | sample OliLakLV19P2IB_FD_148628 | JGI IMG/M metagenome (GOLD analysis project Ga0163150, IMG submission 148628) | Freshwater microbial mat bacterial communities from Lake Vanda, McMurdo Dry Valleys, Antarctica - Oligotrophic Lake LV.19.P2.IB | ecosystem: Environmental > Aquatic > Freshwater > Lake >...
ATCATACTCTGCTAGCAACTTTTGCCAATCATTACAGACTGCTGTAAAAAACTGAACCGCATTGCGTGCATATTCCATTTATTGAAGATAAGAATACAATAGTCAAAGAACTTCATAACCCAGATAAAAAGAATGTTGGTCAGGTGACCAACATTAACTGGTTCAGTTATTTATCGTTTTTTATTAGGTTAGCTGTTCATCTTTTTAATTTCAAGATCTTATTCATTTCCGGGTCGCGGGTCAGGCGACCCGCAACAACAAGGGGGCGACCAACATTAACTGAATTTGAATTGTTACCAACAACAACTAAGGGACGCCCTCTCGAACGTCCTTAGTGATGTGAAGTAAAGTTAAACGCCTGAGTCCCTTGCAGGAGACTCAGGCAAGACCTAACTGCCTATTGTTTTTTACCTTAAAAATATTTTATACGCGTGATTATTCATTATCAAGCTATATCAAACATTTTTAATTCTATTTGTTTGATTAAGTTCCTAAAAACTCTTCTCATAAAGATGGACTTACTTTTGCCAAAATAATGAACTCAGTCTTGTTTTATCTTCGCAGGATTTCTATTCTCATTAATCTTATAGATTTGGGTTACGGAATCTATGTACGCTAATATTTTAACGTTAGGTAATTTTTGTTCAACAAGAAAATTGATAACAGCTTGAAGTGTTTTGCCTAAATCATCAGTATCAAGGATTTGGTGTTCTGAATTATTTTTGATTACCAAATACTGTTTGGTATGACTTGTAAAAACTCTAATCCTGTAAATCCCTATTCTGTTATAACCTAAAACTGTTTCTTCCAATAACTCTAAAATGTGTATTCGTTTATCATATTCTTTGATCTCCTTACCTTTTTCCAGATCATTCTGACTTATCAAAAAATTTATAACATCTTGTTTAGTCGAATCAACAACCCCTTGTGATTCTATCATTTGCCCGGTACATATAAAGCTGCTTAGCAAGGAAGAGCAAGTCATCAAGTATATTAGAAGCGTTTTATTTATTTTATTTTTTTTCATCTTCTTTCTTGGTCGCTTTTATGATTTCTGCGCTAACTTCATGAGCGGGCTTCTCGGGGTCTTTAGCTTTTACATTCTCAATAGTTGTATGCTCGATCTCATGACCAAAAACTGCGCCAATAACTTCCTCAAGATTTAATCCTTTAAGATCCTCACCGCTCATTGTACCGCCCTCCTTCAGTATTTTTTCAATGCTTCCTATATTAATTTTAATGTCAGACTTTTCTATACCAACTTCAGTTTTGCCTGTTTTTAAATCCATGTCCTTGTAGGTAGTGTTTTCTGTTACTCCTAATTGAAGAACTCCTTTCTTTTTACTCGCATCATCCTTATAAGTTGGGCCAGGTGATTCATTTAAGGTAGTTGTAATCGGACTTTCTGAATTTACCAATTTACTAAACTGCGTTCTTCCTTTTTCAGTACCTTGAAGGGAGTTGCCTAAACGTTTGTCGTTAGCAGTAGCTTGTTGAGTATATCCTCCTTTTCCATCGTTGGCCTTAGGGTCGTAAATTTGTTGACCTTTAGCATTAACCCACTCTAATCCTTCTAACTCTCGTCCATCAATAACTCTATTCTCTGCAAACGCATAAGGGCTATTGTAAACATATTTATCAGCAAGAGGATCAACATTAAAGAACCTTCCAATATCAGGCTGATGATTTCTCCACTTGAAAGAATCCCAATTCAATCCTAGATCATCAATGTGCTCCTGTCCTTGAAATTTAATTCTATTTGGAACACTATTTTCTCTTTGATAAGAGTTAAACGTTAGCCCGAAGGGATAGTAATCATCCTGTTGGATTATCGGAGATTTGGTGTGCGTCACTTTAAAGTCATCGAAGTAGACTTCCACGGGGGTTGGGCTTTCGTTGCTCAGGTAAATATACACATAGCCCGGTTGGGTAATCAAAATCGGGTCGGTGTTAAATACTCGCTCATGCGGCACATCGGTGCCAGCTTCTTTGGCTGTGCTACCCATTTGTTTAAAGCCGCCTGTAATAAGACCAAAGTTTCGGTCAAAAATTAACCAATTAAGGTAGGCTTTAGGGCCACCTGTATCAGTACCTTTTACTACACCATACCCTAGTGGGAACGTACTTGTACTATTAATGTAAGCCGCACCATCTATCACTACTCCGGCAGTGTTGGCGGCTATCTGCCCAATGAGGGTATTAAACGCCCCTGTCCAGTTGCTTGTAACCGGGTCTACATACTTGGCATACACTTCGGCATTAATTACATCGCCCGGCATTACGCTTATGGATTTGGCCACGCCATACTTTTCGTTGCCGCTGCCATTGAGGCGTTGCGCATGACCAAGTGTGGTAGTAGGTGCGCTGCCATTGGTGCGATCGAAGAGGCTGGAGTTAACTCGCTTGGCGGTATTGATGCGCAGGAACTGGCTTTGCTCTAGGTTGAGGTTTGCAGTTTCTAATGTAGCGGTAGTAGTTTCAATGTCGTCTTTGGTTGTAAAGGTGAGCCGCACCTTGCCGAGGTGGTCTTTGAGGTTGTATTGGTATTCGGGGATGGCGTAGGTGGTGAGTTTGGTGATCTCAAAGTCGTTGAGTAAAAATTGTTGCCCTGCTGTAACGGGTGGGTTTAGTAATTCTCTCAAGTATTCAAAGATCAACTTGATATCATCGTCCTGTTTGACAGCTTTTCTTTCGATCTGTTCGAGCTTCAATAAAATATCTTTGTGGGTAAGCACCCGTTCCCTGAGTCTTACAAAAATCTCAATAATGCGGATGCTCATCGTTATGGCTTGCTCACTCTTTAAAAACGTTAGCTAGCATCAGTACGCCATGCTCTGTAAAGGAATAGGGCAATGAACCGCCCAAATGCTGTTTTGATGGTATCGCATTTTGCGACACCATGTTTTCAACTTCCTTTTCATTGAGTTGGAACATGAAGTTTTCAGGGAACCTTTCCTGATTCCGTTTTACTTGTTCTCTTAATCGTATTGACTTAACTCCATACAATTCCGCAAGGTCTCTGTCCAACATTACCTTATGTCCTCTGATCAAGTAAATCTTGTTCATCACTATTTCATCAGGTATCGCAATACTTTTGCTCATAACTAAAATTTAAAGCGTTCAAAAATATCTTAAAGTTTGGAGGTCTCAAATTGCGTCCTCCAATTTTGAGGTTCCAATCTGGCACCTCAAGTTTATCCCAACGGATGGAACTTGCTCACTTCTTCAGGCAGTCCTTCCATTTCACTTTGCTGATATCTTTCTGTTAAACTGATGTAACGATGGCCAGCTAAGTATTGAAACTTTTCTAAGATTGTACATTCTCAACCATTTTACAATCACGCTTGCCCCCAACTGCTTTGCATTCACAACGAATTTATTTTGCTTAAGCAGTCTAACCATTGGCGAAGGGTTTTTACACTGCGTTTAGTACCCAAGGTTCTTTTGCTGATATGGCTATGGAAGGAATGGACTCTATGCGCAGGAATTGCTCAAAGCAATGCGTATACCGAATAGGATGATCGAACAAGTTTTTAAAAAGGTAAGAGCCAACATTGCAAAGCCATCTGGGGGAAAGCAAAACACCTACGATAATTCTAAGATCAAGGGCAATTTCTACTTTAAGGTAAACTGAATCTCTTAAAAATCCTTTACCGTCTTTAAGGTTGATCAAACATTAGTGATCACAACCAATAACTAACTAACCATTGACCCCGGACTTACCTCCTCAGTTGGCTCCACCAACTTCAGCGTTCCATCTTTATCCGAGGCCATCAAGATCATACCTTGCGATTCCACACCCATAATTTTACGGGGCGCAAGGTTTACCAACATAGTTACTTGCTTGCCTACTATTTCTTCTGGAGTAAAATGTTCAGCGATGCCACTCATTACAGTGCGGGTATCAATGCCGGTATCCACTTGAAGTTTTAAAAGTTTCTTGGATTTTTCCACACGCTCAGCAGTCAAAATTTTTCCAATGCGGATATCCATTTTAGAGAAATCATCGAAAGAGATTTCTGCTTTGGCGGGAGTGGCGGGTTGACTTTCCAATTCCATAGCACGTTTTGAGTCTACAAGTTTCTTGATTTGTTTTTCTATTACGGTATCTTCAATTTTTTCAAATAGAAGTGGCGCCTCTTTAAGCGGAGAACCTGACCTCAATACATTGGCATCGCCTGCTTGTTGCCAGGTAAGAGCCTCCACACCCAGCAAAGTTTTAAGCTTGCCCGAAGTGAAAGGCAAAAATGGTTCACAAACAACAGATAAGGTAGCTGCGATCTGTAACGAGATATTTAAAATAGTGCCCACACGATCTAAGTCAGTCTTCGCTAATTTCCACGGCTCTGTCTCCGCCAAGTATTTATTTCCTATACGCGCCAAGTCAATGAAGTTGGCTGTGGCTTCTCTAAATCGAAATACTTCTATAGAAGCTGCAATCTTGTTTGGCATTTCTTTTAGGTCAGCCAAGGCTCTTTTATCTAGATCTGTTAATTCCTTTTGTTCAGGAACCTTGCCTTCAAAATATTTTTGCGTAAGCACCACAGCCCGGTTCACAAAGTTGCCAAAGATGGCTACCAGTTCGTTGTTGTTCTTAGCTTGAAAATCTTTCCACGTAAACTCACTGTCTTTTGCTTCGGGCAAATTTGTTAATAAGGCATACCGCAACACATCCGGCTTGTCTGGAAAGTCTTCGAGGTACTCATGCATTTCAATCGACCAACCTCTGCTGGTCGACATCTTATCACCTTCCAGATTCATGAACTCATTGGCAGGCACGTTGTCGGGCACAATGTATTCGCCTGTTGCATGCAACATCACCGGGAAAATAATGCAGTGAAATACAATATTGTCTTTGCCTATGAAATGAATCAGGCGGGTATCTTCATCCTGCCAATATTTTTTCCAGTCTTCTTTATCAACCTTCTCAAATTTTCTTTGCGGAGTGGCAAATTTCAGATTACCTGAATTCATCTCATCGAACAAGGCACGCGTTGCTGAAATGTAGCCGATGGGTGCATCGAACCACACATATAAAACCTTTCCTTCCGAATTTGGAAGTGGCACTTTTATTCCCCAATCCAAATCGCGGGTCATTGCGCGTGGTTGCAAGCCAGCTTCTATCCACGATTTACATTGACCATATACATTCGGTTTCCAATCATCTTTGTGCGATTTCAAAATCCATTCGCGAAGCCAAGGCTCATAATTCTCTAAAGGCAAATACCAATGCTTGGTTAGCCTAAGCACAGGTGGTTTATCACTAAGTGTCGATCTTGGATTAATCAACTCCCGCGGACTAAGTGTTGAACCACACTTCTCGCATTGATCGCCATAAGCATTGGTATGACCGCAGGTAGGACACGTACCAACAATGTATCGATCAGCTAAAAAGACTTTAGCCTCTTCATCATAATATTGTTCTGATGTTTCTTCTGTAAACAATCCTTTGTTATACAGATTAAGAAATATCTCCTGCGAAGTCTGATGATGAATAGGCTCACTCGTGCGATGATAAATATCGAAAGACATTCCCAACTTATTAAAGCAATCGCGAATCAAGGCATCATACTTATCAATAATTGCTTTTGGAGTAGTGTTCTCTTTAAGTGCCTGGTTTGGGATGGCGGTACCATGTTCATCACTGCCACAAATAAAAACAACATCTCTTCCCATCAACCTCAAATACCGGGCATACACATCGGATGGAATATAAGCACCCGCCAAATGACCAATGTGTTTAGGCCCATTAACATAAGGTAATGCTGCAGTAACAGTATAACGTTTAAACGACTTTTGACTCATAAAAAGATATCCAGAATTCTAATCTGCAAAGATGCTAAAATGGAAGGTAATTTAATGGACTAAGGTGCTGTTTTGAATTTAAGGGCGTCTCTAAGAACCTCACTTTTATTACCTCAACCCCTTTGCCCCTTCTTTAAAAGAGAAGGGTAAGCGGAGTTTTTAGAGGTGCCCTTAAGCAATCTTCCACTCTGAATCATCCTGATTGCGCTTCGCGTCTTTTTTGCGTCTTTCTTTTTCTTTGAGACGCAGTATTTCAAGCTCTTTCCGCTTTTCAAGAATTGGAGTAATGTCGGGCGGTAGCAAAACCATAAATATTGATCCGTTTTCGGAACTACTAATCAACCTTACCTCGCCACCTAATCGCTGAGAAGCCAATCGGGCAAGATAGAGACCGATTCCCCCATTTTCAGAGCGATCGGAAGCACGAACAAACAAATGAAAAATGAGGTCTCGATCACGGGTATTAATTCCAATTCCGTTGTCTTCAATAATAATCTGAACCCGGCCAAGTTTACTATGCTTTATCCTTATGCGCACAAAGGGTATAACTCTATCGGAGGTATTGTAAAACTTAATAGCATTATCGATTAGGTTTTCAAGCACAATTCGAATCAAGCGCCAGTCAGAAGTTAAACCAATAGTTGGATCAATGAATTGTTCAATTACCATTTTTGGGGGTATACCTTTTTTCCTTGCTATCGCCAGAGTATCCGCAACTATTTCGCTAAGAACAACTTCAGTCGGTTCAATTTCAGTATGGTTAATTTGATTAACGATTAACAAGCGAGTAAGAATGGAGTTTAATTTATCGGCTGTGATATTCAACCGCCTCAAATAATCTTGAGCGAGTTGATCTTTCACATCAAGAATGGCCACATTGCACACGCCTTTAATCGTAACTAAAGGCCCACGAATATCGTGTGAAGTACGATACACGAAATTATCAAGCTCCTCATTAACATTTTGCAGCGTTTCATTCGAATCGAATAAATCTTGCGTTTTTTCCTGAACACGTTTATCTAACTCTTCATTGGTAATGGTAAGTTGTTTATTCTGTTCTTCAATCACACGTTTGGCTTCACTCAGTGCCGAATTATGCACATGTTGCCTGCGGTTAGCCCACAGCAATACCATGGCAAGCAATATGATTAGTATAGAGACCAAGACGATGAAAAAATACTGTAAGCGCTGCCGCTGAAGTTGTTCGTCTTTTAGTTTTAAGTTTTCATTACTTAGTTTAATTGTTTTGATGTTTTCGCGTTGCTCATAGTTTGTTTGAATTCTTGACAAGTTTTTAAGGAGATTACCACTATAGATACTGTCCTTTAGTTTTATATACTTTGCCTGAAAAAATGAAGCATTTTTAAAATCCTCTATTAGATTAAAAGTTTCAAAAGATTCTTGATAAACTTCCAATAAGGATTGAACATTGTTCGCTCTATTTGCCAAAGCGTTTGCCTCAGTCAAATATTCTAGAGACTTATTGTAATCTCTATTAGAGCGCTCAATTAAACCTAGACCGATAAGATCATGAAGCCAATACTGCGCATCATTTTGCCTTATAGAAATCTCCAGGGAGATTTGGTAATAGTTTCTGGCTTTATCATATTGCCCTAGTGTATAGTTCGATCTTCCTAAACCATAATTTGCCTCCTTTAATATTGACTCCGCACAATTGGCTCCACAATAGCTAAGAGCCCTGCTAAAAGACTCAATGGCTTCATTTGATTTTCCTAGCTCTATGTAACACAGGCCTATGTTAATAAGAATTTTATCAAGATCAGTTTTATCATTTAACTCATTCTTTATGTCGAATGATTGTAAATAATAGTCAAGTGCCCGCTCATAATTACTTAGCTTAAAATAAAGGAGACCAATATTATTTTTTGCCGTTCCGACTGACTTTCTGTCTTCCTCCAATTCTCTCCTCTCTAAAGATTTAAAATGATAGCTTAGCGATGAATCGTACTTGCCTTGGTACATATAAGCAATAGCCGCATTGTTATACAGGAATTTTATTTTTGTTTTTAGCTCTGGATATTTTTCTTGGTTCCTTAAAGCAATTCCAATGACTTTGTTGAGAATGGAAATTGCTTCATTTCTTTTTCCCAAATCATCCAACGAATAGGCCATCATTCTACCACCCTCGACAATCCTAGCACTATCGCGAAGTGATAGTGCTAACCTATAAGAAGCAGTTGCGTAATCTAATGCAACCGTATAATCTGTTTTATTAGTGAGTCGAAAAAGCTGACTCAAAATACTGAATCTTACCGTGTCTTGTGAAGTCGATAGTAGTGTTTTTAATGAATCAATCTTTCCAACATTCTGACCAGAGACTGTAATGGAACACACAATTCCGCCTAATAGAATGATGGCGAAATTAAGTTGTTTAATATACTTAAAGCACTTGAGCAAGTTTGGAGAAATTATAAGTAAATCTAAAAACAAAAAAGATATCAATTTTGAATCATCAATGTAGCATGAATCTGAATCATTATGAAATTTCAAATGAAAAACTAAATCAACCTCAAACTAAGAATTAATAAAGGCATAATCTAATAATCTCTAAGTGTTAAAAAAAAGACTGATCTAAATATCAAAACTATGAAAAAACTTGTCTACTTGTTGCTCTTCGCTTCTATAGCTTCTACCGCAATTACTTCTTGCACAGAAGAGGAAGTAAAACCTCAAACCGAAAGCAACGGCACTGGCATTCATATCAAAGAATAATCTTAAACCTTTTAAAATACATTTCTTATGAAAAAACTTATCTACCTGCTACTCTTCGTTTCTATAGTTTCTACCGCAATCACTTCTTGCACCGAAGAAGAAGTAAAACCTCAAACGGAAAGCAACGGCACTGGAATTCATATCAAAGAATAATCTTAAACCTTTTAAAATACATTTCTTATGAAAAAACTTATCTACCTGCTACTCTTCGCTTCTATAGCTTCTACCGCAATTACTTCTTGCACAGAAGAGGAAGTAAAACCTCAAACCGAAAGCAACGGCACTGGCATTCATATCAAAGAATAATCTTAAACCTTTTAAAATACATTTCTTATGAAAAAACTTATCTACTTGCTACTCTTCATTTCTATAGCTTCTACCGCAATCACTTCTTGCACCGAAGAAGAAGTAAAACCTCAAACGGAAAGCAACGGCACTGGAATTCATATCAAAGAATAATTTGAATCAATAAAATCACCATTATGAAAACAAAAACAATAATTTTCTTTGGTGCGTTGGTAATCGTTTTATCAACTGCCTTTGCCTTCAATAGTAACTCATCAACCACAGCTAAACCACTAGCTAAAGAGGAGAAAACAACAGCTTCAAAGAACAGTGGCGGTTTTGTATTGGAAGACGCTGATCAGTGGAAATAATCTGATCTTAACCAGTCTTCTTCAAAAAATAATCTACTCCGATACCTAAATTTAAAGGTATCGAGAAGTAACCATGTATTTTGGTAGAATAATCACACGTTACGCTTGTGCGTAAACTATGTGTGCAAACTTCTCTTAATCTGTTGGATTGGCCGTCTAACGTACTGACGGTCTGACCCCTTGCCAGTTGAGGGCTTAAAACCTCAGGTTTGATTTAATTCCTTTTTGTCAAAAAGACACCTGTTTATTTCATTTCTGAATGAAATGTTACATCGCTTTTGGAGCTAACTTTTCTAGTTTATAATTAGTTCAAAAGGCATTCGCGCCTGGGTACCCTGAAAGGACTTTAACTTTTTAAGTTGTTGATAGGTGCTATACTGGTCACCCAAACTCTCCTTCAAAGCTTTTGTTTCGGCATTTTCTTCCATGCCCATTATCAACTCTTGAATGAATGATTTCTGCACTGGATAGAATCGCATTTTATAATCACCACTAACGCCAGCCTTATCAGCGGCAATTGTTACTGCATCTTCAAAGTTGCCTAGCACGTCTACCAAGCCATTCTGTTTTGCTTGCGCACCCGTCCACACTCTGCCCGAAGCAATCTTCTTTAATGACTCCACTGACATGCCTCGCCCGTCAGCTGCTTTCTTAGTAAATGATTCATAGATGTCCTCCGTTCTCTTTTGCCAGATTGCCTTCTCAACAGAAGTCAATGGTCGTGTTACCGTTACCATCTCACCTATTTCACCAGTCTTCACTTCTTCAAATGTGATTCCCAATTTCGAATCGAGAAAACTACTCATATCAAACAACACACTGAACACGCCAATTGAACCGGTGATGGTTGTTGGTTGCGCTACGATAGTATCACAGGCCATCGCCAAATAATAACCACCTGACGCTGCATAATCACTCATGGATGCAATCACCGGTTTTACTTCTGAGGCTAACTTAATCTCGCGCCACATCACATCCGATGCCAGCGCACTTCCACCTGGCGAGTTGATACGAACCACAATGGCTTTCACCTTATCATTCGTGCGCGCTTTTCTTAATTCTTCAGCAAACGTATCGGAACCAATTAAACCATTCGAAGCTTTGCCAGGCATGATGTCACCATCAGCAACAATTATAGCAATTTCATTTTTAGATATTGAATACGAAGTAAAACTTTTTTTATACTTACTGTATTTGAGAAAGGCGATGTCGTCATCCTTGCCAATACTTAATCTGTTCCGCAAGTCTGCCTGCACCTGATCATAATAATAGAGCGAGTCAATCAAACCCAACTTCAACGCAGAGCTCGTATTGGTTACCAACATTTTATTTGATATCTCGCGCAAGCGATCCAAATCAATATTGCGGCTTGACGAAATATCATTCAGTATAACGGTATTAATATCAGAGATTAATTCATTTAGCTGCAATTTATTTTCGGCACTCATGTGATCAAGTATGAAAGGCTCCACGGCACTTTTAAAATCGCCCACTCTAAACACCTGCGGTTTGATCTCAAGTTTGTCAAAAAGCTTTTTGAAGAACGAAACTTCAACCGCCAGTCCATTAAATTCAATTTCGCCTTCAGGATTCAAGAATACTTTGTCGGCAACAGAAACAATATAATATGCCTGCTCTGTATAGAATTCGCTATAAGCCACAATCCATTTGCCTGAAGTTTTAAAATCGGCAAGCGCTTGCCTGATTTCGCGGGCTACGCCATAGCCGGCCATAAACATGCTCACATCTAAATAGATTCCTTTAATGTTTGGATCTGACTTGGCGTGTTCAATGGAGCGCTTCAAGGGCAACAATCCAATGGAGGATACAGCACCCGGTATCGGTAATCCTTCAAACGGATTTTCAATCTCATTTTCCGTAATCGGAACGTCTAATTTAAGATGCAGGACTGAATTTTCTTTTACAGTAGTTACCGTATCGCTACTTGATAAGTTAGTGGCTATGCCGATTATCAAAAATACTGCGAGTAAACAAAAGATAATAAACGCTACCAACGAGCCGAGGCATGAGGCCAGAAATGCTTTAAAGAAATTCATACGTCAAAATTAAGCGCCAAAATTACTGAAAGGTTATCCGTAAAGAAACACCTTCGCTATCTTTCCGGCCAAATGAAATCAGGCAGTGTGACTTTGCTCTTAGGCAGCAACTTAGGAAACCGAAAAAAGACCCTTAGGCAGGCCTGTGTGCTTATTGAGAAGCGAATCGGAACCTTATTGTTACTATCATCTTATTATGAAAGTGAGCCGTGGGGCAAAACAGATCAACCTGATTTTCTAAATCAAGCCTTGATGGTGGAGACTAAACTTTCACCACCAGCTGTGCTCGCTGAAGCACTTTCCATTGAGCGGGAATTGGGAAGAATACGAAATGAAAAATGGGGTATGCGCACCATTGATATTGATTTGCTCTATGCAGAAACTACAATCATAAATTCTGAGCGTCTGGTTATACCTCATGCTGGTATAGCTGAAAGACGATTCGTTTTAGAGCCGCTAGTCGAAATTATTCCGCACTTTATTCACCCAATATTGAATAAAAATCAGAAGCAACTTCTGGATGAATGTAAAGACCCTCTTAAAGTAAAAAAGATTTAAAGACTTGAAACTTCTGCCTGTGGAGCAATCTTTTTTACCAACCCTTGCAACACTTTACCGGGGCCACATTCAATAAAGTTGGTTCCACCATTCTGCACCATCTTTTGCACTAACTGAGTCCAACGCACAGGCGCAGTTAATTGGTCAATCAGGTTTTTCTTAATAACCAAAATATCCATTGACGGCAACGCATTTACATTTTGATAAACCGGACACACAGGATTTATAAACTGCGTGGAATCAATGGCAGCAGCTAATTCTTCGCGAGCGGGTTCCATTAAAGGTGAGTGAAAAGCTCCGCCTACCTGCAACGGCAATGCCCGCTTGGCTCCTGCTGCTTTTAATTTTTCACACGCTATTTCTATTCCTTTTATTGAACCTGAAATAACCAATTGACCCGGACAATTATAATTGGCCGCCACTACAATCTCTTCTTTTATAGATGCACAAACTTCCTCCACAACATGATCTTCTAAACCTAAAATAGCAGCCATGGTTGAGGGATTAATCTCACACGCCCTTTGCATGGCCATTGCGCGCTTGTAAACAAGTTTAAGTCCGTCTTCAAATGAAAGCGTTTTGTTAGCAACTAATGCCGAAAATTCGCCAAGCGAATGGCCGGCCACCATTTCTGGTTGGATTGCATCTTGCGCTAACGCAGTAATTACAGAATGAATAAAGACAGCAGGCTGAGTAACCTTAGTCTGTTTCAATTCATCGGCTGTGCCATTGAACATGATCTCAGTTATTTTATAACCAAGAATGGCATCTGCTTTTTCAAAAAGTGTTTTAGCGGTTGCATTGGTGTCAAAAAAATCTTTGCCCATGCCTACAAACTGCGCACCTTGTCCAGGAAAAATAAAAGCTTTCATGTGTTAATAATTGTTTTGTTCAATGTCACATGTAATTCGCATATTAATTATAATACTCATTGGTATAGTTTTCTCTCTGCTCATTTCATAATTGAGTGTAATTCAGAAATCCGATCGTGAGTTTACGAGTTGGAATAATAACATCAAAATTCTATAAAATAAATCAGGCAATAAAGCGCGATTTCAATTCCGGAGTTGGAATCATACACGCATCTTTTTTACCAAACCATTTATAGCGATTGCTTGCAATCCAATTGTAGACACCATTCCGTATAAAGGCAGGAATAATCATAAATGCATACAACATAGGCCACAACCCGCGCAGGTGACGAGTAATTTCCAATGCAGCATTGCTCTTTTGATAAACCTTATTATTATGAATAAGTAAAACACTATTGAAGTCAGTAACGGGTAAGTTAAACTCATGCAGCAAATTCTTTCCTAATTCTGATTGCAAGGATGCAAATCTAAAAACCGATTTTGAATCTCTTTTAATTATGAAAAGCACCGAACTACTGCACAGATTGCATACGCCATCAAATAAAATGAGCGGTTGTTTTAGCGAATCAGGTGTACCCATCCCTTAAAGGTTTGCTTTTGAGTGGCCGGGTTTACCACATCAAACGTAACGTCTGCACTATAGTAGTATACCCCACCTGTTAATTCCTTCCCATTGTCATCTCTACCATCCCAATCAAGGTAAATGGAGCGTTCCCCACCTGAATTGTAACTGTAGACTTGTTTTCCCCATCTATTAAAAACTGAAAATTCAACTCCAAGTACAAATCGAGCGCAGCGTGTGCGCAGATCAGCTAAATCCTGTCCACAAGGGCCAACACCACCTTCGCCAATCTCACTCGAAATTCTATCGCTATAGGCGCTGAACAGGTCGTTGCACCGATCTCCATTTGGAGTAAATACATTGGGCAATTCATAATAAGGGCAATTATCAAAACAAAATTCCTCGCTGAATTCACTTGGATTGTTTGCGCGATCTAGTGCCCGAATTTTATAACAGGCGGCAAAGGATGGCAGGTTGCTATCAACAAAAAAAGTATCCGTAACCATGGCGATTAGTGAAAACTCATCCTCTGTTGCATTAGCCTTGTTTGCTTTATAAATTTCATAACTCCGAATGTCTTCCTTGCACACTTGATCAGTCGGTCGCCTCCACGTAAGTGTATTGCTGTAAAAATTTATTCCACATGAAGAAGTCTGCAAATACTGTGAGCAATCTCGAGCTACGATAGCAAGTTCGGGTTTGCAGGGGGGGTCAATATCATTTGGTTGGGCGCACGCGATCTGAGAAAAATTAATTAAGGGCTCTTTAATTTTTGGATTGCCATAAGCACCCCGGGTCATTACTTTATAACAATAGACTTTAGAATTATCCAACGGAGTATTAAGGTACTGCCCAGAATCCACATAGTGAAACTGAAACTGATTGACATCAACACTATCGATTAATGTCAACCCACCTTCAATAGAATTTTCAGGGCCTCTATAAATCAAGTGTTTTGGGTAATCCTGAGTTTGATTCGACCAGGGCACATCGGCATTCCAGTTTAACACAATCTGTAAAAACTGTGAGGTTGGTTCTAGCCTAACAGTAGATGCAGTTTGTGAAACATCAATTCGAGTATCGTTGCTTGCAAAAGCCGTGACGCGATAGTTATAAATCTTATTTTTAGTATCAATGCCTGAGTCTGTAAACACGGTATCGGCTCGCCTTCCCGGGAAGGTTTGAGTAATTCCTATATCACCCGAAAATCCTTCCGCTCGTTGCACTTCATACGTATAGGGCGGTGGAAATTGAATTAAACTTGCATCAAAAGGGGGTGTCCATCGCACCGTAACCTTTCCATCAGTTGCATTGGTTAAATCGACCGTAACATTGGTAATGACTGGTGCATCGGCCAAAATTGGGGGTAAGCATATTTCTTGCGATATATAACTTTCTCCACCACCAGGCTGAGGGAACAAAGCAACAAGTCGATAACAATATTGAGCACCAACAGCCAATCCGCGGCCGTTGTTCGTGTCTGTAAAACCAGTTGTACCAATAGCCACTTCTCTGATTAGCGAATATCCAAGAAAATCGGGCATACCTGTAACGCACACTGGCGGAGTATAAACAAATCGATCTACCCTGCGCCAAATCTGCATCGTCACTGCCTTTGATTTACATAAATAATCATCCCATTTTAAGGCGACCGATCGGGCACCCAGATCAACCACAGGGGCTTGCCACACAGGCGCTGGCCCAACAACTCGAATGTTCCAGGTTTTAAATTGAACGAGAGACGGACCATTCTGAGATTTATCACTTATTTTAAATACAACCTGATAAGGCTGGTCCTTAATATGATTGCAGGTAGTTTGCCAGTTTAATGTAAGTTTTGCATTTACCCCCGGAGCTGTATCTTGAAACCTGGCCGGGTTAGGCGTAAATGTGGCTGGCGAAGGATTAACACTAAAGATTTCAGAAAATGCCTCTATCTTTACGCTGTCAAAGTCAGGATCGGTTCCAAACACATCAATAGAAATGGGCGCACCTGCTTCCACACAAATATCTGGTGGCACTTGCAATTCGGGGCGTTTGTTCAGGCAGTCTTCAATGATAATCTGCATATCACGAATTACATAGCCAATCTGCACCCAATTGCCTCTTACCCTTCTCCACTCTTTGATTATGAAGGCTATATTATATTCGCCTGGGGCACCCGGGGCATCCCAAAGTAAAGTTCCAGTTGTTGGATTAATTGAAAACGTTGGTGTGCTGCTACCAGCTTCATTAGCTGTTCCATAATTAAGCCCTATAGAGGAGTAGAATTTTTGCACGTTGGGATCTAAATATCCAAACACATTAGTATCCTTTTCTCTTTTCGGAATTGTTAACTCAAATGAAATGCTATCACCGTCTGGGTCGAAAGCACCAGGATTATGGAAAAATGCAGCCCCTGTGCAACCTTTATCTACTGGCGGCACTAACAAAACCGGAGTGTTGCTGCAACCTAAGAAAGGATCAATGGTTATGGAAGTTTCTATGTAAAATCGAGTGTCTACTGAATTAGTCATGTTCAATACACCCGCATTTCGATTCGCTTCCAGGTAACTAATTACATAGCGGCCCGGCCCTCCATAAGTATGGGTTACTGTGTAGGCTACAAACCCAACTTCAGGCCCCAGATCAGGCCTTAATGTATTATCAATTGTTGGCGTTGTAAGCGGCTTGCTCCCATCACCAAAATCTAAAATACCATCTCCAAACTTAATCGGTGAACCTGTATCGGTGTAAATATTAATGGTGATTTTGAACGTGAGACCTGTGCAATTAAGACGCTCAAGTGTAATTTCTCCTGCACGCAAATGAGTAGCCAGTAACTGCGTATGCGCAACCATCGCTAACACAACCACACCCATCATTTTACCGATCCAAGAAATTAATCTCTTCTTTCCCATTAAATTTAAGCTACGCTGTTACAACACTCAAAAATAAGATTAGGTTACAAATAACCACAAATACCAATCTTGAAAAAGTCTTTTTCGATTGATGAACGCCCAATTTCGCAAATTATTTGATGACTAATACCGAATCCGCAATTTGACGCACCTTATTAAATTTAAAATATCCTAAATTTAGCATTTAAGTCTATGAGAGTTGTTAAAGAGATTCCATACCCCCACTTTAAAATCACTATTTTTAATTGGAATAACCGCTACCTGATTAAACTCGAAGCAGGATCATTCGAGCAAACCTATAAAATAAGCGAACTTGATGTTGTAAGTGAAGATGACTTGCTCAACTTACTCGATGAAGATTTTCTAACCCAAGCCGTGGTACGCTTTGATGAAATGGCCAAAAGCCTTTCTCTGGCTGTTGCAAGGCACGAATAATTTGATTTTTGTGTTTGAATGTGCACCGATTAACTTTGGCCTCTTGGGCTGGCTATAATTAGAAGATGGAAATACTGGACGAAAAAAAGAATAAGAACAAAAAATACAAACCCATTCTCGGTGGTATTCCCGACTGGCCTGTCTATCAGCTAAGCAAAAACCGAAAAGAGTTTGTTGAGGAGGTAGCCCATAAATCATTTGAGCGAATCAAGCAGTTAAGACCAACCGCTAAACAACTTATTAGCGACCTTGAAGCTACTGCTTACCGCGAACAAAATCGCATAAAGCGTAACCGCTGGCGCGTAGATCCAAAAGATGATTCAAAATTTTGGTCAAACATTAAAAACGAACTGGTTGAGTTAAGCTCAAAAAATACAGAAGAAATTAATGCCACAGCCGATTCTATTCTTGAACGGATAGTATTGCGCTATGCCAACGAGATAGCAGGCAATTTTAAACCAAACTCCTATCGCGTTACGCGCGAACTTATAAAATTTTGGTTTCAACGACTGTTAAATGGAGCTCGGGTAAAAAAGTTCGGTGCGTTTTTTCGCAATCAATATACGCTGCGCGATAAAATACAAATTGTTGGCAAAGTAAAAATGTTGCGGAAACTTGCCACGGAAGGTACTGTGGTGATGGTGCCTACGCATTTCAGTAACCTCGATTCTATTTTAATTGGTTGGGTGATCCACTCCTGCGGCTTACCGGCATTTATCTATGGTGCGGGTCTCAATCTATTCAACATAAAGATTTTCGCTTACTTTATGAATAGCCTTGGTGCTTACAAAGTAGATAGAAGAAAAAAGAACCTCCCCTACTTGGAAACGTTGAAAATGTATTCTAGCCTGGCTGTCCAAAAAGGCGCCCATAGTTTATTTTTTCCAGGTGGCACGCGCTCACGATCAGGATTGATTGAAAAACAATTAAAACTTGGATTGCTTAGCACTGCCATTGAAGCCCAGCGCAACCTTTATCTGGAAAATCCAGAAGGCCCGGTGCGTAAAATATTTATTGTGCCCGTTACGCTTAACTACAACTTTGTATTGGAAGCTCCGGATATGATTGAAGATTATCTGCACGTAAAAGGCCAGGATAAATATTTTCCTGAACAGGATAAATACGGCAGTATGCAGTTAATCCGCTTTCTGTTTAAATTTTTCACGAAAGGCTCGAATATTTCCGTTTCTATTGGTACAGGCTTGGATGTACTCGGCAATTATATTGACGAGGAAGGCAACAGCATTGACAATCAAGGTCGCATCATTGACACCAAAGATTATTTCATTTCAAATGATAATGTAACAACTGATAAACAGCGCGAAGATGAATACACGCGCATGCTTAGCCAGCGCATTGTAAAAGAGTATCATCGCATCAACCGCGTATTTGCCAGCCACCTGGCCGCCTTTGTTGCTTTTGAAATGTGGCAGAAAAAGTTTCCCATGTTAGACCTATTTAGTTTGCTTCGTTTACCAGAAGAAGATCTTGAATTGGATTATGTGGAGTTTAAAGAAACTTTCAAGCGTGCTCGAAAAAAGATTTACGAACTAAAAGCGGAAGGAAATGTTCGTCATGCTACACACCTAAAGGGGAATGCCGATGAAGTTATTAAACTGGGTGTAGAAAACGTTGGTATTTTTCATTTAAAGCGTCCGCTTCTTTTTAACAAGAAAGGAAATATAATAACCCGCGACCTTACTGTACTTTACTATTACCATAACCGTTTGGTTGGCTATGACCTCGAGTCCTGCATCTGACAAACCTGTTGGGGTAATTGGTGCCGGCAATTTCGGAACGGTGATTGCAAATATTTTAGCAATTAATAGAAAAGTTATTCTGTATGCACGCAACGAGCAAATGGTTGCCGACATGCATGCAAAACGAGAAAGCAAAGGCTATGCGCTTCACCCGCACGTAGAACCAACCCATGACATAGCCATGCTGGCGAGCCGGTGTGATGTAATTTTTCCAATGGTACCATCATTGCACTTTCGTGCGATGATGAAACAACTGTCGCCATACCTTCATCCTTATCATATTCTTATCCATGGCACCAAAGGTTTTGACGTAATACTTCCAGAAGGCCAAACGATAGAAAGCATCTCTAAACTCACAAGAGAGCATGTAAAAACGATGAGTGAGGTTATTCAGGAAGAAAGTGTTGTGGTGCGCGTAGGATGTTTAGCAGGTCCCAATCTATCCAAAGAATTGGCACAGCGCCAACCCGGAGCAACCGTAGTAGCTAGCCACTTTAATGAGGTAAAGCAACTTGGTAAAAAACTTTTACGCAACGATCGGTTTCAGGTTTATGAAAACGATGACATTGTTGGAGTTGAAATAGCCGGGGTACTAAAAAACATCATTGCCATTGCCTCAGGCGCGTTGAGTGGCCTTGGTTATGGAGAAAACGCAAAGGGTTTATTAATAAGCCGTGGTGCGGTAGAAATGGTTTATCTAGGTCGTGCTTTAGGTGGCGACTTAAAAGCATTTTTAGGAGTTGCCGGAATTGGTGACTTGGTGACTACATGCAATAGCCCGATGAGCAGGAACTTTACCGTTGGCTATCGATTGGCAAAAGGAGAAAAGTTAGATGACATCCTGGCCGATATGTCGGAAATTGCAGAAGGTATTAATACGGTTCGCATCGCAAAGAAATGTGCTGACCATTATAAAGT
>Ga0163150_10004286_pt1 | contig 19256 bp, 18 predicted proteins | sample OliLakLV19P2IB_FD_148628 | JGI IMG/M metagenome (GOLD analysis project Ga0163150, IMG submission 148628) | Freshwater microbial mat bacterial communities from Lake Vanda, McMurdo Dry Valleys, Antarctica - Oligotrophic Lake LV.19.P2.IB | ecosystem: Environmental > Aquatic > Freshwater > Lake >...
ATATTGTTGCTTCGCTTGTTGGTGCTTTGTCATTTGCTATAAACTTAAATATTTTGTATCTCCAGACAACTCCACTTACGGAATCGCTGTATATATTTTTATTTATTCTTTCAAGCTTTCTTTTTATTAAATACATAAAAACTGACAATATAAACTATTTGTTGCTTCTGGGATTTGCAGGTTTTTTGCAGGTATTAACACGATACGATGGATGGTTTGTCGTAACTATTGAACTCATACTTCTTTTGTACAGAGAGCTTATGTACAAAAAAAGGACAATTCATGAAACAGTTGCAAAGGCAATTTTATTTGGAGCCCCAATAGCCTTTGGAGGATTTTTGTGGATTGCTTGGAATACGTTAATTTTCAACGACCCGTTCTACTTTGCGTTTGGTCCATACTCAGCTCGTGCGCAGCAAGCTGCTATTGAAAGCTCAGCGAGTCTTATTACAAAAGGCAACTTATTTATTTCTGTAACAGCATATATTCTCTCAATGGTTCAAAATATAGGTATTTTAATTCTTCTCTTATCGTTGGCTGGTTTAGAAATACTGATGTTTAAAACAAAATGGCTCGGAGAGTGGCTAAGTAGTATGAAAAACAAACTTCTTATACTGGGAATCCTGCTTTCTCCTATCATTTTCAATATTCTCGCACTTTATTTAGGGTTTTCTATCTTAAACCTTCCAGATCTTAAATGGAACCCTTCTGAGGATCCTTCAGGACAATGGTTCAACGTGCGATATGGAATTTTAGGATTACCTTTCGTAGCCGTATTCGTTGGTATTTTTGCAAGCTGGAGGAAATTAGCAGCAATTCTTGCATTTGAAGTAATTATTTTGCAAACAGTTTTAATGGCCCCTCAAGGGATTATAACTATTACAGACGGAGTGCATGGAGCTTCTTCATATGTTAATCATGATGTTTCTAATTATTTAAGAGATAATGTTAAACGTGATGAAAAAGTTATTTTATCGACTTCTCATTTCAACGCAATCGCGTTCAAAAGCGAACTGCAGTTAAGCCAATTGATCCATGAAGGAGTCAGCAAGCAATGGCACTACGCGCTTGTTAAACCTGAACGGTATGCACAATGGCTTATTATGCCAAATGGAGATATTGGAGAAGCTGTCTATACTTCACTTATGATAAATCAAAAAGGACGATTTTTAGAACACTATGATCTTGTATTCAAAGGAAACCACGCCTACGTATATCGAATGAAGCCAGATACTAAATTAAAAACATAAAAATCCTATGAAATATTGTCTGCCCGACCAATATGAATATTATAAAAAAATTAATCAGTTTAGTTTTTGTTTTGATTTTGACCAGTTTTTCTGTTCAAGACGCCTTTGCTGCACCTCCAACTAACTTTCAGTCAAGTATTGTTGTTGGTTCTGGACTTAATGGACCTTCAGGATTTGAAATTGCACCAGATGGACGAATTTTTATTCTTGAGCGAACCGGGAAAATAAAAATTTATAAAAACGGCCAACTCCTGTCCACACCTTTTGCAGACTTACCATCTATGGCAACAGGAGATAGAGGTCTTATTGGAATTGAATTTGATCCAGATTTTGCTACGAACCACTATGTATATTTCTACTATACAGGACTCGATAAGCTAAATAGACTCGTTCGATTTGACGCTTCAGGAGACATTGCAAGCAATGGTCCAGTTATTTTATTTGAAACTACCGCTCCTTCTGAATGGCTTCACGTAGGAGGAAGCATCAGATTTGGTTTAGATGGAAAGATATATTTCGCGGTAGGAGACAATGGATATCCGCCAAATGGACAGGACCTTTCAAATCCGCATGGGAAAATTCACAGAATTAATCGTGACGGAACGGTTCCAACAGACAATCCGTTTTACGGTCAAGCTGGAAAGGTAGAATCTATTTGGGCATATGGATTTAGAAATCCATGGAGATTTCAATTTGATTCTGTTACAGGAAAATTATATGGAGGAGATGTAGGAGATTTTTCAGTTGAAGAGGTTAATCATATTCAAAAAGGTAAAAATTACGGATGGCCAATTTGCGAAGGGGTATGCTCCGGACATCCAGAATTTGTAAACCCAATACACGAATATCTTCATGCTGGTGAAAGCGCAGCTGTAACTGGTGGCCCTATTTATCGATCAAGTATGTTTCCTACTGAATACCAAGGACGACTCTTTTTTGCAGACTATGCCAAAGGATTTATAAAGACCTTAACACTTGACTCTGATGGGAACGCGACTGGAGTACAAGATTTTGATACGTCTGCTGGAAGTGTCGTAGAACTAAAAACTGGAAATGACGGATCACTCTATTATCTTACATACTATCCAGGAAGATTGTATCGAATAACCTATTCTACAACCAATCACATGCCAGTGGCTTCAGCTGGATCAGATGTAACAAAAGGGGTTGAACCCCTCACGGTTAACTTCACAAGTAATGGAAGTTATGATCCAAATGGTGACCCTTTGACATATTTATGGGATTTTGGAGATGGAACAACAAGTATGCTTCCGAATCCTTCCAAAACCTATTCGCAAAAAGGAACATATACTGTGGAACTCCATGTGAGTGACGGACCAAATACAGCACAATCAGTACCAATCGTCGTTCAGGTTGGGAATACCCCTATTTTAACAATTGTAGCTCCTGTAGACAATTCTAAATACAGAGCCGGAGATACAGTGAATTGGCAGGCTGGAGCAGTTGATGAGGCAGGATTTGATATAGACGATGGGGATATCAAAACAGAAGTATTATTCCACCATGGAACTCATATTCATCCATTCTTAGGTCCATTACCGGGGAGAACTGGTCAATTTACCATTCCGACTGAAAACCATGAACCATCAGGAGATACATGGTTTGAAATTAATATTACTGCAACTGATACAAACGGATTAAGTACAACAAAGTCAGTGAGTATCTATCCTGAAAAATCTCTCATAACACTTAACTCAGTTGTTTCTGGACTAAAATTATTTCTCGATGGAATACCAGTTGTTACATCCCACATAGTTGAAGGCGTAGTGGGATATATCCGAGAAGTGAGCGTTGAGGTAACCCAAACATTAAACGGAATTGTATATACATTTACTCATTGGTCAGACGGAGGACAAGCTAAGCATACTATCACAACACCTGAAGACGATGTTGTTTTATCTGCCTACTTTGAACAAGCAGCACCATTTAGCGCACAATATTTTGACAACCTTAATCTTTCAGGTGCACCAAAACTGACACGTCTTGATCCGGAGATTAATTTTACGTGGGATGCAGGGTCTCCAGATCCAATAATTCCAAATGAAAACTTCTCAGTTCGCTGGACAAAAGAACAACATTTTGCATTTGGGCGATATAAATTTACAACGTCCACTGATGATGGTGTGAGACTGTATGTTGATGGAAATTTAGTTATTAATCAGTGGCATGATCAAGGGACAATTGATTATACGGCAACTGTTGATCTAACAGAGGGCAATCATGAAATAACAATGGAATATTTCGAACACAATGGAGGAGCTGTTGCAAAACTCAAATGGGAATTAACACCTGATCAACCTGTTATGCCAACACCAACAATTACTCCAGCACCTACTGTTCCACCAACAGTTGAAACATATTCGATATTTGATGATACGTTGAAAACTGGCTGGTCAGATTGGTCATGGGGAAGTGTTGTTAATTTTAATATGACCACCCCAACGTATGCAGGAACAAAATCACTGTCATTTACCCCAACATCTCCGTGGGCAGGACTTCGTCTCCATTCGGATCTTGGAGTTGATGCTTCACCATACTTGAGTTTGAAATTTGCAGTATATGGATCAACAGCAAACCAAAAATTAGCTGCAGTTCTGTATGATACTACTCAAACAATGATTGGCACACAACTTCTTCTTGCCAACTACGGAGGAGATCCAGTTTCAGGACAATGGAAAGTATATGATATCCCACTTGCTGATTTTCAAGCACAAGGCAAACAAATAGGCTCTGTTATCCTTCAAGAATGGGGAGGAGCCATCAACAGTTCATATTATGTTGATGTATTGGGATTAGTTGGTCAGCTAATTGGTACTCCTACTCCAACCGAAACACCAACGCCTACACCTACTCCAGCAGGGCCAACACCAACGCCACAACCTGGACTTTCTATCTATGATGACGCTCTACAAACAGGATGGTCTGATTGGTCTTGGGGGAGCACCATTAACCTTTCAACTACAAATCCAGTATATTCTGGAGTCAATTCTATTGCTTTTACGCCTCAAACTGCATGGGCAGGACTGAAATTACATCATGATGTTGGAGTAAATTCCACCCCGTATCTTAGTGTAAATTTTGCAGCACGTGCGAGTGTCCCAAATCAAAAACTTGCTGTAGTGTTATTTGATGAAACAAATACCATGATTGGTACTCAGATTCCATTATCTGAATATGGAGGTAATCCACCTGTTGATTCTTGGAAAGTATATGATATTCCTCTGTCTGTATTCCAAACGAATGGAAAAACAATAAGCTCGATTGTGCTTCAAGAATGGGGAGGAGCAATTCAATCACCTGTATATGTTGATGTCCTGAATCTTCCAAGTGGCTTGACACCAACGCCAACTCCAACCCCAACTGCGGGTCCGACACCTACCCCTACACTTCCACCAGCAAATGAGACATATACTGCAAAATATTGGAATACTCCAGGTGCTGGTTCAAAACCTGTTATCCCAACAAGAACTCCTGACTTAGTACGTCAAGAGCTAGAAATTAAACACGAATGGAATGACGTAGCACCAGATCCATTGATAAATCTTGATCATTATGTAGCGGTTTGGACAAAAACACATACTTTTGAGGCTGGATCATACAAATTTACAACTGAGTCTGATGATGGAATACGAGTATATATTGATAATGAGAGTGTAATAGATCAATGGAACGACCATGGTAAAACTACTCATACGGGTGAAAAAACTCTACCAGCTGGGGAGCATGAAATAAAAGTTGAGTTTTACGAGAACGCCGGAGGAGCAATAGCGACATTTAAGTTTGAAAAAATAACTACTTCACCTGTTGGTTTTATTGCAGAATACTTTAATAACATAACGCTTACTGGTACACCTGTTTTGACCCGAACTGAAACTAATATTTTCCACATTTGGGATGATGGATCACCAGATCCGCTTTTACCTGTTGATCTGTTCTCAGCTCGATGGACAAAACAAAAACAATTTACTGCCGGAAATTATACATTTACTTTACAGTCTGACGATGGAATAAGATTTTGGATTGATGATGTGATAGTGGTCGATGACTGGACTGATCACGCTATGAAAACGTATAATCCGACAGTTGCAATAACCGAAGGAATACATACATTGAAAATTGAGTACTACGAAAATGGTGGGGGAGCGGTAGCAATCTTCTCAGAACCCCAATAAAAAAGAAACTGCTCTCGAGGGAGCAGTTCCTCTTGGGACTGATAGAACATAGTGATTACACGTTACAATCCCACAGTAAAATTTATACTATACAATTAGTAAGAAAAAAGTAAGATTAGCCCTTAAGAACCATTTCTCCATCAACTATTTTATTTTCATTAAGATGTGTATGTAAAATCTTCATATTCCTGTGGTTTGCACGAAAAAGAAAATCAGCTGCATCTCCTACAAGAGGAAAAAGTCCGAGTATAAAATCAAATACTACATTTCCAATCATCATAACTAATTTATCCTGCGGCAGTTTGAATTGTGTGGCAACCCAAATGATGTACAACGATAAAATAAGCGAGATAACATCTCCAATCCCTGGTATCAACCCAATCAGCGGGTCAAGTCCTATACGAATATTGAAGATCTTAAATTCCTTATCGAGAAGTTTGGATAATCCTTCGATTACTTTTAGATGAAATTCCATAGGAACAGTATGTCTCATAAGCTTAAGTATAGCCTTCAAATATCAGTAAGGATATTGCAAGAAATTGTATAACAATTCTACTTGATTAAGTACTCTATTCCACCTATTCTAAATATCAAATTTTTATACAACCTATAATACTGGAACATTAAAGTGGAAATTTATTTTTGAAGCTCTGTATCAATAAGTTTTTTGAAATCATCGTAGCTCCTTACATTTGAAACTTTTTCTCCATTCAGGAAAAATGTTGGAGTAGAGCTTACTCCTGCTGAGTTGCCATCATTTACATCTCTTTGAATTTTATCTTCGAATTTTTTCTCTTCAATTGCCTTTTTAAATTGCTCTCCATCAAGTTTTAGCGTTTCTGCATAACTCGCAAAAACTTCAATTGGATTTCCGTGATTTTCCCAATCTGCTTGGTTTTCAAAAAGAGTATTGTGCATTTCCCAGAACTTCCCCTGTGTTCCTGCGGCTTCGGCCGTCTGAGCAGCGAGACGTGCATTTTTGTGTTGGAGAAGGGGGAAATGTCTAAATACAACCTGGAGATCTTTTTTATAATTTTCTTTTAATTGAGCAACAATTGGATAATACTGAGCGCAAGCAGGACATTGGAAATCAGCAAACTCCACAAGCTGAACTTTTGCAGATTCACTAGAGGATTTGTAGCTGTCATCTTTTACCAAAAGCTTCGCATCAACTTTTCCAGGGTTCTTAGGATCTGACGAAGGATTTCCTAATAAAAATGCACCCCCAACGACAATCAAAATTGTTGCAATGGCTATTCCAAATAATACTTTTGCTTCGTTACTCATTTTTTAGAAACTCTCATCATATATATCATACTTATTGTTATTAAGGCAAATGAAACTAAAGATAACAAAGGAATTGTAATAAACCCCAACCATTCAATTTGCTTAGTAGTGCATGAAATCCCGCTTACACAGGGAGCCATGCTCTCTGGAATTAAACCATAATAAAGCAAATTGTGATATGAGGCAATAAGTAGGCCGACAATGCTTAGTGGCAAAATATAAGCAAATATATCTTGTGCTTTTTGAAGTATCCCAACAGCAGTAACAAAGACTATTGGATACATGAATATCCTTTGATACCAACACAAAACACACGGAGGAAGCTTCATTACTTCACTAAAATAAAGACTTCCTAGCATTGAAAGAAGAGAAATACCAAAAACCAAATATAAAATCTTTTTCTTCATAACACTTGAGCTATTATCTAAGATTTATCAGAAATTTTCAACTGATACTTGTTTAAGTTTCCCTCAACTGGTAAATTAGAATAAATGAAGGTTTCTGTTGTAATTCCCACATACAATGAAGAGAAAAATATCGCAAAGTGTCTTCAAAGTATCATTAATAATGAAGAAAAAGCGGATGAAATTATAATAGTCGACAATAACTGCACAGATAGGACAATTGAAATTGCAAAAAAATTTCCTGTCCGAGTTGTCAAAGAAGAAAAGCAGGGGATGATTCCTGCCCGTAATAGAGGGTTTGATGAAGCAAAATATGAGATCATTGCACGAACAGATGCTGACACTGTTGTCCCTCCGTTTTGGATTAGCCAAATAAAAAAAGATTTCCAAAGTGACATATTAGCAGTAAGTGGTCCGACAAAGTATTCTCATGTAATGTTTAATATTACAATGAACACATTTCCAACAAGATTGTATTTCCGTATTATGAGACACGTTGTTCATCATGATGTATTATTTGGCCCAAATATGGCGTTAAAAAAAGACATATGGACAAAAATTAAAGACGAAGTATGTCTCAATGATAAAGAGGTTCATGAAGACGTTGATTTAGCAAATCATATATCCCGCTATGGAGAGATACTTTTTGATAGAAAACTTATTACCGAAACGTCATTTGACCGATGGAAGAAATTATATTCGTACTATGAGTATCCTAAAAGGCTCTATACATCTTTAAAACACTCTCATCCACGCGTACAGGTTGATGTCTAGGGTCTCCAGCCTTCGTAGGCATAATAAGTCCCATTCTGTTCGACACAAACGTATGGAGTATCTTTACGCATATTTTCTGCATGCCCCGGAGAATTAATCCATAGATTCACAACCTTTTTATAGTCTGAAGTTTGAGCTAAATTTTCTGTCACTGATGAAAAGGTCGGATAGGGAAGTGTTTTGGCATTTATTCGATCCTTAAACCCATTGTGGTTAAAGCCTGATTCTATTTCTTTTGCTCTCACTTTTGCGAAATCACATGTATATGTATCTGTTTTGACAGTCGATAAACCGAGAGATTTTCTGTAATCATTGATTGCATTCATTATATATTGCTGAACATCAGTAACCACTTTCTCTTGAATTACAGGAACATTATTTTCACTCTCTTTTGAAATAGCTAACTGTATTTGTTGTGTAGGTGCTGGCGAAGAAGTAGGCGAAGACGTAGGCTTCGGGGTGGAAGTAGGAGTAGAAGTTTTTACTATTTTTCGGCTGGTTCTTTGAACTTGGGTTTGTTCGGGCTTTGGATTTCTTGCAAACGATTGGGTAGAATTAACTGTAAGTAATGTAAAAAAAGTTATAAAACTTGCTACAAATATGAGCAGATATCGCATCGGAAAACAACAGTAATATAATAGGTTTTTCTTGTCAAGCTGATTTGTTATCTGGATTTATGGGTAAAAATCAAGACTGTTGTTTTGGGGTATAATTGGTAAATAACTGAGCGCAGCTTTTACCTTCACATGCAACGCAGCTGTATTTGTAATTTCCTTGAATTGAATTTCTGTGAACTGTAGAGTTGAGCCACCAGTTAAGAGCACCTTGTTCTGTATTTAAATGAATCATATTTTCCGTAATCCAATACGGCAAATTTCGATTATATAATCCACTATGCATAGCACCGGTAACAAAAATTTCATTATACAGTTCTTTCGAACGTTCTACTGCCAAACTACACAACCCTTGGTCTTTTTCAAATAGGGCGATCTGCAATTTGGATCTATATTGATTAACAAGGTCAAAGATAACCTCCGGACTAAGCGAAGCTGAGTTTTGCTGAGGTTGAAATGACACGGGTGCAGAAAATGTTTGCTGATGCACTATTTTATTTTTTTGCTGTACTTTTTTAGCCTGTACTAGTTCTTTTTCTTTTTTCAAAATTTCTTTTTCCCAAAGGTACAATTCAAAATTTTGAGATTTTTGTTCTGTCTCACACAAAATTCCAGTGTAGGACTCTGGACACAATTCGTGTTCCAGTTGTTGGGGGATCTTTAATTCTTGAGCGGATACAGAGGAGGCGAAAATCGCTGTTATTACAAAATAAGTTGTTAAGGAGGAAACAGCTTGCATAAGCCTTTTCCACATAGAACGCTAGTATAGCATAAATACAACTATAGGTCAAGTTCCTGAGCTCAAAATGGCCAGTGCAAAAGCTTGAATGAGAAGCACTAAATCAAGCAGTATAATGTTAAAATAGCCAGGAATTAAGGCTAGATTCGCTATAATTGAGGCAAGTAGTATACCTGTGGCTATCCCACCTATTTTAGGTTTGAAATACACAAGACAGGCACACAGCAGCTCTAAAACGCCTGCTCCATACATTATCTGCTGAGGAGATAACGGTACTAGCTTATCGACAAATGTAGGAATATATTGAGGCCAGAAGACCAACATATTAAAAAACTTATCTCCTCCCGCAGCAGAAAGAAGAAGAACAAATGACATTTGCAGCAGTTTGGAAGCTAATAGGTGAGATCTGGTTACCGATGAGCTTTTTGGCTCATTCATGTAAACTGCGCAACCTTTTCTAGTAATTTGTGGATATCAAATGGCTTTGTTAAATACGAATCAGCACCTGCTTCTCCAACAGCTTTTTCTACTTCCTTAGATGTGTGAGCGGAGACAATTATAATAGGAATATGAGAAGTTCTTGTATCTGCTTTTATAGTTTTACAAATTTCTCTTCCATCCTCACCTTTTAACAACAAATCGAGAAGTATGATATCGGGCAGAGGATTAGACTTTTTACTAAAATAGGTTCCTTTTGAATCTACTAAAACAGTATAACCCTCTTCTTCGAGGACTATTTTCATAACCTCCATAATGGTTTGATCATCGTCTATTACAAGAACTTTTTTCATATTAATTTATGATTCTTTTCCCTGATTTGATCGGCATTGAAAAGAAAAATGTCGACCCATCCCCACGTTTACTTTTCACACCCATTTCACCGCCATGCCGCTGCACAATTTGATGGGAAATGTAAAGTCCGATTCCTAACCCTTCAAATTTTTTGTTATTTTCTTCATGAACCCTATAGAACTGCTGGAAAATTCTTATTTGGTGCTTTTTTGGAATTCCTATTCCAAAGTCTTTGACCGATACTTTAAAATGATTATTTTTTTCAGACAACGAGACAACTACTTTATCCTTATTAGGAGAATATTTTATAGCATTTGTTATCAGATTCGTCATAACTTGTCCGATTCTATCCCGATCTGCCAAGATTTTTCTTTTCACTTTTCCTCTTTTGACAATTGTATGGTTATTTGCGATAGCTTGCAAATTTTCTATCACATCATCTGTTAATGTGTTGAGATCAAATAGTTCTTTTGTGAATTCAAGTTTTCCTTGTTGTGCTTTAGAGGCATCAAGTAAATCGGAAATTAGATCTGTTAACTTGTCTATCTGAGTTTCCATTCTTGTCAAATACTTATATGGAATATCATCAGGACGTTTTCCAAATAACTGATGTAAAAGTTGGGCATATGCTTTAACACTGGTAATTGGAGTTTTTAACTCATGAGATGCCATAGAAATAAAATCGTCTTTTCGTCGTTCAAGTTCCATACGCTGTGAAATATCCATATTTACCCCTCTCATCCCAATAGAATTCCCTTTTTCATCAAGAACGGCTCTGGAATGTGCTTCTACCCATACGCTTTCCCCAGATTTTGTCATCCAACGAAATCTGCTTACTCCAGCTTGTTTGCTCGTAAAAATGTTTGTAGCCTCTTTTGCTGCTCGCTCTTTGTCTTCTGGATGAACAATTGTTAACCAAAAATTCGGGTTACTCAACCACTCGTCAACTGTATATCCCAACATTTTCTCCACATGATTACTTACAAAATCAATTTGCTGCGAATTTTCATCTGGTCTTCCATATGCTTCCCAAACGACACCAGGTACATTTGCAACAAGGTTATTTAACCGTTCACGTTCTTTCTCAACCGCATTATACAATTTGGAGTTTTCAATTGCTAAAGAAGCACGAGAGGCAATAAGTTCAGCGATTTGCAAGTCATAATCTGTATATTTTCTCCTTGATTCTGCACTAACAAAAGTAATTACTCCAATTGTTTTACCAGCAACAATGAGGGGAACTGTAATTACTCCTGTCATACCAAGTTTTCGAAAAAGCTTTAACTCTCTTTCATCTTTAGCAGCTTGTACGAGCATTTCATCTGATATGTATTGGTAAAATTCTGGTTTACCGGTCCGGAGAACCTTAGAGGCTCCTCGGTCTAATGTTAAATCTGGAGGGTTTTCTTTCCGCAGCTGGAGCGCCCATTTTATTTTTTCAGGCTCCTTATGTGAAATTGCTACAAGATCAAGTATGCCGCTCTCCTCATTTTTCATTTCCACAGAACACCAATCTGCAATTGAATGAACTGCTAAGTCAGCGAGTGTTTTTAACGTTGCATTATAATTAAGCGAGGAGGAAAGAATCTTTGTTGCTTCCGCTTTAAACTTTAGGGCTTCATTTTCCTGTTTCCTGAGCGTATTATCATAGTTGATTCCTACCATCCGGACGGGTTTTCCTAACTCATCGTAATAGAAATGAGAAACGGTTTTGATCCAGTGTATCGTGTTATCGGGGTGGAAAATTCTAAATTCATCTTCATAATCTGTTTTATTTTTTATGCAATTTATCACCTTGTGTCTAATGGGTTCAACATCATCCGGGTGAATGAGATCAGATACCTCCTTATATGTTCCCTTAAATGTTCCTGGTTTTAACCCATAAATTTGCTGCTGTACATCAGACCACCAAATAGTATTAGTTATCATATTACGGTCAAAAATTCCAATTTGGCCAGCATTTTGAGCTTGTTCTAAACGCTCCCGAAACTCGGAGCTCATCATCTATTTCTTTCTGCCTTGTTATGTCTCGAACAATTGCTACAGAGCCAACTATTTTACCAACACTGTCTTTTACTGTTGTTGTAGTAGCAACACTCGTTATTGGTTTTCCATCTTTCCGCAGTTGAATTACTTCTCCCGACCAAAATCCTTCCTTTTGCATTTGTTTTTGCCACTCCTCGCGAGAGCTATTTAAATACTGCACTTTTATGATATCTCGTGCGGATTTTCCTAATACTTCATGGATTTTCCATCCAAATAGTTTCTCAGCAGCTTTATTCCAACTCAAAATTTTATAATCATTGTCTGTTGCTATTATTGCCTCCGATAGGCTCTGAGTTACCATCGAATTAAAAAGGAGTTGCTCTTCGTTTTTTTTCCTATCGGTGATATCCATTTGGATAACACCAACTCCGATAATTTCTCCCATTTTGTTTTTGATCGTGTAATCACTTACAGACCACCACGTTGGATAAGAAAATTTATCAAGAAAATATCCAGTTACCTCTCTATTTAATATGGGTTTTCCACTCTTTAGTACTTTTTGTAAATTTTTGGTAGCCTCGTCTTTTACCCATGGAATAACTTCTTTCATTGTTTTTCCAATATGATCCTGGATCGATATTCCATTTAAATGAGCTAAGAACGAGTTAATTCTTCGGTACTTGAGGTCTTTGTCCAGATAGGCAAATCCGATAGGAGCAGCATCGAGAATTGTTTCGAGTAACAGTAGATCTTCTTCAGTACGCGGTTGATTAATTAAAATTGGATCATTTTGTTTCATAAAACAAGATCCTATTATAGGACTATATGATCAGGTTATTAAGGAAGGAGAAAAGGCGTAAATTGTATTATAATACCCACCAAACATGAATGCAATCAGAACTTATTTTACAAGCAGCTATCTATATAATTTAACCTGAAGATTTATTTTCAAGTAACTTATAATAACTCGTTTTGGTTATACCAAACTTTTGGAGAAGTCCTTTTTTGACTAAAGACGCTAATAGTGCATGGGCCTGCTGACGCGTTACCAAGAGTTGATCTTGGATATCGGTTGTTTTGACTGCTTTTTTGTCAAAGACAATTTGTAAAACTTCTTCTTCACGTGAACTGACAAGCACCCGTTTTTCTCCTTCAATTTCTTCGAGTGCAAGCCGTTTTAAATCGTCAATTCTGCCTAATGCAGATTGAAGCGAGTGTGCAATACCTTGCAGGAAGTATTCAAGCCATTCTGTTTCATTTCCTTTATCAGCCGTATGAAGTGTGTCGGAATACATACTTCTATCAATGTCATAAAAATCATCAAGAATGAAATATTTGGTAACTTCATAGTTTTTGAGCAATAAATAATATGCCGTCAAAATTCGCGCAAGTCTTCCGTTTCCGTCAAAAAATGGGTGGATATACGCAAATTGATGATGCATAATGCCTGCTTTCATAAGTGGGTGCAAATCATCTACCCGTGTTAACCATGCATACAAATCTTTCAATGCCGCTTCTATTTCAAGGGCAGTATGAAAGGGGGGATTATGTTTGACGACCACTTCAAGTTTGGTTTTGTGACCTACGAAAACTCCGCCGTCTCTAAATTGGCCCAAATCTTTTTGCTCTATACCGTTCATTAACTCATGGTGAAGTTCTTTTGTTAATTCTGCTGAAATTGGCTCTCTTTTTTTTGCCAAAACAGATATTTTATTTAAAACAGAAAAGTAATTTTTAACCTCTTTTTCCGATTTTGTTGTCGGAATCTGGTCATTCAGAATTATATTTGTGACATCATGAGGAGACAATGGATTTCCTTCTATGCTGGTTGAAAAATGAGTTGCTAGAATTTGATTATTTTGCAGTAATCGTAGTGAAAGGGATGGAATAAGTCTCTCACCGAGTATCTGGCCATATAATCTTTCAATTATGGCAAGTTCGTTAACGATTGTTGGTGTATATCGGAATTTAGGCTCAAACATGCTAATATTATACCTCAGTTTGATTTATTTGTCAAGCTATATGTAAGTATATTTGTAAACACTCAGATTAAAACTCTTCTTTAGTATATCAGAAATCTTGAAAAGCAATAGCAGTTAATGATATAAGTTGAGTCTATGAATCAAGAGCGACCGCATTTTATTAAAAATTCAGAAAATCTGGTTCTGTTAGGCCAGGGTAAAAGAGCACATACATATGGTTTGCAGGAACATGTTATTAAAGTAGTCCGAGAAGTTGATAAAGTACATAAAGCAGCAACAATATCCAATCGGCTTAAAGAACAGTATCAATTATTCCGAGAACATCTTGGGTCCTTTGTAGTAGATACTCAATTTGTTATCGGAAGTACTACTAACAGGGATATTGGAATTTTTATTTTCCAGCCAAGAATTGAAGGAATTTTTTTAGGAGATGCCGTCGCTCGTGCTTCTTCAGATGGTAGAAGTCTTAAAAATATTATACATTTCCTCGATAGAGTTGTTACAATGTTTTACAACACTGGACAAATTGCAGATCTTGCTGGAAGAACCTCTTCACAATTTTATAATCCTTTATTATCTAAGAATGTACTTGTGGATAGAGAAGATAATCCAGTGCTTGTTGATACTAATTTCTCTCATTCTTCAGAACGCTTTGGACTTGTACACAACAAACTTATTGCGAATGGTGTCGAAAGGACTATTCGGAATTTAAGAGTCAGAGAGAACGAGAATCAATAGCTTGCGGATTCTTTATCATAATAAAGATCTTTTCCGACATTCACCACTTCATTATTTCCCAGAAATCCTGGTAGTGCCACAATTCGATACCAATGAGAATGAAACCACCGTTTTTCAGGGACAAAAGCTAAAGGTGACGAAGTAAAGGCAGGAGTATTTTCGATATAAGAAAAATTTTCATACTCGTTAAAATCTTGAATGATATCAGTAATTACAAAATTGTTCTTAAGTATTGTCTTCTGAAGCTTTTGCCATTTTTGCAACGTACTATCATGCAGGGTAAATCCAAAATAGCCACTACAACCAGGACTTTTTAATGTGTGGGCGCCTTTGAAGATAAAATTGTTAATTGCCGAAATTGTTTCTGGTGGATCTGTAAAAAAAGTATCAAACTTACTTATTAATTCTTTTGGTAGTTTTTGCTGAAGATCAAAAACTCTGGCTTCAAGAGGGAGATTAAGTCTTTTTGCCCACATATTATCAAAATCAACAATTCTCTTGTCCACCTCTAGTACTACAACTTTTTTGGGACGCTTGGTTAATGCGAGTGCAAGGCCTAATAGATCGTCTTCAGCTCCTAGTATGATAATTTTTTTCGCATCAATATCCCCATATGAAATAGCATGTGCCGCTCTCGCAAGTGTTGTTTGGGGCGTAACATATGCTTGCCCATATTCTTGGATGGGCAGGGGACGATTTTTTTGAATAGCAAGAAATTCTTTCAAAGATTTATTATCAAACGTTATTCCTCTTCCTTCACAATGGGTACATGCTGAAATAGAAAGGGGAGAGATACCTAATTTCTGAGTCCATTTAATACCTTTATCACTAAAAACTACTCTTTCTTTATCAAATGTGACTAATTCGTGATTTTTTAAAATAGTGATAGTCTCTTGCACGACTTTAATAGGCTGTTTGGAATGCCACATCACATCCCAAATACTAGGATCCATAAGGAGAGACTGTATTATTCTTTCAATTCCTCTTTCATCTACATGAAATCTCAATTTTCTGAGCACAAAATGAGTAATTGTAGAAAGAGTAGGATTTATTTCCATTAGGTGAAGCGTTGGACACGTTTGATGTTTACATTTTTTGGAACAAATAAGTTTTTTAACGCCTTATACGTTTTTTTTACTTTTGGTCTATTGTCGTCTGTGTAATTGCATAAAAAAATGTCAATATTTATCAACCCTTTTTCAGGCCAGGTATGAACTGCGAAATGTGATTCCGACAATAAGAATAAAATAGTCGCTCCATTATTTGAAAAGATGTGGGAAGAGGTTTTTAAAACATGTACCCCATTCTCTTTCAAAAGAAGTGACAGAGTTTTTCTCAATTCCTTAGGATCATCTAATGAGTACGTACACTCAAAGAAATCCGCAGAGATTTGTAGTCCTTTTTTTAAGCTCACTTGCAGGCTCCTCCATATAATTAACTATTATACAGTACCATGCGAAATGAAGAAAGACGGCAATTATATCGTAACTGTTCACACTTCTAACAAAACCCTGTCATCGCGAGGCTACGAAGTAGCCGTGGCGATCTCATAAGATTGCTTCGCTATGCTCGCAATGACAAAATCGTGTCGGAACCGTGAACAGTTACATTATATCTTTACATAACAAAGTTTTTTGGTCACAGTAATAGTCAATTGCTTAAACTGTGTCGATACGTGAGAGTCAAGAGACAAAATAGTCTGAAAAAAACATGAAATTAAGATAGAAAAGTGATACAATACACTCAAATTACTCTTCTATGAATAAATTTGGCCGATTTATCAACCCAATCGAACGATTAGGAATGAAAAAGTACTCAATCATCTTCCCTTTGCTTGTCAATCTCGCTGTTGTTGCCTTATCTGAGTTCTTTGCATACAATGTTGTCAAAAATCCAGACGTTGTGGGCGTATACATCATTTTTATAAACGTTGCCCTCATCATGTATTTTTCTTTTAGAGATGGTATACGGGGAGGTTTTATCGCCAGTGCAGTTTCACTTCTTTATTATTTCTACATTATCTATACGAGACACTACGGGGGATCGCAATTAACATCCGTTATTCAGACGACGCTTATGTTAGGTGCTCTTTACTTTTTTTTAGCGTCTATCATTGGCTGGCTCAAACAAACTATAGATACATTAATTGATAGCGAAGCAGATGAGAGACGAAGGCTTCAAGCAATTGTTCAACAATTGCCAGTTGGAGTATTAGTTGCAGACAAAAACGGGAAAATTCTTCAAGCAAACAAACAAGTAGAAACATTATTAGGAAGAAAAATGCGAGAAAGCCTCATTTCCGGAAAAGATACAGTTTCAAATACCTTAGAGAATAAATCAGTGAATCTAACACAATGGCCAATCAACCATACACTTTCAACGGGAAAACCAGTTGTGGGAAAAAACTACACAATAGAACGAGATGATAAGAAAAAAGTGTACTTACAAATAAGTGCAACACCAATTCATAACAAAGAAGGGAAAGTAATCGCTGCCGCTTCCATTATAAACGACATAACAGCTCAAAGAGAAATGGAAGATAGGAAAGACGATTTTGTAAACATGGCGTCCCACGAACTCAAGACTCCTATTACAAGCATGAAACTCTATATTGACTCACTCATTAACAGAATAAAACAGACAAAAGATGAGAAGGCTCTCAAAACATTAACGAGTATCAAATACCAAACTGAACGTCTTCAAGAACTGGTAAGTGATCTACTTGATGTCTCTCGTCTCCAAACAGGGAAGCTCTCTTTTAACAAAGAAAAGTTTCAGATAGATGAATTAATAGAAGAAACCATAGAAGGACTACAAGGATCAACAACTCAACATGCAATCAAGTTCTCTAAAAAATCGCCAGTCACCGTTTTTGCAGATAAATTCCGTGTGTACCAAGTACTTACTAACTTAATAACGAATGCAATAAAGTATTCTCCAGATGCAAGCGAGATTAACGTTGCTGTAAAAAAAGACGGACAAAAAGCTATTGTGAGTGTGAAAGATTCCGGAATCGGAATAGATAAAGATCAACAAAGAAAAATATTTGACAGGTTATATCAAGTAACGGACTCAAAAGAAAAAACATTTCCAGGTCTTGGAATGGGACTATATATCTCCAAAGAAATTATAAAACGCCACAAAGGGACTATATGGACCGAGAGCATAAAAGGAAAAGGATCTACTTTTTTCTTCAGTTTGCCATCGCTTAAAAAATGAGGTACAGTAAAGTGCAATGAGTAACAAAATTCTGGTTGTTGATGATGACCAAAGCATTTTAGAAGCAATTTCCCTCATTCTTGAAGAAGAAGAATATATAGTTCAAACAACTACTAAAGGGGAGGAAGTTTATACAAAATTACATACATTCAAGCCTGACCTAATATTGTTGGATGTATTGATGTCAGGAAAAGATGGAAGAGAAATTTGCAAAAAAATAAAGTCCGATGAAAAAACCAAATCCATTCCGATAATCATGATTTCAGCACATCCAAGTGCGGAAAAGTCTATAAAAGAATGTGGAGCTGAAGATTTTTTGGCAAAGCCATTTGAGACAAAAGATCTCCTTCAAAAGATCTCTCAATTTATTAGCTGAACTATTCAGAGGATTTGGTAAAAACTACTCCATCAGAAATTCCCATCACAGTCATATGTAATTTTTTCAAATGAATATACCTTCCTGTTTCTCGAATGCGTTTTCGAAGTTCTTTTTGAGGAGGTAAAACTGAGTCCTCATACGAAACTGGTTTTTTCCCCTGTGATCCGAGTAATGTATACACAGGACTATCAGAGATAGTAGAGGGGTAATCTGAGAGTTGTGGCAAGTTAATTCCAATTTTTACCCGTTCATATTTTGTTTTTTGTGTAACTTTTTTATCATGTTCCAGCCATGCACTATATCTTTTTTCAGGCATGTGCATCGTTTGTGAACAAATAATACTTCCACACTTGCACTGATCATTACACGGGGAGCATTCATCTTCTTGGGGTCCCAGTAAATAAGAGATAGTAATTTCTTCTCCTTTGAATATTTTTCGGATTGCAAAATAAAGTGTGTGTCCTTTATATGTAAACATCCAACAGTTGGGTGCACACGAATGGTTAATTAAGTGAACACCATCTTCTTTAGGATTTGGAAATATTGAAGCATTCTTATGAAAATACATGGTATAGAAACCATGTTTTTTTTCGTAACGAACTTCGTCTTTCGGACGGATAACTTCACCAATATAGTCTCCAATAACCGTTCCTGGGAGAATGTCTTTTTTTGCAAAAACACCTTTTCCTTTTGACGTAGTCTTTCTAACTTCCCAAAATGTAGATGGCACGAGAAACATAAGTATTAATTATACCACAACTATAGGCTTAGTGCAATGAGTGTTCTTCCGATTATCTTCCATGAAACTTACATCAATCTTATCTTTCTGAGTTAACATAATAATATCAACGCTTAATGAATAAACGTAAGCCTTGAATAAAATAGGGGTAGATATAAGA
>Ga0163150_10004287_pt1 | contig 19249 bp, 14 predicted proteins | sample OliLakLV19P2IB_FD_148628 | JGI IMG/M metagenome (GOLD analysis project Ga0163150, IMG submission 148628) | Freshwater microbial mat bacterial communities from Lake Vanda, McMurdo Dry Valleys, Antarctica - Oligotrophic Lake LV.19.P2.IB | ecosystem: Environmental > Aquatic > Freshwater > Lake >...
ATTGGTTCCTTTTCCTGGTTAAGCGGACAAACACCATTAGAGACCATACAGACCTTGGAGATTAAAGAAATCACTATAGAAGTATCCAGGATACGGCAGGATATTCAACGGTTGGACCCAATTAAGGGCACGTACATCTATTCGGGTAAAAAATCAGAGGTCATTCAATTGTCCGAGAAAAATGTAGCGCTGACAGAAAAATACGGACGCCAGATATTTGCTAAAATCCCCGGAGTATTTGTTTACGATATGGACGGCACCGGCAATCAAATCAATATTTCGACCCGTGGCCTGGATCCGCACCGGGGTTGGGAATTTAATATTCGAAAAGACGGAGTATTGACCAATTCAGATATGTACGGTTACCCGGCCAGTCATTACAATATTCCGATGGAAGCAGTGGACAAGATAGAGTTGGTCAGAGGTACCGGTTCATTGCAATATGGTGGACAATTTGGAGGAATGTTAAACTATGTGAGCAAATTACCCGATACCCTGAAGAAATTTTCATTTGAAAATATCAATACGATAGGATCCTATGGTTTGGTCAGCACGTTCAACCGGGCATCCGGTAAATTGGGTAAATTCAGGTACTCCACCTGGTTCAATAAAAAGTGGATTACCGGGTACCGGGACAATAGCGATGCCCAATACAATGCGGAAGCGGTCTCCCTCTATTATGATGCGAGCCCCCAACTTAGTCTTAAGTTGGAATGGACCCATTCCGATTATGTCACCCATTTGCCAGGACCATTGACAGATAATATGTTTGCAGCTAATCCAAGGATGGCTACACGAAACCGTAATTATTACAATCCGGATATCCATGTTCCTTCCTTTACCATGGATTGGAAAATTTCGCCTTCCACACAATTGTTATTTACTAGTTCGGCTATCCTGGGAGCGCGCAACAGTGTATTGTATGATAAGGTAGCCACCATCCCGGATTCAATAGTCACCGCTACCAGGCAATTTAACAACCGTCAGGTCGACATCGATAATTTCAATAGTTACACCAGTGAAATCAGGGTGCTCCGCATGTATCGTTTTCTAAAACAAAAGAATGCCCTTTCGATGGGTATTCAGTACATGAACAATGACCTTCACCGGCGGCAATTGGGGAAAGGCACTACCGGTGATGACTTTGACCTGACCCTGGTCACTCCGGGATGGGGGAGGGATCTTCATTTGAAAACTAAAAATATTGCAGTTTTTGCCGAAAACCGATGGGCCTTGACCCAACGATTATCTGTCAATACCGGTTTGAGAATGGAGGTGGGCGAGACGGATATGTCGGGAATAATTACCTATTACACAGAAGCGGAAATTCCGAATCAGATCAGCCATGATTTCCCGCTTTTTGGTGTCAGTGCACAATATGATGTATCCAGATCAATCAACCTCTATGCAGGATGGGCACAATCATATCGCCCGGTAATTTTCAAAGATATCATACCCGGATCAATCTTTGAAATCTCCGATAAAGAACTGGAAGATGCCTTTGGCTCAAATACGGAACTCGGATTCAGAGGCAAATGGAAATTCCTTAGTTGGGACATTACCGGGTTTTATATCCAGTATAAAAACCGCCTGGGTACCCTGGCGCAAGTTGATAACCTTGGAAATCAGATTATCTTCCGGACCAATATCGGAGACTCTTATACTGCGGGTTTGGAGTTGTTCCTCCAGGGGGACGTCTATATAACTAACAAAACAGGGTTATCACTTTTTACTTCAACATCTTACATGGATGCCCGTTACCAGGATGCTCTGCTCCGGTCCGGAAATTCAAACGTCGATATCGATGGAAATAAAGTGGAAAGTGTACCTCAATGGATATCGCGGAACGGAGTTACTTTAAATTTCCCAAGGGTCAATTTTTCCACGTTGATGAGTTATACTTCAGAAAGTTTTGCAGATGCTTTTAACATGGTCGCTCCTTCAGCCAGTGGGGCTGCAGGCTTGGTACCTTCTTATTTTCTGATAGATCTGAATAGTTCCGTTCGGTTATCTGAAAAAATCAGGGTACAACTCAATGCCAATAATGTGTTGGATAAAAAATACTTTACCAAAAGACCTCAGTTTTACCCTGGCCCCGGGATCTGGCCATCAGATGGGCGGACGTATTCCGTGTCGGTGGCGATAAAGCTGTAAAGGTTAGCACAGGGTTATAAAGTAACAGGTTATATTCTGTATTTATTTAGGAGGTGCTGAATAAATAAATCAAAATAGATTGCAATTGCTTTGCCCGCTCGCTGCGCTCACTGACCCAAATCCCGACCGGTTGTTAGTTGTAATAAAATTTAGAGACGGTGCAAGGTCTGGATTGGGAACCAAACTCTTTATAGCCCAGCTGATTGAATAGATAACCGCCTGTTTTAATGAAGCAAAGTTCAATCCGATGCATCGGATCTATAAAATAAGACACTAAGGCAAAAAAAGAGGGTTCCCCAGTCCCGTTTCGTCCCGTCGCGACGGGATGGGGACAGCGAGGAACGAGTGGGGGCAGATGCAAGGATTTTGCAAGAATTTATCATATTTGTTTGCTCAAGTATTAATCTTTTTTATGATATACTTTTCAAAATCAAAATGTTAGATGTTATTCAGCACCCCCTATTTAAATTCAACTTTCTGGGATATGGATTGTTATCTTTCTACGCAATGATCCTAGTCATACATGGTACCAACCGCAGAGAGAGCCTGAGTAAACCCATATCTGAATTTGTAGTAAAACATTTAAAAGAAAAGTATACCGGTCAGGTAGAATTGTTGGACCTGGCGGAGATCCCTATTGAGTCATTTGATTCGGGATCCATGTATCATCCTGACCTCATTTCTGCAACGATCATACAGATCAAAAAGCAGCTGATCAATCCGGCTCAAAAAATGATATTTATTTCCCCGGAATATAATGGCAGTATCCCAGGAATACTCAAGTTGTTTATTGATGCTTGTTCTATAACCGAATCCAGATTAGCATTCTACCATAAAAAAGCTTTTTTGATCGGGGTGGCTTCCGGGCGGTCAGGCAATATCCGAGGTATGGATCATTTAACCGGGATACTGATGTATATGAATATGATCATATTCCCCAACCGGTTGCCGGTATCCCGGATTGAAAATTTATTGGCTGAAAAGGTGACCCTGAGCGATGTGGACACCCAAAACGTCATTGCGAAATTGTTGAACGAGTTTATTGAGTTTTAGATAACCATTCGTTCAATGTGCAGGTTGCATCAGCCACTGCCTTGCCCGATTCATTTTTCTTAAGTATAGCCACTTCATGGTCAACATCGTGTTCAAAAAATAAAGCGATGTTTTCCAGAAGGCACCGGTTAAGGACGTCCTCTTTTTCCTTCAAGGTGATTAAAGGTTGCATATCGTAAGCCATAATATACGGGAGGGGGAGGTGATGCACAGAAGGAAATAAATCAGCCGAAAACAATAATTTTTTCCCAGGCGCGACATGGATCAACGGTAAGGCCATTGCCCGCGTGTGCCCATCTACCTTGATAAATTCCAGGCCGGTAAATTCAGATTCATCCAAAAACCTTAGTATGCCTAAAGCTTGCAACGGATTTATGTTTTCAGTCAAAAAGGAGGCTTTTTCCCGGGCATTAGGTTGGAGAGCGTATTGCCAATGCTCCCTCATCACCCAGACCGTTGCGTTGGGAAAAAGGGGATATATAATTCCGGACTGATCGCGGGCCAAGGCCCCTCCCACATGGTCAAAATGTAAATGGGTAAGTATGATATCACTGATACTTTCAGGTTGGATCCGTTGCTTTATCAGTGCATCGGTGATCAGGACATCACCCGAAGGTTCATAGTAGGAATAGAACTTGTCGCTTTGTTTGTTGCCCAGACCGGTATCAATAAGGATCCTGGAATGACCGGTTTCCAGATAAAGGCAACGAAGGGCCCAGGTGCATAAATTTTGATTATCAGGAGGGATCAATTTTTCCCAAATCCTCCTGGGCACTACTCCAAACATAGCACCACCGTCTAATTTGAAAGTACCCGCCAATACCGGTTTAAGTACCATCCTATTGGTTTAACAAAGCCATATGAAGAGCGGCCAGAGCAGCATCCTCTCCTTTATTGCCCATTTTGCCGCCGGCGCGTTCAAGCGCTTGCTGGAAGTCATTGGTGGTCAATACCCCAAAAATAACCGGGACCCCTTTTAAAAGATTGAGATCCATAATCCCTTGTGCTACTGCCTGCGCAATGTACACATCATGTGGGGTCTCGCCTTTGATGATACAACCCAGGCAGATTACAGCATCGGGCTTGATGTCTTTGATCGCCCTTTTTGCACCGAAAACCAATTCAAAGGCCCCGGGAACCAGTCTGATCTCTATATCGTTTTCCTTTACCTTGTTTTTTAATAAGGTTTTGAAGGCGGCTACCTCCATTTTTTCGGTAATCTCCCTGTTCCATAAGGATGAAATAATGACAAACCGGTAACCCGACATTGATGGTAAGGGAGGTTGTTCACCGGATGATATAGTTTTTTTACTCATGGTTAAAAAATTATAAGTTTAAACCCTGGTCCTGACTATTCCAATTCCAGGCTACTATTTGCCAGCGCTCGCCTGATGCGTTGAGATATTCAAGAATGGGTTCAAAGCCAATTTTATAATGTGCACCCAAAGATCGTTTATTGTGCATAGAAATTTCGGTGATGCAAAATTTATATTTTGGACGCAGCAAACTCATGTGGTTGTACAATTGCCCTACCAGGTTTTGTCCCCGGTAAGGTTTATCGACACAGACCTGCCCGCATACCAGGTAATTGATCTGGCTTAAGGGGATATCCTCATAGTTTTGTAAATCTATTTTACTAAAAAAAGGAATCAGTTCGGGTACACGGCCCCCTTGTGTTTTATTCATGCAGATAGCATAACCGGCCAGATGCTCCCCATCCCGAGCCACTACAGCCGGTTGGTCGAGGCAGATTTGTTTCAAATTGTCAGGTTCATGTTCCACATATAAAAAGCCCTGGGTGGCACGCTCTTCCTGGGTCAGGAATTTTCTCAAATTTTGCCGCTGCAATTTGATGATCTGATCAACGATTTCAGGGGCTGAGCTAAAACTAAGTTGCATGTTAGTACGCTTGGGGTGATGAAGGGATATTTACGGGTATAAAAATATAATTTGAAGTTTAAATCCGGAGTCGAATCCGCTGAATGGGATGGTTGACGGATAATAATTCAATGTCGTGTAGATAAGATTCTATGTGTACTTCCAGGTGTGCTATGATCTACGACGTCGTCCGACTCCGGCTGTTGTTAAAACTTAATATATTAATATTGAACCAAATAGGAGCAAAGTATGGAGCGAAGCGTAGAAAACACATAGTAAAATTTTGCGAACTGAACGACATTGGATAATAATTGTAAATTTGCAGCCTGAGAACGGCTCTGTAGTTCAATGGATAGAATACCTGAATTCGGATCAGGTGGTAGGGGTTCGATTCCCTTCAGAGCTACTCTAATTTTCTCATTTCCTATTTTTTTTGGTTTTGCAAGGCATTGATTTTGTTAGGAATTTGACAGCCGGGATCGTGGTTCTAAGCTTTGTTGTTTTGAATTCCTGTAAAAATGAAACCTCAAAACCTTCTGCTGAAATAAATTCTTTCCAGGATACCCTCACCCTGGTACTAATACATTGTGGCCGCTGCCATGACGTACCGGATCCATCCTCTTTAGACCGATCTACCTGGGACCGGACGGTGCTTAAAAATATGGGATGCAGGTTGGGCATTCAAACGGATGGGTATGATCCTTATCGGGGATTGGATATGCTCGAACAAAGTCTTTTGCTCCAGGCCGCTATTTATCCATTGTCACCCATGATCAAGCCAGAGCAATGGCAGGCCATTCTTTCTTATTACCGCGATAAAGCTCCGGATTCTTTATCGGTCTCTTCAGACAGTTCGTTTTCCCTCAGCCAATTCATACCCATAAGCAAAGGGGATCTGATTGAATCCCCAAGAGTAACTACGTTGTTCTATGATACTATTGCCCGTGAAATCCATGTTGGCCTGGAATCAGGCAGGATATATACCTTGTCTGAGTCATGGAATGTGAAGCATGAAATGAATATTGGCACAACCCCAATTCAGTATATTCGCGATGATCAGGATTATCCTTATATACTTGCTGTTGGGGTAATGTATCCATCCGAGCAAAAAAATGGCAGCTTAATCAGGTTAATTGATGGCCAACCCGTGAACGTGCTGACCCACCTTCACCGTCCTGTCTGGATGACCAGAATGGATTTGAACCAGGATCGGAAAGCGGATTTTGTAATTTCGGAATTTGGGTATGAAACAGGAAAATTGTCCTGGTTTGATGCGGTGAATCCCATACTATCCGCTTCAAACATCCTTTTTAACGGGGCAGGCAATATTAAAACGTTTAATCTCGATGTCAATGGTGACGGTATAAAAGACCTGGTTTCTCTTAACGCCCAGGGTAATGAGCATGTATCTGCCTACCTGGTTGATGTTCACGGTAACGTGGAAGAAAAAAGGTTATTGCAATTCCCCGCCATTCATGGGGTATGTGATCTGGACATCGTGGACTTTAATGGGGATCAACGACTTGACCTGGTTATTTCCAATGGGGACAATGCAGATTATACACAAATTACCAAACCCTATCACGGAATCCGGATTTATCTCAATCAGGGAAATTTCAATTATGAAGAATCTGTTTTTATACCCTATCCGGGAGTATTACACACAGAAATCTCCGATTTTGACCAGGACGGTGATCTGGATATTGCGGCAGTTTCCTTTTTTCCTGGAGATCCGGCTTATCCATTCCCCGGGTTTAAGTATTTTGAGCAAATAGCCCCAGGTCGATTTTCGGGTCAGACTTTTAAGACGTCAAATCAGGGAAAATGGATGAATATGGTTAAGGGAGATTTTGATCAGGATGGAGATGATGACCTATTGTTGGGTTCATTTATACTTAATACCAATATGGTCTCCGGTTCCCGGGAGGAGTTAAAAAAGAACAGCCTGATGTTTTTGGAAAATAAAAAGATAAAATAAACAATCGCCTGGGCGTAGAAAAGGTCGCAAAAAAAGGCAACATATTTTTCAATATGTTGCCCAAAAGTTGGGTTTACATTTTTACATCTCAGGTTGAATTTCGATGAAAAATAAAGAAATGGTTTTTAACCTATTCCAATAAACCCATCCGGTACTGACAACCAGAACTTATCAGGTTGTATCCAGGCAGTGCGCAAATGCCATTAAGGTATATGTGCATAACCAAGTTCGATACAAGGGTTTTCTGTCTGGGATGCTAGATATAGACCGGACACCTACCTTTACTTTTAAAAGGAAGACCTTGAATCGACAATTAAAGTTATACTAAAATTTTCCTAAAAGCCAACGGTTAACTGTTAAAATTGGAAATATTAATATATAGAAATAATTAATGTGACCTGGGAAACGTGTTTAAAAAGGACCTCCGGGACTGAATTTCTTCATTTTTCCTCCCAATTAAGTTTACCGGGATCCGGGTCAGTAATAAATGTCCGGACTTCCCTGAATAGAGTTCAAGACCGAATATCCAATCGTCGAAAAACCAAGGTTTTTAAGTGGTTTGAACAATGAATAATTTATGCATAAATTATTGGAATTCAGCCTTAAATAACGATTTGTAGTATAAAAACAGGGCTATTTCCCGTTTGCCTTAAAATCCCCAGGGCAAAGTATTATAGGACATCAGCCTAATTTGAACCTTAGGTCTGGAATTTGAAAAATAAACTCTATTTTTGTCGCCTTATTAGACGGGGTGTAGCGCAGTCCGGTAGCGTATCAGCATGGGGTGCTGGTGGTCGCTGGTTCGAATCCAGTCACCCCGACTAAATTTTGATTTTTTCGGGATGTAGCGCAGCCCGGTAGCGTGCTTCGTTCGGGACGAAGAGGTCGCAGGTTCGAATCCTGTCATCCCGACCCAAACCGGAATACTGGGACCTCATCGAAAGAATTTGAGGTATGTTTAAACGAAAATTGAAAATCCGGGTGTTTAGCTCAGTTGGTTCAGAGCGCTACTTTGACAGAGTAGAGGTCACTGGTTCGAGCCCAGTAATACCCACCCTTTTCCAAAATAAAATTTGATTGTACAGTGAAATAAATCAATACTGCCAGTCCCGTGGGGTAGACTTGTTGGTTGTATCCAAAATGCGGAGCATAGAGGAAGTATATTCAATTTACCACCAGGGCCAGCGTCAGTTTGCAGAAAACCGAGTGCAGGACCTGTTGTCTAAAAAAGATCAACTGCCTGATGATATACAATGGCACCTTATCGGTACCCTGCAGCGGAACAAAGTAAAATGGGTAGCTCCTTTCATCAGCCTGATCCATTCCATTGATGACTTTAAATTATGGGAAGAGATCCATCGTCAGGCATTAATGAATAAAAGAATAATTCCAGGATTGTTGCAGATCAAAGTAGCTGCTGAAGAATCCAAATTCGGATTCTCCTTTGATCGATTGCTGCAGATCCTGGAGCAGGATCCATGGAATCTGTTATCCGGGGTGCAGATCCGGGGTGTGATGGGTTTGTCCAGCCTAACCGATGATCAAAATCAGATCAGAAATGAGTTTAAAACATTAAAAATGTATTTTGAACGTTTGAAAACACAATATTTCAATTACCCGGAATTCTCAACCCTCTCCATGGGAATGTCCGGTGATTATCAAATAGCCATTGAAGAAGGTTCCACGCTGGTCCGGATCGGAAGTAAAATATTTTCCTGAATCAATCAAACGGCTATCAGAAGATATTTGTTCTTTTTTCCATTTTCCACGACCATCCATTGGTCGCGAATAAACTGATTGGAGGTAATGGGGAATTCGTGTTCTGTGATTTTAAATTTATTGATGGAGATGGCCTGATTTTGAATGGCTTTACGGGCTTCGGACCTGGAGCTGCAGATCGGTGCAAGTGCAGTCAATAAATCGGTGACCGTGATATTTTGAAATTGATCCCTATTAATTTTAAAAGTTGGTAGTTCACCCGCGATGTCCTCATATTGTTGGTTGGTCAGCAGGAATAAAAATTCCGTGGTGACTTTAGGATTGAATAAGAGTTCGCTTACTTGCATAGCCGAATTGTAGGCTTCGTCAGAATGGATCCTGCGGGTTAATTCCTCCGCCAAAACGCGTTTGATGGTTTGAGGATTGGACATACTTTCTGACTCCAGTTGTTCGATTTCAGTTTTGTCCTTTAAGGAAAATATTCTTAAAAATTTGGACAGGTCCTGGTCATCTGAGTTGATCCAGAATTGATAAAACTTATACGGACTGGTCAGTTGGGGATCGAGCCATATATTGCCCTCTTCTGATTTGCCAAATTTTTTACCGTCAGATTTGGTAAGTAGGGGAGAGGTAAGGGCATGTACTTCTGCCCCGGTGGTATTCCTCCGGATGTATTCTGTACCGGCAGTAATATTGCCCCATTGGTCGGATCCACCCATCTGCAGCGTGCAACCATATTTATTGTAAAGACAAAAATAATCATAGGCCTGCAGCAGTTGGTAACTGAACTCCGTGAACGAAATGCCGGTTTCAAGCCTTTTCTGAACGGATTCTTTGGACAACATATAATTGACTGTAAGGTGTTTACCCACTTGTCTCAGAAAATCCAAAACATTAAAATCTTTATAAAAATTAAAGTTGTTTTCAAACAAGGCCTGGTTTTTCCCCTGGTCAAAATCGAGGAATTTGGTGAACTGTTGTTGTTGAAACTGCAGATTGCGATCGAGTTCTACTTCTGATTTTAATTCCCTTTCCTTGTCTTTGCCAGAGGGGTCTCCAATCCTCCCGGTTGCTCCACCCATTAAAACGATGGGCTTATGGCCAAAAAGTTGAAAATGTTTGAGCAACATAATCTGGACATAGTTGCCAATGGTCAACGATGGGGCAGTAGGGTCAAATCCAATATATCCTGTAACCATGCCCTTCATTAATGCTTGCGGCAAATCAGGGGTATGGTCAGCCAGCATGCCTCTCCATTGTAAGGTCTCGATAAAATTCATCTATTCTGCTATTGATTGGCGCAAAAGTAGGACATTTGCGCAAGATGAATAGTTGGTCCATCGCGCAAAGGCTGATGAATTATGATAAAGGCAGCTTCGTTCGGTTTATTTTAAAACTTGCCTATATCAGCACTGCCTTATCGTTGGCTGTCATGATTACGGCTACAGCGGTGATTTCTGGGTTTAATAAAGAAATTTCAGATAAAATATTTGGTTTCTGGGGACATATTCAGATCAGCAGTATACACAGTTCCCAACTCAACCTCAGTGCGCCGATTGAGTTGGATTCCGTATTTACCCGACAATTGGATACGATTTCGGGCATTCGTCATTTCCAGGTTTTTGCTTATTTGCCAGCTATAGTCACTGCTGGCGAAGAAATGGAAGGATTGATCCTGAAGGGGGTGAGCAATGATTTTGATTGGTCTTTTTTTAAACAATTCCTGGTTGAAGGGCACATTCCCGGCGCCCAGGACACGGGTAAACGGCAATTGGTCATTTCAAAAAACCTGGCCAGCCGTCTAAAATTAAAATTAAACGATCCATGCCGCCTCCACTTCGTAATAGACGAAGATATCGTGACCCGAAATTTCACTATCACCGGCGTGTATAACACCGGATTGGAGGAATATGACAATAAACTGGCCATAGGTGATCTGTCTGAGATCCGGGCACTTGCCCATTGGACGGATCAGCAGATCGGGGGATATGAATTATTTGTAAACGACCTTAGTCAGATTGAAATAGTCTCTGAACGTATTTATGATCAGTATTTGGGCAATGAGCTTTATCTGGAGACCATTCGCCAAAAATTCCCCAGCATATTCGATTGGCTTAACCTGCAATCCACCAACCAATATGTTATCCAGGCTTTGATGTTACTGGTAGCCATGATCAATCTGATCACTGTTCTTTTAATTCTGATCCTGGAACGGACCCGAATGATTGGTACGTTTAAAGCTATCGGAATGCGGACTTCCGCGCTGAAAAGGATCTTTTTATTTCATGGGTTTCAAATACTCAGTAAGGGATTACTCCTGGGAAATGTAGTTGGTCTCCTGATCTGTCTGGTCCAAAAATATGGCAAGGTGATTAAATTGAATGAAGCCGATTATTACCTCAAAATTGCCCCGATACATCTGAATGCCTGGGTCCTGATACTGATAAATCTGGGTACAATATTGATCACCCTGGCCGTGCTCTGGATACCTTCGGGTTTGGTGAGCCGGATTTCTCCATTAAAAGCCATTGGATATCGATAATAAAAATAGAATCAGCCTGCCCTGGATAACGGAGTTGGAGAAAAGAATTTACCGGGCAATACGGCATCTCCTGATGCCATGGAAAGATCCTTACCTGAAGGCATTGACCCGACGGCCTTGGGGGTGGGCGGTTGCCGGGTTGCACTATCTGTTAGAGTTTCCTATGTTGGTCCTGGATGTTTTTGGGTTTCCCGAAGTGTATGGTTACGTTCAACGCCTGTTAAAGGCTGATTCCAGGCCATTGGATACTGCAGAGTATCAAACCGCTCATTTTCTTTTTAAAAATTATTTGGATTTAAACCGTGTCCGGATAGATGAAAATGCCCTTATAGGCACCCATGGTGGAAAATATGCCTACGTCAGCTATTTTTATATTAATTGTTCCGGACAACTCACATTGCCGGTGCTCATGCACGAATTGGCCCATATCCTCCAATATGTGCAGATTGGATCCCCTTACATTTTCCGCAATCTCATGGCTCATTGGAGCAAAGACAAATATAATTATGGAGGACTGCCCAGATTAATTTATGTTTTGCAATTCCCGGAAACCCTCCATCAACTCAATTATGAACAGCGCGCAGATATCGTTTCGGACTATTACCTGATCGCGTCCGGGTATAATCCAGAATGGGGATCAGCGGACCACCGCGATGCTTCAACTTATTTAAAAGTATTACAAAAGGTCTTTGAAGCCAGACCCTAAGCGATAGACGTTAATCCCAAGTATAGAAAGTGAACCTGTCCACGGGATTACACATCACATATCTGTACACCCTGCGCCAGACTGGCCAATGCATCCGGACGAGCCGGTATAAATTCCTGGGCAACATAACCTTTATATCCAGTCTTTACAATTTCTTTCATAATCGCCGGATAGTTGAGTTCCTGGGTATCGTCTATTTCATTTCTGCCAGGGACACCACCGGTGTGATAATGGGCAAAGTATGGATGATATTTTCTGATGGTGGCAATGACGTCTCCTTCCATGATTTGCATATGATAAATGTCGTACAACAGTTTAAAGCGGTCTGAGCCTAATTTGTCGCACAACGCCACCCCCCAGGCCGTGTGATCACATTGATAATCGGCATGGTTGACCTTACTGTTGAGCAATTCCATGACAATGGTGACTTTATATTTTTCAGCAACAGCCATCAGGGGCTGCAGTCCGATTACAGAATTTTCCAATCCTTCTTCTTCAGAGATGGATTCCCGATTGCCGGAAAAACAAATGACTTTATCATATCCTGCCTCAGCTACTTTTGGGATGATTTCTGAATATTGTTTAAAAAGTTCAGCATGATATTCCTTGTGATTAAAACCTTTGGGTATCCCGAAGGAAGTACCATTGGGCATGGCGCAATGCAAACCGTACTTCTTTAAAACTGGCCAGTCGTTTGGGCCGACCAGTTCAATAGACGTTATGCCCATTTTTTTTGCGGCTTCCGCTAAAGTTTCCAGCGGGATTTTGCCGTAACACCACCGGCATACCGAATGATTGATATTGCCTTTAGGTTGATAATCGAGCTCTATCGGATCAGGTTTTTTTCCTTGTTGCATTGGCGAAAAATTTAACGGGTTTAAGGCCAGCAGGGAAGCTCCCGCACTTAATTTTTTTATCGCCGATCTGCGGTTATTTTCTTTCATGAGTTGAACTATTTATTATGAAAAGTTACAAATTTAAATTGATTTTTTCTGGTTACTTAAGAATTCAAGCAGGTCTGCCATCTGTTGCTCTGTCATATTTTGATAAAGATTTGGAGTCATCAGGGATTGTTTTAACTGAATCCGTTCCTTGATCATTTTTTTATCTACGTTTTCCAGCTGTCCCCCGATGGATTTCAAAAGTATGGCTTCTTTGGTTTCACTTTGTTTAATGCCGACCAGGATCCCTCCGTTTTGTGTAATGATTTGTATGCCCTCATAACCAAAATTGATAGATTTACCGGGATCACTGATCGAAACAAACAAGGCATCCTTGCCATATTTGGATCCGATATCATCGAGGTCTGGTCCAAAAGAAATCCCCTCACTGGCTATCCGGTGACAAGAGCTGCACCAGGTTTGAAATGTCTTTTTCCCTGCTTCGCTATTTCCACTGAGCTTTAAGATTTGATCCAGGGTATACAAGGATGAACTGGCAGAGGCTGCATTGTATTCCTGCGCTTTTTTACGGATAGGTTGCCTCCAGGCATGTATCGGCCCGTCAATGGCTTCCGGTATAAATTCACGTGGTATCTTATCCTGTGCCAATAAATTCAAAACATATTCTTCCCCTGCCCAGCTTTTACCTAAACTGCGGTATGCCCTGGCCCGAATGGATGAATCCTGATTTTTATTCGTAGCCTGGGATTCAAGGACAGCGATGGATTCTTTGGTGCCGATGCCTCCTAAAGCGGTCAGGACCCGTTTTAACTGGGTAGTATCGGCCTGTTTGATTATACTTTCAATCATTGGCCACCCGGTGATCCTGACGATAGCCCTCGCAGCCCGGGTAGCTTCGTTTACCCTGGTCGAATCCGCAATGATCGATTTTAACCGCATAGTCTGATTGGCCGGATAAAATTTTTCAATGAGGTCCAGATAGCCACTTCCTGAAATGCGGTCCAGATGGGTATTCAAGACCGACATCGCCATAGGATTTTTTTTGATTTCAGCGGGGTCTAATGAACGAATGATTAAATCAGTAACCAGGCTATCTTTCTGGGTCTCGAGGATTTCCAATAAAAATTTATTTTTTGTGCTGGAAGGAATAAAATCAAATGCCCTGAAATATCTCAGCCGATCCTTCACTGGGACCTTGGTATCCCCCGCCAATATTTTCAAATAAGGCAATGAAGAGGCCGATCGGGCCCTCCAGATGATATCCCGGTCTGTTTCCTTGCCGGTGGGATCTGACTTATTGGCCAGCCATTTGGGTAATATTTTATCCCAATACCCATCTGCTGCAATGCCCAACGCTTCAAGCATCCACCGGTCCGGATTTTGATATTTTTCAGCCAGTTTGAGCCAGAGCGAAGGAACTTTTGAAGGCTCTGTATTCTTTAAAGCAATAGCACATTCTCTCCATATTTGAAGGGACAGTTGTTCCTGGCTTAGCAGTTTTTCAACGGCTTTGAACGTCATCGTGCTACCTTGCTGACGAGCTAGTCGTAATCCAGTCAGTTTAATGTTTTCATTTTCATCAAACAAGGCAGTGTCTATATAAGCGGGGTCCATGCTGGCCAATATCCATAATGCACGGGCGCGAAATACCGGGTTGGCATCGGTCCATAAAGTTTGTAAAAAGGGAATGGAAGCTTCCCCCAGGGATCGTAAATGCAGCTGGGCCTGACTGCGGGTGCTGAGATTTGGACTTTTTAAATTTTGCACGGAAATGGACGGGGTTGCCAGGTTTTTTTCAGGCAGCAGATAGCGTGAATTTTTAGGTGCCAGGCGGTAAATTCTTCCTTTCATTTGATCACCGGCGTAATGCCCGCCCACTCCGGGATCATACCAATCCGCTATCATCATCGATCCATCGGGTGCTACGGCTACATCAACCGGTCTGAACCATGAATCTTCCTTGTGTTTGACCAGCTCCAGGATTTCACCTGATTTTCCGGCGCCCTGGTTTGATATTTTATAAGCTCTGATCACATGGTGCAATGGTTCAGCATGAATTAGCATTCCCTTAAGCTGTGGAAAAAGATCCCCTTCATATACGGCCAAACCTGCAGGGGAGCCGGACCCTGTTTGTAATAAATTAGGTACAACTCCCGGATCATTGAGGTGCCAATGCCGGAGTGGTATAGAATCTTCCCAATTGGCCCGGAAAGCCGGCCAGCTGGCGCCGGTAAGCTCATCTTTATAGCCGTAATTTCCATATTCCAGGATATAATTTATCCTCGTGCCCCTGTTGCCATCATCATCATTGTCGGATTGCCAGATGTTGCCGTAAGCATCCAGAGCACATTCATAGTTGTTTCTGAAATTTTGTCCCAATACTTCAAAGCCGCTTCCATCCAGATTGCCCCGGAGGATCAGGCCTTGTTTAAAATGGTCTGGATCAATAGTGCTGCCGCCAATGGTTTTTATGGGTTTGTTGTCTTTTCCCATTAGGGTTTTACCCGAATTACCCATAGTAAAATAATATCGTCCGTCCGGGCCCAGCGTAAGGGCATGCACTCCATGGTCATCCTGGATTCCCTGAATACCCTGAAATAATATGACTTTCAGGTCAGCCCGGTCATCCTGATTGGTGTCTGAAAATTTCCAGATATAAGGGCTCTGAGAGACAATCACGTCAGGGCCTATTACACAAATACCCAGGGGGGCATTAATCTCTGGTCCCTGGTAAAAAACTTTGGCGGAATCCGCTTTACCATCCCCATTGACGTCTTCCAGGATCATTATTCTGTCCCCTTCAAATTTGGTAGAGACCCCGGAGATCTGAGGGCGGTAATTGTATGCTTCACAAACATAAACCCGTCCGCGCGCATCAACATCAATATTGGTTGGGTTTTGGATCATGGGTTCAGCAGCAAACAATTGGATTTGCATACTATCATCCACCTGGAGTCCATCCAGCGCATGAAGGACATGGTGCCTGCTTGCTGAATCCAGTGTTATGGACGGTTTGGTTATCGATTGGGTGTTATCGCCGCAGGAAGGGAGGAGTGCATATAAACTTATACAGAATACAAAATAATTCTTCATTCAGATTGAGTTTAAAAAATGTGCGGATGTTCAATAGTATTCAATAAGGTCATTTCGGTTGGATTGATTTTATCTGCCAGGGAATAATCTTAGGTTAACGTGATGCGGTGAAGTCCGGGATTAAACTGCTCTGTCATCAGCTGTTTTAGTTCATCAAACCGGTCTTTGTTTTCAATAAAATTTATACCGTCAATATCCACCAGCAAGATCGGGAATGTGATCTCGTTCCGGAAATATTCCAGGTACATATTTTGTAAACCCTGAAGATATTCGCTGGTTATATTCTGTTCATAAGGTCTTGCTCTCAGCGCGATCTGGTCCTTGAGGTTACTGACCGGCCGATGTAAAAAAACCAGAAGGTCGGGTTTTGGGATCTGATTTGCAAGCACTTCAAACATGTCGTGAAAAAGTCTGAACTCCTCCGGGGGGAGGTTGTTTTTGGCAAATAAAAGGGTTTTGACAAATGAATAATCCGATAAGATATAATCATTAAACAATTCTCGGTGCAAGATATGGTTTTGAAGTTGTTTAAAGCGTTCGGCCATCAAAAACAATTCCATGGGCAGCGCAAATCGGTGAGGTTCTTTATAAAAATAGGGGAGGAAAGGATTTTCAGCAAATTCTTCCAAAACCAGCTTGCAGGCAATGTCCTCTGCCAATAATTCACAAAAAGTAGTTTTACCGGCGCCGATATTGCCTTCTACACAAATATATTGGTAAGGAATACTTTTGATCATATGGCCCATTTGGCGACCTTAAGTGAATCGTTGCAAGAGCTGGTCAATTCAGCCACCGTTTTTCCAAGAACCGGATGAACCCAATTTGGTGCTATTTCCATCAGTGGAACCAAATTAAACAATCTTTCATGGAGTCTGGGATGCGGAACGATGAGATTTTTATTATTTATAATTTCCTGACCGTAAAATAAAATATCCAGATCAATAATCCGGGGCTCCCAAACACTGAGCCTTTTTCTGCCCATTTGGGTTTCGATACCCATAAGAACATCAAGTACTTTATTCGCCGGGCGGGTGGTTGTCAAGCGGACTACCTGGTTAAAATAGTCGGGTTGTTTTCTCAACCCCCATGCTTCCGTTTGATATATGGAAGAGCAGGACCGGAGGATGCTGATTTTTTTTGACAACTGAGACCTGGCTTCCTGCAATTGAAAAACAGGGTCATTCATATTGCTCCCCAGGCATATAAATACAGACTTTTTTGATAGCATAAGCTAGACCGTATATTCGGGTTTATATATCGATGGAAACAACGGCAAGGTGCATTAAATTCAGTAAATTCCGCTAAGTCTGTTGCGGTATGCCTTATAAACCCAATACATAATAAATATAAAAAGAGCCAACAAATAAATTTGCGCAAACGTGACATAACCGGAAGCAGGATGAATAACCCGGTTGACCATACCCGGCAGATTGGTGATCAATATCCACCCTAATAAAACCGGTGTAATATATTGAATGATATACCGGAATATAGAGGGGATTTTAATATCCGATCCACGGGTGATTTCAGCCCAGGCTTTTGGCATTCCAAAGAACCAGGTAAATAAAATTATTTCGACAAAGGCAAATATGACCAACGAATAGGTGCCGGCCCAATCGTCATACTCCGAAAATACGCCCTGGTTATAAAATACAACGGTTGGAATTCCCATGATCAGGGTGATCAATCCAAATACCCAGGCACCTCTTGAAAATGGGATTTTAAATTCATCTTTTAGGAAACTTAAAATCGGGGTACCCATTGCCAGTGAAGACGTAACGCCTGCAAAAAACAATAATCCAAACCACATGACACCGGCTAAAATCGATAATATGGGTCCCCATTGTTGGAATAGATATGGCAAAGTCCTGAAGCCTAATCCATAGCCTCCCAGGTTTTTTACTATTTCGGTCATGCCTTCTATGCCGAGATAACCTACTGTAATGGGTATTACAATGGCGCTGCCCAGCACTATTTCAACAAATTCATTCATCCAGCCTGCTGACATGGCATTGAGGGCGGTATCGTCATCCTTGCGCAAGTAAGACGAAAAGCATTGAATGGTCCCCATGCCGACGGCGAGCGTAAAAAAGATCTGTCCGGCGGCAGCGATCCAGACGGAAGGTTTCCAGATACTGGTAAAATCCGGGGTCCATAAATATTTTAAACCTTCCATACCCGCAAAGGTAGCGCCATGTTGCCCGGGCTTTAAAGACAGTGCTTGGATTGCGAGTATTGCTCCAAACATAATTAAAAGGGGCATGCCGATTTTTGCCACTTTTTCAACCCCCTTTTCCAGGCCTTTAGACAAGATATAAACGTTTAAAACAAGACAAAGGATATAGAAAATAATGGCTTCAAATGGCAATCCGGTGGTAGTATAAAAGATATCGGTGTAGTGGTCGAAAAATGTACTCACCTCGGACTGAGACAAGCCTTTGAATGTACCGATCAGCGAGTGATAAACATAGGACATCGTCCAGGACTCGATATAACAATAATAGGCTGCAACGGCAATATTGGTAAATATTCCGAATACGCCTATGTATTTAACCCAACGCCCGGGGTGAAGGCGATGTAGCATAAATGGTATACTATGATCTCCCTGAGGACGACCTGCATATGGGGTGCCCCCGAACCTGCCCATAGACCACTCAACAAATAACAAGGGTACCCCGATCAATAGAAAACAAACCAGGTAGGGTATAATAAATGCGCCTCCGCCATTATTTATAGCCTGAACCGGAAACCTTAAAAAATTACCGAGACCTACTGCATTTCCTGCCATGGCCAACACCAAGCCGACCCGTGTTCCCCAACCCGCGGAGCCTTTACTAAGTTTGCCGGGTGATTTTAAAATTTTATAAAAGAAGTAACAGGTGGCAAAAGTTACAGCAATACCTATGACCGCATAAAAGAAGATCCCGGATTGATTCATAGTAAAAAAGGAGAATTAAAAGGCGAATTTATATAATTGTCACCCCATCCGGTCGAATTCAATAGGAGTTTGTAGAAAAAAAAAGCCGGTAAAAAATACCGGCTCCCCATTGAAATATCTAAAACTAAGATAACACTAAGGTTTAACCTAGTGTAAAACAAAGGTAATACATATTATAAATATTTGTAATGTGTAAATAGTTAAATTTTAAAATAAAATATGTATGTAATTATTGTAATGTTTAAATATATGAATTACAGTATAATATAAATATGCATTTAATTAT
>Ga0163150_10004291_pt1 | contig 19236 bp, 24 predicted proteins | sample OliLakLV19P2IB_FD_148628 | JGI IMG/M metagenome (GOLD analysis project Ga0163150, IMG submission 148628) | Freshwater microbial mat bacterial communities from Lake Vanda, McMurdo Dry Valleys, Antarctica - Oligotrophic Lake LV.19.P2.IB | ecosystem: Environmental > Aquatic > Freshwater > Lake >...
GAGGTGATGTACCCCCCGGCATCCACCGTTATAGTTGCTCCCGATATAAAGATAACAGCCCCCCCGTTGCCTCCGTAAGTACCGGCATCGTTACCCCCAGGACCACATCCACCACCACCTCCAGCACCCATAAGCATAGTTGTAAGATCTGCTGAGCCCGATATCCCCCCGGCTTTTCCGCCAAGGGATCCAGAATCAGACTGGCCAGCTGTCCCCGACAATGCGTGCCCAGCGCCACCGCCTCCAGCACCGCGCCCGGAACCATTCTCAGCACCTCCACCGCCTGCGGACCCATTGGCCGAATTGGAGAAGCTACCGGTGCTCGTGGCTGACTCTCCCTGATGAGATGGACCTGCCGCTCCCGGTGTCCCCGTTGCCGTTTCATCCGAACCACCCCTAAATCCCCCACCTGTTTGATTAAGAACAGCAGACGACTCATGCGTGTTGTACCCAACCGTACCGACACCAGAGATAGTACCGTTAACAGTAACCGTCCCACTTGCAATAAATGCCATAATACCACCTACCGTGCCAGTCCATGCCTTAGCGGTATATGTTATCCCAGCGTTTATTGTTACATTCGTGTACTGCTTCAACACCCGCACCTGAGCACCAGACACGTACGAGGCATTAAGAGCCGTCGCCAAAGTTATCGTCCCGGCTGTATAAGACACGATGTCATTGACCATGTTTGTCCCTGCTCCAGTACCTATCGATTGATGTATGAGTATCCTCTGTCCTGCGGCGAAGGATGCGTTGGTAGCAGAAAGCGTTGTTGTGCCTGTCGTGCCCGTGCACGTAGAGTCAACAGGAGCCTCCGTCGAATTAGAAGAGATAGTGAGTGAGCCGTCTGAACCATCACCAAATGCGTTAGCTGTAGGAATAAATCCGAGCTTATACGACCGCTTAGCACCCGACTCATCCCACTTAGACATAATAGTCATTTGACCCGATCCAGTAGGCATAGACTCAGGCCTGACGAACGCCTCAAGTGTAAGATCTCCCGTAATCGAGAGCGAGGCTGTATCGGCGCGAGTAGCGCTCATGGACGAGGAGGATTCGAAATCGATGGATTTAGTGTTTGTAGGAGCACCGCCCTCGTTCTCCAGGAAGTTGGGAAAGTACGTGCCCGTGGCCTCATCTCCAGCAGAGCGACGTGAAAGCGACGTATTACCCGCCAGATAAAGAAACTTGTCCTCAGATAGATACCCCATGCCATTCCCCGCAGAAAAAGGTACGGTGTACTCATTAGCGACCGTATCGCTTGCATTTACCTGATACACATTTCCAGCATTACCGTAGGAGTACAGATAGTCCCCGGCAGTATCCATCCACATGGGAAGGTCAGCCACAATGGAGCCTGATATCTTGGATGACTTAGGATTGACCGTAATCTCAGTGGGCTCATGTCTAAAATCGATAGCCCGGCCAAAAGCGAAGCTTTGAGGTGGCCCGCTCTTTTTAGAGTGTGATATTCCTCCAACGAGGCCCTGCAGTGATCCGAGTCTGTTTCCCATATTTATGTACTGTCATGGAGAGTCGTGCCCCAAATTGTATCAGTTAGATTGCCATAACTGCCCCCAGCAGTTTCAACGAGATTGGAGTTGCCCCGGCCCTTATTCTTCATATCATACATCGAGGCCATAATACCCCCCGTTATACGACCCTGTCGGTTCGGATTGTTAATATCGCCCGTAAAGAAGAAGTTGTCAAGCTCCTTGGCGCGACCAGAGTCCATACGACGAACATTCCAATAGATAGACCCAGCCCGGTAAGGGATGTACTGATGTAGCTCCTCCGGGATCTCTGGCGACTCACCAATAATGTATGTCTTCCCCTCACCAGATGCCTCCGTATACGCACGTGAAAGCGTAAGAGCAGATGTCGAGGTGTAACCTGCCACCCTATACCACTGGCCAGTAGGAACGCTGCTTGTAGAGTCTGTGAGACAGAACCAGCGACCAACCATATCCTCACTGAACGCCCCGCCATTAACAGTTAGTGTAGTGCTGCCACTCTCAACAGTTACCACCCCGGCGGTGTAGTCGGTAGCAAATAGGCGCGCCGGTTGATACATGCCAGTAATTGAAATGTCGAATGTTTGTGAAGGTGTAGGATAAATGCCGAAATCATCTCGGCGTGGGAATACGGACGTAGGAAAGCCAGAGGTAACAGGTAATCTCTGCAGTCTGTTCCAGTCCTCCTGTGCCTGTATGATGACAAGATCAGGCGTCATTGTCCCAATGTCTACAGTAAAAGACTCAGGTGTCATAAGACCCGATGGATACGTGTAGTAAATCTGACCACTAGATGTCTGGATAACCTTAGGAGCGGGCTGAAGCCTATACTCCTTCATTAGCGCGAAGATATCAGATATGGTGTTATTTATCTCACGTTTTATAAACGTAAGAGAATCAGTCATCCCTGTGTAGGTTGCAGACTGATCATCGATACATATGTCGGTAGCCTGCTGGACAAGCTCCCCAAAAGTCATCCTCATATAAACAAAAAAACCGCCCTCGAAGGCGGAGTAAATAACGTCCCTAATTTCTTTATTATATCACTTATTATGCTTGCGTGCGTGTGATAAAAGCCCTATCCTGCTTTTAGAAACCACATCACAGTCAGGACAAGGGAATGACCCCTCCTTTGTGTCCGTAAGGCTCTCCTCAACAAGATCGTCCAGCGACTGATCATCCAGCTCCACGGCCGGCTGAAGAGCTACGCTTTGCTTTTCATCCTCCTCCATCTTTCCAAGGGTGTCAAGTATAAGCACCAGAAGCTCACCACGCTTAACCTCGTCAAACTTACCCATCATACTCATGCGACGTAGGTAGGTTGGGATATCCTTATTATCAAGTAGTCGGAACTTAAAGATAGCCTCTATCTTTGTGGCTAGTTTGTTCATGTTACGCTTTCGATAAACTTAGTCTTTGCATCGATGTCCGCCGGTGTCTCAGTGGGAACTCCAACCTCAGAGTCAACCATATCAAGACGGCTCAATGCCTCCTCAGAAGCTGTCGAGTAGCGCCTACTTGGCTCCCTCTCAATCGGCTCCTCAGCAACGGCCTCCTGATAGCGACTTACAACGCCAATCCAGAGTTTCTTGGTTATTTCATCCCAGAGCTTAGGGTCGGTGCTTCGCAGGGCAAGTCGCTCCTCCATTGTGCCCCTTTCCTCAAGTCGGAACTTAGTTTTTTTCACATCCCAGTCTTTCTTAATAATATCAGCTAAAAGCAAATTGCCCATCTTGTCCAGATACCTCATTGCAATGAAGCGAGGAACGTCGTTGTTACCCCTACCAAAGCCGATATCTCTGTCCTTGCTCGGCACAACATACTTCTCGTTTGATACCCTTTTGTCATTATTGATAACAAAGTCCTCCTTGGTGTCATTGTGAACACGCACGGTGTCCATCGTTCGGTTATACATCTCCAGATGAGCCGCTATAGATCTCTTATTGCGTGCATCCGGTGGGATTGCGCTTACGTCAAACATGTTTGTATATTGCTGATACAACGAGTAATGGCTTATCAGTCAAAACAAAGCCCTGGCCTGGTACATACGAGTTCTGATCGGATATCGCAGAAACCTTGAGCGTTATGTCGTTATCATTAAGGAAAGTGTTGAGAAGATCATTAGCGTCCGGCTTGGTAGTGGGCTCAACCAATTTTACGGTCTCAGCCTTCTTCGGAGTAGTTTTTCTGTCCATATCGGTATTATATCACATTATTAAATGTCAGCATGCAACCTTTTTAGTCTAGCCTCACCGTCCGCTATCTTACCCTCCCGGACCTCAAGCGTCCTCTGTTTCTCGTGAAGAAGATCCTGCTCGCGTCTAACCATTTTCTTCTCTACATCAAGCTCCATGCGAACCTTCTCAATCTCAGCAAGCTCAGCCATCTTGTCATCATACCCGACCAGATCACCCTCCCGGCGCTTTACGTCCGAAAGCCTCAACTCGACAAGATCGTTCTGCTCGGTGGCCTTTTGGGTTAAACCAAGAGCCTCATCCCGGAGCTTAAGCGCCTCTGTATGTTTAGCGTCCAGATCTCTCCTGTCAGAGATCATGCTATTGGCCTGATTAAGCAAAGCGTTCTGTTTCTTAATCAAGTCAGCCCGGTCATTAATGATCTGCTCCCGGTCATTCATAACCCCACGCGACAAAGCCTGTGCGTCGTTATTTGATGATTTGATATCAGCAAGGAAGTCTCTGGTGTCCTGAGCGTACTTAGAGAAGATAGTGCGAGGGTTCATATCTGCATTATATCACTTTCTATCCCTATACAGCCGGAGTCTTTGCTCGTCCTTCATTATTTTACCCTCCCGGTCCTCCAGGGATTTCTGCTTGTCATAGAGTAGCTGTTGTTGTTTTTTTATGAAGGCGTCCTTTAGCTCAAGCGCGTCATTTAGCCTATCCAGACCCTCCTGAGCCTTCCCCTGTGCCTGTGAGCTGGTATCCTTAAACCTCAGGTCCTTCTTGATCCGAGCCTCAGTCTCGTCAAGCTCACGCTCCCGGACATCAAGCTCAGTCCAGATCCTCTGTACCCTGTCAAGCTCACCACGCGCCTGCTGGGCGAGTTTATCAGCCACGTTGACCCTCTGTACAGCCTCATCCCTTTCCACACGCATAAGAGCAAGCTCTTTGTGCATTTTATTAAGCACATCCTTAGTCCCGGCGACGTCCCCGGCCACCTTCTCCCCATTACGAACCAGCTGTGCCTCCCGGACCTCAACATCCTCGATAAGCCCCTCCAGATAGGTAACAAATGCCATTGTCTTGTCTATGTAATCCTGTTCATTCATATAATCGTATGGACTTTAACGTCAAGTCAACCTGCTCCTGAGTAAGTACGCCCTTATGGTCTGAGAGTATGTAATCACAAAGCTTGAGACTGATATGATCGGCTATATAGCGCTTAAACATCAACCCTTCGCGCGATTTGATCGTATAGCTGATAGGATTGGCGTCCGCATTAGAGTCGTGTTTGCATGTGAAGTCGCGAGAAGATGGATTGACGATACCGACCATATCGTTCATGTTTTCCTGTTGTTCCTGTAAGAGTCGGACATCCATAACAAATTATACCATTTTTATAATCGCTCACACCTCCGCATCGCCCACGCCATAAACGGACAGATGATGAGCAGTATGGGAATTACGAGTATAAGTTTGAGTATTCGCATATTTCCTAATTATCTAAATCTCGTATGTGAGTGTTACTCCACTGGCAAATAGCCTACAGTTACCTGATGCTGTCCATGCAGTTCCCGATGCAGGACCTATGTAACAGTTTACGGTCGTAGAGGCAGAGGCTATGGTAGCTATACCATGTGTTTGGACGTTGTTGTTTATCATCCACCCAACTACTGCTGCAGGACGTGAGGCAGCAGATACTATAGGAGCTGTAAAGGTCTTAGCAGTGGTGTTGCTTGTCCCATTTCCTGTATCTGAACCCCAAGCGGTGCATATGTTACCAATGAGTGAAAATCTCGTTACCGTGCCTGTTGGATCAGCACTAAAACCAGTATATGTCGTGGTATAGGCGAATGTTGTTGGATAGCCCTGTGGACTGGCGTCATAGCTGTAGGAATTAGCTGATATAGCTGCATTTGCAATCGTGAAGTCGGTATTGACTGCAATGGTAACCGTGGTGTTTGTTGAGAATGAGCTTGCTACAACTACTGCATACTTGACTGTTGTTTGAGTAAATTTAAGTCGTGTTCCTTTTGTAAACGTGGTCGTTAAATCTACACCTGCTATGGTAAATGTTGAGGCTGTTGCGTATACCCATGTATCACTAGAGGTAATCCACCCATCAACAATTCCTTGAAATAAAGGGGAGGTGAGAGTTTTTGCGGATAATGTTTCCGTCCCTGCCAAAGTTGCAAGAGTACCCGTTGTAGGCATAGTTACCGTACCTGAGCCTGCGACAGCTGTAGCGTCTAAAATTGTAGAGCCAGATGTTGTTCCAGCTACTTTTAACCTACCTACAGCACCAGCCCCTCCAAAAGTCTTAGCACCTGTTACGGTTTGAACACCAGCAAGAACCATATCTCCTTCTGGTGAAATAGTTAAATCACTCATATTTATTTATAATTAACATCAACGAACATATCTGCACTCCCTATTGTCTTAGTAGCTCCTGTACTGGAATTACTCCACGCTATGCCTGTTGAGAAGTATCTACCGTACACTCCAAAGTCTACTGAGAAATTTGATGAAGCTGCAACTGTGAATGTGATAACTGGTACCCCCGTATCTGCTGGGACGGTTGTTGAGTTGAATAGCTGAAAGAACTGAGCTGACGTACGAGAGTTATATCCCGTCAGTCCGTACACCGTACCTGCTGAGGCTTTTGAAACTGAGGACGCCTCATAAGCTGTTGAGGTGTCATTTGATAGAGCCTGTGCTGAAGCCCCTGATGGTGTTGGGAAAGTTCCACCAATTAAGTTAGTACCCGCTGCGATTGAGAGAATATCAACATCGCCTATGTCTACACCCGAGTTGGCTGCGAGTTTACCGATGGCGTTTGTTCCAGCAGGTAGGGCGTTGGTAAGTGCTGTTACTGCCGTTATCGTTCCTGTAACTGGTTGAGTAGCTTGAAAGAAAGTCCCTGTTACCGCTGTTGTCGGGGCTGAGGTTACTACTACATTGTGACCATCTGCTAGTTGCTTAGCCGCTGTTGCTAGAGTTGCGATTGTTCCTATATTGGCAGTTACGGTTCCGGTGACTGCTGGTAATGTTAAGACGTCTACTTGTAATTCACCTGCTGCATCAACTTTTATTGATTGAATGTTAGCCCCATCATCTCCCATTGCTACCGTACCTGTAGCAGTTCCTCTTGCAGCGCCGTCTGCGTATTGAAGACCACCTCCAAATGAAGTTATTTGATCCCCGTTTCCGTCAACAATGGCGGTAGTAAGAGGGTCTGCGTTTATTAAGTTGAGTTGCTCGAGGATGCCAATTGAGCCTCCCGGCACAAAGTTACCGTCGCGAGTTGTATTTGCCATATATACAAAAAAACCACTCCTGCGAGTGGAATAAAATATCCTTAATAAGGACGATTATAACATAGTGCCTGCGGTGAGCGAAACACTATGCAGCATCGACACTCCCATTCGAAGAGATCGGGTTCCATATACAGTAAAAGTCAACCTGTCCCGCCGTGATATTGGTCGAGGCTACGGTTGCAAATATATCAGTTGTGATGATAGCCTTAGGAGGAACCGTGGCTGATATGACCTTAAATGTTGCAGCTGTGGGATCGGCGTATAGCTCGCCAGCGTCAAGCGTTGTCGCATCAATGATTTGTGCAAGACATAACGCAGTAGATCCTGTCACTCCTACTTCCAAAGTTGCTGCTCCGACTAAATCAGTGCCACAAATCCCGACAACCGATACCTGCACCATGCCGGTTACAGTAAAGAGGGCCACGGTGCCTACAGCGCCCGACCCTGCTACGTTAGAAAATGTATGTGCCTTTTTAGTAATTAAGCCCAGATTTGTTACTGGAACGTGGTTGCCATCTCTTGGGAAGCTTGCTGTAATTGCCATGTTATGAGGTTAGGATACGTACGATCACGCTGGATGATGGGTTCGAGGTCCCTGCTGTCCCTCCTGCTGTGACTGAGGCAAATGATAATCCCGTGGTGAATGCAACCCCTGACATATCAAGAACAAACGACTTGCGAGCCGATCCAGTTACCCGCAGAACAACATCGGGTGCTGTCGTGCCGATAGTGGGGCCCGCTGAGTCATACAGCTTTACATAGGTAACGTCCACATTAGCCGTGTTGTCCACGTCAACGATGAAAACGGTTGTAGCGCCCGCGCGAACATCGCTCTCCGATGTAGCATTGGATGCTAGATCAGTAACGATATTAGCCCCAACTGATGTTGATAGTGGTGTTGTTGTAACTGCCATATTTAATTATTTATTAAACTATTATGCGAATATACCCGATTGAGAAACACATCGCCATACAGTGCCGTCACAAACAAATACAATGTGGTCGTTTACAACTGCTGTGGCCTGTGTATTGGTAAGTGTCGTTGTCGAAAGCGTTGTGCCTGTCGCCGTGGTCTTATACTTCATCGTTCCACCCGTAATGGTGAAGCCTGTTGTAACGTCAGAAACGGTGAATGAGTACCATAAACCGTTTGATGCGGTTGGTAGTGTCCACGAAGGACTTCCGCTCGATGATCTGTTGTTAAATGTCTGACCGTTTTGTGCTGCGGTAAGAGCAACTGTTGCTCCAACCAATGCGCTGTCGGTTATTGTTCTAAGTGCGCCTGCACCAGATGATCCAGCTGTAAAGGCGGCTGCCCCCGTAAAGGTCGAGGCTCCCGTAAAGGTCGATGCTCCCGTTACTGCAAGGGTAGATCCCAGAACCATTGCCTTGTTTGTGCTTAGTCCGTTATATTTAACCACCGGAAGGTGGTCTTCTATTAATACTGCCATATTAGTTTATTTATATTTCTCCCTCTCGGATCAAGTCCGGTTAAAGGCGAAACTAACTATTAAATTACCTGCGGAGCTTTTACACCCCGCAGGATTTGTATCTTAGTCAATCTTGATGAACGCTGCAATCCCCTTTGCCGCTGCGGATACTTGTCGTGCGTATCCGATAAAGCAATCTGTCGTTGCAACCGATCCAACACTTACAGCTCCTGCTGTGCTTGATCCAGATGATATCGATGATCCAACTGCGAAGGTAGATCCGTCTGAAAGCACGGTACACTCTCCATGAGTTAGAACCCATCCATATTCCCCTAATGGGATCTCAAAAATTGCGACCCCAACCGGTACTCCTGTCTGAGTTGTTGGGAATTGGATAACACCACTCCACATTGAGCGCCTCATGTTAACCTTAGCTGAGGTTGTCACGGCCGATCGTAGTGGTCGGTCAAGCCATACCTTAAGAGCTCCGCCAGTTGTAAGGGTGCCTGTTACCTTTGTGATAACATACTCATCCCCCACAGCGATAGTTCCTGCGGTGTAGACTCCGACTGTTCCACCAGCAAATTGTGCTGAGGTAATCGTTGCTGTACCGTTTGTAACCTGCAGATAGTTGTCACCCGCCACACCTGCTGTGCCGATAGCCATATTTGTGTATGTGGTATCGATCGCAGCCTCCTGTAAAAGGTTTCCCTTTACGAGGGCGGTGTCGCCGGTGAGAACATACCTGTATTTTCTTCCCTTAGTCCCGGCTACACAATCTCCTACCGAGTACACGCTTGAAGCGATAGCACTTGATGTATAGAGATCTGTATCTGAGATCATTGGTGTTCCTGTTATGTCTGCCATATATATTTTAGTTAATTTTTAATTAGACTCCTGTGAAGCCCGTGAACTTTGCCTGTCGGCGTGGTTGGAAACAAGCGAGCTGGCCTGAAATCCAGAATCGTCCGATTGTTCCGCCTTGGTTAGGCATCATCTGCTCTTCTTGATAGAAGAAGCCATTAAAGTCTGATGGTCGCATTGCTGACTGACCTTCAATAACTCGTGCCTTGCCTAAGCTAACCTTTCTCAAGAACTTTGAGAATGCCTTAGGAACTTGCGTATCACCATACCAATCGATGTAGTTCAAGTTAGACATGTATCCCTCACCTGCAACAATTGACTTGTCACGAGCAATAGGAATACCCCTCCAATCGAGAGTTGAAAATCCTTGACTCATTCCATCAGCCTGTCGTGCAACTGCGTACTTACCTCCCACTGGAAGCGTCTTGTACTCATGTCGTACAGTTGGCATGTAAAGGGATTCAACCAAATCAAACACTCCAAAGGTCGTGAAGATGTTTGTAGGTGATTCCATAGGACCTGTATCGGAAATTGCTGCGAACATGGTTGCTAGTTTTGATAGCGAGCCAGTAGCCGCAAAGTCGGTCGTGGTCCCTTTTTGTGAAGTGTAAGTGTTTCTGTTTACACCACCAATGGTTGCAAAGTTTGTACCATCATCGGCGATTTGATCCATGCCTACGATGTTATTTCCACCTGCAAAAATGAGATCATTAAGACCCCTCAATGTTTCGTTCAAGATATCGTCATACTCGAAATCATCGTAGTCAACAGATGAGTCATATTGTCGAGCAAAAGACTCTGACAAGATCTTGACCGTTGGCATAGATGCGAGTCCACGATTGAACTGCAATTGAATTGTAACGTCCTCTGCTGAGGAATTGAGCGGCTCAAGCCCTGATACTTCTTGGAACTGAGTCCTTTCTGTTACTTTAACCGTCTTGAGCAAAGTAGCACGGTTGAAGTTTTTTGCATTATGCAATAGATGAGAAGCGACTGTTGTTGAGTTCAATACTGCATCAACGACCGTAGCAAGCTCTTTGTCATAGCTGAAATGACCTACTCTATTACCATATGTTATTCCTTCTGCTGCCATATTTCATGTATAGAAATTTATAAAAAAACCCACGTTTGATAGTGGGTCAAATGTATCCCAGGACAAAAAAAAACCGCATGCCGGCGTGGCCATTGCGGAGTATTCGTGTCCTTAATTAGAAGTATTATATCATAAATAATACTTGTCAACAGACAATACTAGAATCCAAACTTTGTCTTCCTATTGCTCTCTATCTCGGCGTAGTCATAATCACCATCATCGCCTCCACCCGGAGATGATACAGCCCCGCCCATAACAGGCGCAGATGCTCCAGCTGGCCTTTTACCATAAAACTGCGACGCAGTCCTATAAAAGCTCTTAGACTTCCCCTCGCTTCGTAGCTTAGCGTGTAACATTCTTGTGTCATTATATGCCCTGAGCCCCGGATCTCTTTTTTCATCATCCGTCAGGTCCTCGTACGTAACCCCGGACTTAAGCTTTGACTTCACACCAGAGGCTATATCAGGAAGGATACCGTCGGCAACAGCCTCGGTCCATTCCTCGCTCATGCGAGCATACTCAGCCTTCTGTGAAGCTTCAATTTGTGCCTGTGACTGCTTGCGCTCATCATCACTAGCCTTCTCCTTGTCGGCGAACCTCTTGTCTATCCGATCCTCCGCAGCCTTTACAGCGCGCTCGGTAGCATCATTGGCGACATCATCGTGGAGCTTATCCCATGACTCAGGACCACCATCGCCGTAGCGTGAGTGTTGTTTCCCTGTAATAGAAGATGCAAGCTCCTCCTTAAGTCTCTCGACCTTAGACGTAGCAATTTCCTCTGCCTGTTCGCGTGCTTTTGAGTCTACTAATGAAGATATTTGCTCATCGGACATTCCCGATTGAGCTGGGGTAACTGGTGCATCGTCTCTAACTTTTACTTCGTAAATTGGTTCACCTGCCATATGTGGGTATTATATCACAACGATATTATCTTTTCATAGGCTTATTAAGTGGTGCTGTCTTAGGTGGCTGTGCTTTGTTGAGGCTTGGCTCATATTTGAAAGCTGAAAACCTTGCTAATGACGGTAATTCTGATATATCATTTGGGTATTTTAGATCAGAGGCTTTTGCTGTATATTCGTAGACCTTGCCGCCATTTTGTTTTTTAATGTCTTGTGCGTATGTCTTGCTTGTGGTTATCCAGTCTCCTTTGTTTAACTCATTGACAGGAGAAGCTCGGTATATCTTAACCTCCATGCCAGGATTGCCCTGCATCTTCTTTAACTTATATAAGTCTTTTTGGTCAAACTTCGTAATATAACCGTTAGTCACTTTGTGCTGTTGTACAATCTCGTCTATATTATTAAGGTCACTTGCTGACCTAACATCTCCAATTATCTGGTGTGGGCTTCTATATGGAGCTTCTGCATTAAGTGGTGCTGTCTTAGGTGTAGCCTTAGCCACCCCACTACCTAGGCGCGCCACATCGTCCACACCACCTGCGACGGCTTGCGTGGCCTTAACTGCACCCATTACGCTCCTTGTAGCATTAACCGCCCCGACCATGCCGGCCACGTTCATCATAGCGTTGGGATCGTTAAGGTCGCTGTTTTCAGCGCGAAGGGGTGAGTAAGGGAACATCTTGTTCGTGGAAGGGTCATACCCCGCCTTCATGATAGGAGCTATGACAAACCTGTTTATAGGATCGAAGCTTTGTGCGTTTTTATTGTACTGATCAGTATATACGCCCTTGCCTTTATCCCGGAAAGCCCTTACCGCGTCAATCACACCCTGAGGTATCATTGCATCTGCTCAACTGGCAACGGCTGTGCATTGGGGTCCATAGACTGCATATTAGGGTCAACCGGTGGCTGTGCATTGGGGTCCTGTTGCCCCTGAGGCTGGCCTTCAACTGGCATTCCCGGCACGTTGTCGTCTTTCAAGTAGGTCTGATAATACATCTGCGGAGCCGCCTTCATCATAAACGCCCGGCGCGCTCGCTCCTTAGGATCAGGTGCTCCGATATCCTCGTAGTAAGAAAGTAGGTCAGACATACCAGCCTGAGCATTCTGTACGGCCATCTGCTTGCGCATCATCTTATCCACAGCAGAGGCTGACACTGATGCGACCATACCGTCATCAACCAGGTCCTGATTAACAGCCTCATACAAGCTATCCCCGTCCTTGCCGACAATCTCCTTGTAGTGGTCGACCGTGTAGAACACCTTGATAAACTGCATAGACCACTGAGCCATCCATTCAGCCGCGTCGTTAATAGTCTCCTCAACAAGATCGTCAATGAACCCGAAATCCTGCTCCCTGAACATCTGAGCCTCACCCAGCGTCTGGTCGCCTGCACGAACACCTCGTGTCGTAGCATTAACCCCCAGCATTTCAAAAGCGATAGATCGATTGCTTTCCTTAGAAGTGTAGAGCTGTTGTGGCGCCGCGGGCATCTGAGCGACTGAGAACAGCTTCCGGACATCCTCACCGGTAACACCAATGGCCTGCTTCATATTACGCCAGTCAAGTTTCTCAATCTGCTTAGCGTCAAGTGCGTCGGTGCTAAAGACAGGCTTTCCAGCAGAGCGTTCGTTCATCTCGATGATCTGTCGGCCCTCGTCATTGATATGGTCCTGGAAGTACAGCACCTGCTCAACACGATTAGTGGCGTCGATAGGGTCCTGGCCGAGCGACTCATATACCATAAAGAAGAATGGCTTGCGTGGTTGCTTAAAGTAGTTGTGGAATACCGTCTCAGACTGGATCTCAGACTCGCCCATAAAGGCCCGGTATAGCTCCATATCAGTCGGAGCCTGCTTCTCCTTCATCTCCTTAGTAAATAGATTTGTCTTGCCCTCATAATCGTAGTAAGGATTGCGCATCTTGCCGAGTATCAGCGTCTTATACTTCCACACGACAGCGTGAACCTTCTCCCACTTAATATCGCCGGATACATCGTCCCGGCTCTCCTTCCACCAATGAAACCAAACCTCCTGAATAGCGATCTCAGAGGCTAGTTTTTTCTCATTTATTTCATCCTCGATATCAAAGCCCAGCTCCAGCATCAAGTCCTCCCGGCTTTTGGGGAACATCATAGTAACCTCCTTGACGGTCATATCAGCCTCCTCAGCGATAAAGCGCATGTCATCAGCATTAGACGTTTTGCACCTATGATCCCAGACTATGTTCGTAGGGTAAATGTTGCTAAAAACATAATCACCATCATCGCCAGCCTCAGCATCCCATCGAGCCTTTATAACTGAGTATAAGAAGATCTGCTCCTGAATGTGTGCAAGCCCCAGAACCTTTCTATTCTCGCGCTTAGATATGTCAGTATTGATGAGATTAGTCATCAACTCCTCAACCTCAGGAGATTGGCCGTGTTTAATGGTAAGATCGGGAAGGCGTGATGTAGCGATAGGCTTAATGCGTCGGATGCCCTCATAGATGACGTTCTCAATATACCGTGGCTGGTGCTTAGCCAGAGCCCGCTCGCCCTCAGTCTCAAGCTGATTACCCATGTAATAGCTGAGCATTTTCTCCTGACGTGTGTATAATTCCTTCTTTTTGTAGTAGCGTTTCGAGGCGGAAATGGAGTCGTTGATTACCTGTACAAACTCATGGTCCTCCAGGTCCAGCTTAAGCGGGTCAAACTCTTCTATGATTTGATCTCCGAGTATTTCGTTGTTTGTATTATTGTCTTCCATAGCTGTATATAAAAAACCGCCCTTGCGAGGCGGAGTAAAACATCCCTTTGTTGCCGTAATTGTATCACATATTTATCGTGGATATACGGTATATAATCCCACATCTGTCGCACTGTATGCTTACCGGGACCGTTAGTATACCGCCCAAATCAGGCTGGTCGACCATAAGCAAGGAAACAACTCGCCCCTGCTGTCGAAACGTTCCCTTACAACAGACGATACAATGATACTGGATCTCCTCCTTAGTATAGCGAAGATGCAAGTAGATAACGTTGGGGTTAATGCCTTTCTTGCGGAGTTTTCTGGCTATCGAGTCCGGCATATCGCTAGTATATCACACCTACTCATACATATTCTCAAACTCCCTCACGTCAAGAGCGATCTGTTGTTTGCCGTCCTTAGTCCACTCGACACGCTTAGGAGAGGCGCCCTGTTTGTAGTCAATAGGCCCCTTATTTATCGAGATGAAAGGAACCTCATACAGGAAGTAAGAGATTGAATCATAGCCATGATCGTCCGAGTCCGTATTTGTTACAAGGACTCCGTTAGCATAATACAAGTGTGATTTCTCAACGGTAAAACTATATACTTTTTTTTCTCCGTAACTCCCAACCGCAGTGATATGAACAGGTTTGTGCGTATTTCTTGTTTTTGAAGACGAATAGGTTTTTGCATATCTCACATATTTTTGTATGCGTTTTATTAAACCATTGTTCCCTACATTTCTTTGAACAGCTTTTTTGTACCTGACTTTTTGTTGTAAAAGATTTGCCACAATTGCAACACGCCAATTTCCTAATAGGACTTCTTTGATGCATTTTAATAGCATTATCATGTAACGTCTTTTTTCCCCCATCTGACTTTCTCCAACTTGAAAGTTTCTCTTGTAGGTCTGTTCTCTCGTAGTAGTGAAGTTTAGCGTGTTCGTGCTTATCAATGAGGGCAAGGTTGCCAATACTATTGTTATCCGTATTATGGTCAAGATGGTGAACATGGAAATTAGGAGGAATGAGCCCATGATTATCAATCCACACTTGACGATGAAGATTTGGGTACCCCTTTGAAGCATAAGTTCCATTTGTTTCGTAATACCTTCTTGTAGGGTATCTTCGATATGCGATGCCTTTATAAACCACCAGCTTAATTTCGTTGTGTTCCATTCCTTTAGTATATCAAACATAGATAGATTCTGCAGCTCAATCAAGCCCTTCCCTTCAGCAAATACTTTATGATAAGAAGTCCCAATAAGATTCCTTCCATTTGATAGTTCTACCTTAGTAACTGGAGCCTTCTTAGGTTCGCTAGTTATATACACTTTTCTATACCCAAGCGGAGTATTTACGAAATCACCGTTTCTTATGGTTTCCACTGGTCGCTCTCCTTGAGAAGTCATTATCATAGTACCTGCTACAAAACAATCCACGTCATCAACCCTGAGCTCATCGTGAATAAGCAAGGGAAGCGAGGAGAGTAAATAGCGACACGTCTCAGTTATCATCAGGTAAGGCAAGCCATCGGGCCCTATGGACAGCCAGTTATGAACTGTCGCCACACGTCCTATCCTGTTTTTAGTACCAGGAACCATCGGACACCACGGCCCGCCATGCAACTCCTTCCACTTCTCCCTCATCAGCTTAGCAATAGGCTTACCACCACCAGACTGACGATCGAACATGGATGAGTCGGCAACGCCCTTGATAGGCTTTACGCCCAGCAAAGCACAACCTTTGTAAATCTCCTCCGCCCATTTATGTGGTGACTTGAGATTGCCAGCCCATTCCCGGTACGTTATGATCCTCTGAAAGTTCCTCCCGTCCTCAGTCTTCATCTTAATGACAACAGATAAATAAGATGCAAAAAGACTCTTCTCAGAATATCCCCAGTCAAACGATAGATAGTGATCAAACGTAACAGAGGGAACCATAGGCTTGAGCCGATGGATATGTGAGAGCTCTCCAAATACCTGGCCTGCAAATAGATCCCACTCACCCTCGCGCCACGCCTTACCCAGGTCACCCGTAAGGCTCTCCAGGTACTCAACATACTCCTTATTAGAATGTGGATTGGACTTGTAAGTAGAGCCGACAAACCGTGTCTCCTTCTCAGTGCCCTCCCGGTGCGGAGTGATATACCGCTCCTTCACAAAGGCATGGCCGATGCCCCCTGGATTAAACGAGGTGTACACGCGAGGTCTCCAGCCGGCCTTGCTGGTACGAAGTGACCCACGAAGTTTTGTATATTTCTCCTCAGTGAGCTGATTGAGCTCCTCAACAATGATGACGTCGTACTCAATACCTATGTATTTGTCGATGTCATTTGCATTCTTAAATCCGCCGAGTATTATTCGTGAGCCATTTCCTACCTTCAAGGTGTTATTCACCCGCTCATAGGGTACATGCCCTATCACTACCTTTTCAATAAGATCATCAAATGATTCCTTCGCAGCAACACCAGTCTGCCGGAGAAATAGACACTTGAGCCTATCAACACGCTGACAATCATCCAGAGCCACCTGCGACAACACTGCATGTGACTTACCCGGACCGCGAGCACCACCCACCCCTATGTCGACTGGACCGTCGAGCTTGTCCGCCTCACGTGCCATAGCATGAAACTCCCATTGCCACGGTAAGGGAATATAAAGCGAGTCTATAAAGCGCTGAGCCTGATCAATAGGAGAGCCGGCATCACTGGCCGTCTGTAGACACCTCTCCAGCATCTTGAGTTGATTTTTGTCCATACGCTTTTGTTAATGCCACCGTTAAGTCAATTCTAATAGGAGAGTCATCATCCCCGCCGAACTTCTGCGTGGGCATACCGTCCATGTATGACCATACCATTCTCTGGGCGGCCGGGTCGCCTTCGAGTGCTTTCTTCAATATGCTTTTACCGATTGCATCCCTAACCTCAGGCTTACTGCCTAGCATATCCTTGAACCATTCAGTAATGGAGTAGCCCTTCCTTGGTCTGCCCTTAGGATTTCCTGACTGTCCTGGTTTATATGATGTTTTTACTTTTGGCATAGTCTGTTATTTGTCTGTAAAGTTTTCATACCTCTTGCGTATCACGTCGCAATATTTATCTATGATTATCATACAACTTGTGGCAGGTAGCACATAATTCTCGCCAGTCTTCTCGTTCTCTTTTATGCTCCTTGCTTATATTAGCCCAATTCATTTTGTTACTGTGCCACTAGTATTGGCAACTACTATCTCGATCTTCTTAGTAAGCTCAATCCCTAAGAACGTAGGCTTGTCCTCATTAAATCCCGGCTTTAACCCCATTGCTTCAGCCTGTCGCTGGACCTCCTGGACGTAGAAGTTGTAATATGTAGGATTAAGCTCAATGGTGATAGGCTTTGATCCTGTAAGAAATACTGATAACTGCACGTACGTCTCTAGCTGTTGAAGGCTCATGTTGACTTTATTGTCCATAGTCTTTTGTTTGATTAAATTATTAATTTGCTTCCTGACTTGTCTTGATTTACTTGCGCTCATACTTATCGGCTAATGCGGAGGCATCCATTTTTCTGTTTGCCGTCCAACTTTTATGCAGATCACCCCTCCATACGTTTTTGCTCTCCCGGACCTGCTGTGGTGTGATGTGCCCCTCTTTAATCATGCCCTCGATCCTATTCGGATACAGCTCCACAAACTCCCGACTTAGCTCCCCGCCCCTGTGGCTCTGGACCATATCAGCCGAGTACTTTTTCCTGTCCTCCTTAACGCTACCGGGAACGAACTCCGGGTACCTAAAGCTACCATCAGATAAACATCCCCAGCCCCACTCATCACCACTCTCCAGCGTCCACTGTCTAAACTTCCAGCCGGCGGCGTTAGTGTGCTCCTTGCCACACAGTATACAGTCAAACGACTTGAGGCTCATAGCCCGGCGTTCTTAAGTAATTCTGTCTGTTTTTTGTCTATTTGCTCCTGTTCGCTACCACGATACTCAAGCTCCTCAGGCGTGGGGTAGTCAATAACCATACCCTTCTTGGCCGGGGCCCTAAGCTTTCTTATCAGCAAGATGCGCTTGGCAAGTCTGTCGTAGGAGGTGGAGTGTGATCCGAGGAAGAAAAAAACTACTGATGACAACACGGTGACGATCTGTGGAATAAATTGTTCCATTATGGCGTTAGTATAACATACCAGCTCTAAAAGACATCCTCAGTACTAAGGGCGCAGAAGCCGTCTGTACACCGGACACATCCGTGATCGTATGTCTTATTATCCAGGATAGCCTTGTGCACTGGAGAGTTGATCCAGCCCTCTAATAGGTCCTGGTCAGCTACAAAGCCTTTAGCTAAGTTCTCGCCCATCGAGCTCTTACCTTTTGTGTATTTCCAGAAGCCATCATGCGACCAGTCTGTCGCTATCTCCTCACTTCTCAATTGTGCAACGTAGCACGTATGCTCCGATGTCTCCAACGTGGAGAGGTCATTGTCCACCCTGTACTCATTGACACGGAAAAATACGCCCGGACCAGACAGGGGCTGGGAGCGATCAACCAACGATTGAGCCTTGGCCTGGTGGGCAGGGTGTGGGGCTGGACTGATGAGAGTCAACAGACCGAGCGCGATGAGTAGGGATGCAAGTGTGTCTTTCATAATTCCTTTGTATTTTTGTATTAATCCTTAACTTTCTCCCTCAGGTATTCGTATCTCTCAGGAAACTTGTTCTTGAACCAGTCTCTTGCAACTATCGGGTCTTTATGCCATTTCTGCATGTGGCAATGGTAGCAAAGAATCTTCACGTTGAGAGGGTCGTGCTTGAGCGCTGGGTGTGCGCCTTTACCGTAAACGTGCGACATGTGACAGTTTCTTCCTTCCAGCCTTTTACCACACCATTGACAGGTGCTATTGTCTCTTCTAACAATCTCCTCTCGCAAAGTGGCTGTCTTTTTATTCGATACAACTCTTTTGCTTGATTGCCTTTTAATACGCTTGTATGTACGTTTACAATCATTACAGATATGTGAGGTAGTCCTCTCAAAAAACTTGATGAGGCGTCTTCTATCGCACTTTGTACAGGTTTTGTTCAGCCTTACTTTTTTTGTTGGTTTTGGGAATCCGATTTTCTCCATAGTAAGCAATGTTCTATTTTACAAAACTTTCTCTTCATATACTCACGGATAGACACCGTATTGTCTGGTATAAGCCCCTCGCAGTATTTACAGAATCTTTTTA
>Ga0163150_10004292_pt1 | contig 19234 bp, 20 predicted proteins | sample OliLakLV19P2IB_FD_148628 | JGI IMG/M metagenome (GOLD analysis project Ga0163150, IMG submission 148628) | Freshwater microbial mat bacterial communities from Lake Vanda, McMurdo Dry Valleys, Antarctica - Oligotrophic Lake LV.19.P2.IB | ecosystem: Environmental > Aquatic > Freshwater > Lake >...
GCACTTTGGACTGGTGGCCCATGACGGTCTCCTCCGGTAGGAATTCCAGGATGGAGACAGTATATCATAGCGATATCGCTAGTCAAGACCTTTTTTGAATAATTTTTTCACAGCTTCCGGCTTTGGGGACGAGCCGGAGACCAAACGCCGCAGACCGCAGAAAGCGCGGTCTGCGCTACATTGAGCCGAGGACGAGCACGAAAAATTTCAATCGGCCGTTTCGCCGGCATGACAAACTCCTTCTCAAATGGATTCACTTGGAGTAAGAGAGCAGCATGTTCCTCGAAGTCGCCTTACCGCTGCCTCTGCTGCAAACGTTCACGTACCGCTGCCCCTCTGACATATTCCATCAAACGCAGCCCGGACAACGCGTGCTTGTACCGTTTCGAAACCAGAGGGTTTCTGGCTTTGTGGTCAAGAAGACCGAGCAGCCTCCCAAGGACCTGCCGGCGAATACCACTCTGAAAGAAGTCTTGGAACTCATCGACCCTTCGAACTTAGTCTCGGCTGAGCTCTTTCAACTCGCGGAATGGGTTAGCGATTACTATTTTGCCTCCAGGGGTGAGGTCCTACGGTCTTGCCTTCCACCAAAAAGCAATCCTAAGATGCATAAGATTGTTATGCTCCTGCAGGGCGGTTTGGACGCGCTGGAGCGTGATGAGCAAACCGCTGAGTTGTCTCTGAAGGAACGCCAACTTCTCCGCGTCCTGGGTGAACACCAGGCGCTAGAGCTGAAGGAACTCGCGCAACGCGCCGGATTCGAGGCCGGCGAGCGCGATCTGCGCCGGCTCGTGTCTAACCAGTGCGTACAGATTCAACACCAGCTGGCAGAACCCGCCGTGACCCCGCGCTTCCAGAAGAGCGTGGCCTTGCGGGCGCACACTGCCGTTGAAGCCTTGAAACTGACCGGGCAGCAAAACAAAGTCGTTCAAAGTCTGAAGGCTCGCCAGGGGCCGATGCCCGTTGCGGCGCTGTTGGAAGAATTGTCGATTTCTCCCTCGGCGCTGAACAGTCTGCACCGGCGAGGTCTGGTTGTTTTTTCGAGTGAAGCAGTCCGTCGGGATCCACTCAGAAGTGTCGCGGCCCTCTCCAGTTCCAACGAGCGCACGCATACCTCTGAGCAAGTCAGTGTGCTCAAGGAACTGCACGAGGCCTTGTCCAGCGCTTCGTTTGTTCCAGCCTTGCTGCACGGGGTGACGGGCAGCGGCAAGACGGAGGTGTATCTCTGCCTCATTGAAGCATCGCTCCAGCGTGGCAGAACGGCACTCATGTTGATGCCGGAAATCGGGCTGACGCCTCGGGTAGCGGAAGAGTTCCGCCAGCGCCTGGGCCCGGACATTGCCATTCTGCACAGTGGCCTGAGCGATGGCGAACGTTTCGATGAGTGGTGGAGAATCAAGCGGGGCGAGGCACGCGTCGTCATCGGCACCCGCTCAGCGCTGTTTGCTCCGCTCGAGAATCTTGGGCTGATTGTCGTGGATGAGGAACACGACCCTTCGTACAAGCAGCAGGAGAGTCCTCGCTATCACGCGCGTGACACGGCGCTGGTAAGAGGCAAGCTGGCCGGGGCGTTGGTAATTCTGGGTTCGGCGACACCGGCCGTTGAGACTTTCCATAATGCACGCTCGGGGAAATACCGCTATCTGCGAATGAAGTCGCGCGTGCAGTCGCGCCCCTTGCCGGAAGTGACCCTGGTGGACATGCGAGAAGAGTTCAAGACCTCCGGGAAGCCTGCTGTGTTTTCCGGCACCCTGCAAGCTCAGGTGGCCCAGCGGCTGGAGCGCAAAGAGCAGGTGCTGGTTCTTCTGAACCGGCGCGGCTTTTCGGCCAGCGTGCTGTGCCGCAGTTGCGGCCAGAACATTCAATGCCGCAATTGCAGCATCTCCCTGACGTTTCATCGCGCGGCCAGCCGGCTGGTTTGTCACTACTGCTCTTACGAGCAGCGAGTGCCGAAGTTGTGCCCGCGCTGCTCAAGCGAGCATCTCTACTTTCAAGGCGACGGCACAGAGAAGGTCGAGGCGCTATTGGAGAAACTCTTTCCGAAGGCACGCATCGCACGGCTGGATCGCGACACGGTTCAAAGGAAGAACGCTCATGCCGCGATCCTGCGCCGCTTTCAGAACGGAGAAACCGATATTCTTGCCGGCACCCAGATGATCTCCAAAGGACATGATTTTCATAACGTGACACTGGCCGCAATTTTATCTGCCGATAGCTCGCTGTCCTTCCCAGATTTCCGCTGCGCCGAACGCACCTTTCACTTGTTGAGCCAGATGTCGGGGCGTCCGGGACGTGGCGAGCTGCCGGGCCAGGTTCTCATCCAAACCTTTCACCCGGAACATTACTGTCTCAAGCTCGTGGCGCAGCACGACTATGAGGGATTCTTCGAGAAAGAAATCCGCTTTCGGAAGATGATGCACTATCCGCCGTTCACCAGTCTCGCAAACCTGCTTGTGCGCGACCGGGATCTCGACAAAGCGGCACATCTCATTAATGGCATCGGAAAGATTGTTCAGAAATTGGCTGCCGGACAAATGCGTCTGCTCGGGCCGGCACTTTCTCCGCTGGCAAAACTAAAGAGTGAGCATCGTTTTCAGTTGTTGATTAAGGCAAGGACGAGGCAGCAACTGCGAGAGGTACTAAAGCAGTCCCTTAGGCTTGCGGAAGAGGAAGGTCTCGAAACCAGCAAGATCCATGTCGACATTGATCCGCAGAACATTATGTAACGTCAGACTGCCGACTTGAAATGCAAGAAGGCGAGCCAAGAGACTCGCCTTCTTTTGAATCAATCAATTAGCAGCCATTCTGTCCGCACGTCGAAACGTTGAGGTTAAACCGACTGCAGATCCTTGCCTGGCTTGAAGCGAACCGCTTTGCCCGGAGGAATAGAAACCTCCTCACCGGTGCGGGGATTTCGCCCGATTCCCGTTTTCCGCGGCTTGATGGTAAAGACGCCAAAGCCTCGAAGTTCAATCCGATCATCCTTTTTCAGCGCTGCCTTCATGGCTTCGAAAACAGAGTCGACTGCCGTTTCCGCTTTCGTTCTGGAGATTCCAGTACGCTCGACAACTTGGTTAATGATATCTAGCTTGATCACGGTAAACCTTCCTTGCTCAGGCAAAAGTGGAGTCAGTCTAGAGAAATAAGTTCAATGGTGTCAAGAGATCTGTGGAATTCAATGGCCCCGGCAAGGACGCTGTGCCTTTTCGCCCTCAAGCCCTCGCCGATTCTTCCTGGAGATCCCTAACCATGAACTAATCGACTCATCGGCATCAGGTTAGGTTTGTTTAGAGAAAATTTCTGGCTCCAGAACTGCAAACAGGGACTTTGAAACACCATCGCGTTTCCACAGACGGGCACGTTATGGGTTAGGGACAGGGCAGTCCAGAGAGTAACTTTGACTTGACGCGCTCTTTGACCCGGTGCTACTTTCCTGCGTCGCCTCTAACAGATTCACACCACAACACATCTCATCCAGCCGGACTTGCTCGGAGTTCCGTTCGCGAGGAAACCAATCATGCCCCAAGACCCAAAGAAGCATCAGCCCTTCGTACCCGAAACGATGCAGATGCGTGAGTTGACGCTGCGTGCGGTTCTCATCGGACTGGTTTTAACGGTGGTGCTGGGTGCTGCCAACGCGTATTTGGGATTGCGAGCCGGCATCACGATCGCGGCAACCTACCCTGCGGCAGTGATTGGCATGGCTGCGTTGCGAGCTTTCAAAGGGTCTGTGCTTGAAGAGAATATCTGTAGGACGGCAGGCTCCATTGGGGAATCGGTGGCTGCGGGCGCCATCTTCACGTTGCCTGCGTTCGTCATTGCCAAAGCGTGGTCGTCCTTTAGCGGTGAGGATGCTTATTGGAAATCCACCGCACTAATGCTCGTAGGGAGCATCGTCGGAGTGTTGTTCGTTTCGCTGGTACGGCGGGTGATGGTGGAGGATCCCGAACTGCCATTCCCGGAATCGGTGGCGGCGTCGGAGATTCACAAAGCCGGCGCGCGCGGCGCCCAGGCAGTGAAGTTTCTCTTTTACAACATCATGATTGGCGCCGCGATTTACATCGCTGGCCGATTCCGCCTGTACGCCCCTGATCATCAGTTCAGCGGCATCGGCGTCGGCTCACTCGGGCAGAGCCGGGTGCGCCTGAGCGCGACGGATGCAACTCAGGCTGCCACGGCCGGAGGTTTCACGTCAGTTGCCGCTCCCGACGTCAGCCCGTCGTTGCTGGGGGTCGGTTTCATCATTGGCACCAAACTGTCCGCGCTGCAGTTCGCAGGCAGCGTCTTTGCCTGGGGATTGATGGTCCCGTTGCTGGTGTTCTTCCTCGGACCTCAGTTGGCGCCGACCTACACCACCAACGGCATAACGAATTGGGATGGCATGGCTGCCGCTTTGTGGCGATTCATCGTGCGGCCCATCGCCGTCGGCGGGATGATCGTGGGCGCAAGCTACACGCTGTTCCGAATGCGCAAGAGTTTGTCTATCGGTTTGGGGCGGGCTTTCTCCGAGTTGCGCAGCGGTGCTCCGGCTTTGGAATCCTTGGGACGCACGGAACGCTACATGAGTTCCAAGACGGTGTTGTCGCTGATCGCGCTGATGTTTTTGGTGATGATTGCGCTGTACCACTATATCTCTGGAAATATCGCGGCAGCGCTGGTAGCAGCGGTTGTGATGATTGTGATTGGTTTTTTCTTCGCAACTGTATCGGGCAGCCTGGTGGGCGTCATCGGATCCTCAAACAATCCAATCTCAGGCCTGACGCTCTCCACACTCATCATCGCAGCCTTGTTGATGGTGGCGCTCGGGTTCACAGGTCCCACCGGCGTGGCCGTGGTGCTGGGTGTGGCAGCTGTGGTGTGCGTCTCATCGGCGGTTGCAGGCGAACTCTTGCAAGACTTCAAGGTGGGCTATATTCTCGGAGGGACGCCGCGCAGCATCCAGATTGTCGAGTTGATTGCCGTGGTCGTCGCCAGTTTGGTGATGTATTTCCCGCTTTGGCTGCTGCATGAAGGCGACATTAGGCAGGGGGGTGTTGGTTTCGGAGGAAAAGCCCTGCCGGCGCCTCAAGCCGGTTTGATGGCCATGCTGGCCGACGGCATCGTTGGCGGCGACATGGCCTGGCCATTGGTGGTGACCGGAATGTTTCTGGGAATCACGATGATCATGGTTCAGGTGAAAAGCCCGATGTTGTTTGCCGTGGGAATGTATCTCCCGCTCGGGACAACATTTACCATTTTCCTGGGCGGTGTCGTTCGCTGGATTGCCGACGGAGTCGCCCGTAGGCGTGGATACAACGAGGCCCAATTGACGCGCGTGGAGAACGCTGGAATACTTGCCGCGTCGGGCCTGATTGCAGGCGAGGCCCTGATCGGACTGGTATGGTCGGCGATGCAGTTTCTACCTCCAGGTAACATCGCCGATTTCGGCAATGAATCGTATACGCTGGGTCTGCTGGTGCTTTTGGGAATGGGGCTGCTTCTCGTTCGAATGCCTCTGACCAACGCTGGTTCGCCGGACGAGCCCGCGCCGCCGCAAGCTTTGGTGTAAGCTTTTGCCAATGCCGTCGACGAGGGCTCGGTGACATGCGCCGTGCCGGCCAACCTCCCAACCATCGAGACTCTAGCGCCTGGTTTGTCCTCATGTTTCTGAAGAAAAGCCCTCTGATGCGTCCTCCAGCTCTGTTTGCGATGGGAGCTGTTGCCGTCATCCTGCTCATTTACAAGTTTGGCAACTTCCGCGAGGAGCGGTTGGTGCAGAGGTTTTTGGACGAACTGACAGCGGGAAACTTCCAGCAGGCTTATCAAACTTGGGGGCCAACACCGGGTTACACGTATAAGGACTTTATGGCCGACTGGGGAGGCAGTAATGGTTATTACGGAAAGGTTGGCACCAGCCGGATTCTAGAATCCAAGACCGAAGGGAGCGGCGTGATCGTGATGGTCCAATTCAGTCATTTGAAACGACCTGTCGCGTTGTGGGTGGAACGACGAACCCGGACGCTGGCGTTCTCGCCAATCGAAACGTTGCGTTAGAAGATACCCCTGGGGGCTCCGCCTGGGAGCGCGGGCCTCTCGTCCGCAAATAGCTAGACTCGTCAGACGCAACGGGGCGGACGGGACGTCCGCGCTCCCAGGCCGCCACTATTCTCGCGAGGCACAGCATGAATCCCGATCAGAGTCGCAGAAGTTTTCTCAAGCTGGCCGCCGGCGCTCCGGTGCTGAACGCAGCTTTCAAGCCACTATCAGCTCTTCTTTCGGACACTCCCAAGTCTGCAAAACCCGTTGTTTGTCTCTTCTCCAAGCATCTCGGCTGGATCAAGGATTACGACCGTCTGGCAGAACGCACGGTTTCGTTGGGCTTTGCGGGTACCGACCTCACTGTTCGGCCGGGCGGTCATGTGCTTCCGGAAAGAGTGGAGGAAGACCTGCCCAAGGCGTTTGAAGCACTCAAGAAAGCTGGGGCGCCGGTTGCGATGATTACCACTCGCATTCAAGACCCGCGCGATCCGACAACCCGCAGGATCCTCGAGACCGCCTCGTCGCTGGGAATTCGACGCTACCGTCGCGATGGTGAAAAGTGGGAAGGATCGCGCGATCCCCTCAAACGGATTGCCGAGCTCCAGGGCCGCATCCACGAACTCGCGCTGCTGAACAAGGAATATGGGCTTTTCGCCGGAGTTCACAACCATTCTGGATTCGATCTGGGGGCAACACCTTGGGAAGTTTACGAACTGGTAAAGGCGCAGGACCCCCGTTGGATGGGGTCAAACTTCGACGTGGCCCACGCAACAATCGAAGGAGGCTTGGGCGGTTGGAGGACTGGGTTTCACCTGCTGGCCGGTGCTTCGCGCATTCAAATGCTGGCGCTCAAAGACTTTGCCTGGACGAAACAACGCGACAAATGGGAGCCTGAGTTCTGTGCGCTTGGCCAAGGCATGGTCGATTTCAAAACCTTCTTTGGCTATTTGAAAGACATCAACTTTGCCGGGCCGATTTCGATGCACTTCGAGTATGGCAAGCATAACCGTCCCCAACCCTCCGATGAGCCCGAGCTGTTCGCTGACATCAAGCGCGACCTCGCTCTTCTACATATGTGGATGACATCAGTTCAGGTGTAAGCACAGGAACTGCCCTCCATTTGATTGGTCCTCCGCTAGACTAACCCTCTTCAGTTAGCGCTTGCTTGTCTCTGGGTGCGGTCAACTCTGCGGCACTGCCCGGTCCAGAACCTCAAAGTCTCATAGATCTGCGGATTCTGACCGGTGTCAAAAGTGGTCATGGGCATCTTTGTCTGGAAAATCTACGTTTTCGGTGACACTTGGAAGACTGCGTTGAATGTTTTGCCAGATATGCCAAACATTTTTTTAGATACTGAAGATGAATTCGAAAGTTCTCTCCAGAAAAAGAAACTTGCCTTTAACACGAAACTCTTCATAGGGTTGTTATAAGAAAAAGTGTAATTTTTCATTGCGGCCAGCCGAAAACTAGCGTATCTTGACCGTTCTTCTGTGGGCAAGGAGGTTAGATCATGACCCTCAAGACGATGGACGGCGCACAAGCTCTCGTGCGATGCCTTGAGAATGAAGGGGTTGATTATATTTTTGGCCTGTCGGGCGGCGCGGCCATCCCGATCTTCGATGCGTTGATCACCACCAAAACGAAGATCAAGCTGATCCTCGTCCGCCATGAGCAAGGAGCTACCCACATGGCGGACGGCTACGCCCGTGCCACTGGAAAGCCTGGAGTGGTTCTGGTAACGAGCGGCCCGGGAGCCACCAACACCCTCACTGGCATTATGACCGCGCACATGGATTCAGTTCCGATGATTGTGCTCACCGGACAAACTATCACGTCCATGCTTGGGAAAGACGCCTTTCAGGAAGCCGATGTCTTCGGCATCTCAATGCCCATCGTCAAACACAGCTATCTGGTGAAGAACGCTAACGACATTCCGCGGATTGTGCGCGAGGCCTTCTACATTACTAATACCGGCCGGCCGGGTCCGGTCTTGATCGATCTTCCCAAGGACATCACCCAGGGGCCGTTTTCCGGAGAGCTGCACGCCGAGATGGACCTTCCGGGATACAAGATCGACACCTCGTTCGATCAAGAGCAGGTGCTGGCCATCGCTGAAGCACTCAGCAAGTCCCGCCGTCCAGTCCTGCTCGCAGGGCACGGCGCCATTATTGCGGATGCCTCTCAATCGGTGCGGAACCTGGCCGAAAAACTCAATGCCCCTGTCACCACTACACTCTTGGGCAAAGGCGCCTTCCCTGAAACGCATCACCTCTCGCTCGGGATGTTGGGAATGCATGGCACAGCCTACGCCAACAAAGCGATGGTCGAGTGCGACCTGGTCATGTCCATCGGCTCGCGCTTTGATGACCGCATCGTAGGACAGCAAAGCCGCTTCTGCAAAGACGCCGTCCGCGTTCATTTGGACGTCGACAATGCCGAGATCCACAAGATGATCCGCTGTCATCACTGGTGCGTCGGCGATGCGCGGCTCATTCTGGAGGAGCTGGTGAAGCATGTCGCGAGGCTTGACACCGCCGATTGGATCAAGCACCTGGACGGTTATAAGAAGAAATATCCCTTGAGGTATAAGAAGCAGGGCGGTCTCAAGATGCAACATATTCTGGATGAGCTGAACACCCTGACGGAAAGCCGCGCCGTCATCGCAACCGACGTGGGCCAGCATCAGATGTGGGCCGCACAATTCTGCAAGACCCTGAAGCCGAACGACTGGCTCACTTCCGGGGGCGCTGGGACCATGGGCTTTGGCTTCCCGGCAGCGATCGGCGCCCAGTTTGGACGCCCGAAAGAGCGGGTGATTGCCATTGTCGGCGATGGCGGATTTCAGATGACGATGTCTGAGTTGGCCACGGCCTGCGTCCACAAGCTGCCCATCAAAGTGCTGGTGTTGAACAATCACTACCTGGGCATGGTGCGGCAGTGGCAGGAGCTGTTTTACGAAGACCGCAAGAGTGGCGTGGATCTGGAAGGAAATCCCGATTTCGCCAAACTGGCGGACTGCTATCCGGGGGCGAAAGGATTTAACCTCAAGCGACCGGCCGATGTTCGCAAGATTTTGACACGGGCCATGGAATATAATGATGGCCCCTGCGTCATCAATGCCGAGTGTGAGAAAACAGACAATGTTTATCCCATGATTCCGGCCGGCAAAGCACTGGAAGACATGCTTACGGAAGCGCCCAAATACAAGCTGGAAAAGCCCACCGGTTCGACTTGATGCGAACCAGCCAGAGTTTTGCAGGCTAGAAGCCTGCACCACAATGCTGGCTGTCGCTGCTTCCGGTTTTGGTGCGGGCGTCTCGCCTGCACCGAGAATGTAGAAACTCCAGGCTCTGGCCTTTGGCCAGAGTTTTGTCCCCCTTGGCAAGGGGGACTACAGGGGGTGTGCTACGAACAAAGATGACCCCCTGCCGCAAAAGACGCGGCGTCCCCCTTGTAAAAGAGGACAAATGTAGAAACTCCAGCGGGTCGGGGCGGCAGTTGCAATCGAACATCCCGGCAGAGACCGAAAGGAGAAGGATGGAGCACCTTCTATTGAATCGCGAAGATACCCACACATTGAGCGTCTACGTCGCCAACAAACCAGGCGTGCTCGCCCGAATCGCCCAGGTTTTTGCGCGCCGAGCCTATAACATCGACTCTCTGGTGGTTTCCTCTTCGATGGACGGCAAGTTCTCCCGCATGACTGTGACCGCCATCGGAAATCCCGAAGGACTCGACCAGATCATCGCCCAGGTGAACAAGCTCGTGGACGTGATTCATTGCATGGATCACACCGGAGAAAACGCTGTCGTTCGGGAACTCGCTTTAATCAAGATCGCGGCAACCACGGAGGAACGCACCGGCGTCCTGCAGATTGCCGAGCATTTCAAATGCAAGACGGTAGATCTGACGGAAAGCTCCATGATCCTGATGGCAGCAGGCGACACTGAGAAGGTGGATGCCCTCATCAAAATGATGGGTCGCTACAAGATCATCGAACTCGTGCGGACCGGCAAAGTGGTTATGGCCCGTGGCAACGAAGAAACTTAGGTTGGCCCGGACCCTGGGCGTTCCGCCCGCAACCCTTCCAGCAGATACCCGTTCTCACCTGCCCTTCGGCGGACACCGCGCTCCAAAGACACCCCCCTCAATTTTCTTTTCCTTGTCAACCGCTACGGGTTTGGTGGTAACATTTTCGCCTTCCTACGCCTGAAGATTCTCAACAAAAAGGAGCTGCACGATGACCATCTTTGGCAAGAGTATCGCCCAGTACGTTCGTTTTCTCGGGCCCATATTGGGGTTCATCCTCGTGGTGGGCATAGCAAGGTTGTTGCTTTCGTTGGCTGGAGTTTCAGTCGCGAGTATAAAGTTCTTCAGCTTGACCGGCGCATGGCTCGTGGGACTGGTGTTCTGCTCCATCACCGTTCACACCAAGGGCTTCGGCAGCTACAAACAGTTGCTAGGTTTGGTGGGTATTCAAAGTCTCGTGGCGCAGGCATTCACGGCTGCGGTGGTGGTCTTGGCGATCGTCACCGGCCATGACAACATCTACACTATCCCGGAGTTCAGTGGAAATGTTGACGGCAAAACGTGGGGCCATGCGGGTGCACATCTGGCTATAGCAGCACCAATTCTGACTCTGGCTGGCTGGCTGATCGGTTCAGCGATTCTATTCGTCACAAAGAAGGTGGCACCTGCTGATGTGACGCGGAGTTCTGCACCAAAAGGAAAGGCTCGGGCTGCGGGGGCTTAGGCGACAACCTGCATCCGGCTCAAGAATGTGGGAGGCGCTCCGCGCGGCGACGTCGCAGTTCCGCGACATCCGGGCGCCGCGCGGAGCTCCTCCACATTCATCGGGCTGATGATGATCATTTGGACTTCGTGTCACCCGCCAGTAGTCCTGTGGGGTCTCCCAAACTCCAGAACTCCCGCCAGACACCTTCGAATTAAACTCCTGGCGCGACCAACGTCGTCATCACTGATTTCGGAAAGTGAATCACTCGGGGCCTTTCACGACGATCACACTCGTCCGCTCGCTGAATTACTTTGAAAACAGCAGCCAATACTGAGAGCATCTCAACGTTTTGAGCACATCACAAGGAGGTGAGCGATATGTCGAAATCCCAAGATACGAAGAAAGACAAAAAGAAACAGCCCCAGAAATCAGCCAAGGAAAAAAAGCAGGCAAAGCGAGAAAAGCGGAACAAATAATCTACTGCTGTCTTTGTGCTGTTTTTGCAGCGAACTGCTTCTGGTCCGTCGTGCTGTGACTTGTAACGCGACTGAGCTGGGCCCGATTCTCTTGGCCCAGCCTCCAGGAGACTTGAGAAGCATCACGGCGGTCGCGATGCGGCAAGGGTAGCTCGTTGCTCCAAGTGAAGTTTCTTCCTGGTTTCAAAAAGAAGCCAGGCAAACGGTAGGAGATACAACAGCTTCAAGCCTGGCGCTTCCGCATTCAATGAGCTGCCAAGATAAGTCAGACCATAGCTGTAACCCTTCACGCCGACGACGATCGACATAGCGACAAACCCTAAGATCCTCGTCTTGCCCTGGCTATCAATCAGCAACATCGCAATACACCAAAACGTAAATAGATCGATTAAAGATGCTTCCAGCCATTGCCCAAATACTTGGAAGGCAAGATAAGTTAGCGAGTCGTTCTGTATCAACTCACTCACTCCTTGCAAAAGAAACACGGCGGCTAAGGCACCCGTAGATACAGATCCAGGCTACCCATCGTGCTGTCCTATCGAAAACCGCGAGTGACAAGAGAGCAGAGCCCAGCGCGAGCACCGCATGGACAACCGTCTCAGCCCCGGCCCCCACAACCATTTGACACAGCGCTGCCATGGGAAGCGCCAATAAGAAAATAACGGCTGCGGCAAATTCTCGTGGTGATTTCACGTCTCTTCCCAATGGACCTTCGCTCGCTACGCAAGGTCGGTTCACCTGGCCCCCTCCCTGAAGGAGCAAGCGCGGATTCTTGCACGCATTCGGCAAGAGTGTGCGGACCGACATGGGTGTTGTCAAGCGGATCGGTTCTGGCGGAAGACCTTTCATTGATCGGTTTGCGCTGCGGCAGCTCAGCTGCCTATAATCCGGCACAGTGTGAAATCAATGGCACTCCCTGTTCGCGAAGGTTTTGATGACAGCATTCCAATTGTCTTGCTGGACCTTGCTCCTTCTCCTGGCTGTTAGCGGCTTGAGCGTGGAGGATCGGGCAATTGTGCGAATTCTGCAGCGCGCCGAGCCAAGCTTGAAACACGTCACCATTCTCAAGCGTCTTCCCGTCAGCGATCAACTCAACCTGGTTCTCGCGATCGGTCGGCCGTGGGGAGGTGACGATGTTCCCAGCGAAGGATTTGGCTGGAGCGACATTGTTCGCCTCGGTTTGTTCCTGCAAGACAGGGCGAATCCTAGTCGTGTTTATCAACTGGCCATAAAGCCGGGACTCGGTGAGGATTGCTTTGCAAGAATCGAACGGATTACCGGGCGGGAGCTGGTGGTATCCGGCAGGGGTGAAAAAGGGCCGATCTATGATAACCAGAAATTCATCTTCGACCTCCGTGCTAAGGCCCTGGTGGCGCACTTTTCCTATACGCCGTTCCAGGTATCTCAAGTACTGCAGAGCCCGCAGGGACCTCAGTTTGTGATGTCCGACACTCAACAACTGCTGCTTGTCGAAACTGGCGCGGGCAACCCGGACCTCCGAGTTGTCCCGAAAGAGCAGGCTCGGCTCAAGCTGTCACGTATTCCCATGGAGGAGTTTTTTGCCGACTGGGCGAACCGCCTTTACCGCACGCCAGTGCTTCCGCCGGTTGATCCCCCGGCTTTCGGTCTGCGAAAACGGTTCAGGCTGGTCAAGGAGCAGAACAAAGACGGTTTTGAATCCCAGATTGTGATGGAGAAGACGGGTTCCAAGGAAAGCAAATACCCGTTGCCACAGTCTGAACTAAAGACCTGGCAACTGGCGCGTCAGGATGACATTGCCAACGGCATTCCCGCCGATCAACCTCTTATCAGCGAGGAGATTGGCCCGCATCAACTGGAAGGCAATCGTCTGTGGTTCGGCAAGACGTTTTACAACGGGGAGGGTCGGACCGGTGTCGGAGGCTTTGGATACTTCGATGCGGCGACGCGCTCCTACCGCCTGTACTCCCCGCCCGAGATTCATCGCTGGTCTGTTTCGGCGATTCGCGTTGAGCCCGACTTCATCTGGCTCGGGCTCTATCATTTTGGAGAGTATGGGGGCGATCCAGCGGATCTTTTCTTGCGTTGGGATCGCAAGACAGAAGAAGTGCGACGATTCAATGTACGTTCGTTCATTGGTCAAATTTCCCGCCACCACGATGCTCTCTACCTGAGCGGGTTCGATGGAATTGATGTGCTGCGGGGTGACGAGGTTCAAAGTTATTTCGTCGATCGCACCGCTGGTGGTCGTTACCAGATCGTGCCCCGGGGAGAGGGAACGGCGCGCTAAAAGGCAGCACACCCTACGTTTTGCTGTCAGTCCCGCGAAAGCGGGAACCCAGCGGGCTACTAGTTTCGTTGCCCCTTCGGTTTCAACCGGCTGATTCCTCTCCTCAAGTCAACTTGTTTCGAATCCCCAGCGGCGTCGCATTCCCCTCTCCAGTCTGGTGAACACCAAATAGTCGGCGCAGAGGCCGATAACGATGATGATCAACATCACGGCAACGACCTGGCTCATATCGTTCAATTCTCTCCCGACGGTGAGCAGGTTTCCCAACCCGACGCTGCCATAGAGTAATTCGCCTGCCATCAACGATCTCCAGGCGAAGGACCAGCCTTGTTTCATTCCAGTGATGATTGAGGGAAGAGCCGCAGGGACGATGACTTCAAAAAGCAATCGTGGGCCCCTTGCTCCCATGTTTTGTCCTGCTTTGATCAATAGGGGTGGAGCGTTCTTGATTCCACTCTCTGTTGCTGTGGTGATCGATAGAAGGGCACCCATCACGACGACAAAGATTATGGCGGATTCGTTGAGGCCGAACCAAAGCAGCGCCAGCGGAAGCCAGCAGATGCTGGGGAGTGTCTGAAGCCCTAGGATCAGAGAGCCAATCGTTTCTGCGATGAACTTGTTGCGGCTGATACCTAAGCCGAGTAGCACGCCGGCAACCAGCGAAATTGCGTAACCTAGCAGGATTCGACGCAAGCTTGCCAGAATGCCGAAGATGAATGTACGGTCGGCGAAGCCTTGCAGAAGCGTCTGGAGAACCTCGCTGGGAGCAGGAAACAGGAATCTGGGCCAGATCCCGACCCTAGATGCCGCTTCCCAAATCATGATCACCAGGATGTAGAACGAGCTTTTTCTTGCCAGTCCTCCAATCATAGTCCAACTCCTCTTGGGCCACCTTTTCTACTTCTGCTTTCAACTCCGCAAGGATGTTCTTGGCGAAAGTGATCAAGGTTGGGTCTTCCAGATGGCGGGGCCGCGCGTAATCAATTTCGAACTCCCGCTTGATTCGTCCCGGATGTGTTGAGAAAACCAGCACACGGTCGCCAAGGCATGCGGCCTCGCGGACATTATGCGTGACAAAAATGATGGTCTTTCGAGTCGCAGCCCAAATCTCCTGCAATTCTTCGTGAAGGATGTCGCGTGTTTGGGCGTCCAACGCCGCGAACGGTTCGTCCATCAAGAGGATTTCGGGATCGATGGCGAGCGCCCGAGCGAGCGCTACTCGCTGTTTCATTCCACCGGACAGCTCATGAATATAGGAATGTGAAAAGCGAGTGAGGTGAACCATCTTCAGGAAATGGAGTGCTCTCTCTTCCCGCTCCTTCCGGCCGACGCCTGCCATCCTCAGCCCGAACTCGACATTCTTGAGGACAGTCAGCCAGGGGAAGAGGGCCAGCTCTTGGAAGATGACGACCCGGTCGGTGCCCGGTCCCAGAATGGGTTTGCCGTTCACGAACGCTTGACCCCCATCAGGCTTCTCCAAGCCGGCAATAATGTTGAGCACTGTACTCTTGCCACAGCCCGAGGGCCCGACAATGCAGAGGAATTCCCCTTCATGCACTTCAAGACTAATGTCCTGAACCGCATTGAACTTCCCCGTCTTGGTGTGAAAATTCTTGGAGACACTCTGCAGCGACAGCTTGGGAGTAAGAGCAGGAGCTGCGTTTGGCATGTGAATCATGAATGTCGGGCAGCATGGACAGGAGCAACACGTTCAGCTGCTGTGTCCGTATAAGGCAGGCTTGGGATTGGGATGCCGAGCCGCCCGGGCTGGTCTACGTTGGCCAAGACAGAGCAGATACCCTGGCTCACGAGGCCAACCCCGGTGGCAAGTTCAAGTCGGCAAACAGCGCCGTGCTCAGATATCGTTCACCGGTGCTCGGTAACACTGTGACGATGAGCTTGCCCTTATTTTCGGGCCGGCTGGCAACCTGAAGAGACGCCCAGACAGCCGCTCCCGAAGAAATTCCCACCAGCAGTCCTTCTTCGCGAATCAAGCGGCGAGCTGTGTGGATGGCTTGTTCATTTGTCACCTGGATGATTTCATCGATGACTTGCGTGTTGAGAATCTCTGGGACGAAGCCGGCGCCAATACCCTGGATCTTATGCGGACCCGGCGGGCCACCCGAAAGCACCGGTGAATCCACCGGCTCCACAGCGACGATCTTGACGCCGGGTTTTCGCGCCTTAATCACTTCGCCGACCCCGGTAATCGTGCCTCCGGTGCCAACACCGCTGACGAAGATGTCGACTTTCCCCTCGGTGTCATTCCAGATTTCTTCGGCCGTTGTGAGGCGATGGATCTTTGGATTGGCGGCATTTTTGAACTGCTGTGGAATCCAAGAGTTTGGTGTCTTGGCGGCCAGCTCTTCGGCAGCGGAAATAGCGCCTCGCATTCCCTCCGCACCTGGCGTCAGCACAAGTTCCGCTCCAAAGGCTCTGAGGAGTGTTCGTCTCTCCAGGCTCATGGTGTCAGGCATGGTCAGGATGAGGCGATATCCCTTCACCGCGCAAACAAACGCCAGAGCAATGCCAGTGTTTCCGCTGGTCGGCTCGATGATCACGGTGCCCCGGTTGATGACGCCGGATTGTTCGGCTTCGTTGACCATGCTAATGCCGATCCGGTCTTTCACGCTTCCGGCAGGATTGTACGACTCGAGCTTCGCGACTACCGTAGCGACTGCTCCGTCGGTCACCCTGTTCAAACGAACCATGGGTGTCTTACCCATGAGTTCCAAAACGTTGTTCGCGATGTTGGCCATTCGCAAGCTCCTAGGCTAGATGTAATACATGAACTGCTCCTGAATTTTTCTGTGGCGGTCGCAGAATTCTTCCAGGGTCTTTTGCTTGAGAGTTTCAACAGTGTGGGAAACGAGACTTATCCAGATGTCCTGCAGGATTTCCTGCGTCGGATTCTTACCGGTCTTGGATTTTCCGGCGAAGTTCACGTTCTCAATCGGCCCCTCAAGGGCTGTGACGATGTCGAACAACGTGATTTCAGGCGCCGGTCGCGCCAACTGGTAACCACCCTGACGGCCTCTTGAACTCTCGATCAAGCCAGCCTTCTTTAGCATGAGGAGCAGCTGATCCAAGTACTGCTTAGGGATGTCCTGTCTCTCAGCAATCTGAACGCTCTGAACTGGGCCACGTCCTGAGTGCAATGCCAGGTCGATAGCAGCCAGCAAGCCATACTCGCCTTTGGTTGAGAGCTTCATCCCGATCCCTAACCTGATTAAAAAAATCAAGATACTCAATATACAGCCTGGTGGTTGACCAGTCAACAGGAAACTCTGATGGGGAAAGCAGATACGTCTACTTCTGGCTTGACTCTCATTCTCAAAATTAATATATTGATTAAGCCTATTTGTTTAGTCAGGTTTTGATTTGATCAAGGGTTTCTACCCGAATGAGTACATCGGAAGATTCTATTGGCGAGAAGGCTAACCAACCCGACCACCGGAAGTCGGTACCCGTGTGGCAGGAGCTGGCTGCAAGAATGGACGCGCCGGAAGTGATCCGCTGGGCTTCAGGCGTCTTCGGAAACCGGCTCCGCTTTGCGACCTCGCTCGGTGCTGAGGACCAAGTGATTACGCATTTCATAGCGCAAGTAGCGCCCGACACCCGGATGTTTACTCTAGACACGGGAAGGTTGTTCCCTGAGTCGTATGAACTGATTGACAAGACCGAAGCCCGCTACGCTCGCAGAGTTGAGGTGTTCACTCCGCAAACCGCGGAAGTCGAATCAATGGTAAGCGAACACGGTATCAACTTGTTTTACAAGAGCGTAGAGAATCGCAAGCTCTGTTGCTCGATCCGCAAGATCCACCCCTTGATGAGAGCCTTGGCTGGAGTCGACGCCTGGATTTGCGGCCTTCGGCGGGATCAGGCGCTGACACGCCAACAGGTTAATGTTGTTGAGTGGGACGAGCAGTTTGGTATCGTTAAGCTCAATCCACTTTGGAACTGGTCGGAGCCACAGGTTTGGGACTGCATCAGGAAGAATGAGATTCCCTACAATCCGCTTCATGACAAAGGGTTCCTCAGCATCGGGTGTTCGTGCTGCACACGTGCCGTGGCCGAAGGCGGGGACGTGCGTGCCGGACGTTGGTGGTGGGAACAGCCGGAGCACAAGGAATGTGGATTGCACCGCAAGGGTGTTAATCGAGTGAGCGCGGAATGAAGATATTGCTGAGTCCGCCATATCTGGCTGTCAAGCGTTCAAGGAAGGGCTCAGCAGGGGTTGAGGCAGGAATGGAGAATTATTTTTTGTCGCATCTCGACGTGCTGGAGGCCGAAGCAATTCACATCATGCGGGAAGTGGCAGCTGAGTTTCGTCGCCCCGTGATGATGTTCTCGGGTGGCAAGGACTCGATCTGCATGCTGCGCCTTGCTGAAAAGGCCTTTCGCCCCGCGCGCTTTCCTTTCCCTTTGCTTCACATCGACACTGGACACAATTTTCCCGAGGTTATCGAGTTTCGGGATCGCCGCGCTGCACAGCTTGGAGAACGACTCATCGTCCGAACAGTGCAAGATGCGATTGAGGCCGGGATTGCGACTGAGCCTGCCGGCGGCGACCGGAGCCGGAACTGGCTGCAGATTCCGACTCTGCTAAGCGCAATTGAGGAGTTCAAGTTCGACGCGGCTTTTGGTGGTGCTCGACGAGACGAGGAAAAGGCGCGCGCTAAAGAGCGAGTCTTCTCCTTTCGTGATGAGTTCGGCCAGTGGGACCCTCGCAATCAGCGGCCGGAGCTGTGGAATCTCTACAACACGAGGATTGCTCCTGGCCAGCATATCCGCGTCTTTCCGTTGTCCAACTGGACTGAGCTCGACATCTGGCAGTACATCGAGCGAGAAGCCCTGGAAATTCCAAGCATCTATTTTTCTCACGAAAGGGAGATGTTCCGGCGTGAAGGGCTTTGGATGAGTCGTTCCGACCTGCTTCCACTACGACAGGGCGAAACGGTCATCAGGAAGGCGGTGCGTTTTCGAACCGTGGGAGACATAATATCGACGGCTGCAGTTGAGTCTGCTGCTTCGACAGTTGGTGAAATCATCGAAGAAATTGCAGCCACACGCATCACCGAACGAGGTGCCCGGGCCGATGACCGCCGATCAGAAACGGCGATGGAAGATCGAAAGAGAGAGGGATACTTCTGATGTCGGCAACGGCGAGTGTGAGCAAATCGGTTGAATTGCTCCGATTTTCAACTTGCGGCAGTGTCGACGACGGAAAGAGCACGCTCATTGGGCGATTGCTGCATGACTCCAAGTCAGTTTTTGAAGATCAACTTCAGGCCCTCGAAAGGACTCGAGAGCAGCGCGGTGAGGCTTCCGTCAATCTAGCAAACCTTACGGATGGGCTCCGGGCGGAACGGGAGCAGGGTATAACGATTGACGTAGCTTATCGGTATTTCGCAACGCCGAATCGACGCTTCATCGTCGCCGACACGCCAGGACACATTCAATATACACGAAACATGGTCACCGGGGCCTCGACGGCGAGCTTGGCCCTGGTTCTTGTGGATGCGCGCAAAGGCGTCATTGAACAAACTCGACGACACAGCTATATCGCATCACTGTTGGGAATCCCTCATCTGGTGCTCTGCGTCAATAAGATGGATTTGGTTGGGTTTTCTGAGGAGGTCTACGAGCAGATTCGCCAGGAGTTTACAATCTTCTCAACCCGGCTTCGCATCAAGCATATTAGCTTCATTCCGATGAGCGGTCTGCTTGGCGACA
>Ga0163150_10004293_pt1 | contig 19232 bp, 14 predicted proteins | sample OliLakLV19P2IB_FD_148628 | JGI IMG/M metagenome (GOLD analysis project Ga0163150, IMG submission 148628) | Freshwater microbial mat bacterial communities from Lake Vanda, McMurdo Dry Valleys, Antarctica - Oligotrophic Lake LV.19.P2.IB | ecosystem: Environmental > Aquatic > Freshwater > Lake >...
CCAAGACGGGACGGAGCCGAGTGACGGCGACGACCGTTTTAAGGTTACTCCTTCGTGAGCGAAGGACTTCAGTCCGTAGCTCACGAAATCCTCGAACCTACCGGCTTCCAGCCGGTAGTAGTTCAGTTGGAATCCGTCTGGGCCTCCAACCAAGCCGATCTCAGACTTCCGATCTCGGTCGGAGTCAGCGCACGCTCCACGAGGGCCAACCCATATTGGAATCGTACCGACTCTCTCGCCGCGACGCGCAGGGGCTTTTCGTTCAGTCCCACGGTCGCGGACACGTAGGTGAAGGGCGAATCCATCGTGAACCAGGTCGCGGGGCGAGGATTTTTGGGGTCGTCGAAGAAAATCAGCGTCAGGTCTTGGCCGCCGCGCTTTGCCGAATACGAACACCAGTTGCCCTTCAACAGGCGCTCGCTTCCCTGCTGTTTTTCGCCTGTCGTTCCCTCCTCGCTGGCAAACTTGGCCGGTCCCTCGGCTGGCGAAATGCGCATGCCCAGGCCATAGTAGTGAGTTCCCCACAGGTCGACCGGCGCTGCAGCGGAGTCGTTCGTCAGCCGGCTCCGCCACGAGAGAACCCGGGCCGCAACCGGTTCCGAAACATCGGCGATTTCGATCCGCCGCTCTTCCGTCAGAATCCGCTGCTTGCCGCCGAGCCAATCGATGGTTTGCTGGAGGACAATTCGGTCGCCTTTTTTTTCCTGCACGACCTTGGCCGAGCTGCCCGCTCGGGGCGACTGCCGTCCGATCGTCGTCGCACGTCGCGGCGCCCGCGGATCGAGGGCCGACAACCGCTCGTGCCAGAAGTCGCAATCGTTGGCCCCGATTCCGAACATCAATCCATGATGATGCTCGTGGTCCGCCGGATGATCCAACAGCAGCGGCGTTCCGTGGGGGCTGTACCATTGCTCGACGTACGTCTTGAATCGATCGGGCGATTGCCGGTAGAGCAGCGCGTCGCGCCCCTGGAGGGTCGTTCGTATCGTATCGCGATCGACCGTTACGACGGTGCTTTGCGCCGAAGCCGGGCCGGGCGACGTATTCAGGATGGCGGCCAAGCAATAGCCCAGCGCGGGCAGCACCCTCAAATGCATTGCCCTCGAAGGCATTTGTTTGCCGAAGGCCGAGTTGATTTGATCGCGGTTCGCCATCGTGCGTTCGCAGGCTCGCAGTACGGTGTCAGTGCGTGCGGTGGTCAACTCACAGTTGGGTGGGATCGCCTCGCAACGTCCCACGGACGCATCGCGGGCAGCGAGTACGTATCGCCGGGGTTCGTCGTGGGGCCACTTGCGCGGCAGTGGGCGGGTTGTTCTTCCAGGGTTTCCGGGTTGCGAATCTAATTCCCCAGGCGGAAGTAATCGCCACCGGATGCTGTTCCAATCCGTGGTCGTCGCAGCGGATACCGCCAAGTCTCCGACTATTTTGCACTACTCTCGTCGCCAAGTACAATGTTTTTTCGGTTAAGGGCGGTTCGCTTGGTTTCCCCCAGATTCTTACGGCATCGCAGGCGAAAGAGGGAACGTATGGCAACGACAGTCCCGGTATTCGAGTCGCGCGGCGCCGTTTTCCAGGCCGACTCGTGCCAACCTCTGATCGACGCGTCCGAAGCCGGCCAAGTCAGGCTCGAAGCCCTGGTGCATGGACATTATCCCGGCAGCAAATTGCCTTCTGGAACATTGCGAGGGATCAAATCGGTCGGTTATTGGGACGCTCCGCACGACCAGCAGTGGGGGCTCGATTGGCACCGCAACGAGGGGATTGAGTTTACTTACTTGGAAACGGGAGCGATCGATTTTTCCGTCGAGGACGAAGATTATCCTTTGACCGCCGAAGACCTTACGATCACCAGGCCCTGGCAAGTGCATCGCGTGGGAAACCCGCACGTGACCGCGGGCCGGCTGCATTGGGTGATCCTCGACGTCGGCGTGCGCCGACCCGATCAACCCTGGCGCTGGCCGCCTTGGTTGGTCTTGGCCAAAAGCGACCTCGACGAATTGACGCAGATGCTGCGCCACAACGAACAGCCGGTCTGGCACACCACCGACGAGGTGCGCGACTGTTTTCAGCGGATCGGAGATTTGGTCGAAGGCCGCGAGCAGCCGCCAAAGATCTCGAAGTTGACGGTTTTACTCAACGAATTGCTGCTGTCGATTCTCGAATTGCTCCGCGCTCAGGACCTCGTGCTCGATGAGAGCCTGTCCGACACGCGCCGCTCGGTGGCCCTGTTCTTGGATGAGCTCGCGCACAACGAATCGATGCTCGGCCGCGATTGGAGCGTCGAGCAACTGGCGGCGTCGTGCGGATTGGGAGTCACGCAATTCGTGCATTACTGCCGGCAATTGAAGAATCTCACCCCGGCGCGGTTCCTCAACTACTGCCGACTGAACGCCGCGGCCCGGCTGTTGGCAAAACGACCGGACTCGTCCATCACCGAAATCGCCTTTCGCTACGGCTTCTCGTCGAGCCAATACTTCGCGACGCGCTTTCAGGCCCAGTTCGGTGTGAGCCCTAGTGGCTACCACGGCCACATCGGGCAACAGGCGTTACAATCATCGACGTCCGCGGCATCGACGCCCACGTCGCGGCGCCGCGTGCAGTTTTGATAAGCGCGACGCGAGTACGTCGCCGCGCTGACTTCCAATGCCTGCAATTGGTGCTTTTCACTCGCCCAGGTGGTGAATCGTATTGTCGATTTCACCGAAGACGGGCTCGCCGCCGGCGCCCTCGATTGAATATTTTATCGCCATGCACCTAGTTGGCTTCAACTCGGTGATCTGAAGCGTCACGGAAGTGCCGTCGGCCGAAAGCGCTGCAGCGCTTACGACCAATGACTTTTCATCGAAATGCTTTGAGCCGTACTCGATGGATCGTTTCAGTCCCCAGGTTTTCACGGAGTAATTCTTGGGGTCGGTCGCGGCCTTCGGATTCAGCTTGCCGCTGAAGGTCAGCGTCACACCGTCCTGCCTGGCGTCGATTCCGAGGGGTAGAAAGACTGGTTTGCCCGTGTAGCGGACACGATAGAAGCCGCCAGGTTGCGTTTGCTCCCCCGCCCATGCGAACATTCCACAGCAGTAGAGTTGGCCTCCGACCGGATCGAACCGACCGCGCATCACGCCGGTTGGGAATCGCGGCATCGGTAAGGCGCACGCTCCCCCTTGGACTTGACCGTTGACCTTCTCGAAGGGAACCACGTAAACCTTGCCATAGCCGTAGGAGAAATTCAAAAGCGATCCCTTGAGCGGCCCCCAACGGTCGCTGGTCACTCGCAAGATTTCTGAAGGCGATCGGTCGAACGCATTCGTGATCCATGCGAGCGGTTGTTTCATCGCCGCGTCCGACGGATCAGTGACGTCGGTGTAGCCCCAGAGGTTGCCGTAGTAACCCCCGCGCTCCACGAGATCGATCCGATTCTTCGGCACCCAAAATCCTTCCTGATCGGTCAGAAAGAAAGTGCCGTCCGGATTGACGCAAACGCCATTGGGGGCGCGGAAGCCAGTGGCGATGATTTCTGTCCGCAATCCATCCTTACCGACGCTCAACAACGTGCCGTGTTGGGGCACGATCGCCGGCAACGCGTGCCGAGCCGCCTTCGTGTAATAAAAGCTTCCCTCGGCGTCGGTTTGCAATCCCATCGCGAATTCGTGGAAATGCTCGGTCACCTGGTGGTCGTTGTTAAAGCATTCGTAATAGTCCGTTTCGCCGTCGCCATTGAGGTCGTGGAGAATGACAATCTGGTCGCGACACGACACATAGACCTTTCCGTCGACGACCTTCAATCCCAGCGGTTGAAACAGGCCCGAGGCGATACGTTGCCAGGTCAACTCATGGTTTGGCGCGTCGATGCCCCCGACGAGCCAAACGTCGCCGTCCCAGGTGCAGACCGCGGCTCGGAGGCCGTCTTCGAAGAAGTCGAACGCGGTCATCCGCATCTGGCAGTTCCAAGGGTTATTAACCGGATGCGAAAGCACGTCGATGGCGAAAGGCTCGGCACTATTGCCCGCGACGATTTGGGTCTTGAGCACTTCCGCCCAACGCCCCGGTCCGCCCTGGGTAAACGGCTCAAGGGACGTTGGGGGCGGCAATGATTTCGCAAGTTCGCGTAGCGCCTCGTCATCATTGAAATCGGTTACCAACACCTTGAGGTTCGTCGGTGTCGACGACGCTGGAATCCGCAGCAACGTCGCACCGTCCCTCTCGATCAAGGTTGCACCAGCGCCCAGCAAGGCGACCTGCGCGCCCGTCGTGGCCACGCGCATGAGCAAATCGCGCGATGATTTGCCGATATTCAGCGTTCGGGTGAAGACAACTCGATCGCCGCGAGCCAGTTCGTAGGCCGGCATCTCCAGTACGCTGGCATCGCCGACGGTGTAGGAAAGTACCACTAAGTTCCCGTAGTGATACATCCCTTTGTACCTGGCAAACGAGCGCGGTAATGGCCCGTAGTGCTTGCCATCGCGTCCGGTCATCCGAGGATCGTCGAAGGATCCGTTGTCCGGGTTCGCCCAACCTGGCCCCATCGGATTCGAGAATCGAATGGTTCCTTTCACCAGCGGATGCACGGCATGCTGACCGGAGAAGTTGACTCCCTTCCAATCGATGAATGCGTCTCCGTCCCAAGCGGCGGCGACTTGTAGCGTGTCTTCATCGTAGAGCATCCATTGGCGGCCACGCGAAATCCCGCCTGGCCCGCCATCGAGTCGAACGGCAATCCCCTTGTAGGCGCGATTCCCCGTGCCATCCACTCCGATCGTGGCCATCAGACTGGGCCCGTAGTTCATGCTCACCCAAGGCTCGATGCTCGATGGCTTGGGGCCTCGGGATTTCCCCTGGGGAAGTCCCGTGAGATAGGCAGTGTCGATTTTTCCGTATTGACTGGGATTGTGGGGCTTCAGGTACGTTTCACGAATGTAGTGAATGACGTCGTACTTTTGTTCGGGCACCAACCACCGCTGGGGCGTCATCATGCCAAAGCCATGCGTCAGGGTCTGGTACATATGCCACGGATCGGCGCCATTCTTGAATTGTCCCTGGGCAAAGCGAAGCGACGTGGGCATCGATCCGGGATGGTCCAACGTGCCATGACAGTTCGCGCAAACGCGATTGTAGATCGCTTCACCGCGGCCCAAACTCTTGGCATCGCATGAGCGGATTAGTCCGGCGTGGTCAATGTCGCTCTCGTAGGCAGGCAGCGGTTGCGGCGCGAATAGCGCTGCCGCCGGTCGCAATTCTCTCGCGCGATCCGGACCCTGCTCTGCGATCTCGATGAGATAGCGGGCGAGGTCGAGAAACTCTTGCCGGCTGGATAGCAAATTGGCCAGCCCGTCGGGCATCGTCGAAGGCCCCTTGTCGTTGCGCTGTTCGATGAGCCCCTTGGAAACCGAAATCGTCCGGCCGATTTGCGTCGTATCTCGAAGCACGACCGCGTCCGGCCGATCCTCGGCCAAAATACCCAAGATTGTTCTGCCGTCGGTCGTGGCGATCACGATCGTCTCAAAGCCCTTCTTGATCACCTTGGACGGCAGCAAGAGGGATTCGACCAAACTGGCATCGGTGGCATCCTTGCGAGTTACGGCCAGATCGGGCCCAAGGCGAAGCATTTCATCGCCAGCCGTATGACAGCGAGTGCATGCGAGATCGTTGCGATAAAAGACCTGCGCCCCGCGGCTCGGATCTCCTCGATCGCGAGCGGCCTTGGCCAGCGCGGCAACGTCCTCTTGAAGCAATCGCTGCTGGAGCGTTTGCGTAGGTTTCGCCGCGGAATCGTCAGCGTCCGCGTAAGTGCCGACGTCATAGAATAGAACGATTGCTGCTACGGCGGCGAGAAAGAAAGAGCGTCCGTATGGCATTTGATCTCTCGAACTCGACGTCCCAATGGGATAGAGCCAGGTAGTCCAGCAAACAAATATGATAATACGCTGAAGGCTTGCGCCCAACCGCCACCGCTCTTGTGCCAGACCAAAGACCGTCCCGTCGAGTGGGACGGTTTGATTGGAGCTGATTTAGGCGGCAACTTGCTGGGCATGCGGTTTTGCGGGCACGACTACCCGAATAGCGTCAGGCCAAAGGCTTCCCGCAAGACCTCCGGCTCGCGGGTATCGTCGAGCGCTTCATGCACGTTGCCCGATGTAAGCAGCGACAACGCCATGCGATGTTAAACTCGCGCGACAGTGGATTGACCTTGCTATCGGTGAAGCACGGTTGACCGCGACGCGTGAGAAATACAAGATCGGCATGTGCCACGTCCTTCGGACCCGGCCGAGACTTGACTGCCGCTTGCATGACATCGTGCGTTTTCGATCCACAGCGGAACGCGATGTTCGATTCCTGTTTTCGGCCGCGGGAAGTGCAGCCAACCCGTGCGCAAGTCGATGGCCTCGCGTGGCAGGTGCCCCAGGTCGGAATTGCCCAGTCCGACGTTGAGGGCAAGCATGATCATCGCCCGTATTTGCACTGGCGCCGACCTCAGCATTTTGCGCACGCGTCTCGCTTCGAGCAGCCGCGGCCCTTTCTTCGCTCGCTCCTTGCGCAGCGTCCGGAGATGCGGTCGCTTGAAGTTAGGTCCAAACCGAACCGGCCGGTTGACTAAGAATGCATCAAATGCGTACTTGAACACCTCACGGACGCGCCCGAACTCGTTGTCAGTGGCTACAGCGCCCCACTTGCGGGCGATGGCCGCGCGGAGTCGATCAAAATCGGCTGCGTCGGTCCTCGACAGAGTAGCCGCGCCCCAAGGTGTCTACGATGCTCTCGCACGTGCGGTGATAGTCCGCGAATGACCATGTCGTCACGTCGCCTGCCTCGACGAGCTGCTTCTTGCAGGTGAGGAACCAGCTAACCAGTTCGCGCGCCGGGTCGTTTGGACTTCGGTACACGCCCTGCGAGCAGGTCGTCTTTTTGCTCGATCCACAGTACCAATGCGGCGTCGCGATTGTGGCCGAAGTAGTGCCGCATGCCGAGGACTTTCTAGCACCAGCGACCACCACCGCTTTTGCGCCAGAAGTATGGGAACCCCTTGGGCATAGACGGCTTGCTCAGAGCCGACTTAGGCGGTACCTTGCTTGGCATGCAGCTCACCGTCCCTACCGCTGCGGTCGTACCCGGCCCGGCTCGACGTTCGGGCCTGCCGAGTGTCACGCTTTCCGTGTCACAGCATGAAAGCGAGGGGCGTGTCGAACGGAAAAGTGCTTTGAATAAAAGCCGTTAGGCGCTGTAGCCAAGTGGCTAAGGCAGCGGATTGCAAATCCGCCAACGTGGGTTCGACTCCCACCAGCGCCTCATGCCGGAAACTCCTATTAATGAAGGGTTTCCGGCTTTTTCATGCGCCGATGCGGCGACTTCCAGAATCGCCAAAACGGTCAGAAATGGCCGGATAAAGCCCTACGCGCGCACAAGCTATTTGTGCGGCGCGGTCCAGGAAACGATCAAATTGTACAGGGGCGTCGTATTGCCTGTGTCCGCGAGTCGAATGCAGCGGAGGTCGCCAGAGCCTTAAGAGCGGCGCATGCGGCGAGAAATCTGCCAGAAAGTACAAGCCATCAATGCCGTGACGCCAAGGGCCGCGGCATTGGGCTCGGGGACTGGCGACGTTGCACTCGGTGCATCGGGCGTCCAATTGGCGCTAATCAGATTGATGTCGAAGATATTCACCGCGCCGTCGCCGTTGGCATCGGCCTCGGGCCCCGTGCCATCCCAATGCGACGACACGAAATTGATGTCGAAAACATCGACCAGGCCGTCAAAGTTCACGTCGCCTGGTTGTCCCGTTGCCGTGTTCGTGGCAATGACGACCTGATCAATGAGCGTGCCAGTTGGTACCAACAGTGCGATTCGCTGGCGGTCGGGGCTCGGCATGTCCCACCGCTCAATACGTTGAAACTGCGAGCCACGGGGCGACGTCGTCGTTAAGACGAACAATTCGGAGTCGCTCACGGGGTCTGCCGCGATTCCAATAATCGAGGGAGCCAAGCCCGAGTAGGTGACGTCGAATCTCAGGTGCGTTGTCTCGGAATCATCGAGCCAACCAGGGACAAAAAACACGATCCCCGACGCAACCTCCGTGAGATTCGTCCATTGGCCGTCGGACCACGATAAACCGTAGAACTGCGCGAGCGGCCCGACCGCCGTACCGACTCCGTTGCCTCCGTCTCCGATGAGCAAGGATTCTGAGCCGTCGGGATAGCTAGCATCGGGAGTGAGAAAGTCCCACGAAGCAAGAGTGGAGGCTGGTAGCGCGGACTTAGCGGCGAGGACTGAGAAGGCTAGTGCGGTCGTGGCAATGATAAGTCGTTTCATAATCCATCCTTGGTTGTTCCCCAAGCGATCCATCATAGAAGAATCTCGCAGGTTTGCATCGCACAAGCGGGGGGTAATTAGCAAGCAAAGGAAAAATCGGTTGCCGGTAGCGACATCTGCCAAGTCAGCCGTCGGCAATCTGCCCGACGAACCATAAAACGGTCACGAGTAGTCTAACGGGCGATTCCAAGCGAGGCGACGTTTCCGCAATGCAAAGATATATCGGGCGCAGCCGGTCGCCAGTCTGGACTGCACTACGCCCGGGACCTCACGGTACAGTGGCCAAGCGTCGCCGTAGGAGACAGGGGCAAGGCTTACCTACGGCAGTCCCGCCCGACCAATCTCATCCTAGGCCCTTGAGTCGCGTTGACATCACAGGACTGGGGGGTGAGACTGTTTGGCGTCGTAAATGTTCTTGGCTATGCCTTAAGCGGCCCAGCCATCTCATCGGCGCCGGGCGATTTTGCGCCCGATCGACCATTCTGGGGGACAGGCAAATTTGGGGGACAGGCAAATGCGGACTGGCACGCTTCAATTCTCGATACGGGGGCTTCTGCTGGCCGCCGCGCTGCTAGCGCTAGGACTGGCGACTTTGCCGTACGGTGCGTGGAGCGGCTTCTGGGCGATGGTCCTCTCCACGGTTGTGTGCGGGATCTTCTTGTTTGCCACGCTCGGAGGCGTATTTCGACGCGGTGTGAGCCAGGCGTACTGGGGCGGATTTGCGATTGCGGGAATCGGCTATCTAGCTCTTGTCCTGTGGATGCTGGGGAGCAGCGAAATCAACGACGTTGGTCATCTGGCAACGACCAGGCTGCTGCAACAGTTCGAGGCAGTCGCGCGGCACGAGGTTGAAGTTCCTCCAGACACCCCCGGAGCGACGAAAATTATCCAGGGCGGTATGCAATGGGGTCGCGAGGTCGTTGGAGGAAATGTATTGCGAACAGTCGTCTACGTCCCAAACCACGAGAACTTGATGCTCTCGGGACACCTTCTATGGGGCTTGTTGATTGGGTACGCTGGCGGTTTGGTCGCCCGGCATTTTTATCGAACGCGGGAAGCGCAAAAACCACGCAGCGACTAGACTTCGTTACGGCAGCCCTACATGGGACGTAGCGCATGCGCGGTCCGGTATCGGAACGACAGATCAGGGCGAATCGTAATGCGAGAGGAGCTCACTCACGGTGCCTTGCCGTCGCAGGCTCGCGCCGTCGTCTTCACCGCCGCGGGCGCTCCGCTGGAACTTCGCGAGCTGCCGCTGCGTGCCCCTCGGGGCGGAGAGATTCTGGTTCGCGTCACCTGCTGCACGATCTGCGGCAGCGACCTGCACACTTACTCGGGGCGGCGTTGCGAGGCGACGCCGAGCATCTTGGGCCACGAAATCACCGGACGAGTTGCCAGGCTTGGGCCGCTGGCGCTTCGGCAGGATTTGTTGGGGCAGACGTTGAGCGAGGGGGACCGCGTTACGTGGACCATTGCCGCTAGTTGTGGCGAGTGCTTTTTCTGCCGGCACGAGCTTCCGCAGAAATGCGAGCGACTATTCAAATACGGGCATCAACGGCTCGACGACGACCACCCGTTCAGCGGCGGGTTGGCGGATTACTGTCTGCTCGCGCCTGGCACGGGAATTCTTCGGCTACCCGCTGAGCTTTCCGATCAAATGGCGGCCACGGCCAATTGTGCCGTCGCGACCGTGGCCGCTGCGTTGCGCACGGCCGGCGATTGCCGCGATCGGGTGGTGCTGATCCAAGGGGCTGGCATGTTGGGTTTGACGGCCTGCGCGATGGCCCGCACTGGCGGGGCGCGCGAGGTCATCTGCTGCGACGTGCATCCGGAACGATCCGATCGTGCGTTGCAATTTGGCGCGACTCGCGTGGCGATCGCAAACGCAGACATTGTTCGCGAGACAGTGCTGTCGGCCAGCGAAGGACGTGGCGCTGATGTGGCGCTAGAGCTATCGGGGGCATCCGCGGCGATTGCGGCCGGGCTGTCGCTGTTGCGCGTAGGCGGTTGTTACGTGTTGGTAGGCACGGTTGCACCTGCGCCGGCGGTCGAATTCGACCCGCAGATGGTCGTACGGCGCTGTCTGACCCTCACCGGCGTGCATAACTACGCGCCGCGCGATTTAGTGACGGCGGTCGAGTTCTTGACCCGCGCGCACCATGCCTATCCGTTTGCCCAATTGGTGGGCAAGTCGTATCCGCTGGAACGGGCCGGTGAAGCGTTCGCTTGCGCCATGGAGCACGCCGGCCTGCGAGTCGCCGTTGTGCCCAATTAGCCCTGCCGCGAGCGGAACAAACCTGGGCCCCAACCGCTCATTTCGCCAGTTTTCTGGTATTTTCTGCCCGTTTCTGGACGATTGGGAGCGGGTTCTAGGCTCAGAAGAAAAGCTATGCTTTTAGGATGGCTATTTCCGCTTCCGCCTTTTCCGAGCCGGCATGACCAGAGACGACCATGCACGACGAACGAACCGCGGCCGCTGCGTTGATCAAGCAGACCGACCAGTTGCATAGCATCCCTGGCGTGGCGAGCCGGCTGCTGAGCCTGACCCGCGATATCGATTACGACATTCGCGACGTGGTCGATTGTTTGCAGCACGATCCGGCGCTGGTGGCCAAGGTGTTGCGGACGGTCAACTCGGTTCACTTTTCAACGCTCTGCAAGGTCTCCAGTCTGCAGCACGCGGTCACGCTCTTGGGGCATCGCTCGCTGCGGCTGGTGGCGATGACTTTCGGACTGATCGACGGTTTGACGCGCGGCGCCGCGGCTCGGGTGACTCGCGATTTCTGGCGACGAGCGCTCACCATGGCCACGGTTGCGCGCAGGTTGTCGGTCGGTTCGACGACGGTCGACCCAGGCGAAGCGTATTCGGCTGGGTTGCTGTCCGACATCGGAGTTCTGGTCCTGGCGCAAGCCGAACCGACGGAATATGCCGAGTTGTACCGGCGATTCCGGCACGGGCAGGAATTAGTCGACGCCGAGCGGCAGCGCTATGGTTGCGGACATCCCGCGGTCGGCGCGGCACTGCTCGAGCGCTGGTGTGCCCCGGCTGCATTGGTCGCGGCGGTGGAACATCATCACGCGCGACCGACGGAACGATTGTCGCTCGATACGGTCGTGCAGACGTCCGACCTGGTGGCCGACGTCGTGTGGGCCGCAGGCAGTCCGCATGTGCTCGCGGCGCAACGGCAATTGGAGCGCACGCACGGGACAAGCATCGATCAGTTCATCGACCTGTGTCGGGCGTGCCAGAAGGATGCGCAGTCCGAGTCGGACGCCTTCGGCATCTGTTTGGAGCAGGGCATCGATTGCGAGAAGTTGATGGAACAGGCCCGGTTGCAGTACGCACACGCGGCCCTGGAATCGGCGCTGGAACTCGACAGTCTGGCGGCCTTGATGGAAGACCATGCGGCGCCCGACTCGAGGCCAGCGTAGCGGTCCGGTTTCGTTGACCTTCGGGCCGCTGCCTGCGGCGTCACCCGCATTCTTGGCTTCGATTGCAAATCGTGCCCCTCTTAATGGGTGGTTCGGTATCTCAGTTCGCAACTCGAGTGCAATGATTCTCCGGTCAAAAAACGGAACGAGTCATTCGCATTAAGTTTATACATGGTAGTATGATGCGTCATTTTTATGCACTGCCTCAGTTCGTAAGGCTTTGCGGTACATTCGAGGCTGCCGTGTCAGTTCCGTGTATTTGCCCGGATTCTGATAGTACAAACCGAAAGTACCGGTTATACTGGCCGGCGTGCGAGGTGAACCGATTGGCCGGGGGTGTATTCTTCTTGGCCAACGGACCGAGCAATGGACATCACATTTGCAAGCCGCTCATTTACGAGCAGCGTTTGCAATTTGGTGGCCTACGAGCAACTGAAGATTAGGAAACTGAGAGTTTGACGTTCGGAGGCGGGCTACAGGATGTGCGATCGTATTGCTAGAGTCTTGCCGTTTTGTGTCGCCGCGCTGGCGATCTGCGCGTGCGTCTCTAGCGTTCGCGCGGGGATCTCCGTTCCAGGGTTTCCCAACGATCCCACGCTGCATGCCATGGCGGCATCCGCCGATGGCACGATTGCAGTCGGTTACCGTGAATCGGATCCGACGAACGAAGCAATCCTGTGGCAATCGCAGAGCGGCGTTGTGTCGATCAAGGCCTATCTCGTTTCACACAACGTCGCCGGCCTCGACGGTTGGAATCTCACTTCGGCTACCCACATTTCGCCCGACGGCGAAATGTTCTGCGGCTGGGCCCTGGATCCAGCAGGCCAGTCATCGCCGTGGATGGCCGAAAGCCTGACTGCCGATGTGAATCTCGATTGGCGCGTGAATATCTTCGACCTGAATATGGTCTCGTCCAACTGGGGTGGATCGACGTCGGCGGGCGATGCCAACGGTGATGGCAAGATCAATATCTTCGACATCAACACGGTGTCGGCGTCATGGGGTCGCTCGGGAACATTCAACACGGATGTCACCGAACTGCCGCCGCCGTTGGACAACGGCGTTGAGAGCGCTCCGGAGCCCGCCAGCATTGGCGTGTGGGCCGTGTTAGCGGGAGCAGCCGGTATCTTTGTTCGCTGGCGGCGGCGAGCTCGCTAAGCCGTCAAGCCGGTCCAGCCACCATGCCGGTCCAGCCACTGAGTGGCTGATTCCTTTCCATGATCTAGGGCGATTTCGCAATCGCCTTTTCTGAAGCCGCAACCGCCTGCCTGCGGACGGAGTCCATTTCGTCCATGCTGGCTTCGAGCTTGCGCTGATCGTGCCGAGCCTGATAGGCCTGCATCGTCACTTGTTCGTAGGCTTCGTTCCAACGTAGCCACAGTGCAACGGCCTGCCGCAACTCTTGAATCGAGTCGAGCCTCGATTCGGCCAGCGTATCTCCCTGCGCGCCGGCAACCTTCATTGATTGCGGTACGCTCTGGGAAGGAGCTTCGCTTGCTCCCTACGGTTGCCATGAAGTTGGCCTGGGCGACATACAGACTGCACTTTCTGCCGGCAGGACATCGTGGACTGCCCACAAAAATTCTAGGCAGGTCACCCAGTTGCGGCAAACCAGCAAAACAGGGGAAGACCCCGTCCCGCTGTAGATCCTCTGATAGTCGCCTTTGAGGCGCATGTGCGCGTGATTGCGGCTGAAGTGCCGGATTGCGAGCAGGTTGCCGAAACTTGCCGCGCGATCTCGCTTGGTATTCTGCGAAGACTGCGTGTATTGGACTGATTTCGTTGTAACTGCCCACGGAACTGGAGTTGAATTGTTGTAACGAATGTGCCGATTTTGCCGAATATCACGATTAGTGGCTGGGCAGGCTTGGCGCGACCGCCGCGCCGCCGCACCCATGTCCGTCGCGTCCAGTCGAAGGAAATCAGGCATGCTCCAGAAAGCCAGCGCGAACGGTTCTTGCCGCGGTCGGCGAATCGGCGCCATGACCGCTTGGAGCATCGTGCTTTTGGCCGGCGGCTGTCACTGTACCAAGTATGTCCACGAGGCGGTCATTCCCGGTCAGCCGCCCAGTTGTAACCGGCTGCCGCCAGGCCCCGACGTCATGCCGCGTGAGCTCGCCAAGGTGGCCATGCCCGATTACATCATCGAGCCGCCGGATGTGTTGCTGATTGAAGCGGTGAAGGTGGTGCCGCTGCCGCCCTACCGAATCGCCACGCTCGACGTGTTGGCGCTCGAAGTCGTTGGCACGTTGCCCGATCGGCCTCTGATCGGCCAATACGAGGTCGACCCTGGCGGAGGCATCGATCTCGGCCAGCCCTACGGCGTCGTCAAGATCAAGGGCATGACGATCGACGAAGCGACGAAGGCGATCAAAGAACAACTTCGCCGTGTCGTGCAGGAACCGATCGTTTCATTGAGTCTCATCGAGACCTCGGGCAACCAACAAATCGCCGGCGAGCATATCGTTGGTCCCGACGGCAAGGTCACGCTGGGTGTATACGGAAAAGTGTTCATCTCCGGCATGACGCAAGACCAAGCGAAGAAAGCTATTGAAGCCCACCTCGGCAAGTTTCTCGAATCGCCCGAAGTGAGCGTCGACGTCTTCGGTTACAACAGCAAGGTCTATTACATCATCACGCAAGGGGCGGGGCTTGGCGACGGAGTGGTGCGTTTCCCAATCACGGGCAACGAAACGGTTCTCGACGCGGTCGCTCAGGTCAATGGCTTCGATACGGTCAGTTCCAAGAAGATCTGGATCGCCAGGCCTGCGCCCATTGGCTCGGGATGCGACCACATCTTGCCTGTCGATTGGTATGGAATCACGCAGCGCGCGGATACGTCGACCAATTACCAGTTGTACCCTGGAGACCGCCTGTTTGTGGCCGAGGACAAGCTCGTCGCTCTCGACACCTTCATCAGCAAGGTCACGGCGCCGATCGAACGCGTCTTCGGCTTCACGCTGCTAGGAAACTCCACCGTTCGGACACTTTCGGGTGGGCAAGGCGCCGGTTCGGGTACGGGAGGATTCTAGTGGGCATTGGCGCCTTCCGCTGCGAGCGTGTGAGTTGCGCCGTTGAAATTTGCAGCAGCAAACGGCGCCGTGCATAACTTTGATTTTGGTCGACCGCGTTTGAATAGGCAGCCCGCGGCGCGGAATTGCCCTGGCGACGAGGAAACTATGGAATTTTTCAGGCATCGCAACCAGTTCTCGCCTAACGGAGCGCTTCGTCGCCGGTGCCCGCGGTGTGTATTGGCGTTGAAAATGACGTTGCTCGTGTCATTGTTCCAGTCAGGCTGCTGCACGACTCCTGAAAACTGTGTCAAGCAATACAACGGAGTCTCTTACCCAGACTCCCTCTACTTTGGCCACCATGCCACTTGCTGGAAGCAGTGGCCGGCCGAGTGGGTGGGCTGTCCTGGCGAAGCTGGGGAAATGATCGATCAACCTCCTGGCCCTGGAGCGAAGCCAGAAACCCTACCGCCACCAACCGCAGGTGAAGCGAACGCTGCATCGGATGCTACGCCGCCGCCGACGGACATGCCGCCGCCTGTGATCGAGCCGCCGCCGCTTCCGCCGCTGGATCAGCCGCCCGGCGAAGCGCCCGCCGAACTGCCCGCAGCGCCCGCTGCGGATACTCCAGCGCAGCCGCCGGCGGCCGCGCCCGGCGAAACGCCAGATCTTCTGCCGATGACGCCACTGGCCGAACCGCCGGAGAAATCATCGACCCAACGGGCCGTGCAGCCGCCGATTGAGCCCCCGGCGTCGGCACCGCCCGCGTCGTTGCCAAAACCAACGCCGCCGCCACTGTCGCAACCGTTGTCGCCACCATCGTCGGAGTCGCGACGTCGCGTGCCACGAATATCCACGGTGGGCTTTATGCAGCTCGAAGGACCGGCTGCGTCCCGGTCGGACGTAGTAGCGATCCCTGCGTCTGAATCGACCTCTGCCGCGGCGAGCGCAATACCGTCAAGGGATACTCGGCTGCTGGAGCAGTCGTCGCCGGAACCAAAGTCGCAAGAAACCTTGCCTAAGGAGCAGCCACTTCCCGACAACGTACCTCTGGAGACGACACCGCAGGAGGCGGCACCGCCTGAGATGGGGCCCTCGCTGGGCGCGCCGTCGCTGGCGGCGCCGCGACTGAGCGTCGATGGTCCGGCGTCTCTACGCCGATCGCACGCGCCGCAATCGAAGCGTGCGCCGCCGGTGGATGCGCCGTCGGACGTTCGGCAAACACCGCCTCTGCGCAACGCGCAAGCCCAGATGACGATTCCACGTGCTTCGGATCCGAGCAAACGGCCTTCGTTGCCGAACGTGCGTCCTGCAGCTGCGCATCGCAGTCAGCGTCCGCAGCAGGCCAAATCTCTTGCGCCAGCCGGCTGAAGTCATTTCCGCCGATGGTCGTTCCTCGGTCGCTCGCCTCGGCGGCCTGTTTGAAGGATCGGACCATCACCAGCGTTCTTGTTCTGCGCCAGTTGCGCCTAGCTCTGCACGCTGCGATTCGCCCGATGAACAGTCCGGGTTAGCCCAATCGTAGGCGTTGTTTCTATCAGGGCACGCGCCGCGAGTTCGGGTTGTTCGGCCGCTGGCAGTAAGTCTTAGGAAGCGGCATTCGGCAGGTCGATGCGCTCCGTACCGCAAGCAGAGCTAGCTGGCCTGCGAGGTTTCACTCGCTTGCCCAGCCGTGCGAACCCTTACCTACGGAACCGTTCGTCCCTCATGTGCTGATCCTAGGGCAGTGCGCCGCCACTGGACCGTCCAAGTGACACGGCAATCACTCTCGATCGAGTCGCTCGCTGCGCTCGAAGGTCAAATCGTGACGAACGACGGGCGCGCAGGACAACGGACGTCCCCGAATCATGCCGCACCGCCTTGCACCCATTCATCGCGTTCTCGCGCTGCTAGCCGGCATGGCGCTGGGCGCAACGACTGTGCAGGCAGAGAACCTCGACCAGGCCTGGGCAACCGCGCTGAATGTCGACTACAGGTTGGAAGCCACGCGCTGGTCGACTTCCGCCGCGGGACACTCGCTGGAAGCGGCCCGGGCAACGCGCATGCCCAATGTCTGGGTGCGCGGTGGGTATGCGGTTCGTAGCGACGAGCAGTCATTTCGCATCACCAGTCCGCTGATTCCGCAATCGACCTTTCCTTATATTCCACGCGAAGGACTTCAGTTTGGCGGAAACGTGCGGCTGCCATTGTATACCAGCGGGCAGATTCAGCACGGCATCGACGCGGCCGCCGAGCATCTGACGAGCGCCAAGCGCAACGAGCAACGCACGCAGCAGGGCCTCAAGTTCGACGTTGCCGAAGCGTATGTTGCCGTCTTGCGCGGCCAGCGCCAGGTAGACATAACGGCCCGAGCCGAACAGAGCATTCAATCGCACTTGGACGACATCGATCGGCGCCATGCGCAGGAAATGGCACGCCGCAACGACCTGCTGGCATCACGCGTCGCGCTGTCGGACGCACACCAGATCGCCATCACGGCCCTTAACCGCCTCGATTTGGCCCAATCGGGCTTTAACCGTCTCTTAGGACGACCGCTAACGCAGCGAGTCCTTTTGGACGATCTCGGCATCCCCAATGCGGTCAGCGATCTCGATCTGCTCACCGGGCGTGCTTTGGCACAGCGTCCCGAGTTGGCCGGCCTGGCGGCCGAGATGCGGTCTTTGCGGCATCAGGCCGATAGCCTGGTGGCCGCGACCAAGCCGCAGGTCGGCGTCGATGGCGGATATCAGTTCATGGAAAACCAGTTTCAGACCCCCCAGGGAATCGCTTCGGCCATGGTCGGCGCGGAATGGAACCTGTTCGACGGCGGCGTCAAGCGGCGGCAGGCTCAGGCGCTGTGCAGCCAGGCCGAGGCCGTTAAGCGGCAGTTGGCGGACTTGAAGTCGAGCATCGCGCTGGACGTCCGCGAGGCCTGGCTGATGGAGCAGGAATCGCGGCAGCGGGTCGAGGTGTCGCGCCAGGGGATTCTGCATGCCGAGGAGAACCTGAAGGTCGCCAAAGAGCGGTACCGCAATGGACTGGCCACCAATAGTGACGTGCTCGCCGCCGAAGCCCTTCAAACGCAAAGCGCCGGCAACTATCACAACGCCGTCTACGACGCGGTGCTGTCTTCACTTCGCTTGCGCCGCGCCGTGGGCGATCTGTGAAATAGAGCGCGAGCTGCGGGAGCGCATCTGCCCTTTGGGTGGCACGTCCCAGAGCGCAGCGATGGGCGTGGTGCGCCGCACAGGACCACGCCCTTCGTTCCTCAGGGACGTGCCACCCGGTTTCAAGTCCTGTAGCCGTGGACGTGAGTCCAAGGTGTTCCGCAAGTAAGTTGCTCCGCCAGACGTGGTACGGAGGTCGCTCCTGCACGGCTCATGGCGTGCAGGCGTGCTAGCGTCCGTGGACTCACGTCCACGGCTACACGCCATCAGACGGCTGCATGTCTGTCGCGCCCGGCGAATGTGTGCAGCGGTTAGCTGCCAGGGTCCGAATAGTCTCAAGAGGGGCTCTTTGCGGTCGACGCCGAATATGCGGCCGCGCCGCCAGGATCGTAACCAACGGTGGCCTTGTGTGGTTCCTTGCCATCAAAACTCTGTTGGCCGACCGCGGCAAGCTGGCAACGGCGCTGGTCGGCGTCGTGTTTTCAGTCGTGCTCGTTAATTTGCAGGGAGGGCTGTTCCTCGGATTGATGGGCAAGGCCAGTCTGATGGTCGATTACGGCCAGGCCGACATTTGGGTGGGCCACCGCGGTATGCACAACGTCGACTTCACCCAGGACGTGCCGGTCCGCTGGGGATACCGCATCCGCGGCATTCCAGGCGTCAAGAATGCGGAACCCTACGTGATTGGTTGGTCGAGCATGGCCCTGCCCAGCGGCAGCTTTGAGAGCGTGGTCGTGGTCGGCTGCGAGCCGGCCAGTTTGTTGGGCAATGCCTGGAACATTACCCAGGGAGCGCCGGCGTCGATTCTCGAACCCGATGGGATCGTGGTCGACGAGCTGGAGGCGGAAAAGCTCGAGTATCCGCGGATGCGCGAGGTCCGCGAGATCAATGGACATCGTGCCCGGGTCGTTGCCACGAGCCGCGGCATCCTGGGGTTTCTCGTGGCTCCGTACGTTTTCACGACACTCGATCGGGCGGCCACTTACCTGGAAAAGCCACTCGACACATGTTCGTACTTCTTGGTGCAACTCGAGCCGGGCGCCGATGCCCAGCAGGTGTGCGAAATGATCCACGACCGCGTGCCGCACCTCGACGCGCAGCCGCGCGACGACTATGCGCGGATGTCGACGGAATTCTGGATGACGCGCACTGGATTGGGGATTATTTTCGGCCTGGCGACCCAGCTTGGGTTGCTCGTGGGCCTGGTGATGGTCGCCCAGACGTTGTACGCGTCGGTGCTCGACCGGATCAGTGAATTTGGCACGCTCAAGGCCATTGGCGCCAAGGAGAGCCAGGTCTATCGCATTTTGCTGGCCCAAGCCTTGATGCTGGCCACGCTCGGTTCGAT
>Ga0163150_10004295_pt1 | contig 19225 bp, 14 predicted proteins | sample OliLakLV19P2IB_FD_148628 | JGI IMG/M metagenome (GOLD analysis project Ga0163150, IMG submission 148628) | Freshwater microbial mat bacterial communities from Lake Vanda, McMurdo Dry Valleys, Antarctica - Oligotrophic Lake LV.19.P2.IB | ecosystem: Environmental > Aquatic > Freshwater > Lake >...
CTGTCCGATCCCGATACCAGCACTTGGCCCGCGACCGACAGCCTCGAAGAAGCGTTGTCGCACAAGCCCACGATCGCCATCGTCTCGAATCCCAGCGCAAAACACCTCGAAGTGGCCACAGCCGCTGCATCTGCTGGCTGTCATCTGTTTATCGAAAAGCCGCTCTCAAACTCGCTCGATCATTGCCAGGATCTGGCCGAAATCGTACGGCAGCATCAACTGACCCTCCAAATCGGTTGCCAGTTCCGCTTCCACCCGCTGCTCATCAGCCTGCGCGACCAGTTGCGTGCCGGGCGACTGGGCGAAGTGCTGGGGGCGCGAGCCGAATGGGGTGAGTTCTTGCCCGATTGGCATCCCTGGGAAGATCATCGCAAGAGCTACAGCGCTCGGGCCGACCTGGGGGGCGGCGTCGTGCTGACGCTGATTCATCCTTTGGACTATCTCTATTGGCTGTTCGGCCCGGTGCAGGACGTGCAGGCTTCGATCCGCAGTATCCCGAGTTTGCAAACCGCGGCTGGCGACGATTGGGCCGAGATCACGTTGCAATTCGCTAGCGGAGTGATCGGCCAGGCCCATTTGGACTACGTTCAAAAACCGCCCGTGCATCGCCTGTGTGTGTGGGGGGATCGCGGACGAGCGACCTGGGACTACCACGTCGGCACGCTGTTGTGGGAAGCCGCCGACGGCGCCACGCAGCTCGAGCACGTGCCCGCGGGCTTCGAGCGCAACACGATGTTCATCGACGAAATGAAGCACTTCCTCGATTGTGTTGCCAACCGTCGGGCCAGCAGTATTCCTTTGGAAGATGGCATTGCCGTGCTCGACGTGGCGCTGCGTGCCAAGCAGAGTGCGCAACGGGAGATTTGTTGTGGCTAAAAGCGTTCCGGCGATGTTCGATCTTTCGGGGCGCGTGGCCGTCTTGACCGGCGGCGCCGGAATGTTGGGCCGTCAATACACTCGCACGCTGTTGGAAGCCGGCGCCAAAGTCGTCGTGGCCGACGTCAACTTGGAACACGCCGCGACTGCCGCTCAAGAGGCGGTGGATACGGTCGGCGGCGAGGCGATTGGCTGGGCCGTCGACGTGCGGCGCAAGCCCGAAGTCGAGGCGCTGGCTGCCGGCGTCAAAGAACGGCTGGGGCGCATCGACATACTGATCAACAATGCCGCGATCGATCCGAAATTCGACCTGGCCGTGGCGGCCAAACAGGCCAACACGTTCGAGGACTATCCGCTCGAACTGTGGCAGCAGTCGCTCGACGTCAACCTGACCGGCGCGTTCCTGTGCAGCCAGGCCGTCGGCAAGCTGATGCTCAAGCAAAAGCGGGGGGGAGTAGTCGTCAATATTTGCTCGACCTATGGCGTCGTGGCGCCCGATCAGCGACTTTACAAACGCATGGGCGAAAAAGAACAGAAGCTCTTCAAGCCGGCTCCCTATGCCGTCACCAAGGCGGGCATTGCCCATCTGACGCGCTACCTGGCGACCTATTGGGGCGGCAAAGGAATTCGCGTCAACACGCTGACGCCCGGCGGGGTGTTTAATGCCCAGGACGACGAGTTCGTCACGAAATACTCGGCGCGCACGCCGCTCGGCCGGATGGCCGAACAAAACGAAATGAACGGCGCGATGCTGTTTCTCGTTTCCGATGCCTCCTCGTACATGACCGGCGCCAACCTGGTGGTCGATGGAGGTTGGACGACGTGGTAAGCCGGCCCGAAGTATTGGCGATCGTTCAGGCGCGAGGCGGCTCGAAGGGGCTGCCACGCAAAAACCTGCGGCTGCTTCGAGGCCATCCGCTCGTAGCGTATAGCATTGCCAGCGCCCTGGCGGCCAGGCCGATCACGCGCGTGATCATGTCGACCGATGACGACGAGATCGCCGAAGTTGCTCGGGCCTATGGGGCTGAAGTTCCTTTCATGCGTCCGGTGGAATTAGCCGAGGACGACACGCCCGACTTTCCGCTGTTCGATCATGCGATCCGCTGGCTGGCGGAAAAAGAAAACTACCGGCCGCAGATGATCGTGCAGTTGCGTCCCACCACGCCGCTGCGGCCACGCGGCATGCTCGATGAAGCGGTGCGCATCTTGCAAGGGGATCCGCAGGCCGATTGCGTGCGTGGAGTGACGATTCCCAAACAAACACCTTATAAGATGTGGCGCGACGGCGACGATGGATGTCTGTTGCCGCTGATGGAAACCAGCTTTGCCGAGCCCTACAACATGCCACGGCAAAAGCTGCCGGCCGCCTATTGGCAGACGGGCCACGTCGACGTGATTCGCACTTCGACGATTGTCGAGAAACACTCGCTGACCGGCACGCGCGTTCGCCCGATCTTGATCGACGTGAACTACTGCGTTGATATCGATTCACTGGTCGATTTTGATCTGGCCGAGCGAGCGATCCAGCAGAAACACTTGGATATTGACGTTCCCCAGACGGTGTCGGGTTCGGCCCTGCGGTCGTGGCCCAACCCGATCGGGTTGCTGGTATTTGATTTCGACGGCGTATTCACCGATAACCGCGTTTATGTGTTCGAGGATGGGCGCGAGGCGGTGGCTTGCAGTCGTGGCGATGGCATGGGGCTGTCGATGCTGCGGGCCCAAGGGCTGCCGATCGTGGTGCTCTCGACCGAGGCCAATCCGGTCGTGGCGGCACGCTGTCGTAAATTGAATTTGGAATGCCAGCACGGGCTGGCCGACAAGCGCGCGGCGTTGGTCGCGCTGGCCAAAGAAAAAAATGTCGATCTCAAGCACGTCGTCTATGTCGGCAACGACATCAACGACGTGGGCTGCATGGAAGCGAGCGGTTTTGCCGTGGCGGTGGCCGACGCGCACCCGTCGGCAATGGAAAAGGCGGACCTGGTGCTGTCGCAATGCGGTGGTGCCGGCGCCGTGCGTGAATTGTGTGACTTACTTTTGCAACACATGAGGTAACGTGGATCATGGCGCGAGTCGTTGAACTCAACGGGCGGCCCACTGGAGATGGCTGCCCGAATTATGTCATTGCCGAAATCGGCATCAATCACAATGGCAGCCTCGAGATCACCAAGAAGTTGATCGACGTGGCCAAGGCCAGCGGCTGCGACGCCGTGAAATTCCAAAAGCGGACGCCTGAAAAGTGCGTGCCCGCCGAAATGCGCGACAAAATGCGCGAGACCCCCTGGGGCTATATTTCCTACTTGGAATATCGCCACAAGGTCGAATTCGGATTGGAAGAGTTTCAGCAGATCGACAATTACTGCCGGGCGCAGAAGATCCAGTGGTTCGTTTCCTGCTGGGATCCCGATTCGGTCGACTTCATGAAGCAATTTCGCACCCCTTGCATCAAGATTCCCTCGGCCTCGCTGACCGACCGCGAATTGCTGGAAGCGGTTCGCGATTCCGGCGGCCCGATCATGCTATCGACCGGCATGTCGTCGATGGAGCAAATCAACGCCGCGGTCGCCGTGCTGGGCACCAAGCAACTGCTGTTGGCCCACGCCACCAGCACCTACCCGTGCGCCAAGGAAGAGTTGAATCTGCGGATGATCACGACGCTTCGAGAAATGTTCGATTGCCCGATCGGCTACTCGGGTCACGAAGTGGGCCTGGCCACGACCTTGGCCGCAGTAGCACTCGGCGCATCGTTCCTCGAACGGCACATCACGCTCGATCGAGCCATGTGGGGCAGCGATCAGGCGGCATCCATCGAGCCGCAAGGGCTCAAGCGCCTGGTCAAGGACGTTCGCAACGTCGAAATCGCACTGGGCGACGGCAAGAAAAGGGTTTATGAGAGCGAAGTCATCGCCGCCAGCCGGTTGCGACTCAAGGACACGCTGCTGGCGCCCAAAGGCAAGTAAGCAGCCATTCGGGAGCGATAGAGCGACTCGGCGCAATTGCAATGGTTGAAGTCAATTCTTTCTGATCACGCGAGGCTCTGGTGAATTCGGCATTTTGGCATCGTAAACGAGTTCTGATTACCGGTGGTTGCGGTTTCGTCGGCCGCTGGGTGTGCCGCGCATTGCGTGGCGCACAAGTGGACCTGCACATTCTCGATTTGGCGCCCTCATCGCACCTCGAAGAAAAGCACACGTTTCATCGCACCGACCTTCGCGATCTGAAAGCCACCTGCGAACTGCTAGGAAGCGTACAGCCTGCCGCGATCATCCACCTGGCCGGCCAGCCGGGTGTGCCCGCGTCGCACGAAGACCCGGTCGGCGCCTACGAAGCCAACGTGCTGGCGACTTTCAATCTGATGGAAGCCTGCCGCCGGCGAGGCGGAGTCGAGGCGATTGTCGCCGTTTCGAGCAATCACGTTTACGGAGATCAGCACAAAATGCCCACGGCGGAAGACGCGCCGTTGAACGGTGCAGGCATGTATGCCGCCTCGAAGCTGGCTGGCGACGTGCTCGCGCGGGCCTATGGAAAAACGTATAACGTGCCGGTCGGCATCGCGCGCATGACCAACTCGTTTGGCGGCGACGACCACCACGTCGCGCACATCATCACCGCCACGATTCTTTCGGCGCTGAAAAAAGAGCAGCCGGTCATCAAGCAAAGCGGCCGCGACCGCAAAGGCTATTTGTATATCAAGGACACGGCCGAAGGCCTGTTGGCGATTGCCGAAGGCGTTGCCCGCAATCCGGAGTTGCGCGGCGAGGCGTTTAACATCGTGCCCAACGAGGCCGTGACGGTGGTCGATCTGGTGCGCGCCATCGCCGCCGCCGCCGGTACGACACTTGAGCCCAAGATTCTCAATCCCGCCGCGCCTCACGAGGAAGAGCACTTGGACAATTCTAAGGCCCGCGAACTGCTCGGCTGGAGCCCCAAGTTCGACTTGCAAGCCGGATTGCGCGAGACGATCGCCTGGTATGGCAAAGATCACCATTAGTCTGGCAAAGGCCTTCACTTCAGTAGGCCGCCGGCGCCCCGTTCTGAAATGATTTCCGAGGCTTCCCTGATCGAACCGACCACCGTTGAGCGTCCGCCCGCACGGGGCGGCATGCTGAAAAAGCTCAGCAGCTTGCTGAGCGATGCCGCCGTGTATGGCACCAGCACGCTGTTGAGCCGGGTCGTGGGCTTCTTGCTGCTTCCGGTCTACACCCGCTTTCTCGACCCGGCCGACAACGGCATCATGGCAATGCTGATGATCGTCACGATGTTGTTTGGTCCGCTGGCGAACCTGGGCATGACCAACGCGGTCTATCGCCGCTTCAACCAGGCCAAGGACGAGTCGGGCTGCCGTATCGTATTGGGCACGGGGCTTCTGAGCGTGATCTTTGGTTCGCTCGCTTGCCTGGGCGTGTGGATGATCTTTGCCGATTGGATCGCCCGCAACTTCGTGGGCGACGCGAGCACGACGAGTCTCGTGCGACTGGCTCTGCTCACAGCGACGTTCAATACGATTGGCCAGGTGCCCAACGTGGCCCTGCGCGCTCGTCGAAACGTTAAGACCGCCGCGTCGCTCAATTTGCTCTCCGTCACGGTGTCGATACTTACGTCGATACTGTTCGTCGTCGGGTTCGAGATGGGGGTCCAAGGGTGGTTGCTGGGTTTGCTGGCCGCTGACCTGGTGTTCATGGTTGCCGCGTTTGCTTGCACCTGGGGCATGTTCGAGTTGAAGATCGACCGTGCGACGTGGAAATCGATGCTGTCTTACGGTTTGCCTTTCGTGCCGCACCGGCTACAGGCAGTGGCACTGGGCGAATTTAGCCAGTATATGGTGCGCGAAATGTTGGGACTCGACGAGGCCGGCATCTATTCCATTGCCGGTCGATTTGCCCTACCCGTGGCGCTAGCCGTGGGCGCGGTCCAAGAGTCGTGGATTCCGTTCAAGTTTCAGATGCACGCTCAAGAGTCGGATGCCAGGCCATATTTCCGCTCGATTTTCACGTACTATATCGCGGCCCTCACGTACCTGTGGGTCGGCGTCTCGCTATGGAGTTTCGAAGTCGTGCGGCTGATGACGACGGAACCTTTCCATGCCGCCGCCTACCTGGTTCCGATGTTGGCCTTGTTGCGCGTGGCGCAAGGCATCTATTTCATGATGGGAACGGGCGTCGAGCTGAGCGACCGTACAGGGGTCTATCCGCTCATTAGTCTCGCCGGCCTGGTGACAGTGGTATTCGGGGCATTCACGCTGGTCGGGCCGCTTGGAGCGCAAGGCGCCGCGTTGGCCAGCGTCTTGAGCGTGCTGGTGATGGCCGCGATCGTCTACACTTTTGCTCAGCGCCGGCTCAAGATTCCCTACGATTGGCCGACGATTGGTTGCTTTCTGCTTTTGTCCAGCGGCTGTGTGATCGGAGGCTACGCGATTCAAAGCTGGCCGCTGAGTCTGCGATTGGCAGCGTATTTGGCAGTATCGCTCGCTTACCCGCTGATCGGGTTCTTGTTGCTTATTCGGTCCTCGGCCGAGCGCGAGCGGATGCAGATTCTTTGGCATAAATTCCGTTCGTTGCGCAAACCCGCCGGCGGTGTGGCGTGAGAACGTGCATTTACTACGAGCAAGACTCAATTTCCGCCGACGAGGCCCGGCGATGTCGCGCGTTGGCCGGAACGTTCGTCGGCGAAGCGGTACCGGCCGACGCCGCGTGGTCCGAGGAAATCCCGGGCAGCGCTCCCGAGCGCGAACCCGATTTCCGCAGCCTGCGCTACCTCGACGTGCTGATGCCTTGGCTAATTCGGCTTGATGCGGCTCTCGAGGCTACGGCCTCAGGTGCCGCCTGGCGCTACAACGCTTCGCTGCCCGAGATCGGCCGATATGAACTGCTGTTCGGCGTGGCGGCGGCTGAGCAGCGCTGGCAGGCACTTTCGAACATTCGTCGGCGTTGGAATCCCGATCGATTGCTGTGGTGTACGTCGCGCCCCGGGCCAGATCGGGAACTGGCGGCTCTGGGTCGAGCCGTGACTGGGATGCAATTCGAAGTCCACCGCACATCATCGACGAATCGCGCGCCTTGGAAATCCGCCTGGCAGTCGCTCAAGGGCATGGCCGCTGAGCCGGTCAAGCGTTCGGCTTCGATGGCTCGTGCCGCTTTGCACCAGCCGCGGTGGCCGGCGGCCGGAGCGGAAGTCGTGTTCACCGAGTATTTTCCCAATAGCGTTTCCTCGTCGTTGCCGATTGCCGAACACCTGGCCGCCGAACACGGGGTGCGCGTGCGCTGGCTCGCCGGACGGAAGAAAGTTGCTGACGCGCTGGCCGCGCGCGGCGTTGAAAGCCTGGTGCTGCCCGAGGTGCTCTCGGCTCGCACGCATTGGCGAGGGCGGCTGAACGCGAATCAGCGTGGCGTCGTTCGAGGCGCGCTACGCACGCTGCCCGAAGAATTGTTTGCCGGCACGGGCGCCCCTGGCGGGCGCGAATATCTGTTGCCGGTGTTGGAATCGCGCATCGTGGCCGTTTGGGATCATGCGGCCTATTGGATCGAGGCCTACCGCGAAGCGTTCGCCGCGTTGCGTCCGGCGGTGGTTCTCTCGACCACCTATAGCAGCGCCACCGGCCGTGCCGCGGCACTGGCGGCTCGCCAATTTGGCGCGCGTGCGGTTTATTTGCAGCATGGCCTGTTTCCAGATTATCGAGTGTTCAGTTCGTTCTGCCACGACACGCTTTTGCTTTGGGGCGAGTGCAACGCGCGCAGTCTGACCAACTTCGGCATCGAACCACGGCGAATCCGAGTCACCGGCGCCACGATCTACGACAAACTTCAACAACGGGCGCCGGGCGACTCGCGATTTCCGCGCGCGGGCGAGCCCTTGGAAGTGGCCTTCATGGCCTCGCGCACCGGCGGAATGATGGTCAGTCATGCGAAGGCTAAGAACTGCCTGCTAGCTGTGGCACGTGCCGCAAGCCAGGTTCCCGGTGCTCGTTTGACCGTCAAAATTCATCCGGGTGACGCGACGTCGCTTGTTAATGAAGTGATGCAGGAGTTTCCCGATTTTAGAGTCATCAGAAGCGGGAGTTCGCAGGACGTCATCATGCAGAGTGACCTGGTGATCGTCGCTTCGAGCACCACTGGACTCGAGGCGTGCGCCGCCGGCAAACCGCTGTTCGTGCTCGACGTAATTGACGACCCAAATGCCGTGCCTTATGTTGGCTATGGAGCAGCCTTAAATGTGGCAATCCCGGACACCGATCCGGCAGCCGATCTGAAGCAAGCAATTCATGGCTTGCAGGAAGATCCAAGCCTTTTGGCATCTCTGGCGGAGGGCCGCCGCAGGCTTGTCGAGGACATGCTCAACGGATCGGCCGGAAATGCGGCCGAGCAAGCGGCCGGCGCGGTATTGGAGTGTCTTGGCCGGCGGGCGAGGGAACTAGCGCCGAAAGTGGCGGGTGAATGATCGCTCCGGACTCGACTAGCATGACCTCCGTAAATCAACCGTCGAGCGGCAATGGCTCGGTAGCTCCCGCCACCCATCCGCAGGATGGCGACGCAGCGAACTTCGAGCCGCGCGTGCTGTTTTTGTGTGCGGCCGAGCCGGACGTGGCTTCCGGGACGCCCGTTATTTTATGTGACTTGCTGACGCATTTTCCCGACTCCGATGCCGAGGTCCTCTGCGAACACAAGTTTCACGTTTCTCAGCGACGGAACATCACGCTGCGCCATCGCGTTCGAACGATCTACTTTCCCAACTTGCTCTGGCCATTCCGTCGCGGTAGCCGAGTGCGCGATTTGCTGGTCTACGTCGGACTCCCTTGGTTGATCTTGGTAGGTTGGTGGCGAATTCTGCGCTTTCGGCCGACCTGCCTGGTCGCAATTTACTACCGGATTCCATGGATCATTGCCGCGTATGTGCTGTCTCGAACCACACGCGTGCCGCTGATCATCTACGTTCATGACACCGTGCGCGAAAACTTCGACGGCTCGAGTGGTCTGAAGAAACACTTTGTCGCCTGGCTTGAAGAAAAAGTGCTGCGTGGCTCCACGGTGATGGTGTTGCATCCGTATCTGGCCGACCATTATCGCCAGCGCTACGGAATCCATTGCACGATCCTGCGGCAGATCGTGTGGCGCGAGCTGCTGCCAGATTTGCCGGAAAAAAACGACCGCGTTCCCTTGACGATTGGTTTCGCCGGCGCCATCTACGACAACAATGCTCGACAATTGACCGAGCTGGCCGCGATTGTTCAGGCGGCTCCCCGGTTGCGGCTGAAGATTTGGACCGCCGCTCCGGTCGATCGATTGAACGAAATGGGTATACGAGGCGAGCGGATCGACGTGGGCTTCGAGAACAATTACGAGCGCCTGCTCCAGTGTCTGGCCGGCTGCGACTTACTGTACCTGCCGCTAGCGTTTGACGATTCCGGTTCGCTGACAGCCAACGCTTTGCAGTATGCGTTTCCCACCAAGAGTCTCGACTACCTGCTGGCGGGCCCGCCGATCCTGGTCCACTGTCCGAAGAACTACGAGTTGTCGCGATTTTTCAGCGTTCACGCTTGTGCCCAGGTCTTGAACGAAGGAGAGCCGGCCGCATTGCAGGGTTGGATTGATGCCTGGCTGGCCGGCCAACTGGCGGCGCCCGATGCCGCCGCTAGAGGCCGAGCCGTGGAGGTATTCTCGCCGCAAGAAAATCGCCGGCTGTTTTGGGAAGTCATGTCTGAGGTCTCCACCGTATCGCGCAACAAGACTTCTGCCAAAACCCAATTGGCGCAATCTTGATGCAGTCTGCCAAAGTGAGCTTGGATCATTGTCCCGCTTGTTTAGGCCCCTGGTCGACGAGTCAGTCGATTGGAGTGCCGTCGACCGATCAAGGCGACGGGATGTTGTCGTCGCCCGCGTTGGCCGGACTGGCCGCGGGGCTGAAATACGCTCGGTGCGCTCGCTGTGGTTCGTTGATCGCCGTCGACGCGCGGCGACAACCGGGAGTGCTCGACGCGATTTATCGAGAATTGCCCGACGCGTATTGGGCACACCTGAATCCTCAGAATCGTTTTGCCGCGGTTTTGGAAGAGCACTTGAACCGCCGAGGAGCGAGCGGCGATTTGTGGGATATTGGCTGCGGCACCGGGACGCTCTTAGCCAGCTTGAGCGATCGCTGGACGAAACATGGTATTGAACCGGGAGCCAGGGCCGTTGCCGAAGCGCAAAGCCGGGGATTTGACGTACGGCAAGGCACTGCCGAGCAATGTCATCTACACGAAGTGGCCGATGTCGCGCTGCTGGTGGACGTGATCGAACACATGCCGAATCCCGAGACGGAATTACAAGCTATTTTTCAGATGTTGCGACCCGGCGGAACGCTGGCCGTGTTTACCGGAATGGCGGACGCGGCGGCCCCTAGTTTGGCGGGTCGGTTGTGGTATTATTTACACTGTGTCGGGCACGTAACGGTGTTTAGCCGCAAAGCCTTATGCGAATTGATCGAGCGCGTCGGCCTGAGCAATGTCCAGTTCGAGCGCGTGGAACATCAAGGGGCCGTGGGGCTGCGAAAGTGGCTCGCTCGCATCGCCGGCAACGCGGCCCGCGGCGTGCTCGGCCGCCCGGCTGCTCCGATGCACTTCTATCGTGACCATCAACTCGTTTTGGCCACCAAACCGCGTTGATCCACCAGTCGACACCGGGTTATTTTAACTTCTCGTGACACGCTTTTTCGGCAGAGTAGTGGAGGACATTACTTGAGACTCTTGATTACCGGCGGACGCGGAACCGTAGGTTCGGTGTTGGCCCATGAACTGACCGCCCAAGGCCACGAAGTGGTCACCTGTGACCTGAGCCACGGTACCGACGAGATCGGCTTCAGCCTGCGAACTGATGTCAAGAAGCCGCACTATGTGCGCTGCGAAGTCGGCGACATCCGCCAGGTCGCGCGCATTTTCGACACGATGGGGCCGTTTGACGTCGTCTACCATCTGGCGGCCGAGTTCGGCCGCTGGAACGGCGAGGATTTCTATGAACAGCTTTGGCGAACCAACGCCGTCGGCACCAAGAACATTCTGCGGCTGCAGGAAGAGCGCAAGTTTCGTTTGATTCATTTTTCGTCGTCCGAAGTCTACGGCGACTTCGATGGCATCATGTCGGAAGACGTGATGGACAAGAACGAAATCAAGCAGATGAACGACTACGCCCTGTCGAAGTGGGTCAACGAATGCCAGATCCGCAATTCGGCCACCCAGTTTGGCACCGAGTCGGTGATCGTGCGATTGTTCAATACCTACGGCCCTGGCGAATACTATAGCCCCTATCGCTCCGTCAATTGCCGCTTCATGTATTGTGCGCTCACCGGATTGCCGTGGGTCGTGTTTCGCGGTTACTACCGCAGCTCGACTTTTGTCGAGGACACCGTCCGCACACTGGCCAACATCGTCAAGAACTTCAAGCCGGGCGAGGTCTATAACATCGGCAGCAACCAGTATCACTCGATCGAAGAACTGTCGAGCCTGATTCTGAAGGTGACCGAGGCCAGCCCGAAGCTGGTCGAATATCGCGATGCCGAGGTGCTGACCACGCGCATCAAGAAGGTTGACAATTCCAAGGCGGTTCGCGATCTGGGGCATACCGACACCGTGACGCTCGAAGAGGGCGTGCGGCGGACCGTGGCTTGGATGCGTAAGGTGTATGACGTGAAGACAGGGGAATTGATTCGCGGTTAGCAGCCTGTTGATTTATTCGACAGGATGCGATGACAAAATAGCGACGTAAGTCGTTATTTTGCGCTTCCGTGCGGAGCTTTGCTCTGCACTTGGCGAAGTTGAAAAATGCCACGACGGTATTTTTCAACAGACAGTTAGGCGGGCTCTGTACGAATCATCGGCCGATTGAAACACAACCGCGTATGATCCATCTGATTGCCGGCGCCCGGCCGAACTTTGTCAAACTGGCTCCGCTGGTCCGCGCGCTGTCGGCCAGTCATCTGCCTTTCGAAATCGTGCACACCGGCCAGCACTACGACGAAGCGCTCTCGGGCAGCTTCTTCCGCGTGCTCGATATTCCCGCACCAAACCTGAACCTCGAAGTCGGTTCGGGCCCACAAGGCGCGCAAACCGCGCGGATCCTCGAACGCTATGAGGAAGTGCTGCTCGCGCGCCGGCCAAAAGCCGTGGTGGTGTTTGGCGACGTCACGGGCACCCTGGCGTGCGCGCTGGCGGCCGCGAAGCTGCTCGTGAGCGTCGTGCACGTCGAAGCCGGGCTGCGAAGTTTTGATCGGTCGATGCCCGAGGAAATCAATCGTATCGTCACCGACAGTCTGTCCGACTTATTGCTGGTGTCCGAGCCGGCCGGCGTGGCCAACTTGACCCGCGAAGGCGTGTCGCCCGAAAAGATCAAGCTGGTCGGCAACATCATGATCGACAGTCTAAAACACGTCTTGCCACAGGCACTCGACCAGCGGACGCACGAAGGTCTGGGTTTGCGTGCCGGTGAGTATGCGCTACTGACGATGCATCGGCCGTCGAATGTGGACTCGCCCGAATCGCTTTCGCGGCTGATGGGCGTATTTACTGAAATTGCCCGCGACTTGCCAATTGTCTTTCCGGTTCACCCGCGGACGCGTGCCCGGTTGGCAGCCGCCGGGGTTGAGCCGTCGGGAGGCGGCGCTTCGAGCTCAGCCGGACTTCGGCTGATCGACTCGGTCGACTATCTGGGCTCGCTGTGTTTGCAAAAAAACGCGCGGATCGTGTTTACCGACTCGGGAGGCATGCAGGAGGAGACGACCACGCTCGGCGTGCCGTGCATCACCTTGCGAGACTGCACGGAACGGCCGATTACGGTGGAGCAGGGCACTTCAACCTTGGTGGGCAACGACCCTGCGAAAATCCGCCGGGCATACGCCGAGGTGGTCGCGGGCAAGTATCGAAGCGGCAGCGCGATCCCGATGTGGGACGGTCAAGCGGCGCCGCGAATTGTGGAACATCTCTCCAAGTTTCTGAAAAGCTAGTAACGAGCCGAAGTGATTCTTCTGTCCTCAATAAATCTCAGGCGGACTTCTAAATGTGCGGCATAGCGGGCATTTGGAACGTTCGCACTCCCCGGCCTGCCGACGCGGTCGCGTCGATGCTCGATGCGATGCAGCATCGCGGTCCCGACGGACGCGGCGCGATGGAATATACAGGCGGAGCTGCCGGCATGGTCCGCCTGGCGCTCGTCGATTTGTCGGATCGCGGTCAACAACCGATGTGGTCGGCCGACCGCCGAGTGGCCATCCTCTTCAACGGCGAGATCTACAATTTTCGTTCCGAGCGGGACCGCTTGGAGAAAGCCGGACACCGATTCCATTCTACGACCGATACCGAGGTCGTGCTCAATTTGTATCTGGAGCGCGGTCTCGAGTTCTACAACTCACTGCGTGGCATGTTCGCGATCGCCATTTTCGATTGGCGACAGACGGCACCCGGTGGGTTGCCTGTGATGGTTCTGATCCGCAGCCCGCTGGGAATCAAACCACTTTACATCGCCCATCCAAACGGCGATCCGCAGCAGGTTGTATTCTCGTCGGAAATCCGTGGCCTGCTGGCGTCTGGACTGGTTCCGGCGGAAGTTTCCTCCAGCGGACTTTCAGGTTACCTGGCTCATGGTTTCGTATTGCAGCCTGAGACGATGATTTCCGGCGTGCGGATGCTCGAGCCGGGCACGCTCAATCGCTATGCGCCGGGCGAACCGATGTTGCGCAAACGCTACTGGAGCATGCCGGCCTATGTACCGCGGCGCGAAACGCTCGACGAAGCGGCCGATCGCCTGCGGTCAGTCATCAACGAAAGTGTCGCCTTGCACGCCATGGCCGACGCGCCGATCGGGGCGTTTCTTAGCGGTGGGGTCGATTCGACCGGCATCGTCGGCCTGATGCGCAAGCATGTATCCGACCTGCGCACCTACACCGTCACGTTTCCCGACCTGCCGGGCGAAGATGAAGTGAAGGAAGCGGTCGCCACCGCCCAGGTTTACGATTGCCGTCACACGGTCGTGGAAGTGACGTCGCGGGAAGTCGCCGAAGTCATGCCGCGTTTTGCCGGCGAACTGGATCAGCCTTCGGCCGATGGACTGAATACCTGGTTGATATCCCGCGCCGCGGCACGAGATGTCAAAGGCGTGCTGTCTGGCGTGGGTGGCGACGAATGGTTTGCCGGCTATCCGGTCACGCGACGCATGTCTCGCTACGATTCGACTGTGTCGGGCCGTGCCCAGGCGATCGCCGGCCACATCGCGCACCTTGTTGCCCCTGGGATACCCCAGGGCCGATTGCGAGATCGGTTCGACAGCCTGGCAACGCGCCGCGGGCCGCTTGCCACGTGGCTGCAAAGCCATACGGTTTATTCTTATGCCTTGGCTCGGCAAATGGCCGGCCTGCCCAGCCAGGGAATTTCTCAAGAGGAACGTTTCGCAGCTATTCTCAGTCAGGATAGCGACGACTGGCGGAGCGAGACGGCCATCGGCCTGTCGTGCCTGCTCGATACGCGCGTCTACATGGTCGACCAACTCTTGCGTGATTCGGATGCGACCAGCATGGCACACTCCTTGGAATTGCGCGTGCCTTTCGTCGATCTGGAACTGGTCAAATTCTCTCGCAGTTGCGCCGACGAGTACAAGTTGCATGCCGACGGCGGGTTTAGCAATCAGTACTATGGCAGCGGGTCGAAACGGGTGTTGATTCATGCCTTGCGAGATCTGTTGCCTCTTTCAATCTCCAATCGTCAGAAAAAGGGATTTTCCCTCCCATACGAACACTGGATGCGGGGCGCCATGGCGCCCTTGGTCGAAGATACGTGCAGCCACGAAACCGTCGTGCGGCGCGGACTGGTCGATCCGCAGATCGTGGCGAACGTGCGCAAGAATGCAGCCGCCGGAATTCCGGGAAGCTACTATCCCGGCTTGTGGACGCTGATGATCTTGGAGTTGTGGTGTCGCGCGGTGATCGACAAATACCAACAGCCGGCGATCTCTGAGTACGCCATCGGGGCGTCCTGATAACATGGCGAGTCCTCCAAAATCTGGATCGCTCCCGTTGAATTGCAATTCGCCAGAAAACCGGCCAGCAAGTTCCCTCAGTTCCGAATCGACTGCCAGCCCGGGATTGTCAACGGTTGAAAACGCGAACGCATCGCCGGCCTCGGGCATCAAAGCGGCCGCGTGGCAACTGCTGTCGTTCTGTCGCCGTGAACCTGTATGGCTGGCGTGGATGGTCGTGTTTGTGCTGGTTTGGACCGTCGAACTGTATGTCGTCCAGGCAGCCACACTCGTGTATCCGAACGAAACGGGCGCACGCTTTGCTTTTTTCGCGCCAAAAATTCGTTTCGTTCTCGATTTACTATTTGTCTCGTCGCTGACGCTACTGTTCAGACGGCGCTGGCTCGCGGTAGCTGTTTGCGGCGCGTTTTTCGCCTACTTAGGGCTGTTGACCTATTTTCAGTATTTCCGCCGTCCGCTCTCGCTGTTGACGTTAATGGCGAACTGGCGTGAAGGCTTGGAGGTCAGCGGCGTGGGTCCGGGACTGTTTTCGCCGCGCATCCTAGGCTGGCTGTTGCTGGCGCTTGCGATTCAATTGGCCGCGCTTTGGTTTTCGCGGCGAGCAGCATTGCCCCGACGAAGCGGATGGCTGGCCGGAGGCGTCCTGGCTGCAGGCTATGTCGCGCTCTATTCGGTCGCCAACTACTGTGACCCGTTGGACACCATCAAGGTGACGCACGGCGTGGGGCGATTGGGAGAAGTTCGCGGCTATCTCGGGCCGTGGTTTGCGGAATGGTATTATCTGCGCCAAGAGAACATTCTGGAATCGGCCATCAAACGGCGCGACGTGGTCTATGACCGGCTCACGCCCGTCGAGGCGGCGATCCCCATTCGCAAGCACCTCGTAATCTTGCAAGCAGAGAGCTTGGACTTTAACGTGCTTGGCTTCCGAGTCAACGACCAGGAAGTGACTCCGTTCCTAAACCGTCTGCAAGAACAGTCCATGTTCTATCGCGTGCTGGCGGTTCACAAGAACGGCTCGGCCGATGCCGATTTCGCCGCGCTCAACGCGGTCGCCGGCTCGGACCACACACTCACCTACAAGATCCCAGGGTATCCCTACAAAGACACGACGCCCCAATTGCTGGTCGACTGTGGCTACGCCGTGTATGCGTTCCACGGGAATAGCGGTGAGTTTTACGACCGTCGCCTGGCGTTCGAAAAAATGGGCTTTACCGATATCGCTTTTCTGGAAGAGTTGGAGGGTCGGTACTCGCTCAAAAGCGATCGCTGGGGCGTGACCGACAGGGAAGTGTTGAATCTGTCCGCGCAGTTGCTGCGTTCCTCGACTGAACGTGCCTGCCATTTCATCATCACTTTGACCACGCACTTGCCCTATACGCAATTGCCTGAAGAGCACGAGATCTACCCGCAACCCCGGACAATCGTGGAACACTACCTGAATAACATGCGGTACCTGGACAATTGTCTTCGCGACTACGTAACGAAGCTGGGGAGCGGCACAACCGTCATGATCTATGCGGACCACCCGACCGAAGAGGGAAATCGCGAATTTAGGCCCGATCGCGTGCTCGGCCGCGAATTCATCCCTTGCTTCATTTTCGATACCGATCAAGACTTAAGTAAGGTACAGAAAACGCGCGACGACGCCAGGGCCCACGACGGCACGTGGAATTTGATCGACGTGATCAACTATCTCCGTGCACAAGTGGCTCTCTCCTGTGAGCGAGCGCCAGCGGCCGAGCCAACGGCCACCGAGGCCCAGTGAACCCATCGAGCATATTGCCGCCGCGCGACCACAACCACCACCCTGCTGCGCCGCTGAGCGCTGCCGATGCGCAGCGCCTGGCCGACACCGTGGTGTTGATTCCAGCGGCTGGCCGCGTGGCGGAAGGGGTGATGGCGCTTTCGAACATCGGTTGCCCGGCGATGGTTCCTGTCGCGGGCAGACCCGTGCTCTATTGGACCTTGGGCTACTTGCGCTCATTGGGCCTGCGCCGGTTTCTGATCGCGGTTTCGCGGCGTGGGATGTTCGTTGAGGATTTCGTCGAATGTTCGTTTGGCCAGGATTGTGAGATCTCGTTCATCGTGCCTTCGAGCGACGGTGGCGTGGGTCGCACCGTGCTTGAGTTGGCCGAACAGGCCCGCGGCGAATCGGCCCTGGTTGTGCTGGGTGATACCCATTTTCAATTTGCCGAGCCTGGCATTTTATTGCGCGACGAAGCGGCCGTGCTCGTGCAGAACGTGCAAGACTCCTATCGTTGGTGCACCGCCGAAACAGATGCTGACGGCGTGGTCACGGCCCTGCACGATAAAGTGCCCGATCTGGCGGGTCCGGTGCAGGCGCTCATCGGGGTCTACTATTTTCCTAAATTGTCGGAGTTGCGCACGGCGGTTCGCACCGCGGTGGCTCAGTCCGAGCCTGTGACGCGGCGCACCGAGTTGGCTCAAATCCTCAAAAACGTAGCGGCCACGCAACACATTCGAGCCGTACCAGCAGGCGATTGGCTCGACTGCGGTAATCCCGACCGTCAGGCCAGCTCGCACCGAGCCTTGTTGCAGAAGCGAGCCTTCAACGAGCTCTCGATCAACAGCGTGCTCGGCACCGTTACCAAGCGCAGCCGCCACGTCGAGAAATTCCTCGACGAAATCAACTACCTGCGATTGTTGCCGCCGGAGTTGGCCGTGTTGTTTCCTCGCGTAATCGGTTATTCCACCGACTGGCAAGATCCCTGGCTGACGCTCGAGTACTACGGATATCCCACACTGGCCGAAGTGTTCGTCTTCGAAAACGTCGATCCGGGCATCTGGGAACAGGTGTTCGTTCACGTGCGAGACATCTTGCTCGAAGGTTTCATGCACCATCGCCGGCCATTGCCGTCGGGCGTGCTACAGGCCATGTATCTCGGCAAGACGCGCAAGCGGCTGGAGCAAATGAGCGCGCCCGATGAACTATTGGCGCTGGTGCAGCATTCGGGCATGGTGACGATCAACGGCCGCGAAGTGCCCAACATGTCGGCGCTCTGGGGTTCGCTCGAGCGCGAAGTCGATCGCCTGGCCGAGAACGTGCAAGGCTGCGTCGTCCACGGCGACCTGTGTCTGTCGAATATTCTCTACGATTTAAGATCGCGAATCTGCAAATTCGTCGATCCTCGCGGCAGCTTCGGCTCGGCGGGCATCTATGGCGATCCTCGCTATGATGTCGCCAAGCTGTATCACTCGATCTACGGGCTTTACGATTTCATCACTAACGATCTGTTTCACGTCTCGATCAGCGGCACGCGGATCGATTTGGAGATTCGTTCAAGGCCTCAGCATCGGCAGATTCAAGAGCGGTTCGAAAAAGTGTTCTTTGCCGAGTTCGATCGCCGCGAGATTCTGTTGATCACCGGGTTGTTATTCGCCAGCATGCCGGCGTTGCACTACGACGCGCCGCGCCGACAGTTGGCCATGTACGCGCGAGCCCTGGAATTGTTTGGCGAACTGTTTTCGCCGGCCGTGACGCCTCAGGAAGTGTAAACGCACGCCATGCGGATTTGCATCGATTTAGATGGAGTGGTTTGCCGGCTGCGTGGCCCTGGACAGAACTACGCCGACCTGGAACCGGTTCCCGGTGCCATCGAAAAACTGCGCCAGTTGAAGGCGGCCGGCCACTACCTGATCATCAGCACCGCGCGGCACATGAAAACCTGCGATGGCAATGTGGGGCGTGTGGTCGCGCGGCAGGGCAAAGTGACACTCGATTGGTTGGAACGCCACGGCATCGAATACGACGAAATCCATTTTGGCAAACCGCACGCGCAAGTGTATCTCGACGACAACGCGGTGCGATTCGAGTCCTGGGCCGCAATTGCCGGCGACGGCTCGACCTTGCCGGCGAGCGCCGAACAGCAAAAGGCCGGAGAGTCGCCGTCAACGTGATGGAGCAGCGTAGCATCCGATGACTCGCCCCAAGAAAATTCTGCACGTGCTCAACAGCGCCGGCGGCGGCGCGGCGCTAAGTACGCTGGGTCTCATCGAGCGGTTGGCGGCCGAAGGGATTGGCGCCTGTGCCGTATGCCACGATGGCGGCACGCTCGAGGAACGCCAGCAACTGAGCGAGGCGGTCGGCGGCGAGGTTGTGTTCACGCCGCTCTATTGGTGGAATCGAAAAATTCGCATGCCCCTTTGGAAACGACCTTTGGCCGAGGCGCGCCAAATCTGGAAAACCGGTTGGTCGCTGGGCTCGACGGCTCACGTCCTGCATGCCGCGGAAAAATGGCACGCCGACTTGATTCACACCAACACGCTGCTAACACCCGAGGGCGGACTGGCGGCGCGTCGACTGGGATTGCCCCACGTCTGGCATCTTCGCGAAT
>Ga0163150_10004297_pt1 | contig 19212 bp, 20 predicted proteins | sample OliLakLV19P2IB_FD_148628 | JGI IMG/M metagenome (GOLD analysis project Ga0163150, IMG submission 148628) | Freshwater microbial mat bacterial communities from Lake Vanda, McMurdo Dry Valleys, Antarctica - Oligotrophic Lake LV.19.P2.IB | ecosystem: Environmental > Aquatic > Freshwater > Lake >...
CGACGAAGTCGCGCCTTTCCTTCGGTAGACCTTACTTACTGAAACTGGCCGGCCAGCACACGAGCCTGCAGGTCGGCCTCCTTCTGCGCCAGTCCGCGGACGCCCAGAACCCAGGCGCCCTTCGCGAAAACGAACAGCGGCTTGCCACCATCCTCGCCAAAGTAGCCGCCGAATGACGGAACAAAGACCGGGCTCTTCATGCCTTTTCGAAGGTCGGACAGCGCGATAGCCGCCGCGGTGGGCGACGCCAGTTTCGCGGCGAACATGTCGTACGCGACCTTTCCCTTCTTGTAATGCGCCAGCGTTCCGCCGGGCAGAAATGCCTTGCCCAGAATCTGCTTTGGTACTACTTCGGTGTTCACCAGATTCGTTTTCGGAAACTTGCGCGAGTCGTCGGCGCCACTGGCTGCCATCAGGCACACCAGGAAGGCAACTACAGCTTTGAGAGGCATCACCTACTACCTTACGATCTGGATCGGCGCGCTGAGAACCTCTTCGTGGAACTTGTCGCACCCAACGCACAGGTTCTGGTATTCGCGACCCGACGGCAGAACGGTGCGCGACTTCTCGAGGAACCGCTCCACGCTCCAGCCGTGCGTCAGCCCCATGCGTTCCGGCTTGCCCGCGTTGATGGCCTCATATATCGGGTTCCCGACGTGCGCATCGAGGATGTCGTCGAGCCCCGTTGTCAACAGCGATCCTTTCAGCGGCAGACGCGTCTTGATGCAACACGGGAACACGTTGCCCTCCGGGTCGATGGATACTTCCGACCCCTTGTACCGACGCTCCAGGAAGTTGCGTCCACCTGACCAGGCGTTGCAGAAATTATCGGTGAGAGTGGCCGTCGAGAGCTCATTCGCCTGCGCCCTCCCGCGCGGCCAGAGTTTGCCGATCCACGAGCCCGGCGTTGCCCCGAAGAAGTGGAAGTATCGCTGTTCGGGCACACGCTCCGGAGCCGACACCCACTCCAGCAATCCTTCCGCCTGAAACCAGGCCGTGAGCTTCTGCTTGTGGGCTTCGCGAACCGCTTCTTCTTCGTAGCCCTCATGGAATGCGTCAATCCCGGATACCGAGATCACCTCGACACCGTGTTCGAGCATCTCGCCAATCAGTCGCGGCGTGAGCAGATCTCCGGTGGTCTGCACGATAAGCTCGACGCCACCGTTGTGCTCGTACTTCGCGCGGATCTGGCGCAGGGCAGGGTAGAGGATCGATTCCCGAATGGCTGGCAGCATCACCTCGCCTCCGGCAAGAATGATGCGTCCACGACGCTCCGCCATTCCGGCGTCGAGGTCGACGAATGACATTCGCTCCGGCAGGTTCGCGATGATGAGCGGTACGTTGCGCGAAGCCGTTTCCACCTGCCGTTCGAGATCCGCGCCGTAGTAGGGATGGAACCGCTCGTCGTAGCAGTGAGCGCAGGTTCGGTGGCAGGCCCAGGTCAGTACAAAGTAGATCGATTCCATATCAAAACTCCACTGTATCGGCAGCGTGTACCCGGAGGTGGACCGTCTCACCCGGCACAGCGGTGATGTGGGCGCGCACCAGATGACTGATTCCCACTTCCACCGACGCCACCAGGTGTGTCCCAACGTCGCGGACATCCAGAACGCGACCCTCCATGGGAATCCAGCCCTCGGACGGAAAGCCAGTCTCCACTGACTCAGGTCGGCACCAGACGTCTCCGTTCCAGCGCTGCCAGCCGAACAGGCGCGCGACGGCCGGAGTGGCTGGCCGTGTGTAAAGAACGCGGGCTGACCCTGTCTGAACTACGTGGCCGGCGATCATGACCACAATCTCATGAGCCAATTCTGCCGCTTCCTGCTGGTCGTGCGTGACGAACACGGATGTGATGCCGAGAGCGCGCTGCAGACTCCGAATCATTTCCCTCATCTCGGCGCGCAGCGATACGTCGAGCGACGAAAGCGGTTCGTCGAGCAACAGCACCCGAGGGCTCACCACCAGAGCGCGAGCCAGTGCGACTCGCTGTTCCTGTCCGCCGGAGAGCTGATTCACGCGCCGCGGGCCAAAACCGGCGAGGTGCACGCGAGAGAGTGCCTCGGCAACCAGCCGCGCGCGTTCTTCTGCCCTGATGCCGCGCATCCGCAACCCAAACGCGACATTCTCTGAAACGTTCAGATGCGGGAAAAGCAGGGGCTTTTGGAATACCATGGCAGTCCCACGCTTTTCGGCTGGCACAGTATTGACGTCAATGCCGTCGAACTGGATTGTCCCTTCGGCTACCGGGAGCAGACCTGCTATAGTGCGCAGCAATGTTGTTTTGCCACAGCCTGACGGTCCCAGGACTGCCATCATTTGACCCATCGGCACGTGCATGGTCACGTCGCGGATTATCGGCGAATCCGGACTGTAGCCAGCACTGACCCCCAGAACTCGGACGGAGGTCATGCGCGCAGCACCTCAGCCTGCCAGTCGCGTTCGAACTGTATCAGGTAGTCGGCGTGAGGCTCAGGCAGGGCGTGTGCGGCGAGCCAGCTGTCACTCAAAGTGGCAGCCTCGCGTGGCAGCGCCTCCACCTGCGCTCGGCGTGCCGGGTCGAGTCTTGAGACCTCGATCGGAAAAGGGGACTGCACCTCTCGTGAGAGCGCAAGCTGAGCGTCGAACGACAGCATATGATCGATTACCGCTTTGGCATCATCTTTGGCGGCAGCGTTGAACGGAATCGCAAGATAGCTGTAGTTGAACAGCGTGCCCGGCAAGAGCACGAACGTTCGCACGGTGGCAGGGAACTCACCGCGTGCGATTCGGACCGAGGCGAATGCAGGGTTGTAGTTCATCGAAAGGTCGATCTCATTGTTCGCGAACAGCCGGTCGAGTTCACGCGCCGTGGCGGGGTAAGTCTCGCCTCGCCGCCACAGGAAAGGCCGGATATCGAGCAGACGTTTCAGCGCGGCCGGCGCGACATCCTCGTAAAATTCCCTGTCGAAGTCAGCAAAGCGGATCCGTTCTCCGTATGCCAGCAACACATGGCGAATAAAGGCCGATCCGGTGAAGTCGGGTGGCGCCACATAGGTGAAGCGGCCGGGATGCTGCCGCAGCCACGAGAACAGTCCGTCCAGACCGAGCCCCGCAGGCAACGCGGTCCGCGCCGGATCCCAGGCGAACACAAACTGAGCTTTTTGCCACGGCGCCTCAAAGCCGTCCGTGGGCGTACCGAAATCGAGCCTGGTGCTGGCGGGGTACAGAGCAATGTTCGACAGCGACTCGGCAAAGGGTCCCCAAAGTATCCCAGCCTGTCTGGCGGAACGAAAATTCTCGCCGTTCATCCAGACGATGTCGGCGGAACCGCCCTCGGTGCGTCCGGCATGTTTTTCTGTAATCAGTTTGGTGATGAATTCCGCGGTGTCGGCGACGGTAACCAGTCGGAGCCGAATGTTGAAGCGGCGACGAATATCTTCGGCTACCGGCCCACGGAAATGGTGGTTGCGTTCCTCATCGCCGCCCCACATAGCGAATGCGACCTCGCGCTCGCCGGCTGTCCGGCGCGAGCACGCGGTTGCAACCGCCGCCGCGGGAAGGGTTTGAACGAACGTCCGTCGATTCATGGGTGAAACGCCCTCGACGCCCATACGGCTGCACCGATTGCGGGAGTGATGAGCACGATTGCCAGGGCGGCCGCGATGCCTTCGTCCCCTCCGCGCTGGAAGGCTGCGACCTGAAGCGGAACGGTCACCACGCGGCCACCTCCGATCAGCATGGTCGTCAGAAACTGGCTCCACGAGAGCAGGAACGCAAACAGAAAAGCCGCGGCAAGACCCGGGGCAATTACGGGGAGCGTAACCGACCAGAGTACTCGAGCAGGTGTGGCGCCCAGGGTGCGCGCCTGCAACTCCAGCTCCGGATCGAAGCGCGCGAAGCTCCCCGTCAGCACCAGAATGGCGTAGGGCAAGGCGGGCACCAGATGCGCCAGCGCGACGCCTGGCACCGTGTCGGCAAGCCCTAACGCAAGCATCGTGCGATGCAGTCCCATGGTGGAAGCGAGCGGAGGCGTAAGGAGCGGCAGCATCAGGAACGCAAAGAGGGCGGCGCGGCCCTGGAATCGATGCAAAGCAATGGCGCGGGCGGCGGGGAAGGCAAGGACCACGGAGACCGCGGCGACCACTAACCCGATGGACGTGCTGTTCCACAGGGCTGGCGCCACTTCGGAATGATTCGAAAACACGAAGCTCCAGGCCCGGAGTGTGAAGGCTTCAGGCAGCAGACGCGGCCAGCGCCAGCCCTCGGCAACGGACCATAATCCCAGGAGTAGCAACGGGCCAAGGGCGGCGGCGCCTCCCAGCGTGACGGCGATCCACCAGTTCAGGCCGGGCTTAGACTGCCGCATTGCGCCTTCCTGCGAGTGCGGTTCCGGCCGCCGTCACAACGATGGCTACCAGCGCGCCGAGTACGGCAACGGCGAGGGCCTCCGGGCGGTCCGCCAGCTCGCCTTCCATGAACCGCTTCTGCGCGACTACGCCGAGCATCGCCGGGTAAGTGCGCCCCACCAGCCAAGGCACCTCAAAGGCAGAAAAGACAAATGCGAAAACGACCGCGGAACCGGCTCCCAGTGTGGGAGCGACCAGAGGCAATGTCACGTGCAGGAGGGTTTGCAGCCGTGAGGCTCCCAGCAGGCGCGCCGCTTCTTCCAGACCGCGGTCGAGCCGCAGCAAAACGGTAAGGCAGAGCAGGGCGAGGAATGGCGTCTCTTTCACGACATACACCGAGATGATGCCGATCCCCCAGCCGTCGTACAACAACTCCGGGAACGCACCTTGTGAGGGCAGCAGACCGGCGGCCAGCAGGACTCTCGCGATCAGTCCGCTGGGCGCCAGAAGGTGAATCGCCGCGACGGCGAAGGCGAGGTGAGGCACCACAACCACAACCTGCAGCACCATCGCCGAGAGTCGCGGGGCAGTGTGGCGGAAAGCAAGTGCGGCCAGCAGGCCGAGAACGGCTGAGAACAGGGTGGAGACCGCGGCGATCCACACGGTCAGCACCAGCGAGGACTGAAATTCCGAACCGCGGAGCACCGATTCGTAGTTAGACAGAGGCAGGCTGCCGGCCAGCGCCAGAATCAGGCCACCGACAAACAGCAGGGCGATCACAAGTACAGCCGGGGCGGCCAGCCATGCACCTTTCATCGCGAGTCCAGTGTCTCACAGAGAAGCGTCGATTTCTCCCAGGGAACCCAGCGCGGCTGCCACCGCGGGATCAAAACGCCAGGCGCTCTGACGAAGCACCTCCGCGCGGGCCTGTTCGGGCCGCATTCGGTCAGCCGGATCGTCGGCGTTCGTGAGCCGGTCAACGTAGCGCGCGGCAGCGGCGATTCTGATCGTTCAGCCGAAACGCGCCGGGCCAGCCGTACCCCCAGTATCTGGTCGGCGGCATCGTCTGCGGCCAGGAGATCTACAGTCTGGCGATGCTGCTGGTGGAGGCCGGGCTCGGCGACTGGGTTCTGCGACTGCACGCCATTGACTACTCGGACCAGGTGCTGGAATGTGCGCGGGCAGGCCGCTTCCCCGTGAGGACGAAGCAGACGAGGTGGCGCCGACGCTTTCCAAAGGCGGCTGGCTGCTGCTGGGTGCCGCCGAAACGCTGCTGAACATTCAGTGTCCATTTGAGCGTTGCCAGGCCGCCAGCCAAGTGTTCTACCGGCGCACGTAGCGCCAGTTTTCGTCGAACAGGCCCGCGGTAGCTGCTTCTATGACGTCGGGCAGTTCGCCGCTGGCCGCGACCCTGAGGATGCCGAAGTCGCCGTAGCGCGGCATGTTGTAGTCGCCATTGTGCTCGCGATCCGAGAATGTAAAGCCGGTGTTCAGCACCACGTACCGGCCTGGCCCGAGCGGGCTCGGATAGATGAGCGCGGGATAGTGAGACGCGGCAGGGAACGCCTCGCCGCCGATGGCGACGGTGTCCCTGGTCCACTGCACCGGGAGCTTGCCGAGCAGTTTGGCGATCCACGGATTGCTGCCTGGGTCGCCGAACAGAACCACGTTGTATTTACGGAAGTCGGCCTCCGTAAGATCGGTATCGTTAACGATCCGCGGATGAGCCCGCATCCACCGTGTGTAGCGCGTGTCGAAGCGCTCCAGCACCTTGAGCGACTGCTGGTGCACGGCTTCGTTCCACGGCTTTCCGGTGGGTCGAACACAAAGGAACTCGTCGAGGAACGCGTCCTCAATGGGACCCTGCTGCCCGTGAGTCTTCACCAGTCCGGCCGGGCGTTTCGATGCTGCCACCCTCCAGCCCGCGGACGTGCGCTCGAGGGTCAGCGCGGGTGATGCCTTCACCGTCAGCTTCTGACCGTCGATTTCCAACTCCCGGGCTTTGGCCGTTTCCGTGAGAGTGAGCCGTGCGATGTTCGTGGTCGCGATTCGATAACGGGCTCCAGTCTCAAGACGCTCCGCGTCCACGGTCGAACGCTGGTAGTGATGCTGAAGACCGTCCACCTTCACCCAGTAGTTGCTGTCGTAACGCGTGGTCCACGTGATGAAGCGAACGCGGTCCGGTGACACGCGCCCTCGGCCGGTCTGCTCCTTCAGCCATGCGTCGAGCCGCTCCCGCACCAGCGGGCTGGTGCTGTGGCCCGTGTTCTGCGAGATGAGGAACATGGAGCGCGTCCCTTTGGCCTTCAGGTAATCGGGCTCGCCGTCCATGGTGAAGCCCTCCTTCTCCATCTGGGCTCGCGCGGCCAGAGATGACTCCAGTTGCCCGCGATGCTTGGTTCCCGGAGGCAGCGCCGGCACGCAGCAGGTCTGGGTGTCGGTGTCGCCGTCGTGTCCGGCAAGCGGGAGATTGAACGCGTTCATAGACCACTCGGGCATGTTCTCGTAGACACGCAGGGTGGCTCGCTGATAGTCGGTCAGGTCCGGCGTAACGCGCTCCCGCGCGGAGATGGTGCCCGCTCCGATCTCGGCCGCGGCGAACCGGTCGGGGTAATGCAGCGCGATATGCCAGGCGCCCTCGCCGCCCATGGAATACCCGCGCAGCACGATTCGGTTCGGGTCGATTTTGTAGCGCTTTGCGACGGCGGCGATGGTCTCGAAGATATCGGCCTCGGCGGCCCAGTGGTAGCCCGCTCCGTTGCGACGTCCGTAGATGTCCACCTGGATCTGGCCCTGGTCGGCGACGGGCGGCTTCGATACGCCCTTCTTCTCGTAGCCATGCAGGAACTCGGCCTCCGTCAGAGTGTTGGCGCGTCCGTGGAGCCACACGTAGAGCGGTACCGGCCTCGCAGGATCGTACCTCTCGGGCAGCGTCAACGTGTACGGCTGTACGGAACCGTCGATCCGCGAGCGAAAGCCGTGCGCCCGGCGCCGGCCGGCCTGCGCGCTGGTAGCCTGGCTGGCCAGCGAGAGGCCCGATTCCACCACCTGAAAAGCACGGTCCATCCCGGCCTGATTGTTGAATTCGTCGGGGAATTCCAGCAGCATTTGCCCGGCTTTCAGGTAAATCTCCACGTCTTCCGAATTGGGTTTGTTTCTGATTTTCGCCACAGCGGCGGCGAGTTCCTGGACCTTGCCGCGGAACTTCGCGAGGTCCTCCGGTTTCGGCACGAATGGAGGCGCCGTCGCCTGTGGCGCGGGAGTACCGGCCAGCAGCGACTTGCGCATCTTCGCGACGGCGGTGAAGTGTGGATCGACAATGTTGGCGACTTCCATCTGCATGCCCTGCCCGAGGAGCAGGGAAGAGCCGCGCTCATCGAAGCCGTAATCGGCGATCAGCCAGCGCTGCAGTTCCGTCGTCGCGTGCTGCATCGCCTGGAGCAGCGGACGTGCGGAGCCCAGCACACCGATGTGATCCGCTGTTTCAAATCGCGGCCAGCCGACGGATTTCTTTTTGATCAGATCGACGCGAAACTCTACGTCCAGCGAGGTCTCGATGGCATTGCCGAGCACTTCGCCGTCGCCCTGTGCGGCGTGCCCGTCACCGAGGAACAGCAGCGCGCCGGGTTCGCTCACCGGCAGCATGAGCTTCACGCCGGCACCCATGCCGTTGTAATCCATGTTGCCGCCGAAGGTGTCGGGCGTGCTGGTCGCGATGGCTTCCTTCCTCGCCGGAGCGACACCGATGCAGCCGAGCATGGGACGCAGCGGGATTTCGAAGTTGGCGCGCTTCAGACCGGCCGGATCGGGGCGTGCCGTGCCTCGCACCTTGTCGATCTGCCAGATGACGGTGCGGGACTGGCGTTCGCCTTCGGCGCGGAGAAAGGCAGGATCGGCGGTGTAAGGCGCCAGCACGTCGGAGGAGAAGCCTGTGGCGCGATTCGGCTCCAGCTTCTCAATGTAGACCACCAGCGTGTCGCCAGCCTCGGCGCCTTCAATGAAGAACGGCCCGGTTTGTGGGTTCGAGCGCTGCCCGCGCTGCACGCCCTTCTCGTCGAATCCGCGGGCGTCGATCGTCTTCGTGATTACGCGGTCGCCAGGCTTGATTCGCAGCACGGGTTTGTGCGCGAAGGAGAAGGTGTTGTGGTATTCGGTGGGCTCGAAGCGATGGGTTTCGGCGGACGCGGTGAGGGCGACAGCGGTCAGCAGCAGCACGGGGCGAAGCATAGGAGTCATTATGCCGCTGAGTCGAGGAGGAACTCGATTACGGCACGATTGGTGTCCCGCTCGCTGGACGATGTGCACGCGGCTGTCTGGGAGTGCCTGCTGAATGGCGTTGGCGCACGATGGCGGGACCAGCGGATCGTGTTCGCCCCACACCAGCAGTGATGGCGACCAACTGCTTCGCTGTGCGGATTAGTTGAAAACGACCAAAAGCCCTGCTCAGGTCCAGATCGGTCCGGTGGACTTCTTTGTACTGGGTTCGACCTTGTACAGCGAATAGTAACCGTTTCTTTTTTACGGCACTATTAATAGATTGTGATTATCTGGATAGTCTGACGTGGTTTCTAACTGACGGCGGAGAAACATTTATCGCAAAAAAAATGAACGCTGGTTAGTATAATCGTTGCGATTCTTATCGTTTTGGGAGCATACTCGCTACAGAAATTCGTTTCAACAGGAGGAACTCGATGATTGGCAGGTGCTTATGCATCCTTACCGTGCTGATCCTCGCCCCGGCAGGCCTGCGCGCGACCATTGTCGCAGACAAGCCGCCGCTTGTACTCAAAAGTGGAGACTTCACCGGGGGCATGGTTTTCCGCAACGACGTTTGCAATGGAGATGACTGTACCGTCAAGACAGTTCATGCAGACCTGTACACGAGAGATGCTTTGGGGTTTAACCTCACTGTCGTGCTCGTGGGACAAGCCAGCATGGAACGGCGGGACCGTCGCCGGGAATGCCTCTAAAAGTTATTTCTTCACAGGGACATATACCGCCAGCCCGTTCTTCGTCCCTGCTTATTCATTGAGATACACAGTCAATTACCAGTGCGAAGATGGGTCGAACGGAACAGAACAGACGCCCGAACCCGGCACCCATCGCCCTGCTCCTCGGAGGGATTGCAGTCCTGGGCTGCTACCGTAAATACCGACCGATTGTACCAGTCTGACCGAGGTGTAAAGTGGTGCGAGCCCCGCTCCACCGCCCTGCACAAAGTCTTCATCCTCGACAACGCCGAAGCCCCCACTACGGAACCGAAGCCACCATCGAGCGCGAACTACTAATTAGCAGGGCGGGTCCGGCGCGGGCGGAATCGGCGAGCAGCAGTGGCCAGAACGATGGCGAACTCGAGACGCAGGCCTGGGCGAGGGGGATGAGGTTCGACGCGATGGTACGGCGGCGGAGATCGATTGCTGGCGCCGCCAGCACCATACGGTGGACTCGGCCGGGCTCCATGGCGGCGAGCATCGCACAGATCAGGCCTCCGGTGGAGTGGCCGATGAGGGAAACGCGCTGGCCACGTTCCAGACGGTCGACGGCTTTGAGCAGCCAGTTGGCGGCGGTTTCCACAGCAATTTCACGCCCGTGACGGCGCATTCCGCCATATTCCGGAAAAGCCAGTGCATATACGCGGAAATGCCGGCTGAATTCTTCGATATTGTGCCGCCACCAGCGGTTCGACCCGGCGAGTCCGTGCAGGAGAATCAGCGGTGGACCGTTGCCGCGGACGTCGCGATGCAGCATCATGGAGCGGCGGCTGCGGCGGGCGCCTGTTTCGCCATGCGCAGTACTGGCAGTGTCTCGCCGTTGGGCAGGTCGAGTGCGTATGGCAGCACGGGCTGGTAGCCGTGCCGTGCGTACAAGGCGACGCCGGTGAGCGTGGCGGTGAGTTCGAAACGGTGGAAGCCGGCCGCAAGCGCCGCGCTCTCGCACGCCTGCAGGATGGTGGTTCCCAGACCCTGGCGCGCGAACGACGGATGGATGAAGAAGCCCCGGATGCGAGCTGGATCGGTCGCGGGGTCGAGCAGCGCATCGTCCTTCACCGGTGAGTTGCCGCTTCCGAATGCGGTGCGTCGCCTGCTCCATCCACCGCATGCGACGGCGATGGCGGGCTCGGGTGTCTCCACCATGTAGTAGGTCCTGTCGGCGATCAGCCGCGGGTCGATGCCGTACACGGTGCCCAGCGCTCCATCGATCTGGCGCTGCGTGTAATCGCCCTTCTGCAGGGCTCGCGCGGAGCGCTCCACCAGTTCAGTCAGCGCGGGAATATCTTCGGCCTGTGCGAGCCGGAGTCGCAGATTATCCGACATTTACTTATCGTACAGGCAGGCTTACCCGGGCTCTGAAGGCCACTATTGCGCCGCGGGAACATGGTCCTGTCCCCGGTCAGTCAGGTGCCTTCGCCCGACTGCAACAACTGCGCGACCGTTCCGATCAGCGAGCGGTTCCGCCACATTCGGGAATTCTGCTCGAGGAACCGGCGCATCGTACGGTACTGGCGGCGCCCGATATCCCAGTAATTCGCTTCGTTCCGTAACTGAGCATCGGTCGCGAGGGTGCTGACGGCTCTCTGCTGCGATTGCTGGGCGGATCCGGCGTCCGCCAGGGCTATGACCTGAAACCAATTCAGGTATGAGATACCGCTGCGTTCATCGCCAGGCATCGCGTGAATACTGAGAATGGATTCGCGGTGCCGCTCGGAATCCGGTCGCTCGGGATCGTTTTCGCGAAAGCGGAGGAGAAGCATGAGTTTCAAGTGAGACTGTGCCAGAAAACCCGGGTGATCGAAAGTGCCCGCCGCACGGCATTCCTCGATAAACGTAGTGGCAATTACATGGGCCTCGATCGCTGAATCGAGGTCCTGGGGCAGTCGGCTCAACTGCCAGCGCCAGTGCCGCAGACCGGCTGTGCGCCTGTGGCACAGGGCGTATGCAAGGGTCGCGGCAGGTGAACCGTGCGGATCCGGGTACTGGCTGGCCGTCCTGGACAGAGCCTCCTGAACCAGTTCGAGGGAGGCGCTTGCGCCGGCAAGATTCCCGTTCACTTCGGAAAACGAAGTGGCGTACGAAAGCAGGCCACGGGTGCTCAGTAAACCAGCACTCCTGAGTTCGTCGAACAGGCGATTGGCAAGCCCGTATTGCTCGGCGTCCGCGAGATGCCGCGCGATGTCTTCCGTGCCGACGGGCAGGCCACCGGGGTGGTGCAGGCAGAAGTAGCCGAGACACCTTGCTCCAAAAACATCCCTGTCACGGTACTGCTTCGTCAAAGATTCCAGCGGTTCCTTGTTGGCGACCCAGTCCCTCGCGATCGTCGTCTGGTACTCTTCCAGCGAGTCGGCCGGCAGCAAGCTCCGGGGAGGAGAGACGTGGATCCCCGGTTCCAGAGTCTCTGCGCGGCGCAGGACGGACTCCAGCAGCGCGTGGACGGGGCTGTCTGGACGGCCCTTTCGGGCGTCCTCTAACGCGATTTGCACCTGGTTCACGACCCGTTCCACTTCTTCCCAGTCAAGAGCCGCACCATCATATTCGTAAAAGATTACGCGCGACAGCTTCACGTCAAACGGCAGTTCCGAACCTTTGCGGCAAATCAACACGGTACCCGCGGGCGACATGACATGCCGGATCCCGAGTTCATAGAAGACGTTGGGGTTGTCGAGCGAGAGGTCGGCCAGAACGACTGCCTGATCACGGAGGTCCTTGAACATCTCGGAGTGGATCAAAGCGGATCCGGTTCGTTCGTCAGCCCGAATCGGTTTCAGACCCGCCTGCTTTACCGCGCGCTGGATCAGCACCCGGTAGACTTTGTCGAAGTCGTACATTCTGGCTGTGCCGTCGGGAATAAGCTTTTTTCCGAACGGCATCACAACAAAGCAGGCTTCCACGCCGTTGCTCACTGGGCACTCCTCCACAAGAACCCTGGTCCCAACAGTCTGGGCGTGTTGGGAGGGCACCACCGCCGTTAAAGAACCGTATCACATCGTCGAATCGTGAAGAGAAAAGCGTGGCGTGATCGTGCTCGTTGTTGTGGCGCGACCATTGAACAACTGGAGAGTGCCGGAGCCATCGGGAACGCCGCGTGCTGGGGCGCTTTCCGGGTCAGATTTTCCAGCAGATCAGCTTAAGGTCGGTCATCTCTTCGATGGCGTAACGCGGGCCCTCACGGCCGGTGCCGCTTTGCTTGACGCCTCCGTATGGCATATGGTCGGCGCGGTACGTCGGCACGTCGTTGATCATCACGCCTCCCACCTGCATACGCCTGGCCGCGGTGAAAGCGCGTTCGATATCGCGGGTAAAGATTCCGCTTTGCAGGCCATACACACTGTCGTTCACAGCGTCGATTGCCTCATCCAGTGTGCGGTATGTGTTTACCGAAACCACCGGCCCGAAGACCTCGTTGCATGACAAATCGGAAGTCCGGTCTACGTTGCTGAGAATGGCGGGCGTGACTGTCGCGCCGGTCCGCTGGCCGCCAGTAAGCAGACGCGCGCCCTGTTTCACCGCATCGCACACCCAGCTCTCCACGCGCTTCGCCTCCCCTTCGTTGATCAGGGAAGTGATGTCGCTGGTCTCATCGAAGGGATGTCCGATGCGAAGCTTCCGCGTGGCGGCGGTGAAGCGACCGAGGAACTCAGTGGCAATGGTTTCGTGGACGTAAATGCGCTGCACGGAGATGCAGACCTGGCCGCTGTTGGCAAACGACCCGGTGACGCAGCGAGCGACCGCGGTATCGAGGTCGGCGTCTGGTTCCAGCACGACGGCGGAGTTACTCCCAAGTTCGAGAGTTACTCGCCGGAGTCCCGCAGCCGCGCGTATTGCGGTACCGACGGGCACGCTGCCGGTGAAGGTCACCATGGCGACGTCGGGATGCGAGACCAGGGCGAGCCCAATCCGCGAGCCGTCGCCCGTAATCACGTTGTATGCGCCCGCGGGTGCGCCGGCTTCTTCAAACGCGCGGGCGAGTCGAAGGGCGCTCAGCGGTGTCGCCGTGGCGGGCTTGTGGATTACGGCGTTGCCGCCGGCCAGCGCGGGCCCGATTTTGTGCATTGCCAGATTCAGCGGAAAGTTGAACGGTGTGATGGCGGCGATGATGCCCAGCGGCTCGCGAACCGTCATGGCCATGCGGCCCTTGCCTGTCGGAGCCGCGTCCATCGGGACAACCTCGCCCTGAAGCCTGCGGCCCTCTTCCGCCGCCGCCAGAACCGTCTGGACCGTGCGCTCGGCCTCGAGACGAGCTTCGCGGATCGGCTTCCCGGTTTCCGAGCAGACCGCGCGCGCGAAGTCCTCAATATCGCGCCGCAGTAAATCGCAAACACGCCGGAGTAACTCGGCGCGCTCGTAGTTAGTCAGGCGCGACATAGCCCGCGCACCCTCACGAGCCGCTGTTACGGCTCGTGAAACGGTGTTGTCGTCAGCCCTGAATACCCGCCCTGTTTCGCTGCCATCCCAGGGAAGGCGAACCGGCGTTTCTTCGCCGTCAGTGATCCACTCGCCGCCGATATACATCGTGCCTTCAGGATAGCGGCAGGCGAGTCGGAACGAAAGGTCCAGCGAAGGCAACCTGTCACGCTGATCAACGTATCGGGTCGGTGAGGACGGCTGTCTTCTGCACGGGATCGCCATACAAGGCGCCCACCACAGCTCCGAACAACACATGCAGCAGCATGAACAGAATGGGGCCAACCACCACAGGCGAAATATTCTGAAAGAACGCGCCGGCACTCGAGTGAACGGTGTCGCTGACCGGGTTCATTTCCGCGATTCCACTCATGCACAAACCGGCGAGTAAACCATGCGACAGCCCGATTCCCGCCCCTGCGACCGTGCCTGCCTTCTGCATGGCGAATTCGAAGCACGCTGCATAGAAACACGCGGCATAGAAACACGCGATGATCGATCCCATCGCGAGGTGCATTGCGAAGCCCGCCAGCCAGCGAAGGGCTCCCGGGTGCGGCACCGCGAGGCTGCCGAGGATTACCTCCAGGCTGGTGTTTACACCTGCCAGTCAAATCGCGGCAATCACTGCTCTCATGGCCAGGAGTCTGTCGGAGAGAAAAGCAACAACAAATTTGACCGGGGATGTTTCCAACGGGGCGCGAACTTTGTAACCAGGGTCTATGAACTCTACCGAGAGCCAGCGCCCGGCATTTGATGAGCGAAGCATCGCAGCGGTTCTGCCGCTTCAGTGCAGGAGACGGCCCAATGAGAACATCCCCATCTCCCGAGGGCAGGTTCGCCAAACTCGTCGAGGAGTTCTTTCTGGAGCGACTCATTCGTCAGCGCAACTTGAGTCCGCAAACCGTGGCAGCTTATCGCGACTGTTTCCGCCTCCTGTTCGAGGTTGCCCGCGACCACCGAAATAAGCCCCGGACCGGCTGGTGCTGGCCGATCTGGATGCTCTCCCTTGTGCTCGCATTTCCGGATCATCTGGAGAAAGACCGGAAGAACTCGATTCGGGAGTCCGAATGCGCGCCTCGCCGCTCTGCGGTCATTCATGCGTTTTGCCGCGCTCAAGGAGCCGGATTCGCTCGCTCTGATACACCACCCTGCGCTCGCCATTCCGATCAAGCGCTGTAGCCGGCCGCTTGTGGGATTCCTGTCACGCGAGGAGGTGCAGGCGATCATCAACGCGCCTGATGCATCGACCTGCGCAGGACAGCGTTCACCTGCGCGGCAAGGGTCGTAAGAATCGAACGGTACCCATCTGGCCTGCCACTGCGGCACAGATCCGGCGATCACGGAACGCTTGAAGCGAGCTACGAGAACGGCAGCTACGAAGTGTGCCAGCCTGGCCGGCAGCCTAACCCCAGTGACTAAAACGAAAACCCGGGAGCGGATACCCCGGGTTTTCGACGGACCAGCGTGCAGAGCAGAGGGAGGGGTTCAACTCTTGCGCGTCGGTTAACGTTCGCCGTTCAACTCGATGCGGAAGGCTTCGACGCCACCATCGGAGTCACCGCCCCAGATGATGTTGCTCCCCCACAGCGTGTGGAACGCTGTGGCCCCGGCGTGCGATTCGGCCCAGAGCTCATCACCACCCCAAATGATGTTGTTCGCCCAGCTGGACTCGTCGCCACCCCAGATAATGTTGTTCGCCCAGCTGGCATCGTCACCACCCCAAATGATGTTGCTTCCCCACACGGCGGCAGGGCCGTACAGGAACTGCCCCGAATTTGCCATGGTCACTCGGCCGTTCACCAGGACAGCAGTTGGCGAGGCGGCCGAAGAGCCCGCAGGAACCACATGTGTGCTGTTGAGCGCGGCCCAGACGTCCAGATATCCTGCCCCGGTGCTGAACAGGTTATGCCGGATCTGGTACGTGACACCGGTCGCGGGGTCGGTCAGATCTGTCGACTGTGTCGGGAATGTCTTCCGGGCGGTCTTCATCAGGCGTGCCTTCACCGTGTCCGGCGTGGCACGCGGATCCTTCTGCAGCAGGAGCGCGGCAGCTCCAGCGACCATCGGGGAGGCCATGCTGGTTCCGCTCAGGCGCAAGTAGTCGGTCGAAAAGTTCGTCCGAACGGTCTGGATATAGTACGCCACGGGTACCAGATTGTTGGGCGTGCTCTTCTGCTGGGATAGCGAGGTTGCGGCCATCAACGACACAATTCGATTGCCCGGTGCGACAAGATCAGGCTTGACGACATGGTCAATCGCCGAAGGGCCCTTACTCGAATAGCTGGCGAGTATGTCGTCGCCGGTCATCAGGGTTCCACGATCGTTCATCGCGCCCACCGTAATCACCTGCGGGTGATTCCCAGGGCTGCTGATCGTGCCGTATCCCTGTGTGCCTGCCGAGTTGTTGCGGCCCTGGTTTCCGGCAGCGACTACGACAACGATGCCGGCCTCCCACGCCCGGCCAACTGCCTGACACAGCGGATCCACTGTCCAACTCTCAAATACCGGTCTGCCGAGCGAGAGGTTGATTACCTTAATGCGAAGAATGTCCTTCAGCAGGATTGCGTGCTCAATCGCTTCAAGCACCGCTTCATCGGATCCCGCGCCATTCTTGTCCAGCACGCGGAGATTAACCAGTTCGATGGAGTCACCCATCCCCTGAAACTGTACCGGGCCCGAGGAAGAAAGCTTGCCGTTTCCTGCGATTATGCCGGCGACATGCGTGCCGTGTCCGAAACGGTCGGTCGTCGCCGGGTCGCCGGGGACGAAGCTCGCCGAGTAGATAATCCGGCTGCGCCCAGTAGCCTCGCGGTTCAAGTCGGCCGTTGTGGTAATACCGCTGTCAACGACGGCCACCCGCAATCCGGCACCCGTGAAACCGGCTCGTCGTGCCAGGTCCACGCCAACGGCCGGCCCGGCGAATTCCAGATGCGGCCGTACCGTGCGGTTCGGCGAGATGTAGTGCACGTTCGGGTCGTTCGAGAGTTCGTGAATGGCCGACGCGGACATAGTATAGGAGGCGAAGCGTAGCTTTGCAAATACGCGCCGAACCTTCCCGCCTTTCTTCAGGACTTTTAAGAAATCACCCAGGGATGGTGTCGTCGCATACTGCACAAGGACGTCTATGGAGTCCCCAGTTGCCGGAAGGTCCGGTGCCAGTTTCCCAGCAGGAATACCCAAAGCGGACCCGGCCAGGGCAAGACTGAGCAGCGCGGCGGCTGCGATTAATCGTTTGGATCTCATATGTGGATACCTGATTCAGCATGAACCGTGTCGCCGCAACTATCCATCAGACAGGTCACTCAGAGCGGACGGTATAGGTGTGCATTTCCCACTCTGATTCTGTTTACTCCTGTGTCGGCCCGGAAATAGTCCGTGCGCCCGCTGGGAATATTTCAGCACCTGACGGGGATCGGACCGCCAGTAAGATTGTCTGCCAGGTCGCTCTGCAGCTGGCGGACTTACCGGACGTTCAGGATTGTCCGCGGTAACGCAGCTGCGGGAGGGCCGCCACGCAATCTGATTGAGGAATGGACGCTCGGAACGGGTGTCAGGCTGTGCAGTCAGGTGCTGGAAAAGCAAGATCCTGAAAGCAATGCGTTAAGCCTAACCTGGCGTAGCCGGAACCAAACAGGTCCGAGTATTATGCCGGAATGGGGCTGACTGCTGACCGAACGGCACGAAAAGCAAATCGCGGCATGCTTTCCTGTTGGGATCGAATTTTGCTGGTTGGCACGCTGCCGAAGATCTGCTACGCCGACGGTATGACCTCCTGTTTGTTTGTACGAGCGCAACATCCGGATCTTCGACTATCCCAGATTCGCCGAACCGTTTCGCGACACGTTACGCAAGAATTCCAGCCAAAGATACTTGAATTGTGAAACCACCGGCCGTCTGTCCTGCGATCTTGTCGTCGAGACGAGAGCGAAGGGGGACGCCCGATGGAGACGTTCACAAAGCTGTTTGGCACCCTGCTGGTTTTTGTATACCACTGTTTCGACAGGGTGGTCATCCACGGATATCTGAGCGGCCTTTCGCGGCCGGGGCAGGTGGTTCACTTTTTCCGGGATGTAGTCGGAGAGGCGGTGACCGACAAGGCGGTGCTGTCGCGGCGGACCAACGAGTATCAGGCGATGTCCACCACGCGGACAACCCGAGTCAGGCACCAGGTATTGCCGCGAAGCCCGTCCCAAACTCGACGAAGACCTGGCCGAACTGCGGAAGCGAAAGGTCGACTTCCTGGTCTGCTTCGGCGATCTTGTGGACGCTGCCAGCACCCGCGAACTGGAGCGCGCCTGGCTCGGCCAAACCGTGCGGCGGATCGGCAACACTGGTCTGACCACACGGTTCGTGCTCGAAAACGCTGCGCTCAGACGCTCACCAAAGCGGAGTTCATGGCCGAGGCGGGGCAGACCGAAAGCTACTTCTCTCTCGACCACGGCGGTGTGCATTTCGTTGTGCTGGACGCCTGTTACCGCAAAGACGGGATCTCGTACGACGCTGGAAAGTTCGACTGGAAGGACACCGATATCCCAGCTGTCGAGCGGGAGTGGCTGAGCTGATTCGCGACCTGGCGCAAACGAACCATCCCGTTATCGTGTTTGTACACCAGCGGCTCGACGAGGTTAACGTGCACAGCGTTGCAGGAGCAGCCGTGGTCAGGGGCATACTCGAGCACTCCGGCAAAGTCTCAGCAGTGTTTCAGGGCCATTCTCATCAGAATGAATATCAGGATATAAATAGCATTTATTACTGCACAATGCGAGCTGTGATCGAAGGCAGAGGCGCGGGGAATAATGGGTATTCCGAGATCGCTTGTGTTTGAGGACGGCGCCGTCAAATTGGATGGCTGCCGTGCGCAGCGACAATACGAACTGGCAAAACGCACGAACGTCGGTCCGCCGCGCGATAATAAATAGCCGCTGCTTATTTGCCGTTCAATGGCCAGGCGTTTGTTACACAAGAGTGGTCCTGGTTTTGTCATGAAAAGGTTATCAATATTTCTGCTGGCAGCCGGTTTGGCTGATGTGATAGCGTGAAGCCAAATGGCGCTTCGACTGTTGTTACTCACTGCCACGCTGCTGGTCTGTGCCCAGGCGGCCGAGCCTGTCCGTATTCTCCTTCTCACTGGTGAGCAGGGCGGTCCTTATCACGCATGGGAGCAGACGAATCCTGTGCTGAAGAGCATCCTCGACAAGGCCGGTCTGTTCGCTGTGGATGTCCTGACAGCTCCGCCAAAGGGTGGCGATTTTTCGAACTTCCGCCCGGAATGGTCCAAATACAAAGCCGTCGTGGCCAACTACGATGCGCCCGATGAGCGTTGGCCGGCCGAACTGAAGGAGTCGTTTGAGACCTACGTCCGCAATGGCGGCGGCTTTGTGTCCGTGCATGCGGCAGACAACGCGTTTGCGGGATGGCGCGCCTACAACCTGATGATCGGCATCGGGGGATGGCGGGGGCGCGATGAGAAGTCGGGGCCGCTCTGGTAT
>Ga0163150_10004301_pt1 | contig 19199 bp, 19 predicted proteins | sample OliLakLV19P2IB_FD_148628 | JGI IMG/M metagenome (GOLD analysis project Ga0163150, IMG submission 148628) | Freshwater microbial mat bacterial communities from Lake Vanda, McMurdo Dry Valleys, Antarctica - Oligotrophic Lake LV.19.P2.IB | ecosystem: Environmental > Aquatic > Freshwater > Lake >...
ACTACTCCTACTAAATTAACTTCCGTACAAGATATTGCAAAGGGTGTTGATTCGACTACTCAAGGATTCGCACAAGGACTACGTAGAATAATTAATGAACCTGAATTTGATGGTCTTAACCTCAATCAAAAGACTTCTAGATTTCAAGAGTACATTAGCGCCCGTACTGATTGGGATGAGGGAGTAGCCAACATTGCTAAAGTAGTAAGTACTGACTTCATTGACGCAGCTCCTTTAGATGAGCAGCCAGATTATGCTAGAGACTTTGGGACCCCACCAATGGTGGAAGCAGGGGAAGATCCTAACACAGTCCTGGGCGATTGGGCATCGGAGCGTACTCAACAACTTATTAGGCAAGGAGTACGTATTCCTTTATTAGGGGATCAGCTAGATGAGTATATTCGTAGCGCTACCGAGAATGAAACGGATGCCCATGCCGCTCGTAATAGATCTTATCTTGGGTGGGGCTTTAATAGAGCAAAAAATATAGGCCAAGATATAACTAAGGGAGCATTACAACTTCCTGCTGATATTGTTGCCGGCGCTTCTAGGCTTGTTCGAGGAGATGATCTTGCAAATACTGTTGAAGAACTCCCTACTAGTATAGTTGATAAGGTAATGGGTAAGCCCACTAAAGACTACCTCTACGTTACTGATGAAGAGGGTTACATAAAAAAGAATGATGATGGTAGTTACCAGACTCACTGGCAATCTCAAGCCGCTCAAACTATCGGCAACATCGGAGCTAGTATTGCAAGCCTTGGTGCGGGTGCTTATGCGGGTTTAGGTGCTAAGAGCCTTACTGCGCTCGGTATAGGGGAGAACTCCTTAGCAATGGCTAATGGTACGTTTAAATCTGTCTATGATGATACTGGTAATCTTGCAAGTGCGTATAAGGCTACAGCGTATACACTCCCCGCTGCTGCTGTGCAGTCTATTGGCGAGGTCGGTATTGTGGCAGGCTTATTTAAACCTACTTTAAAGAACTTAAATAAAATGAGTCAGGCTAGGCTTATCGGTCTTGCCATGACTAAAAATGCTGTTATTGGTGGTGCTACAGGTGGTATTTCAGACCTCATACTTCAGAAGGGTGAGACACAGGAGACAGCTAAGGATTTTGATTATACTCGTACTGGATTTAGTGCGCTCACGGGAGCCGTTGCTCAAGGTTTAATTGGTGGTGTAGTTGACAGCATTAGAGCTAATAAGGAGTTCACCAATAGAACTGTTGGAAGGCAATCCCAGGTTGCAGTGGCTTCAAAGCAATTAGCAGATTTTAGTAATGATATTGCTTCTACCGTTATTACTAATACTTCTCACACTGACTTTTCTCCTGAAGATTTAAAGAATTTGGGAGTAGCGGCAACTCCAAGGCCGGATGGTGGGACTAGTCTTACCAAAAAAACTAACGTAATTTCTAATCCCAATGTAACAAGTAATGATCTTCCTGTACTAATAGGAAAATTAAACTCACTTGAAACCCCTAATCAATTAGTCGCAGCAGCGAAAGAGCTTGCAGCTAAAAGTGCTAAAGCAGATCCTACTCCAGAGGATGTAGCTCGTATTTCCGAACTAAGTAACATGTTTAATACGAGTACTAGGGCTACTCATCTTAATGATATAAAAGCTATTGAGGGGCAAATTCATACTGTTTTACAGCAAGATCCCGGTGCTCTCCCTGTAACCTATAATAAGGCAACTAAGCTGTGGGAGCATGTTGAGACGGGAAAGAAGGGCGATTTTTTAGCAGAGGTACTATCCCCTGAAGAGTCTACTACAGTCTATGATACTGATGTATCTGATACCTCCCATATAAGTATTCTAGATGAGGATGAGGTTCTAAAGACTGCTGTAACTCCTGAAGTTCTTCAAGCTAAAGAGGAGCAAGTTAATGCCCATGCGGTAGAGCTTGAAGGTATTAAGGCAGCGTATACTACACAGTCAGCAGCCCTAGCAGGGTTTGAAGCAGCTAATAAGCAGGTAGCTAAAGCTTCCAGAGTAAAATCTAGCCTTCAAAAATCTATTGGTACTCTTACTCAAAAGATTGAAGCACTTCCTAAGAAACCGACTCTCCCTGAACCCACTACTAAGGCTACTGAACGAGCCGATGCCTTACGTATTGAACTAGAACAAGCTAAAGCAGATTTAGCAGAGTTTAGTGCAACTAATTGGGCAAAACTCACTCCGCAAGAGAAGAAAACTGTTAAGCAGCAAGCGGAAGGAAAGAGACGTAATATTAAAAAGATTCAAGCTGAGAATTATAAGCTACGGCAGTCAGTCAGAAAAGAAGCTAGAGCGCGTGAGGAGTTTAATACACAGAAAAAACTTGATGAAACAAGGCAAGAACTAACCCGTAGACTTAATTCAAAGCGCTTAAAGTTTGAAGCCATTAGAGACGATGTTCCTCCAGGATTAGAGGCACAGCAAACAGTTGTTAAAAATTTAAGTAATCAACTTGAAGCAGCTAGAGCACGTAAAAAAGCACTGGCAGAAGAACTTGCTAACACTAAAAAAGGTGCAAGCGACTTTAGGCAGCTTAAAGTTAAGTTCGATAATACCCGGAAAAAGGACTTAGGCTCCATTACTTCATTCGTTAGTGGCAAGAAAGAAATTATAATTCCCAAAGGACTTCCTCCTGCGGCAAAAGAGCAGGTAATGGCACATGAAATAGGCCATGCAGTTAGTGAGAAAATAACCCTCCCTCCTGCGGCTGTTTTAGCTATGAATGGGCGTCTTGCAGAGCTTAGCGCTAAAGCGCAAGTAGCAGATGGAAGGCAGATTGCATCCGACTTTATGCTCCCACAGATAGTGGGGCAGGTTACCATCCCTGAAGGAGTTCTTACTACTGCATCCAGAAAGGCACTCCTTACTCAGAAAGAGTTTATTGCTAATCAGATTGCAGCAATCGCTCTAAAAAGAGCAGGAAAGGATATCGGTGATTTTGAAATACTGCCTGAGATAGAATCTGCCTTAGATGCAACTAGACTCCCCGCACTGCCTAGTACAGATAATGTAATTACACCTAAAGCTCCTGAAATAGTGAGTCCTCCTATAACACCTAATCCAAGGGAAGCTGTTACTACTGCAACACAGGATAATCCTCCTACCGGGAGGGTAGACCCCGTTAACGAACAAACTACAGCTCAAGTATCTCCTGAAGGTGGGGACAGTGTACCTCCAGGAAATGGAACACACATTAATATATTTACAGGCAAGTTTGGTGAAACTGCTTTTTCTAAGACAGTAAGAGAGTCTGTTCCAGGACTATCACCGGACCTCTACGAAAAAGTTTCAAGAATTAGGGGTCAAGTTGAGGCAGATACTTTTGTTAATCGGCATGGTGTATCTGGTGCTATAGAGTTTCTAGAAAGTCCTAGTAGTTTTACAATAGATCCTAGAGCCAAAGTTCTTTTAATTGATGCTATATTTGCAAAGGCAAATAGAGACTTCGATGCAACTCCTACAGCAGCAAATAGCGAGATTCGTTATAAAGCCACTCAACTAGAATCATATAAACTAACCTCTGCTGCACAAGAACTTGCATTAGGTAGAAGGTATAGAAATACAAAGGACTTCGGAGATTTTATTGCTACTGTTGAGAAGCTGTTTCAAGAGAGTGGTAACGATAGACCTACCTACACTGATTCACAGTTAAAGGAGCTTAAGGTTGCTTATGATCAGACTCAAGGACTTCCTGATGGTATTTTAAGGGATACGTATACCCAGAAACTATTTGAAAGAGTACTCACTCATAATAGGATCAGTTGGCCGGAATTTTTTGGAGGGTACACTCGTACTAACCTTGTCTCCGGGGCCGGTACTCAGATTATTAACGCTGTGAGTGGTTTTTGGACAGGACCAATAGTAACAGGTCTTGCACATCCTGTTCTAGGACGAGGACTTGTTTGGCGCGCAATGTGGGATGTAAAGAGGGTAGGATTAGCTAATGCTAAGCGTATTCTAGAGGGTAAGGGCGGCTTCAATCTTTTTGGTGGTATGGTTAATCCTAAACCCCTTAATATAAATGATCATACGAGTCCGGCTCGAATAGCAGCATCCTTTTATAATAAATTTGGCACGTTAGTTTGGAGATCCCTTGGAGCAGCAGACTCATTTAATAGAACACTTGCAGCAGAAGGGTACATAGCATCAGAAAGCTACCTTGCCTTGAAGAAAAAGTACGGAAATGATCCTCAGCGTTTTGCTATGGAAGTTGGGAGAATTAGCCTTAAATCCGCTGATAGAAAAGCCGCACTTGCTCAAGCGGATACAGAAAGTAAGGCTTTAGGTATACAGTTTACGACTGCGGATAAACATGCAAGGGCATACGAAATACTCCGCAAAGATAGTACGGATGCGGGAATTTTAAGTAATGCCACTGATTGGAGCTTCACAACATCATTACTAGGTGAGCCTGCAAACCCGATTCAACAGCTTGCAAGAGGTCTATTCAACTCCCACGTTTGGGATTCCCTACCTATACTCAGAGCTGCAAAAACGTTTATACAGCCCTTTGGTCGGATTATGATTGCTTTATCCGATTACACACAGGATTTCATACCTGGAAATATACTTTTTGATAGAGGGGTGCGTAAGGTAAATTCTCTTCTAAGTGGTACTCCCGTTGAGCCTCGTACTAAGGTTCAGCAGGATAGGTTAGTAGTTGGTCAAAAGGTTGGAACAACATTAGCAGCCCTTGCACTAGGACTCTCAAGGTCAGGTATTTTTACAATCACGGGAGATCCAGAAAAGCAGTTAGGAGAAAATAAAGGTAGTCCGGCAGTAACAAGGGCCGACTTTAGGGAGTTTGATCAAAAGGGAGAGCCGGCGCTTAGCATTATATTTAAGAACGGATTTACTATCGGCTATAAGGATATACCGGGTGTAAACGCGATCATGTATGGCGTACATCAAATGAATAAAGTCCTTGATCAAGGGACAGGATCTCCCGGTGATCTTATTTCTGCGGGAATTGGTTTTTATAGGGGAGCTTATCGCTATGCAGTCCCCTTCCTTGGATCTACTACACTTAACAGCCCGCTAGACAAGCTCCTTACAGATTTCATGGCTGAAGACACTTCTAGTAAAAAGATACAGTCAAGTTTGAATAACTTTGCTGTCTCTGCTGCAAAGATGCTTACTCCCGGTTCTAGCGCTCTAAAGACTATCAAACAAGCCTATGATGATACCCCGGAAGAAAGTAATCAGGAGCTAGGCATTAAGATGTTTAAAGATCTAGCGGGAGTTTCCGAGGCACTCGGGAGTCTCCCGGCTATTGATAGATTCGGGCAAGTAGTGGTTCGTCCTGGCATTGAACAAATACCGGGAATAGGGAGGCTTGTAGGTACAACTAAAGTACCTACTGATACTGTTTGGAAAAAGCTCTATGAGAGGGGTATTACTGTTCCAGAACTCCCCACTACCATTAAGTTCAATAAATCAGATTTTTCCAATGAAGCAGCAAAGACTAGTTTTAATGTAGGTAGGGAAGAAAGATACGGATGGTGGTTAGGGCAGGCATATTCTAACTCTTTTAGTCCTGCTGAAAATAGGCAATTTGTACTAGCTACGGGCCCACATATAGCCAGGGTAGCAGAGCAAATTGTTGATTCAAATCTTTCTACGGCAAGGGCTCAAGAGCTTTTAATTAAGCGAGTTCGCGACATTGAAGGGAACGCAAAAGCTCGCTTTGTTCGGACTGGCTCTTTTCTGCCTTAGTGCTTTTTCTCTCAACTTCTAGTGTAAGCATAGCAGCGAGGGCCTCATCCGCATCCATTGCGAAAAACATTGATCCTTCTTCAATCCAGAATGAGGGGATATGGGTAAATTCCCCATTATTATCAAAAAGAGCCTTCTGTACTTTTTCAGTAATGAGGGCCTTCTCTATATAGGCTGTAGGGTTAAAAGACTCTTCAGCCACTACCATAAAATTACCGGAAGCGTAGCGTAGGGATTTAATTTCTGTAATTGTGAAAAGGGCTATAAGACGCCTATTATTAGACTTAACAAATATAACCGGCTTCAATCCCCGTGGGCAGTCTTTTGTAATCTGCTCCATCCATTTTTTGAGAGTACTTTTAGGGAGCTTTGGGTTTCTAATCCCTTTAGATTCTATATGCCAAAGGGATAATTCGTCGGCTACTACATCTGATAAGCCTTCCGATCCATTATGCTGCTCAGTTCTCCTTGCTGACGGGCAGCCCCTGTCTTTAAGAAAATTAGCTAAGTCTCGCTCTATTTGTTTGCCTTTTTTGCATACATTAATCATTTTGCTGACACTCTACTATACTTTGGTTTTAAGCTGACGCAGACTTTTTTTACTTTTTCCTTTAGTAGCAACTCTGCTTTTTTTACTAGTTCTTCAATCTGCCTAGTTCGAGTGCCCCCTAACTCAAATACGTCTTTACACAGGTTGAAACTTATTCCGTCTTTACTAATATTATAGCTAGCAGGCGCACTACCTTTGAACCAGTATACAGCATCTCTTAGAACTTTTATATCAGGGGAGTGCAGGTCTAGCGTTGACCGTTCTAGGACCGCACCGATAATAAGTTTCTCAGGGAAAGAGAAATCGTTGTGAGAATTATGAAACTCGTTACAACTAAAACAAGCAAGATTTGGCCCCACAAGCTACTCCTCTGTTAATTTATTCGTGTCACTCACCATCGCAATTGCGGAGGGAGTTACGATATTAATAGTTTTTCTAGCGGCTAGTGTCGCCCCTAAAGCCCCCGCACCTAGGAGCCCTGCAATCTTCTGCAAAAGCGGAATAACTGCTTCAAACTGTGGGAAAAAATAAGCAACCCCTATGGCGATGGAGAGTACGGCGGATACTGTTGCTAGTTTAAACTTTGGCACAGTGCCGGCTACAGTCGCATGAGCTACGCCCGTAATACCAAAAAAAGCAGCGATCTGTAAAAGGATAGGGAGTAGCGATGCTGTTTCAGGGAAGCTAGCCAGTAAGCTATAAACTGCAGCAAATCCAGAAGCAATAAGACGTTTTATACCTTCAGACTTAAATATTCTTAACATGGAATCCCTTTAATTAATGTTACGAGTTTTAGATTCAGTGTAGGGTTCGAAGGGTGCAGCTACTTTAAGACCCGTGTAAACGGTGTATAAAAGTACGGTCTTCTAACTCTGCCTTGACCTTCTCCCGGTCAATTATTACAAGTATTTTTTCAGTTGCTAAGTTAAGGTCTTCTTGCTGCGTCCAAAAGGTTGACTCGCTAAGAATATGCTTTACTTCCTGTTCAAGTTTTTCTTTCATACTAGGGCTCTGGGTACAAGCTTACTGTCCGTAGTGTTCGGCTTAAGAAGCTGTAGGTACTCGGCAGTACGTGCCTCGCCTATCCACAATTTAAGCATTCTATACTCAGCATCTCTAAAGTAATCTCTACTACTATGGCTGGTAGTGATACCGGCTCTGCCTGGCAGCCCCTTCATACCTACGGACAAACTAGAATTTTGTAGTAGAGTCTGCTTACTTTCTGCCTCTTCAGATAGCTTCCACAACGCTATATCAATATACAAATTCCCTGAATTTATTGCTATATCTAATAACGGAAGTAGTTTACGTGTAATTGCTGTTTGTGTGAGGCTTGAGTGCTTGAAATTACTCATAGTCTTAAAGCCTGGTACGCCAAGATTATAGTATTTTGAGTTAGCCTCCCCTACTATATCAGAGTACTTCAAATAGGCGAGGTAGGTTTCAAGGTACTTCTCACTAAAGCAATCGTCATCCTCACAAAAGAAAATGTACTCCCCTTTAATTTTTGGCAAAAGAAAGTCTAGATTTAATCTTTGAGTATTAAACCCTGCCTTCCATTTTTTCGGTGCGTCAAAATACTCCAACGAAATATTGGGGTTTAACTTCTTTAATCTAGTCTTAGGCTCACAATCATCCGTAATAAGCCACTGAATCGGGCCCGTATACGTTTGCCTATTGATAGACTGTTGGCAGAGATCGAATACCTTTTGTCTTCCTCCAGTGGGAGTAAGGATAGTCAACATAATTAGTTAAGTTACTACCCCATCAAATAGCACTTCGGTAGGTACTCGCCTCCACCACTCTTTGTGGATGACAATACAAGCCTCCCCATTCTCTCGTAGCAGACGGGCCATATCGTCGAAACTAATGTAAGCACAGCCAGACTGCCCCCAAGTAATACCCCAGGAATTTTGAATTAAGAACATCCCTGTTTCTACATTTACGCCTTTTACAATAACGCAATGCCCTCCTTGAACCTGTCCACGTACTACTAGTGTGCCTTCTAGGGTAGGCTCGAACATTCCTTCATACCAATTAACACCGATAACAACAGGACCAAAGTACCCAATAACTGCTACCATATCATTTATAGATGTCGCCCATCGGTATGATTCAATACCTTCATAGAGGTTTTGAAGGGCTTTGACTCCCGCAAGAACGGAAGTGCCTGCGTAGTTTTCTCCGGGGTAGTTATCTAGTTTTTGTGCATCATAGTAAATTTGTACTGCTACTTCGTGAGTAATTCCATTAACGGAATAGGGGTTAGTCATAAGTTTGTGGGCGAATCCATGCCCTACACAACTACCCTCACTTCCTTGGTCTAATACTCCATTAGAGTGCCAGAACTTAGTAACAGGTATGTCGTAGGCAACCCGTCTTAACATTGCACGAATAGGGAATAGGTCGTTACGTGGATCAGGTTCGTAGCGTCTGCCTAGGCTTAGTTTGTAGTTTCTTACCATTTTAAATCCAACCCACCAAAAGCAAATGATCCATTTCGTTCCTTCCACTCATTTGAGAAAACTGTGTACCTATAAGTTAATCTGAATTGCTTATATCCAACGGTAAATCCGGCATTAAGCTCTTGTACAAATCTTTCGGGACTAACGGTATGCGGCTCGGAATGGAACAAGCTTCCTTCAAGGAAATGATTAAACACTACCGCCCGTTGCTCCCCTTCGATAAAGAAGTACGCAGTATAATCGGGTATAACTCTTACGGTTTTAAAGATAATTGGTTCGGGCTGAAATCTATCAAGGTTATAGCCATTACGAAAGCTAAAACCAATCCCAGCACTATCCACGATATTGCCCGCTTTAAGGTTTCCATGAACTTTTGCATCTGCGTATTCCCATCTCTTTAAAAGGTACTGCCGCTCCGCCTCAAGAATCACGCCCCACTCTTGCCTTAGTGTGTAATCCGTGTCCCAAAGAGGTATACTTTGACCTAGGATACGATGAGTTTCTTGTTGCGTTTGACGAGCGAACGCGCAAGCTCCCGAGCAGCCAATTTGAGCACCAAATGTATCTGTGAGTGTGTCACTTTTAGCTTTAGACCGCCTATATTCGCCGTAAAGCCAACCTGCGTAGGGTCTATCTTTTTCAAGAGTATCTTTAACAAACTCCGCTCTAGTATACCTAATGGAAGGAGTGTAGATATTTTGGCCGATTGAGTAAGTTTCTTTTTCAATATCATTTTCCTGCTCTGGGAAATAACTAAACTTAGTTCCGTGGGTAAAGTATTTATCGCCATTGTGGTGACGCGAGCCTAGAATATCGTTCTCTATATGGATCGCCCCCGAGCAGCCCACTAAAAGTAAGAATGCAAAGTACCACCAGCAAACCTTAGTCATGGTTTCTTTTCTCTAGTCTAACGGCAATCTCAGGTTCAAACTGTACCAGATAGGTATCCTCCAATTCGTTTTTATCGTGCGATTTAAAACTCGCTTCAACCATCTGTGGTGTTGCTATTCTGTGTCTACGGTCAGTAAATTCTTGCTTAGACTTGGTGCAATAGTGGTTAATCGCAATCTTACTAGCAGTAGCCGGCGTAGAGAGCGCATACTCAGAACCTAAAATGTTTCTATTCTCATCAATTATATGTGTACTCACTCTAAAGACGTGAGGATCTTTACCTGCTCTTTTAGTATTAGCAGTCATCACAATAGATTTTACATGCTTATTAACTGCTACCTCTCTTCTAGTGAAGCGCTCAACAACAGAATGGGGAGTATACAAAAGCTCTCCGTTACTCCCGAAAATTTTCCAATGTACAGCTAATGCGCCATATGGGCCTAGCTTGCGAAGAAAACTAACTAAACTTTGGTTATAGGCATAGAGGTACTCATCCACGTCAATAAAGGCAATCTGTCGAGACATTGCACCAAATTCATCTAGAATTTGGTTATAAGCCATCATCTGATTATCTAGGATGAACTTAGGATCAGAGATGTAGGTGAGTATTCCTAACTTTTGATACTCGTGTAGTACTTGAAGGGTATGGTCAATACTCCCGCCTTCTACAATATAGAAGTGCTGGACACCCTGTAACAGGTGAAACTCAATCCAGTGCGGGAGGTAGAGGGCTTCGTTCTTAACGACAGCCCCTATACTAAGTTCAAACATTTACTTTGCTTTCTTTTTTGCTTTCTTTTTCTTGGTCGATTTAACAATAGCGGTTTCAGTTTTCGTTTTCATACAGTACTCCTTTGTTTAAGGTTTATTAAAATTTGTTTTTCCGTTTAAGATATCAAGTTCAGCGTCCATCATCTTCCAGAGCTTGTCTCTTAAATCCGGCTTCAAGTTAGATCCTGGGCTCGTGATTAAAAAATGTATAATATTCCAAATGGCACCAATCTGTCTTTCAAGCTCAGTCATTTTAGATTCTAGGTCACTCACCTGTAGGTTCCCTGCCGTCTTCCTGGAATAAAAGGGCCTAAACAGGTATTACCTTGTTTAAGCCATGCCCATCCTTTAGAAAATTCATAACCGGACTTAGCGCTTCCTATTTCACCAGAATAGTGCCTGTTTTGCCTGCCTTTGTATGCACCATAAAAGCCGAGGTACCCCTTTGAGGAACCATCGTGTCCCACAACTTCGATTCTAGTTTTTCCAAAAGTAGTAATGGCGACGGGGAGATTAGCGCGCCGATCTCCTGTACCTTTATCCTCGCTAAGCGGTTTCCAGATATTTGGACGGGTAAAAGAGTGAACCCTACACGGAATTGTAAGTCTTGGTGCAGGGCCTCTTCTGTCCGTAATATGGGTGAGTAACTCAAACGTGGGCCTGGTTGGACAAGAGGTTCTTGTTCTGGGATCTTCAAAGGGGCCTTGGTTCCGGCAGTTATACCCTCTAGACCAGACGTATAATATCTTTGTGTGCTTAAATCGCTTAAGCCATGGGCCTATACGAATGTCGGCTGCATCAATGCCATCTAAAGAACTAATATCTACCGAAGCGGAGGCAGACGGACCGTGAGCTTCTAACCAAGCACCTCTATACCGCTCAGCCGGGAGTGCCATTGGTGAATTTACAAGCCGAACATCGCACCACGTTTGGAGGACGGCATCTGCTAGTATTCGCCAGGCTTCCCTAGAAAGATTATGCTCAAGGGCAGGGGAGATTAAGCAAGTTACCTCGGGAAATTTTGCACACTGATTTTTGTAAAGTAGAGTCCGAGCCTTAACCCAACCTAAAATTTCAGTATTTCGTGCTAGTACAGCAGCATTGAAACTTTGAATGGTGTATCTGGCACCTATCTCGTACGGACCACAGTTTCCATTCCTAACGCAAACAGTATTGAGTAAATGAATACGAAAGTACTTAGGCCGCACAGTTTTAAGAAACTCAAAAACCTGTCCATCGTTTTCCCCAAAAGTCCAATCAAGCATTCCTCCTGCTGTTCCTAAGGGGAGATTACTTTCTAGTTTAAAATCTTTGTGCGTGAGTGCTAGGTAATCCTGCCCAATATGGGGTTCAGCCTGTACCTCTTCTACGTAAACAACCCCGGCAATTGCTCCGAGAACTACCATAGATAGTGTCAATAGCCACCAGAATACTCTATCTGCTCTCATAGTTTCCTAGCAAAATTCAAAATAACTAAAACATACGCCAGAGCCAGGACAGTACATATCGCTGCGGGGAATACATCCATGGGGCACATCCTTTAGGTTACTACAGCCACTGAGTAACAAACAGAAAAAAAGTAAGTCTAGCTTAGTCATCGACAAGCCTCTTTAAAATTTTAGGATGCTGACCCATCATGACATAATCGTACTCTTCTTTAGGCAGCCCAAGTCCGTCCACTACTTTTTTCCACGTAGGACCACTACCTTGATATTGAATAACGTGTTCGTAGTTAAATATTTCAGGCTGAAGGGCTAGCTTTCTAGCAACCCGTCCAACCAGTCTTAAAGGGACTCTCCCTCTTACCCTCCAATTAGTGGGCATAAAAGTTACTATTTTCAAGATTCTAGCAACTTCAGCAGGACCGCCAATGCGATTCCAGACTACATGTAATAAACGTTCTTGGGAGGTTTTAAAGGGCAACAATTCAATCATAATAGTAGCATATATCAAAATGACAGCTTATAGCAAGTAATTACTTTGCATCCGCCCATGTTTTTCCAATACCAATGTTAACAAGGTCTTTAGTAATCCCTTTTGGAAAAACAGAAAGAAATCCACTAACCATGCAATCGTTAACCAACCTCTTAATCTGTACAGCATGGGACTCCCGACACTCGACAATGATTTCATCATGCACAGTGTTGATAAGTTTGCCGGAGCTTCCAAGCTTTTTATAGAGATCAGTAAGTGCATACATCATTACCTCAGCAGCCCCACCTTGAGGCCCTTGATTCATAGAATTTCCGTAGGTTTTATCGGGAGGAAGCTTTCGTAGCTTACCGCAGGGAGTAATGCAGGTAAGTGTCTTCTTACCCCTCTTTGCACACGATTGTTGATAGGTAGTATAATCTGAATATAGATCATGCCAGGTTCCAATATCTGCATCAGCTTTTTCTTGGCTGACAGTTACACCAAATTCTTTTTTGGCATACTTAGCATACTTGGTACTCCCGAGGCCGAACATGAGCCCAAAATTGTAAGCTTTTCCACCATGCCGCTGTTCTTTAGTTATCGTATCAAGGGGAATACTGGAGACTACTGAGGCCGTGAGTTTATGTAGATCTATGCCTTGGGCAAACGCTCTAAGCATAGCTCTATCCCTACTAAGCTCAGCCCCTGCTCTTATTTCAATCATCGAGTAGTCGGCACATATAAGAACGTTCCCCTTATCGGCAATAAAGGAAGCCCTTAAATCAGGCTCCCCACCCTCTCTAGCCTCCTTAGATGGACTGCGAGGGCAATTTTGTAGGTTAGGAGTAGAGCAAGAGAATCTGCCTGTCCGCGCTCCGCATATATGTAGATTACCGTGAATGCGTCCGGTTTTTGCATTTACGCAGTTAATCAACTTTTGCCCGAAGCCGGAACAAAGCATAGCTTTTTTCTGGTATTCGGAGAAAGGTTTAATTATCGGAAGGTAGTCAAATTCGCTAAACGCATCTGCCCCCGTGGACAGCTTAGGATTAGTTTTACTAGGAGTTTTAGGCCAAATACTCTTAGTTTTCTCATCTAAGGTGGCATCCAACCATTTAGAGATCTCATTAGGAGTTATTTTAGTAAGGCCCGTAATAGTGATAGCCTTTTTCTTAGCCTTGTATAGTGCTTCTTTCCAGACTGGCAGCATGTCTCTATGGTGTCTCACGTCAAAGCCCATACCGTTCAACCCCATTGAAGCAACCGGATGCTGCACATCTTTGGTGAGGTTATATATCCTCTTTAGGCCGAATTTAGCTATGCCGGGAAGGAGTTTTCTAGATAACTTAAAGGTGTAGACTGCATCAAGTGCCGCATACTCAATTTGCTCAAATGTGAGTTCGGGAGTACTCCAATCCGAATTTCCTTGTTTTTTAAGTATTTTAAACTCAAACCAGTGCTCGATTTGGCTTTCTAGATCATACCTATAATCGTTCGATGTATAAGCATGGGTAATAAGTTTTCCCATCAACATTGAACAGGCAATGTTACAATCCTTAACGCCCCACTGCATTAATCTTTGAAGTTCAAACACAGCATTATGGGCTACTAGTGGTCGCTTAGTGAGTAGTTCTATAAATATGGAGTAATCTTTTATGTATTTAATATCAAATACATAAACTTTTTTGCCGTTAAACAATTGGAGCAAACGGACTTTTGAAAGATGAGGGGAAAGGGCCGCTCTAGTATTACTAGAATACGCAGGCAGGCTTTCAGTTTCTAGATCAACTCCGAGTAAACTAGTACTCTGTAAAAGATGTAAGACTTTTTTTTCAGCTACTTCCAGCTTTTTTATATAGACTACAGGGAAGGTTTCCTTTTGAAACTTTACTGAGAAATTACTAATTTTCATCGTCGGCAGTAAGAGATAGGCCCGTATGTGGGCTAGACACGAGTAAAGGCATACTCAATTGGAGTGTATACCTAGAGCTTATCTAAAGCAGAATGTTTACCATTCTTTTTAGGTGCCACAGATTTTGCTTTTTGGGCAGCAAGTGCGTTAGCACGTATGTCCGCAGCAGTTACACGGGTAACAGGCTTTACCTCTTCTTCGACTTCTTCTTCCTCGTCCTCGTTAGTATCTTCCTCGTCCTTTTTCTCTTCTTCTTCTTCTTCTTCTTCTTCGACTTCTTCGACTTCTTCGACTTCTTCTTCGACTTCTTCGACTTCTTCCTCTTCCTCTTCCTCTTCCTCTTCCTCTTCCTCTTCCTCTTCGACTACTACTTTACCTTTACTACTACCTTTACCTTTTACTACATCTTGTTCTTCCTCTTCTTCGATATGACTAGAAAGTTCAATATCAGATTCCTCCCCATCATCATCGCCGAGAGAAGGAAGCTTTTCTTTGATAAGCGCTTTTATATTAAAGCCCCCACCACCAAAACGTTGGCCGTCATCATTTACCAGTTGCACTGCTAGCAATTTAAAACTAATGCCTGTTGCCGAGCAGATAGGTGTCAGTAAAAATACTACTTGCATACCGCCGTCAAAGTAATCCGCCGTAGTTTCTTTACCAGACTTTTTTAAGGCCATCGGTTGTTTGGCATTCTTAGCTCTTAAAATAACCGTACCTTCATAAAAAGGGGATCTTTCCAGGTCAACCCACTCTTCATTCTCGGCAAAAGTAAAAATTTCATTCGCATCAATGATGAGCTTAGACTTTTTCTTTTTCTCTTTCTTACCACTATCGTTAAACATCTCTACTGCCACCTCAGACATGCCCTTAACTTCCTCCATAAAGGCAATAACGTCTTTGTTTTTTGCATCCAGCAAAATAGTAGCTTCATATTTGCCCTCTACTTGCTCCCCATCATATTCATACCCTTCAGCAGGTTCCATCAAAGAGGGGTAAATAATCCTCCCGGCAGCTTTAATGGTGGCGGGAGTAGCTACAGATGGCATATAGACAGTATTAAATCTCTTAGACTTGAAATATTCAGGTTTACTTTTCATTTTTCCTTCTTTTTATTTTGTTAAACGTTTCAATTTATTCACTACACTTTCCAATTCCGGTCTTGCATCCTCTTCAGGCACGAGTAATGCGGGAGGTACAGACATTACTACAAGTTTTTTCATTGTAGTAGTCGCCTCATCCTTTCCAAATTCTTTTTCTAAAAGCTTTTCAATTTCTATAATTCCTTTGAGTTTTTTATTGTATAAATCTCCTTTCTCAAATCCTAGCTCTAACAGACTAGCATCAACGGTTTTCTCATCTTTCCACTCACGCCTACCACGACCTTCAACTACCTTAAGCCCAGGGACTTTTTTACCTGCAATGCCTCGCTCCATACAATGAGCTTTAACTGCCTTCACGAATGAAATAATATCATCCGCATTGAGTGCAATTTTGGACAACTGATTATCAGGAATCTTATCTACTTGCGGGAGTTTTACAGTTTTAATTTGTACTAGATCCAAGGAAAGATTTTTCTCTTGTCGTTCTTTATGTAGCGTACAAACAGGCTTACCCCTACAGTACTCACACCACTCCCCGACCTTAAAGCGAGGTTTTTTAGTGACAAAAATATCCTCAGCAGTTTTAAAAAACTTCTCACGCCATTTATCTAGTTGCTTAGCAGTAAACTTTACCGTATCCCATGTCTCTTTACCGTAGGCCCTTGGTTGAAAAATATGCCCGTAAGCATAATCAAAATCTTTCCCTCTTTTTAGTGCCTCTTCTCTGATTGCACAGATAAGGAAGGCTAGTTGGGGATTATCTTTCGCATGAACTAATTTAAAGCCGTACTTAATATCTACAACATCAAGTCGCCTATTTCCTCGATCATCAATTTGAACACAGTAAAAATCCTCGTAACCGCCCATGTCGAGCTTTTCATCGAGCCAGAACTGCTCCTCAAAACCCCATGCCTTGCCGGTAGCCGACTCGGCAAATACATTCTTCCATAGAAGATCTATATATGCGTCAACATGCACACTCATCTCTTCTGGAAACGGAGAAAAATCAATCGGCTTACCGCTTAGCCCATCAACTTTACCCTCTAAAAACTGCCGCGACCTTCTCTCACACAGATCATGGAAAATAGTGCCCTCACTAGCAGCCGCAGACGTTGGAGCTTCCGGCATTTCTTTAGTTAGAAATATACTCCCCGTACAATTCATGGCCCGGTACATACCGGATGAACCTAATAGAGCGTGAGTTCTAGGTGCTGGTATAGATGTTTCAGTCATTTTGGACCTGTTCAGCTACCGAATTAGACGGAATGCCATTGTTAATGGCCACCTGATCATTTTCTACTGCTGATTCTTCAGCTAGAAATACGTCCTGTTGCGAGATAATCCGGCAAATGAATTTAAACATCTCAATTGCGCTGGAATTAGAGGGTGCTACCAGATTTTTAATCCCGGTAGCAGTGTGGAGTATGACTGCGTTATCTTTGACTGTTATTTCGCTTGCAGCCGAGACATTCAATATCCGCCCCTCATTTAAAATCCAGACTCGTCTTGAAGGCCGGGAGTTATGCAGGGTGTTTTCTAGTTTTTGGACTTGTTCTTTAAACTGTTCAATTGTTTCTTTTTTGTCGTTTGACATATTTTCCTTATGTATTAAATGCTTTATCTAAATCGATCAGCTTTTTCATCATTATGCTAATTATATTCTCTTCAACAGAGTCTCTAACCACAGGATAGATAATATGGACTGAATTTTTAGAATTCATTTTTTCGACTCTTGCAACAGCTTGACGTACGATTGCAGGCGAATGATGGAATTCTCCAAGGAGGACTGTAGTGCTTCGCGATAAACTAATTCCCACGCCGGCAGCTTGGATCTGTCCAATAAATACATCACTAGTCCCATCCTGGAATCTATTAATCGCAATTGTTCGTTTTGCGGAAGAGATTGATCCGTGAATAATAGACGGTACATATTTTTTTAGTTCTTTTGCTAGTAGTTCTATCGCTGCGATATGCACCATGAATATCACTATCGGAATTGAAGCGTCAAGGTATTCTTTCGCAATATCCGCAATTGCTTTAACTTTTTTCTCCCCTTGTCTTTTAATTAGAGTTACAACAGAAAGAGGCGGTACAGGTACCATACTACTTTTCGCTGCAAAGGCTTTTCGTACCTTCTCTATATACTTCTGGTGCTCCTCTTCCTCCTCTTTGGTCTTTTTATCTAGGTACTCGCTACCCAATAAAATCTGTTGGTAGACTTTTTCCGGTAATTCCTTTTCTATTTCAACTCTTCGATAGCGTACAAAAAAATTAGCGTAAATAACCCTCTTTAACTCCTCTTCATTTTTAATGCCTACATACATATCAGCCCAAGGAGTCCGTTTTAAATTGCTAAACTCCCGCGCAAATTGCCGGTAGTTAGGGAACCTAGTAGGTAAAAACTTATTAAAAAGCGTAAAGGCATCCGTTATATGCTTAGTACACGGAGTGCCTGAAAGAGCTATATGGTACTTAGCCTGTGGCCAGATCTCTTCTAAGATATGGTATGTGCCTTTACCTCGGGTAATTTTACCTTTTACGGTTAGCTTAGATGGTGTTTTTACTCGGTGTGCTTCATCTAGGATAATACAGTCCCAGGGACAAATTAACTGCCGATAGTGCTCATCCCTTGACGTAAGATCGTAAGAGCAAATGACAGTATCATAGGTCGATTGGGATTGTAAGTTTGTCGCCTTTTCAACTACTAGTACATGCGGAGTCCGTTTTAGGTATCTAGTTAAATGCTCACGCCATACCTCCCGCACAACCGCCGGACAGATTATTAGTATACGTCTACATTTTAACTCGTTCAGACAGGCAATTGCCTGCACTGTTTTCCCTAAGCGCATCTCACAGGCGTTATAAACTCCCCGTATTGGGGAGTTTAAAAACAGCATCATTTTTTTAACGGCAATCTTTTGAAACGAGAGAAGTTTAAGATCGTCACTTTGAATCACTTGGATCGCCCTACTAGTAGGTACTCCCCATTATTTACGATGGCAGGTTTAACGGCCCTATCTGCCAAATCAACCGGCATCATAAGTCGTCCCCTAAATTCCTCGTTAGGTACTAGCGCATCGTCAAATCCACCATTCAGGGCGAACTGGTAAGAGTAGCCGGTAGCCTCATCGTTAAGTGTCAACGACCTTGCAGCAGCGTCAATAGAAACTCTAAATCGTTTGTGTAAACCATTTGTCATTCTTTTTTGAATTCTTTTTTTAATTGCTTTCATATTTCCTTTATTATTATTTACTTTTAAATTTTTTGACACTCCCACTTCCTATGGCAAAGGATGGTTGAACACCAAAGTTGAAGCCAAAGTCAGAGCCTCCCCCTAATCCAAAGCCATCGCCGGAACCCGATCCGTCACCAAAGCCAAAGCGGTTACTAGAGCCAGCGCCAGAGCTTAGACCTGAGCCAAATCCAAAACCATCACTAAAGCCTGTAGAATCAGCGCCAAAGCCAGAGCCTGAACCCGAGCCAGAGCCGGAGGAACCATCGCTATTTCCGTCGCCGTGGCCGTAGCCCCCGCTTGAGCCATGGCCGGAACCAAATCCAAAGCCAGTGCCGGAGCCCAATCCAAAGCCAGAATTACTTACTTTTTTCATATTGTTACCTTTCCATATTTTAGGCGTCACCATTTATACACCCTTGTGGGTTCCACTCAGGTCCATCGGGCGAATTACTGATTCAATGAATGCAATCTCTTCCTTATTCAATTTATACTTTTTGTAGAGCTTTTCGTCCGACCAACGGAGAGAGAAGTCCTGTAAGGGAACGAATGAATAGACCGATCTCGACGCGACCTGGGTGATCTTTCGTAAAGTAACTAGGAAGTGAAAAAACCTTGTATTTACGTAGCTTAAAACATTCTC
>Ga0163150_10004302_pt1 | contig 19198 bp, 16 predicted proteins | sample OliLakLV19P2IB_FD_148628 | JGI IMG/M metagenome (GOLD analysis project Ga0163150, IMG submission 148628) | Freshwater microbial mat bacterial communities from Lake Vanda, McMurdo Dry Valleys, Antarctica - Oligotrophic Lake LV.19.P2.IB | ecosystem: Environmental > Aquatic > Freshwater > Lake >...
CTACTCCTCCTGGATGAATCAAGTCGAAGTTTGGTTCAGTATTCTCCAACAGAAGGCCCTCACAGGCGTGAGCTTCACCTCGCCAAAGCAAGTCCGCGAAGCGATCGACAAATTTGTCGTGGCCTACGACCAGACAGCTGCGCCCTTCGAATGGACCAAGGCTGTTGTGCATCAGACCGGCCCCAAGCCAAAGTACGCTGATTTATGCAAGTAGGTACTAGAGTCATGGAGAAGACGTTTGAGGCCGTCTAGGAGAATGGTGTGTTGCGGCCGCTCGAAGCGCTGGCGATTTCAAATATGCAGCGTGTGCTCGTGACGATCTCCGACGTTCCTGCGACGGCCGCCGACGTGGCCGGTTATTTCGAGCCTGAAGAATGGGAAGCGGCAAAACACGACGATATCGGTCTTGACGAGGTTAGAAGGGCTCTGGCATCAATTCCGGGCTCGTTTGCCGACGCAGTGATCGCTTCGCGAGAAGAACGTTGAGTGGCAGGCTACTTCCTCGACACCTGTGCTCTGGCAAAGCTCTACCATCAGGAACCCGGCTCGGATTATGTTGAACAGATCCTGAACCAAGAGGGTTCCAAGGGCATCATCTCGCGGTTGTCATTAGTGGAACTCGAATCTGTACTTGGCAATCAAGGTTCGAACCGGGGCTCTCGACACCACAGGTCGAGCGATTGCCCTTCGTCGTTTCCGAGCGGACATCGCTCGAAATTGAGTAATTGTTAGGCCACCAGTCGAAGAGAAGCGCTTTCAGTGCGCAGCGCGTCTCCTGAGAGCCCATGCAGTGGACGGGGGACTCCGAACGCTTGATGGAATACAGTTCTTGATCTCCGTGAGGCGGCGTGGATCTCTGTACTGGTCTCATCGGATCAACGACTGTGCGCCGTGGCGGAGAGGTGCGGATGTTCGGCGATTGATCCAACGAATCCTGGATTGGTTCTCATTTAAGCCTGAACTTAAGAATGAATTTACGGAAAGATCTTGATTCTATCGGTCGTTCGACTGTTTCCCGGAATGCGGTTGCGCGAACCGGTGTTGTTTCCGCCTGAATGTCCGTTTACGGTCGAACAGACTCTCGACATGGATTTCATGCCCGATGAGAACTGAACTCCGTACTCGGCGAATGATCCCGGCTGGTGGATGTCATCGCGCACCTCTCACCCAGTCCGGAGTTTCGTTAAGAGGAGCTTCGACGTTGCACACGGGAGTGCGTGCGTCCGTTGATTTAGAAACGATAGTCCGGTGGTTTGATTCCCTTTACTCGCAGGTAGACTTCCGCCTGGCCGCGATGGTGGGCCGTGTGGGTGAAGTAGCCCCAGCGCCATTCGAAGCGGGTCAGCTTCCGATGGGTCACTGAATGTTGTCGAGCTTGTCCGGGGCTTCGGGGTCATTGCGGCTACTGCTTTGTCGCAGAATGAAATGAGACTCCTAGTAATGCAATTGCGTCGTCGCTTTCGAGATCCACGACGGCGATGTGCGCCATCAACTTGGCCGAAGGTCATTTCTTCGGGATTCGGCTTAAAGGTGTATCCGTCCGCCGGCATCTTCTCCGCCACGGCTACGGTGAATCCGCCCGACGTTTTCCAGTGACGCGCCAGCGCGTCGTGTGCGCTTGCCTGGGAGAAGGCGGGAATCGCCGAGAGTACGGCTAACGGTATCAAAAGCAGAGTGTTTGCTTTCTTGAGATTTGATTGTAAGGCTTCTCTTTGCATTCTGATACAATTCCCGAGGCTCTATGTCGACACGGACAGTTATTCGCTTCACCACCATTCTCGCCTTCACGTTGTCGGTGGGGGCGCAAAGCATCGGCCGCATTACGGGCACCGTTTTCGACAACACCGGGGCCGCGGTCGCGGGCGCTTCGGTGGAAGCGGTCAGCGTGGAAACCGGGGAGATTCGTACCATGGTGACGAATCAGTCCGGTACGTATTCGATTTCTCCGCTGCCGGTGGGCGGCTACCGGCTGCGAATCCGAAAAGAAGGGTTTAAAGCTGCGACTCGCAACGACGTTCGTGTCGACGTCAATACGACAGCGACGATCGATGTGAGCCTCGAAGTGGGCAACGTCACCGAGAGCATCACGGTGCAGGGGCGGGCATCCGCGATTGAGACGGAGAATGCGGTCGTTGGCAACTCGCGCTATGAGACACAGCTCAAACAACTGCCTGTTATTGTGCGCGAGGTTCAGACACTGGTGGGCCAGACAGCCGGGGTGCCATACGGCAACACCGACACCGTCGGCGGTACTTTCAATCAGGGCGGCCGATCGGCGATGCAGATTATGGCGGATGGAGCGCAGCTCAATCCGTTCCAGACGACGGGCTGGCCTGCTATCGACGGCATCGGACGGCGTGCCGATTTGTCCATGCCGAGTATGGACGCGCTGCAGGAAGTGCGCTGGGCGACTAACGGCGGGAACGCTGAGTACACGCAGCCGACTCAGGTGATCGCGGCGTCCAAGTCAGGAACGAATGCCGTTCACGGGAGCTTGTTTGAGTTCTACCGTTCGGGCGGTATGGGTGCTCGCAGGTGGGAGGCGGCCAATCGCGAGTCGTTTGTACGGCATCAGTTTGGCGGTACGGTGGGCGGTCCTCTGAAGAAAGACAAGATGTTCTTCTTTGGATCCGCGGATGTGTTCCGCCACACTTCCAACATCGTGCTGAATGCTCGCTATCCTACTGCGGCGGAGCGCGGCGGCAATCTGTCGAGTCTGCTGAACCGCACCGATGCGGCGGGCAATGCGGCTCCGATCCGCATCAACGATCCCCTGACCGGCCAGCCGTTTTCCGGCAATGTCATTCCGACGAATCGAATCAGTCCCGTTTCGGCGGAGTTGTTCAAGCTGATCCCGGACGCTCCGCAGCCTGGACGTTTGACGGACTTCAACGCGGTGTATGTGAAACCGCAGTTCGATAACTCTGAAAAGTACGATGCCCGGTTTGACTACAACGTCACGGATAAGAACCGCTTCTTCGCGCGTGCGACGATTGCGCGGCTTGACCAGGCCTCGCGCTACAGCGGCGATGTGCCGGGAACGCATGGCTCCAGTACGAAGAAGCAGTGGAACCAGACGGTGGCGACGAATCTTACTTCGGTGCTGACGCCTTCCACCATCGCAGTGCTGCAGTTTAGCTATCGCAATCTGCCATTCCGTAACATTCCTTCCGCGGGGGAGGAGCGCTTTGGCGTTCCCATCACGGATATCAATCCGGAGCCGCCTTATGCCGGACCTCCCGCGATTGCGATCGGCAATAACGGGCTTGGCATCAGCCCTTTATTCGACCGTCTGCTGTTCAACGTGAGTGAGGATTATGGCTTCACGATCGATCCGAATATCACGAAGATTCTCGGAAATCACACGTTCAAGGCGGGTGTGACTTATCTGCACGGGTGGAAAACCACGGAGATCGCATCGCCTCCGTATGGCCGCTACACCACTGCGTCGGACTTCAATAATGCACGATCCACAACTTCAGCTACGGGCGACGCGTTTGCGGATTTTCTACTGGGGTATCCCTCCAGCACCGATGTCACTATCGGCGATGTGGGCGGGTTTCACAAGAAGACGAACTGGCATGCGTTCCTTCAGGATGACTGGAAGCTGACTCCGCGACTTACTTTGAATCTGGGATTGCGGTATGACAATTTTGGCTTCTTCGAGGAGCAGTACGGGCGGGCCGCGGTTGCCGATTACGACACAGGCCGGATTGTGATCCCGACCGGAAGCGGCGGCCAGGTGCATCCGGCGTTCCAGCGGTTTTCGAGCCGCTATGTGGAAGCGAGCGCCGCGGGTTTGCCGAATACGTTTGTTCAGCCGAATAACTTCGATTTCGCTCCGCGATTTGGGGCCGCTTACCGGATCACGCCGGGATTTGTCGTTCGCGGCGGCTTCGGCATGTACTCTGTCGATTACACGATCAACGAGTTCCGCAGTTCGATCAACGTGGCTCCCTTTGTGCGGCGGGCACAGCTTTCACGTAGTCTGCTGCTGTCGCAGAATGTGAACGTGAACAGCTCGTACACGTTTCAGAATCCGACGGCGAACAGCAGTGCGGCCGGTGCGGACACGCAACTCACGACACTCGATGGCTTCAATCCGGATTACCCCACGATGCGCCTTTACTCGTGGAATTTCACGCTCGAGAAGGATCTCGGGTGGGGCATGGGTTTGCGGTCGAGCTATGTGGGTAATATCGGGCGAAATCTGTCGCGGAGTGTCCGGATCAATGCCTGTCCGCCGGGTCCGACGGAGTGTCTGGCGCGCTCGGCCAGTGACTCGACGGCGCGGAAGTTTCAGCAGTTCGGTCTGGACGCGGGGCAGCGGTCTGCGGACGGGCGGTCGAACTATAACGCGTGGGAGATCGAGCTGCAGAAGAGGTTCTCAAACGGCATTTTGTTCGACGTGAACTATGCGCGGGCCAGCGCTTTCAACCATCAGTATCAGGCTACCGATCCGGTATCGAACCCGCTGTCCAAGTATGATTACGGTCCTGTTCCTGCACAGCCGAAAAACGTCTTCCACTGGAACTATGTGTATGAGCTTCCGTTCGGGCGAGGCAAGCGCTTTGGATCCGATGCACCCTCGGTTCTGTCGGCGATTGCGGGCGGGTGGCAGTTGTCCGGCATTGGTACCTGGCAGTCCGGCACCGCGCTGACTGTGCTTGCCGGTGTGGGGCAGAGTCCAACGGGAGCTACCGCGAATCGGGCTGATCGCCTTGCGGATGGGAAGCGCGACCATGACGGACTTTCGCGCGGGGAGAAGGCTTTTCAGTGGTTCGAGGCGGCGGCTTATCGCGTGCCGGCGTTCGTGGATCCGGCTGCTGCCCGGCCTACTCGCCAGTTCGGTACGGCCGCCATCGGAAGCGTGTATGGGCCGAGCTTCTTCACCTTCGATACGACGGCGCAGAAGAACTTCTACATCGCGGAGAATTACAAGCTTCAGTTCCGGGTCGAGGTTTTCAATCCGTTCAATGCCGTGATGCTGGCCGACCCCGACGTGAATGCTTCGAGTCCGAATATTGGGCGTATCCGAACCTCGAATGTGAATTACACTCCTCGGAGTATTCAGCTTGGATTACGATTGGATTTCTAATGCGCTTTATTTTCGCTGTATTTGCCATTTCAGCCGCTGCGTTCGGGGCTGACCTTTTTCGCGATGATTTTTCGAAGTTCCCGCCGGGGTGGCTTTCAAAGCCGGTGGGTCTGCTGAATGGAGCGATTCAGGAGTATCATTACCTGCCGCACCGCGGTGTGCCGGCCGAACCCTGGTACAACCCGATCACGCACAACGATTCGTGGGTAGCGGGGGATGAGGACGGCAAGACGTATCTGGAACAGCATCTGCTCCACGATCAGCCGGAGCGGTGGCAGCCTTTGTTCGTCACGGGCGATCCGCTGTGGAGCAGCTACACCGTGTCTGCGAGGGTGCGTCCGTTGTCGCTTTCCGAGATGGCCGGAGTGGTGTTTCGGTATCACACGAACAGGCATTACTATCTGTTCTCCATCTCGAAGGGGAATGTCGCGCGGCTGGCTTTGCGGCTGCCGCTGGAGAAGCAGCTACGGGTGATCGACTGGAAGGAGCTTGGGTCGGCTCCATTCAAGTACGACGTGAAGCGGTATTACGAGCTGCGGGTTGAGAATGACGGTCCGAAGATACGCGCGTTTATCGACGGGAAGCTGATTCTTGAAGCGACGGATTCGGACACGCTAAAGGGGCGGGCAGGGATTACGGCGAATGTTCCGGCGCGTTTCACGGACTTTGTGGTTTCGGCGGGTTCGCAGGCTGACGGACAGGTGAAGGCGGCGATTGCCGCTCGGGAAAAGGAGCTGGCGGCGCTGCGCGGGTCCAATCCGCAGTTGAAGCTTTGGAAAAAGTTCGACACGCGGAAGTATGGCGCGGGGCGGAATGTCCGGTTTGGGGACCTGGATGGGGATGGGCGGATCGACATGCTGATCGCGCAGAACATTCCCAGAGTGCGAGGCGATGCGTTCGATCACATCAGCTCGCTGGCGGCGGTGACGCTGGATGGTAAGGTGCTGTGGCGGATCGGCAGGGCAGATCCGCGCAATACGCTGCTGACCAACGACACCCCGTTTCAGATTCACGATCTGGATGGGGATGGGAAGAACGAAGTCGTGATGATCAAGGATTTTCAGGTGCAGGTGCTGGAGGGGGCTACGGGGAAGGTCCGTCAGAAGGCGTGGATGCCTCCCGCACCCGGCGATAACAAGGAGCGGCCTTACGAGCTGAACAGCGGCGATTCGATGATTTTTTTGAATTTGTCGGGCAAGAAGGGCCCGTCGGAGATTCTTCTTAAGGACCGCTATCGTTCGTTTTGGGTGTTGAATAACGATCTCGAGGTGATGTGGACGGGTACGGGGCAGACGGGTCATTATCCGTACCCGTATGACTTCAATAGCGACGGGAAGGACGAGTTTATTATCGGCTTCTCGCGGTGGAATGCGGACGGTAAGCAGGCGTGGTCTCTGGATGCGCGGATGAAGGACCACACGGATGGCATTTCGGTGGGGAATTATACCGGCGATCCCAGCGCCCGGCCTCGCGTGTATTCGTGCGGCAGCGATGAAGGGCTGGTGGTGATGTCCGAGGACGGTAAGTTGGTGAAGCAGGTCCGGATTGGACACGCTCAGACGCAGAGCGTGGGTAAATACCGTCCCGATATGAAGGGTTTGCAGTTAATGACGGCGAATTTCTGGCGGAATACGGGAATTGTTACGCTTTTCGATCCGGACGCGAATATTCTCGCTCAGGAGGAGCTGATTCCGGGGTCGAGTCATTTGCAGCCGGTCAACTGGCGGGGGGACGGTCAGGAGTTCGCGCTGCTGAGCGCCAATGTTCGGGAGGGCGGGATGGTGGACGGGCAGCTGCGGCGGGTGGTGATGTTCCCGGACGACGGGCATCCCGATCTTGCTTATCAGGTGCTGAACGTGACCGGCGATGAACGGGACGAGGTGATTGTCTGGGATCAGGATTCGGTGTGGATCTATACACAGGACCGGCCGTTTAGCGGCTCGCGGATGTATGCACCGGTTCGGAATCCAACGTACAACGATTCGAATTATCGGGCTACGGTGTCGATGCCGGGCTGGAAGAACTGAGATCGATTCATTCAAAGCTTGGCGGAGGAAGAGGGATTCGAACCCCCGTGCGAGTTTCCCCGCAAACGGTTTTCAAGACCGCCGGTTTCAACCACTCACCCATTCCTCCAAACACTATCTTAGCCGATAGCATCCGTGACACGGAAGGAGCGCTCTATTTTGTGTGGCCGGCAGCAGGGCCGCTGGATGAAAAGGGTTCGATGCGCATAACACGAATTCCGCGGTAATCCAATGCCGGAGTCCTCTCAGGGTTTCTTAGGGTGATTCCTTTCGCGGCATCGCTGACGTACCATGCGGCGAGGTTTCGTGCCCTCAATACAGTGCCTACGCGAGTCCCGCGCGACCGTTACGGCTGGCGCGCGGCCAACTTATTTAGCGCGCTCTTGCGAACGGTGGAACGATGACTCTCGAACAAATCCCGGGCATGGGAGGTTTTGCTCCACAGCCACAGAAACACGTCGAAGGAAGGAGTGCCGGCTTCTTTAGCGAGTTGGCAGCGTCCAACAATGCTGGCAGCTAGATCACGCTTAACGGCATCAGCTGTTAGCAGCTTCTGATCTAAAAGGCTATATCCAAAATTGTATGTCTGGTCCATTGTAGATGTCGTTTGCATAGAAGCGCACAGGCCGCGAAGGCGCGTCTCCAAACGATAGAGAAACACACAGTCCCAAAGCGCCGTAGCGAGTCCGTTGTGCGCGTGTTTCTCAAAAGCCGACCTGGTTCGATCCGGAGTTCCAGGCGACCTCGCAAAAACCTAGGTAGAGCTCGCCGTAGTCGTGCGTCCATTTGAATACCTCGCGTCCCGCCACCGACATCCCGCCGCTGCGAATTGAAAACTCGTATCGGTGAGGTTTGAAGCCAAGAACCCGCGACCTTGCAATGTACCTGCCATCAGGCGAGGGGATGCTATGCTCCCAATTGACAATCGGGACGTAATCAAATCCGCTAGCCCACTGACCGTCAATGTCCCGTCCTTGAGTTGGGCGCCCATTTTGCCGCCATCGTTGCCAGGCGCATGTCGCCTTCATCTTCGACCCGAAGCGCGGAAGCGGCTTCCTGGATCTAGACCATTTGAAGTTCTGGAGGCCAGGCCATCACTCCCGCAAACCAGCCCGTCCTTCAGAGATTCAATCGCTGAGCAGTGTCCGCTCGTTGAGATTACCGCGAGATCGCAACGGCGCGGCCTCGCGGTCTCTGACGGGGAGCATGCTTCCCTCTTCCACTGGCTTGCCGAGACTCCGTTTTAAGAATTCCGCGGGGGGAGGCTGAGTGAACTCCCCGGTGCATGAAACAGTCGCCCTCCACCGCGGCGGCGCCGCCCCCGAAGCCGGCCAGGCGATGTCCTCATAGCGTGCGAATGTGGTCATCGGGGCGGAGGCCCCCGCGGGTGCGGTCGGCTAAATATAGGCGATGCAGTCGATCTCTACCAGCGAGTTTCCCGGCACTCCGCCTGGCGCCGCGATCGTCGTGCGCACGGGAGGCTCCGGGCCAAACTTGTCCAGGAAGACTTCGTTCATGCCCTTGTAATCGTCCAGTGTATTCAGGTAGACGTTCACCTTGATCACCTTCTCCATCGATGAGCCGGCCCGTTCCAGATACTCCTTCACCTGCGTCAGGACGTGTTCGGTGTGAGCCTTGATGTCGCCCTGGAAGTGGGCGCCGATGCCGGCGATGAACACCAGGTTGCCGTACGACACGACGCCGTTGAACAGCGGAGTCTTTTGCGGCTTCTTGCCATCCTTATAGTGCACCTTCTTCACCAGGCGGTCAGGCTGCTGCTGGGCGGCGGCAGGGGCGGCGAGCAACGCACCAGCGGCGGCCGCATTCGAGAGAAACGCGCGGCGGTTGGACGGTTTCATGGTCCAACCAGTATTTCACGACATAGCGGCTCGCGGGTTAGTCCTCGCGCCAGACCTTAAAACCCTCAGGTTCCATGAACTGCCGCGCCGATTCCACCGACGCCGGGTCGATATAAAAGAAGACGCCGGTGCGCTCGGTAACAAAGATCACGCCCCCGCGATAGGTGTCGGTTTCCACCATGTAGTCGATGCCGGACTGGGTCAGCAGATCCTCGAGGCGGAGCGCTTCCTTGAGCCGTTTGGCGATGTAGATCAAGTCCAGATCACGGTCGCCGAAGTGCTCCGCATCGTGCCGCACTAGTTGCCTTTAATACCCGCGGCCTGCGCCGGAGGGGTTGCCATTCGAGCGACGAAACCCTCAAACGATCCCGGGGCGGTGGCATTCATGTGAGCGGCAAACCGGTCGGCCGCGGTTTCCATGTTCCGCCACGCGTTGGCGCCGAACATCTGTCGAGCTTCGGCCGCGATCGGCTTCAGGCGGATCCAGGTGAGCAGCATTTCGTGTCCGCTTTGAAAGAAGAGTTTCTCGTTCAGGACGCCGCTGGTAACAAAAGATGCAGCCATTTCCCAATAGCTGGCCACCATGCGCATGTAAGTGTTCCCCTCCGAACCCGGAGGGCAAAGCTGCCCGATATCCGCCATGCTTTGCGGATAGAAGTTCTCGACAAACCACTTCCGCGCGTCGCGCATCTTTTCTTCCCGGCGAAGCTCATACAGGCGCAGGATGAGGTTCGCATCGTCGTGAGTTGGCATTTGGTCCATAGATTCCATCATAAAATTTGAGAGAAACATTCGCGTTACGGCACTAGGTCACTTGACAGCACCAACGATGGTTATGCCCGCTCCCTTCATGAGTAACGATGAGCTGCTCCACTGGCTGGCGCTGAAGCTGGTGCCTGGGCTTGGGCCGCGAAAGTGCATGACGCTCCTCGACCGCCTCAAGACCCCGCTGGCGATATTTCGACAGTCTCGCTCCGAACTTGAATCATACGGCATCTCGGGCGGAGTGGCGCAGAGCATCGCCAGCGGCTGCACCTTTGAGGACGCCGTCACGCAGCAGCAGCGGATGCTCGACGTTGGGGCGCAGCTTGTGCCATTCACCTCGCCGCTTTATCCGGCGATCTTGCGGGATATTTATGACCCGCCCGTGGTGCTGTTTACGCGGGGACGCGTCGAGCTCCTTCAATCACTCATGCTCGCGGTGGTGGGCACTCGGCGGCCAACCACTTATGGAATCGCCGCAGCCGAGCGTCTCTGCGCGGACCTGGCGCACGCAGGACTCACGATCGTCAGCGGCATGGCTCGCGGCATCGATACAGCGGCTCATCGCAGCGCGCTCGGCGTGGGCGGCAGCACGGTGGCGGTGTTCGGGTCGGGAGTGGATCACATCTATCCGGCGGAGAACCGGAAACTGGCTGAATCACTCGTCGAGAAGGGTCTGCTGATATCCGAATTCCCCATGGGCTGCCCCGGCCATCCACAGAATTTTCCGGTGCGGAACCGCGTTGTGAGCGGGATGAGCGTCGGTGTGCTAGTGGTAGAAGGCGCTCAGTACAGCGGCTCGGCGATCACGGCGCGGCTGGCGCTTGACCAGGGCCGGGAGGTCTTCGCCGTTCCGGGGAACATCACTTCCAAATGGAGCTGGGGTCCTAATCTGCTCATCAAACAAGGGGCGAAGCTGGTCCAGGAATGGAACGATGTGCTGGTGGAATTGAAACCGGAGGATCGGCGCCGCCTGCTGTCGGAGTCCGGTGATGTGTTCGAATCCAAACCGGATACCGGGGAGCAGTTGGTGCTGCCGCCGGGGCCCGCGGGCGAGGTGTGCCGCGCGATACTGAGTCAACTCAAGGTGGACTCCACCGTGCAGTTGGACGATCTTGTTGAATCCTTGGAGACCTATTCTTCATCAGAGATAATCGCGGCGCTGTTTGAGCTGGAGATGCTGGGCTCGATCCGGCAGATGCCCGGCAAAAACTTCGTCCGAGTCTGGGCCGACGGCCCGAATCCGCTGACCCGATGAATTGCGGCGGGTGGACTGGCTTTCCACCCATGGTAAGATTTCGGTGTCCTGTCAGGGAAGCCTGCACAGGTATTCATTAAAAGACAAATATGGCAAAGAATCTCGTGATCGTCGAGTCGCCCGCGAAGGCGAAAACGATCGGCAAATATCTCGGAAAAGACTTTCTGGTCAAGGCCTCACTTGGGCACGTGAAAGATCTTCCTAAGAAGGATCTGGCTGTTGATGTGGAGCACGGTTTCGAACCGCGCTACGAGGTGATCGAAGGCAAAAAGAAGTTGATGCAGGAGTTGAAGGCCGCGGCCAAGGGGGCGGAATCCGTATACCTGGCGGCCGATCCGGATCGCGAAGGTGAAGCCATCTGCTACCACCTCCAGGAAGAACTGCAGGACCGCAAGGGCGGGATCAAGATGTTCCGGGTGATGTTCAACGAGATCACCAAGAACGCGATTCAGAAGGCGTTTGAAAAGCCGCTCCAGGTGAACGTCAGCCTGGTGGAAGCGCAGCAGGCGCGTCGCATTCTCGATCGCCTGGTGGGCTACAAAATCTCGCCGCTGCTGTGGGACAAAGTCCGTCGCGGCTTGTCGGCTGGACGTGTGCAGACGGTGGCCCTGCGCCTGATCGTGGAGCGGGAGCGCGAGATCCGCGCCTTCGTGAAGCGCGAATACTGGACCATCGACGCGCACCTGAACGCCAAGAAGCCGCCCGTGTTGGGCGCGCGGTTTATGAAGCGCAACGACGAAGCCGTCGAGCTTGGCGATGAAGCCACTACCAAGGCTTTGGTGGACCAGGTCAGCAACTCGGAGTTTATCGTCCACTCGGTCACCAATCGTGAGAAGCGGCGCAATCCAGTGCCGCCGTTCATCACGTCGACGCTTCAGCAGGACTCCGCGCGCAAGCTTCGCTTCAGCGTGAAGCGCACGATGGTGCTGGCGCAGCAGTTGTATGAAGGCGTGGAACTCGGCGCCGAGGGCTCCGTCGGTCTGATTTCGTACATGCGTACCGATTCCGTCCGCGTCTCAAACGAGGCGTTGGAAGAAGTGCGCCAGTTGATTGCGGAGCGCTTCGGCACACAATACCGGCCGGACACTCCCGTTTTGTACCGCGGTAAGAAGGACGCGCAGGACGCGCACGAAGCCATCCGTCCCACGTCGGTGATGCGTTCGCCCGAGGCAGTAGCCCAGTATCTGGCGGAAGACCAGATGAAGCTGTACAAGCTGATCTGGATGCGATTCGTCGCGTCGCAGATGATGCCGGCGGTGTTTGACCAGACCAGCATCGACGTCCACGCCCAGGGCACGGACGGCGCCACTTATCTGTTTCGCGCCACGGGTAGCGTGCAAAAGTTTGACGGCTACCTGAAGGTTTACGAGGAAGGCAAGGATCAAAAGGACGAGGACGACGAAGAACTGAAGCACAAGCTGCCTCTGGTGACTCAGGGCGAAGTGCTGAAGTTGAAGGATCTCGATCCTGAGCAGCACTTCACCGAGCCCCCGCCGCGCTTCACCGAAGCTACGCTCGTGAAGGAACTCGAGAGTGACGGCGTTGGCCGCCCGTCCACCTATGCTTCCATCCTGTCCACCATTCAGGACCGCGAGTATGTAAAGAAGGAAGGCGGCAAGTTTCACCCCACCGAACTCGGCGAGGTGGTGACGGGCCTGCTGCTCGAGTCGTTCAATGACCTGTTTGCCGTGAGCTACACAGCTCGCATGGAGCAGGAACTGGACGAAATCGAAGAGGGCAAAGTGGACTGGCGCGAGGCCATGGCGGAGTTCTACAAGCGCTTTGAAGTGGACCTCGAAAACGCGGCCCGCAACATGACCGACATCAAGCGCATGGAGGAGCCTACAGACCTGCTATGCGACAAGTGCGGCCGCCCGATGGTGATCAAGTGGGGGCGTCACGGCAAGTTTGTGGCGTGCACCGGCTATCCGGAATGCACCAGCACTCGCGAGCTTCAAGTGGAGATGCCCGACGGCGAGCAGGACGCGCAGGAGTACTGCGAGAACTGCGGCCGGTCCATGGTGTTGAAGAAGGGGCGATTCGGCACGTTCTATGCGTGCAGCGGATACCCGGATTGCAAGACCACCAAGAAGATCGGCGGCGAGCAGAAGTCTGACGTTCCGCTGGAAGAGAAATGTCCTCAGTGCGGCAATAACCTGGTGCTGAAGCAAGGGCGTTTCGGCGAGTTCACGGCGTGCAGCAATTACCCGGGCTGCAAGTACGTGAAGCAAAAAACCATCGGCGTCGCTTGCCCCAGCTGCACTGAGGGCGAGGTGGTTGAGCGGCCTTCCAAACGCGGCAAGTTCTTCGGCTGCAACCGCTATCCCGAGTGCGACTTCGTGGCTTGGGGCAAGCCGATGCCGGAGAAGTGCCCGGATTGCGGCGGTGCTTACCTGATCGAGAAGTGGCTGAAGGCCGGGCCGGTGGCGCAATGCCCGAATGCGGAGTGCAAATACAAACGGGTGCTGCCGCAGCCTGAGTCGGTAGAGCCGGTAGCCGCGGGATAATCGATCCAGATGGCCGCGACTGCGAAGGCAGCAACAACCGTACCCTCGACTCCGGACTATGGACTCGATGCACCGAAGCTGGTGCGGTCGATGTTCACTCGCGGAGTCGTGCTTTTCCTGCTGGGGTTCGGCATGTGGTTCATGAACCAGGTGGAGAATCCGCGTGGTGGGATGGCGCTCTTCATCGCGTTAGCCTTGATCGGCGCGGGATTTATCGGGGTCGGCGCCGCGATGGTGTGGGCCAGCCGGAGCGGTAAGATCGCGATGCGCGAGCGGATTCTCGATTCCATCGAGTGGCGCGGCGACGAGAAGATCCTCGACGTCGGATGCGGGCGCGGGTTGATGCTGGTGGGCGCCGCTAAGAGGCTCAAGACGGGCGTAGGCAAAGCCGGCGGGGTGGACAACTGGAGCGCGGAGCACCTTTCGGGCAACAGCGCGGAGTCGGCGATGGCGAACGCCAAGGCGGAGGGCGTGGCCGATCGGGTGAAGGTGGAGAATTCGGATCCTCGGAGGGTGCCGTATCCTGCGAGTTCTTACGATGTGGTGATGTCGGGATTGTTCATCCACAACTTCGCTGAAGAGGGCGATCGGGCGAAGGTGCTGGACGAGATGCTGCGGGTTGTGAAGCCCGGCGGCCAGATCCTGATTTGGGACCTGTTCGCATATGGCGACTACATCCGGCACTTCGAGAAAGCCGGCGTGCAGATCGTCAAGAAGTCAGGCATGAGTCTACTGTGGTGCGTCCCCGGCGCCTGGTTCCTAGCCCGCAAAAAATAGGGTACCTGCTACCTTAATTGCCCAAAACTTGAGTATCGGGCACTCTGATTGCTTCCCCGCCGAAATGGCCGTCGGCACCTAAACCCCTTCCTGTTCACGACTTCCGCACCGTTTAGATTTCCGCCCGCGTTGCCGTTCCGAAATAGGGTACCTGCTACCCTATTTCACTATTGCTTGGGGTGCACGAGCTTAAGAGGTGAGGGAAGGCCACCCAGGGGGAAACCGATCCGGAAGCGATGGAGATGCGCAGACTCCCGCCCGCCGCCGGGGCGCGAAGTTCCGTCCTGTGTCGTTGCCTGCACTGCAAGCGGCGAAGGACGAACTCTATTCCGCCTCCCTCAGCTCGGGTCTCAAGAAGGCCGAATTCTCCGGCGCATTGGGATCCCGAAGGCGCACATCGAACGATTGCTCTCGTTGCGGCATTGCTCGCGGCTCGACCAAATCGAAGCTGCGTTCGCGGCACTCGGCAAGCGGCTCGAGATTGAAGTTCGCGATGCCGCCTAGCGGTGAGCCACCCCGGCTGAACCGCCGCAGGGTGTGCGATCCTGTCGTGTAGGACTCCATCCATGAAAATGCTCGTCGTACTCCTCGCTGCGTCGGCTTCTTTGCTCGCGGTCGACAACTGGCCGCAGTTCCGCGGACCTCAATCGACGGGCGTCGTCGCCGACGATCCTAAACTCCCCGAGAAGTGGTCGTCCACCGAGAACGTCGTGTGGAAGGTGGATGTTGCCGGCACGGGATGGTCCTCGCCCATCGTCTGGGGCGACAAGATTTTCCTGACCACCGTCGCCTCTACCGCTTCGAAAGAGGCGCCCAAGAAGGGGTTATATTTTGGCGGCGAACGTGGGACGCCCACCGACGAGCATCGCTGGCTGGTCTACTGCTTCGACTTCAAGACGGGCAAAATGCTCTGGGAACGTGAAGTGTTTCGCTCCGTCCCGAAGCAGTCGCGCCACCTCAAGAATTCCTACGCCTCCGAGACGCCGGTCACCGACGGCGAGCGTGTCTACGCCCACTTCGGCAACGTCGGACTGTTCGTGTTCGACATGAACGGCAAGCCCGTATGGTCGAAGAATTTCGAGCCCGTCAATACTCTCTACGGCTGGGGTACGGCCGCCTCACCGGTCCTGCACCAGGGACGGCTCTACCTTGTTAATGACAACGAGAGCAAGTCGAACCTGACGGCCTACGACAAGAAGACCGGCGCCGTGATCTGGTCCGTCGAGCGTGACGAGGCTACCAACTGGTCAACGCCGTTCATCTGGGAGAGCGGCAATCGCGCTGAGCTGATCACGACGGGCAAGAAGAAGGTGAGGTCGTACGATCTCGATGGCAAAGTGCTGTGGGAGTTTGGAGGGATGTCGTCGCTGGTGATTCCCACCCCGTTCGCCAAGGACGGTTTGCTGTATCTTTCGTCCGGCTATGTCGGCGATCAGAACCGCCCCGTGTACGTCGTGAAGCCGGGGGCAAAGGGCGACATCACGCTACCTAAGGGACAGGCCAGTAGCGACTTCATCGCGTGGTACTACCCGCAGGCCGGCCCGTACAATCCGACGCCGCTGGTATATGGCGACATTTATTACACCCTGCTGGACCGCGGTTTCTTCACCGCCCACGACGCCAAGACCGGCAAGGAAGTCTACGGCAAGCAGCGTATCGACGCCGCCGCCGGCGCCTTCACGTCGTCGCCCTGGGCCTACAATGGCAAGATCTTTCTGCTCAGCGAAGATGGCGACACCTTCGTGATTCAGGCGGGCAGGGAATACAAGCTCATCGGCAAGAACACGCTCGATGAAATGTGTATGGCGACTCCTGCCATCGCCCGCACCAGCCTGATTATCCGGACCGCGTCAAAGCTCTATCGGATAGGCAAGTAGACGCCGGCGACTCACAAATTTTGAGCTTGCAATCGGGAGTTGCCGGGGTCATGCCAGGCATAATTAGATTATGCCTAAGTCGTAGATGCCTCGCAGGCCATCAGGGGATCTGATTCCGGGCACGCTGGACGCGTTGATCCTGAAGGCTGTGGCGCGTGGCAAGTTGCATGGTTGCGATCGCCGATTGGATTCACCGTACCTCCGAGGAAGCGCTTCAGGTGGAGGAAGGCGCGTTGTATCCGGCACTGCACCGGCTTGAGCTTCGAGGAATGCTCGAACCTGAATGGGGTAGCTCGGACACGGGGCGTCGCGTGAAATATTACCACTTGACCGCTGCCGGCCGGGAGCATCTAGCCTCGGAACAACAGCATTGGGGACGACTGACATCCGCGGTAATGCGCGTCCTCGAGAGCAGCTAGGGGCGAAGCGTGGGCGGGCTGATCCATACTCTACGACTCCGCGTCCGGGCCCTTCTGAAACGCCGGCAGCTCGACCGCGATTTGCAGGACGAGATTGCCTGTCATCTGGAGCTGCGCGGCCATGAGGAACAACCTCGCGCGCCGTTCGGCAACGTCACATCGGTCCGGGAACAGTGCCGTGACGTGTGGACCTTCCTTTCCATTGAGAATGCCTGGCGGGAGTTGCGGCATGCAGTTCGGGTCCTGAGACGCGCTCCCGTCCACAGTTTGATCACCGTGATGCTGCTGGCTCTCGGCATTGGGACCAACACGGCGATGTTCACTCTCGTGAATGCGCTCTTCATTTGAAATACAGTGGCTTGCTGAAATCCGGCGGAGGCGCAAAAAATCTCGGCCCCTTTGTGGCCGGGACTTGGGAGCTGCCTCGCTCGAGTTCGTCCCGCTCACCCCTTTCCCTGACGGCTGAGCGAGCGCACGCAGACCTGGTAGTCCTCTTCGACGTTGACCGCTGCCTCCTCCGACAGCCGGTCGAGGCTCAACCCGCCGCGCTCGAAGAGCATCTTCCCAGCCTCATACATGCCGGAGACCTTCGCGTGACGAATCCAGTCCGCCAAGCTTGAGTCGTTCTGCTGTTCGCCGGTCGGTATCGCAACGCCTTGCTCCAGGAAAGCTAGGTACCGCTTGATCCTGCGCCGGCAGATGTACCTTGCGCTGCCAGAGAGCCATGCGTTAAGCGGAGAGTCCAAAGTGCAATTGCGGCGGGTCTCGGACGAGAGGCTCCTCATCCTCAAAGACGGACACTGTTTGCGAAACGAAACCCTTACTATCCGCAGATCGGGCGAAGGCGACGTTTTCGGCCCATTTTCGAGCCTGATCTGTTGCCGGCATTTTCGAATTGATTCGCGCGGGATTTGGCGTGAGTATCGTGCCGGAGATGGCGCGGCGCTCGGCTGAGGGCTGCCGGCCGGTAGCGCTGGAACGCAAAGCCAGCTGTCGCATAGGATATGTTCGCCTGGAGCGGCGCTATGTGCCCAGATCCATCGAAGCATTCACGGCCTATCTGTGGAAAGCCGGGCGCGCACAAGTTGCAGCACAACGCCCGCTTGCGTTGCAGGACTCCTAGGCCCGCACTGAAATCCGGGTCTCCGGCGCGCCGCTGACGGCTCTGCCAAGCAGGCTATCCATCAGGAAGCGGGCCGCGTGATCGAAGTGCTCGCGCACCAGCGCCTCAGCCAGCGCGCCGTCCCTGGCTTCGAGCGCATCGAGGATCGCCAGATGCTCGTGATGCGAGGAGATCACCTTTTCCGGGATGGTGAGGGACACGCTGCGAAAACGAACGAAGTGGTCCTGCAGGCTGCGCAGCATGTCTCCGAGCGCGTGGTTGCCGCAGTGATCGAGGATGATCGCATGCAGTTTCTTGCCGGTCTCGGACATGGCAGGGCAATCGTCGGGGGAACACGATTGCAATCCTAACCTCAACTCCTGAACTGTAGCGGCAGGCACCACTCCGGCGGCGAGTCTGGCGGCATGACCTTCCAGCAGCTTTCGCAGCTCGTACATTTCCTGAATCTGCCTCAGGTCGAGCAGGGACACGAAGGTCCCCATGCGCGGCCGTACTTCAATCAGACCTTCCCGCTGCAGCCGCAGGATCGCTTCGCGGACGGGTGTGCGGCTTAGCTTGAGTTCACGGACGAAACGATCCACCGGAACCGGTTCTCCGCCCTTCAGCGAATTCGTGAGTATGGCTTTGCGGATGGCCTGATATGCCTTGTCTGTCGCTGACACCGGCACCGGCGGGATTGCCCGTAAGCTGCGTGGTGTTTGCGCGACCCGCGTCATTTGTTTTTGTGCCACCCGCGTCATTTGCTTTGCAATGATGATAGCGCAGTAGTTCTGTTGGCGACGACAAAAATACAAGAAGATCACCATTGACATACAACAGATATATCTGTTAGTTTAACCGGGTGTTTGTCTTAATAGACCAGAGGTGATGGTGATGCTCCGTGCCGCGTTCGCAGTGACTCTTATGTCTTATGCCGCTTGCGCTGAGACATGCCCCATTAAGGAGGCCTTGACCTCCAATAAAACTTCAGGAGTTCAGCCCCATGACAAGGGGGAATGGACTCGCGAAGGCTGGCGCGTGACAACGCCGAACACGCAAATTAAGTACGATCTCGGCCGCTTCTACTCCAAGGGTAGTGTGGAGATGCAGGTGCGGGGCCCTTTATCGCAGCCGCTTAAACACAGCCTGATTGCAATATGGAATGAGGAGGCTGCTGTCGATGGCGATCGCAAGACGCAAAGCTTCTATCAGCTTCGGCTTCAGGAAACCGGCATGATGTTGCGGCTCACCAATCGTTCCGGAGGGCGCAGTTTCGAAGGAAAAACTGGACCGATCAATTTCGGCGACGGCTGGCATACAGTCCGCGGCGCCTGGGATACGAAAGGCGGTGAAAATCACCTTTCGCTAGACGGCAGGTCGATTAAGAGCGGTAAGTTCAACGCCGCGTTCCCCGGCTTCCGGTGGGTGTTCATCGGGAAAGACAACTATCAGAAGCAGTTCTCGGTGCCTGGCGTCGAGTACCGGAATCTGAAAGTTTGCGTCGAGTAGCGA
>Ga0163150_10004305_pt1 | contig 19193 bp, 18 predicted proteins | sample OliLakLV19P2IB_FD_148628 | JGI IMG/M metagenome (GOLD analysis project Ga0163150, IMG submission 148628) | Freshwater microbial mat bacterial communities from Lake Vanda, McMurdo Dry Valleys, Antarctica - Oligotrophic Lake LV.19.P2.IB | ecosystem: Environmental > Aquatic > Freshwater > Lake >...
GTGGGCGAGTGAGCCATTGTTCGAGAGCGCGTTCAGCTGCCACTCCATCGCTTCCTTCTGATCCAGAAACCACCAGCCGCTGCCGAGCTGGATTTTGCCGGCGACGCTGCCGTCCTGAAAATTGCCGATCATCGCGGCGAACGCGTAGTTGTCGCGCGGGTTCAGGTTGTAGACGATCGTCTTCGGCAGTGCGTTCTCCTGCTCGAGCCGATCGAGGTATCGTCCGAGCGCATCAACCTGGGGGAGATCGCCGATGGAGTCGTAGCCGACATCGCGGCCGAGTGTTCTGAGCGCGCGCGTGTTCGCGTTGCGGCGGGCACCGAGGTGCAGCTGCTTCGTCCAGCCCTTGTCGGCGTCGAGCCGGCCGAAGAACACCATCATGTACGACGCGAAGGCCTCGCGGTCTTCCGGTGAGGCCGCCTTTCCCGAGCGCGTCTTGTCGAAGATCGACGCTGCCCGTTCGTCGGTGCAGTCTGCGGCGTAGCACTGGTCGAGACCGTGGTCGGACAGCCGGCCGCCGATGTCGTGAAACGCCTGGTGGCGTGTCCGCAGTGCGTCGAGGAGATCCTGGAGCCGCGCGATATGGACGTTCGCCGTCGCCGCGAGCCTGTCGACCCAGGGATTGAACACCTCGGGCTGGTGCGGATCCATCACGCGGTCGGCGCGAAAGGTGGGATAGATCTTCGTCGCAAGCCCGGAGGCGGCGATCCGCTCATGATGCGTCAGCGGATCCGCCGGATCGTCAGTGGTGCAGACGGCCTTGACGCCGAACGTTCCGAGAATGCCCCGGGCGCTCAGCTCCGGCGATGTCAGGGCCGCGTTCGCGCGCTCCCAGATGCGATCGGCCGTCTTTTCGTTCAGCAACTCGTCGATGCCGAAGTAGCGCTTCAGCTCGAGGTGCGTCCAGTGGTACAGCGGGTTGCGCAGGCAATGCGGCACGGTTGCGGCCCACGCCTGGAATTTCTGGTAAGGATCCGCGTCGCCCGTGCAGAAGCGCTCGGCCACGCCGCTCGCGCGCATCGCCCGCGACGTCCTTTGGAGGGAGATGGCAGTGGTAGTCGAGAATCGGCTGCGGCGCCGCGTAAGTCTGGTAGAGACGCCTGGCCGTCTTCGTCTCCAGCAGAAAGTTGTCGTGTATGAAGCTCACAGATTCAAGAAACGAGCGCCCGACGGCAGTATTCGATGGTCTTCACGAGCTCGGCCATGCGGTCCGATCCCTCCGGCACCGGATACTCGAATTCGATCGTCGCCTGCATCGGCCACTTGTGGTCGCGAATCACCTGCAACGCTTCTCTAATCGGTGTGTCGCCCTGGCCGAACGGGGTGTTCGGCCCGTCGTTCAGCTTCCGATCCTTCACATGGATGTGGGTGATGCGCGCGTGGTGCTGCCTGAGGAACGGCACGGGCGACGTGTCGTTGCCCTCGAGGAAATGCCCGAGGTCGAGGTTCGCGCCGTTGAACTTCGCCTGACTGAACGCGCTCTCCCAGTGCGCGGGCGCACGAGATCGCCCTTGCGCCATTGGCCGCCGGAGAGCCGAGAAAGCTCTCGACGGGCTGCGACCGCATCTCGACCGCGTTGACGTTGAGCGTCAGGCATCGGTCGAGCAGTTCGTCGGCGTTCATGTCGCGGCCGCCGAAGCTGCGCCCGAGCGGGTTGTGCAGAGAGCAGGCCGGCCGGAACCGCCGAGAGCGCCAATTGCCCCAGTTCACGTCGCGTCAGCGTCATATGCAGCTTCTTCTGTTCCCGTTTCCGCGTAAGTATAATCGCCGCGATGCTACTCCGCATCCTTCGCACGGGATCTGTTGAACGACGACGAGGTCGCGGCCGGGCGCACGGGCGCGTGAACCCCGAGGAACTGGCGGCCATCAAGTAATGAGAGTCGGCGTCATCGGCACGGGCGCCATTGCGACCATGCACGCCCGTGCCTACAGGAACATCGGCTACACCATCCGCGCCTGCACGAACGTCACGCAGGAGACCGGGCGCCGCTTTGCCGCCGCTCACGGTGCGGAGTTCGTCGAGACCTACGAGGATGTGTGCAGCCACCCCGAGGTCGACTTCGTCGACGTCTGCACGTTTCCCTCATTTCGTCTCGACGTGGTGCGCGCGTGCGCCGTCCACGGCAAACCTGTTCAGGTGCAAAAGCCGATTGCCGTCAGCGTGGAGATTGCGCGCGAGATGATCGAGACCGCGCGGCAGGCCGGCATCACGCTCGGCGTGGTCAGCCAGCACCGCTTCGACCATGCCAGCCAGTTCGTGTTCTCGGCGCTGAGTGCGGGGAGGCTCGGCAAGCTGCTGCAGTGCGACGCGTATGTGAAGTGGCACCGCACGGATGAGTATTACGCGCGTGCGGTCAAGGGGAGCTGGAGCACGGAAGGCGGTGGGGCGCTGATCAACCAGGGCATACATCAGGTCGACCTGCTGCTGTGGTTCGCAGGGCCGGTACGCGAGGTGTTCGGCATGTGGCAGCTTGGCGCGGCGCACACGATCGAATCCGAGGATGTGGTGAACGCGGTGCTGCAGTACGCCAGCGGCGCGACCGGAGTGATCCAGGCGGCGACGGCCTTGTGGCCGGGGTACAGCGAGAGCATCGAGCTGCACGGCACGAACGGCACGGCGATCATTTCCGGAGATCAGCTCACGACATGGGACGTGAAGCAGGATGCGGGTGAGCCGCCGTCGCTGGCGTCCGCGGCCGCGTCGGGCGCATCCGACCCGATGGCGATCTCGGTGGAGTCGTTCGAGCGGCAGTTTCTCGATTTCGGCGGGGCGATCCGTTCCGGACGTCCGCCGCTGGTATCCGGCGAAGAGGGCTATCGCGCGCTCGAGCTCGTGGACGCCATCTACCGGTCGTGCCGCGACGGCCGGAGTGTCCGGCTGCCCGGGACCGGTACTGCCATATGATTTGAGGCCCCATGATTCGTATCGATCGCCAGCGGACGCCGGCCGGGCTGCTGCCGAAGATCAATCGCGTCTTCGAGCTCTCGGCGCAGAAGATCCGCTCGCTCGACACCACATGGCGTCCGGAAGACGGCGCGCCGGTGTTTACCGTGGATGGCGTCTATCGGTCGCGCGGCTGGACGGAGTGGACGCAGGGCTTTCAGTTCGGCGCGCCGCTGCTGCAATTCGATGCGACCGGCGATCGGGAGTTCCTCGAGATGGGCCGGTCCCACACGCTGGAGCGCATGGCCGCGCATCTCACGCATGTCGGCGTGCACGATCACGGCTTCAACAACGTCAGCACGTATGGGAATCTCTGGCGACTGGCGCGCGAAGGCAAATTCGAGGCCGATGCGTGGGAGATCCGGTTCTACGCGCTGGCGCTGAAAGTCACGGGTGCCGTGCAGGCGACGCGGTGGACGGCGCTGCCCGAGGGCGGATTCATCTACTCGTTCAACGGCGCCCACTCCCTGTTCGTCGACACCATACGCACGCTGCGCGCGCTGGCGCTGGCGCATGTGCTGGGGCACCGGCTTCTCGTCGAGCAGGATGCGCCGGTGAATCTGCTGCAGCGTCTTCTGCAGCACGCCCACGCGACCGCCACGTACAGCGTGTACCTCGGCAAGGGGCGCGACGGCTATGACGTGCGCGGACGGACCGCGCACGAGAGCCTGTTCAACCCGGTCAACGGCACGTATCGCGGGCCGAGCTCGCAGCAGGGCTACTCGCCGTTCTCGACGTGGACGCGAGGCCTGGCGTGGGCGATGCTGGGGTTTGCCGAGCAGCTCGAATTCCTGGATTCGCTGGATGCGGACGCGATGGTCCGGGCACAACCTGACCCGCTCTACGATGCGGCGTGTGCGACGTGCGATTTCTATATCGAGCATGGAGCGGCGGCCGACGGCGTGCCGTACTGGGATACCGGCGCACCGGGGCTCGCGGCGATGCAGGACTGGGGAGCGGGCGCGGCCGATCCCTTCAACCATCACGAACCGGTCGATAGCTCCGCCGCGGCGATCGCGGCGCAAGGTCTTCTCCGTCTCGCGCGCGTGGTGACGGCACGAGGTGGCGACGGTCAGCGGTACGAACAGGCCGGCCTGCGCGCGCTCGAGACGCTGATCGACGAGGGCGGGCCCTACCTGAGCGCGGCGGCCACACATCAAGGCCTGCTGCTGCATTCCATCTACCACCGCCCGAACGGCTGGGATCACGTGCCCGCCGGATCGCGCATTCCTCGAGGCGAGTCCAGCATGTGGGGGGATTACCATCTGCTCGAAGCGGCGCTCTACGTCAAACGCCTTGCCGAGGATGGGACCTATTACACGTTCTTTGGCGGGCGGAGTGGGGGAGGGGCCCCCGCGACCCAAAAATGAGTGGTCGCGTCGCGCTCGTCACCGGCGGCACGCGGGGCATCGGGTTGGGTGTCGCCCGGGCGCTCGCGCGCGAAGGCTGGAGGCTCGCGTTGTGTGGCTTGCGCTCGCGCGAGGCCGTGGCCGATGTGCTGACGGAGCTCTCCGAGGCTGGTGCCGAGGTTGAATACTGGCCGGCCGACATCGGCAAAGAGAGCGATCGGACACAGCTGCTGGCGTCGGTGATCGCACGCCACGGAGCCCTGCACGCGCTCGTAAACAACGCCGGTCGGGCCCCGCGCGTACGCGCGGATCTGCTCGCGGCCACCGAAGAGAGCTTCGAAGAGGTGCTGCGGACGAATTTACAGGGCCCCTACTTCCTGACTCAGGCCGTTGCGCGTCTGCTGATTCAGCAGCGGGACTCCGGCGCGGCCGCGGGCCGCGCGATTGTGTTCGTCACATCGGTGTCCGCCGACATGGCATCGCCCCATCGCGGCGAGTACTGCGTGAGCAAAGCGGGTCTCTCGATGGCCGCAAAGCTCTTCGCGGTCAGGCTTGCCGCTGACGGCATACCGGTGTACGAGATCCGGCCGGGCATCATCGCCACCGATATGACCGCCGGCGTGAAGGACGCGTACGACAAGCGGATCGGCGACGGCCTGGTGCCGGACGCACGCTGGGGACAGCCCGAAGACGTCGGGCGCGCGGTGGCGGCCCTGCTGCGCGGAGATATCCCGTATGCGACAGGCACCATCATCAATGTAGACGGCGGACTGTCGATTCCGCGTCTGTGACGGTCCGGCTGAAGCCGGACGCCACCACATTCGTGAGCCAGCACATTGGTGGGGTCCGCCTTCAGGCGGACCGGACAACATATGACAACACGATCGCAATCAAAAACCGCCAAGGTCGTCACGTTCGGCGAGATCATGCTGCGGCTCAGCCCGCCGGGATTCGAGCGGTTCCTGCAGTCGCCGGCGTTCGTGGCGACGTGGGGTGGCGGAGAAGCGAATGTCGCCGCCAGCCTGGCGCGGTTCGGCCTCGACAGCTACTACGTGACGCGGCTGCCGGCGCACGACATCGGCGAAGCCGTCATTCGCGCGCTCCGCTCAGAAGGCGTGAAGACCGATTTCATCGTCCGCGGCGGCGACCGGGTCGGCGTCTATTTTGTCGAGGCGGGTGCGAGCCAGCGTGCCTCGAACGTCATCTACGATCGCGCGAATTCCGCCATCAGCCAGCTCGAGCCTGGTGCCATCGACTGGGCAACGGTGTTTCAGGGCGCCGACTGGTTTCACGTGACAGGGATCACGCCCGCGTTGGGCGAGAAAGCGGCGGCGTGCTCGCGCGAGGCGATCGCCGCCGCCAAAAAAGCGGGCGCGCGCGTGTCGGTCGATTTGAACTTCAGAAAAAAGTTATGGACCGAAGCACAGGCGCAGAACGTGATGCGTCCGCTGATGCGCGACGTCGATGTCGTCGTGGCCAACGAAGAAGACATTCAGTCGGTGCTTGGCCTCGAGGTCCCGAACACGGACGTCACCGCGGGGCACCTGAATCTCGAAGGCTATCGGCGCGTCGCCGAGCAGGTGTCGAACGAGTTCGGCCCGTCGCTCGTCGCCGTCACGCTGCGTGAGAGCGTCTCGGCGAGCGACAACGGATGGAGCGCCGTCTTGTGGGATCACAAGGCCGGCCAGTTCATACGCAGCCAGCGCTATGAGGTGCGCCTCGTCGATCGGGTCGGCGGCGGCGACAGCTTTGCGGCGGGACTCATCTATGGCTTGATCGCCGGCCGCGATGCGGAGGCATCGCTGCGCTTCGCGGTGGCTGCCAGCGCGCTCAAGCAGACGATTCCCGGCGACTTCAACCGGGTATCCGTGGCGGAGGTCGATCGCCTCGTGGAGGGGGATGCCTCGGGCCGCGTTCAACGATAACGCTCCATGACTACGACATGAACAGCCAGGCGATTACGACCGACAGCTGCATCATCCGCAACACGGCGTCCGGTACAGGTCGCACCGTGCAGGTCGAGCCGCGCCTCGAGCCGGCTGTCATGACGGAGGAAAAGGGGTCATGCTTGCGTTTCCCATCGGCGCGGTGACCGACGAGTTCTCGCCGACGGATCTGGAGCGGGCGCTCGGCGCGATGGCGGATCTGGGCATGACGTTCGCCGAGCTCCGCGTGGTGTTCGGCCGCAACATCCTCGATCTCAGCGACGCCGACATCGACCGAGTGCGAGCCATGGTCGAGGCGCACGGCATGCGTGTGCTGTCGATTGCCTCGCCCGTGCTCAAGTGCACCCTGCCAGATGCGCCGCCTGTCGCTGAGCACATTCAGCAGGACACGTTCGGATCCACGTACGGCTTTGCGGACCAACCGCGGCTTGCACAGCGCGCGTTCGAGGTGGCCGCCCGTACCGGTGCCCGTATTGTCCGCGTGTTTTCGTACTGGCGCTCGGTCGATCCCGGGCAGTGCTTCAGCAGAGTGGCGTCTGCGCTGCGCGATCTCGCGGAACAGGCGGGGCCACTCGGCTTCGTGATCGGGATTGAGAACGAGCACGCGTGCAACGTGGCGACCGGACAAGAAACGGCGCGCCTGCTCGCGGCGGTGGAGCATCCCTCGCTGCAGGTGATCTGGGATCCCGCCAACGCGCTGGTCGCCGGAGAGACGCCGTTTCCGGGCGGGTATGCCGCGCTTCCGATCTCGCGCATCGTCCATGTCCACGCGAAAGACTGCCACGTGCGCGATCGGGCGCCGGTGTTCGGCCCGCTCGGCGACATGGGGATCGACTGGCCGGGTCAGATGGCGGCGCTCGCGCGCGACGGGTATGGCGGTGGCGTGAGCCTGGAAACGCATTGGGCCGGGCCAGGCGGCGATAAATTTCAGGGCAGCGTGATCTGCGGCCGCGCGCTCAAAAGACTTGTGAGTACGTAGTAGTACATAGTAGTAGTGTCCGGCTTTAGCCGGACCGTGGAGTGACATGCAGTTTGAAACCCTTCATCACGTCGCCATCTCGGTCAGCGATCTCGCCCGCGCGAAGGAGTTCTACGGACGTGTCCTCGGGCTCGAGGAAATGGCTCGCCCGAACTTTCCGTTCGACGGCGCGTGGTACCGCGTCGGCGATCGGGAGCTTCACCTGATCGTGTCGAGAGATCCGACATTCCGGACCGGCAAAGGCGTGACGCTCGAAGACGGGCATCTGGCGTTTCGGGTCAAGAGCTTTCGTGCGGCGCTCGCGCATCTCGAGTCGCACGGCTGCCACACGGGTCCCGACGAACCCGGCCGGACGCTGCGCGTGAATACGAAGAGCGTGACCGGCTACCCGCAGATCCACTTGCTCGATCCGGATCGCAACGTGGTCGAGATCAACGCGGAGCGGATGGACTAGCTGGTCTCCAATCCCCTGGTTTCCGGGGCAAGCCAGATGATGACGAGGCCGACCAGGTAAAACACCGTCAGCACGGATCCGGCCATGGCGAAGCTGCCGCCGAAGAAGCCCATGAGCGTCGCGGTCTGCAGGCCTCCCACCGCCGCGAGGATGCGGCCGAAGTTGTACGCGAATCCCTGGCCGGTGGCGCGCACGGCGGTCGGGAAGAGCTCTGGCAGGTAGAGCGGAAACCAGCCGTAGAACCCGGCCGTGATCCCCCCTGCCAGAAACATGGAGAAGAGAAAGAACCCGTTGAACTCGGTGTTCATCTGGTAGAGCAGCAGGCACGACGCGATCGATCCAACACAGAGCGCCGCATAGGTCATTCGGCGCCCGAACCGGCCTGCCACGACGCCCGTCATGATCGGAAACACGATCGCCCCCAGCGCTGACGCGATCTGTGTGTACTCCCTGGAGAACTTCTGCGGATCCGGCTCCAGTTGAAACGCCCAGCGCGGCGCCCATTGAATCGATCCCCAGGTGCCGAGCAGCGCGACGCCGGCGAGGCTCGCGCCGAGCAGCATGTGCCGGATGACCGTGCGCTGCTGAGCGGGCGCAAGGCTGCCGGCCGCGATGGCGCGCTCGAGATACCTGCGCACCGGGAATAGAAACCCCCACAGCGCGGCGGCGACGCCGATCACGGTGATGGCCACGGCCGGCACGGCTCCGACCCCCAACGGCGACCAGCTCCAGATGATGGCGACCGACGCGAGGCATCCGATCAGGACGCCGACCAGATCCGTGTTCGACCAGTGCGATGTCGCGCCCCTGGCTTTTTCGTCCTCCCATTTCTTCGACTCGGGCACGAACAGCCGGATGAAGAACACCATCAGGGCCGGCAACGCGCCGGTGATCATCAGAAACCGCCAGCCGGAGTTGGCCAGGAGACTGGCCACCATGGCCGCGGGCACTCCGATCGACAGCATCAGCGATTCGACGCCGCCGATGAAGCGGTGCAGGCCGAGGCTCAGCACGCCCACCATCAGGAATCCGAGATTCGCGGCCGCGCCGATCAACCCGGCGATCAGTGCGCGCGACTTGTTGGGCCAGATCTCGTTCACGAGCGCGACACCGAGCGACCACTCGCCCCCCATCCCGAGCGAGGCGACGAATCGCAGCGCGGCGATGTGCCAGGCCTCGGTTGCGAACCCGCACAGGCCGGTGAAGACGGCATAGGTGAGGATGCTGAGCGACATCGCGCGCACGCGGCCGATGCGGTCGCCGAGCCAGCCGAAGAACACGCCGCCCGTCGCCGCGCCGACGAGGAACACCGCGATGATCGCGCCGAACCATTTCGTGGCGTCCGTGGCCGCCGCGGGCCCCAGCAGTTCGTTGAGCGCGGGACCGCCGATGAGCGGAAACAGGCCCATCTCGAACCCGTCGAACAGCCATCCCAGCAGCGCGGCGGTCAACGCCATCCAGCGGCCGAAGCTCGATTCGGTGGCAGGCGCCTTCATGTGGTCTGGTCCATTGGCGCTGCAGATTATAGAATGGGCCGTCCTTCTCAGGAGATCCAAGCTATGCACACGCGCGCACTGGGATCGCAGGGCCTCATCGTCTCGTCGCTCGGCCTCGGCTGCATGGGCATGTCGGAGTTCTATCCGCCCATGGACGATGCCGAGTCGGTGGCGACGATCCATCGGGCGCTCGATCTCGGCGTCACCATGCTCGACTCGGCTGACATGTACGGGCCCTTCACGAACGAGCGCCTCGTTGGCGGCGCCATCCGCGACCGGCGCGACGGGGTCGTCATCGCGACCAAGTTCGGCAACGTGCGCGGTGAGGACGGCTCTTTTCATGGCATCAACGGGTCGCCCGAGTACGTGCGATCCGCGTGTGATGCGTCGCTGCAGCGGCTCGGCGTCGCGCACATCGACCTCTACTACCAGCATCGTGTCGATACCACCGTGCCCATCGAAGAAACGGTTGGGGCGATGGCCGGGCTGGTCGCCGCCGGCAAGGTCAGGTATCTCGGCCTGTCGGAGGCGAACCCGTCGACGATTCGCCGGGCGCATGCGGTGCATCCGATCTCTGCGCTGCAGACCGAGTACTCGCTGTGGTCGCGCGATCCCGAAGGAGAGATTTTCGAGACGTGCCGCGAGCTCGGCATCGGCTTCGTGCCCTACAGCCCGCTGGGCCGGGGATTTCTGACGGGACGGTTCACGTCGCCGGACGATATTCCTCAGAACGATCGGCGGAAGGCGTTTCCGCGGTTTCAGGAAGAAAACTTCGAGCGCAATCTGGCGGTCGTTCGCGGCCTGCAGGCGCTGGCGGCGCGCAAGGGCTGCACGGTTGCGCAGCTCGCGCTCGCCTGGGTGCTTGCTCAGGGGCGCGACGTCGTGCCGATCTTCGGCTGCAAGCGCCGGACGTATCTCGAAGAGAATCTGGGCGCCGCCGACGTTACGCTGACGGCCTCGGATCGCGCCGAGATTGAGGGGATTGCGCCGAAGGGCACCGCCGCCGGACGACGCTATCCGGAAGCCGCCATGGGATCCGTGGATCGCTGAACGAGGAGGAATTTCTGAGACCGAACAATCTCCAGGATGGATTGCCCCCGCGCGAGGTGCGCGATATGCCGGAGCCGCCGCGCAACTACTGGCGCCTCGTCGGACCCGGCATCGTGGCCGGCGGCGTGGGATTGTCGTCGGGCGAGTTCGTGCTCTGGCCCTACATCGCGTCGCAGGTCGGGCTCGTGCTGCTGTGGGGGGCGCTTGTCGGCGTCATCACCCAGTTCTTTCTCAACATGGAGGTCGAGCGCTACACGCTCGCCACCGGTGAAACGGCGCTCACGGGCTTCAACCGTTTCTGGAAGCACTGGGGACTGGTGTTCGCCATCCTCGTGTACTTCGCGAACCTGTGGCCGGGCTGGGCGCTCAGCTCCGCCACCCTCGCGACGTACCTGTTCGGCGGGAACCCCGTCGTGATCGCGGTCGCGGGCCTGCTCGTGATCGGGACGGCGCTGACGCTGGCACCGGTCATCTACGTGGCGCTCGAGCGGCTGATCTTCGTGAAGGTGGCGGCGGTCGGCGTCCTCGTCGTGCTGGCGGTGATCTTTGCCATCGAGCCGGAATCGTGGCGGGCACTGCCGGGCGGGTTCATGGGCATCGGCACCATCCCGTCGAGCCTGAGTATCGCGCTGCTCTTTGGCGCCGTGGCGTTCGCCGGCTCGGGCGGCGGGCAGAACCTCTGCCAGAGCAACTGGATTCGCGATAAAGGTTTCGGCATGGGGCAGTACGTGCCGCGCCTGGTGAGCCCCGTCACGGGCGCCGTCGAAGCGGCGCCGACCGTGACGAGCTACATCTTCGAGCCGACGCCGTCGAACATGGCGCGGTGGCGGAGCTGGTGGAGATTCGCGAACGTCGAGCAGCTCCTGAGCTTCGTGCTGATGACGGTCGTCACCATCGGACTGACGTCGATGATGGCGCACTCGACGCTGTTCGGCGAGCCGAACCTGCCGAACAACGTCTCCTTCCTGCAAATCGAGGCACGGGTGCTCGATGCGACGGTCGGCCGCTGGTTCGGGGTGCTGTTTCTCGCAGTCGGATCCTTCTCGTTGTTCGGCTCGGCGATGGGCATCATCGATTACACCAGCCGGCTCGCCGCCGACATTCTGAAGACCACGTATCTGCCGCGATCGCCCATCACCGAAAGCCGGATGTATTTCTGGCTCGTGTGGGGCATGGTCGGGCTCGGCGCCACCATCCTGCTCTCCGGCGTCACCCAGCCGCTCACGCTCCTCGTCATCTCCGCGTCGACCGGAGGGACGATCATGTTCCTGTATTCGATGATGCTGATCGCGCTCAACCGGAAGATGCTGCCGGCGGCGATTCGTATCGGCCCCTTCCGTGTGGCGACGCTCGTCTGGTCGACCCTGATGTTCGGGACGCTGGCGGCGTTGACGATCTACACGCAAACGCAGTTATTGTTTCGATGATGAGAGCCCTTCTACTGACCGACTACAAGACACTGTCCGTCACCGAGATGCCGATCCCCGAGATCGGCGACGAAGACGTCCTCGTGCGCGTCCGCGCGTGCGGTATTTGTGGAAGCGATATCCATGGATACGACGGATCGACCGGCCGGCGGATCCCGCCGCTGGTGATGGGGCACGAGGCGGCCGGGGTGATCGAGCGAACCGGAAGCGCGGTGGGCGATTACCACGCCGGCGATCGCGTGACGTTCGACTCCACGGTGTCGTGTGGCACGTGCGGCTTCTGCCGTCTCGGCCAGGTGAACCTGTGCGACAACCGCACGGTGCTGGGCGTCTCGTGCGGCGATTACCGCCGCCACGGCGCCTTTGCCGAATACGTCTCGGTGCCAGCCCGGATTCTGTATCGCCTGCCGGATCACCTGCCCTTCGAGCGCGCGGCGTTGATCGAAGCCGTGTCCATCGCGGTGCACGCGGTGGGGCGGCATGTGCCGAAGCCCGAAGAGGCAGTGGTGGTTGTCGGCGCGGGCATGATCGGCGTGCTCGTGATCCAGGTGCTGCGCGAAAAAGGGTGTCGCAACATCATCGCGGTGGACATCGACAAGGAGAAGCTGGCGCTGGCGGAGCGGATGGGCGCCGGGCGGACGCTCAACCCGAAACACGCCGACATCCCGGCGGCGGTTCGCGAGCTGACGGACGGCAGAGGCGCCGACGCCTCATTCGAAGTGGTCGGGCGCGCGGATACGGTGCTGGCGGCGATTCAGAGCGTGCGCAAAGGCGGAACGGTCGTCCTGATTGGCAATCTCTCGCCGCGCGTCGAGTTGCCGCTGCAGGAAGTCGTGTCGCGCGAGCTCTCGCTGCTGGGCTCCTGCGCGTCGAGCGGAGAGATTCCCGCCTGCATCGATCTGCTCGCGCGAGGCGCCGTTGACGTCGGGCCGCTGATCAGCCTGACGGCCTCGCTCGAGGAAGGGCCGGCCCTCTTCGAGAGACTCCATCACGGCGACAACCGCCTCATGAAAGTGATCCTTCAACCATGACCCCATTCGATCTGACAGGCAAGGTGGCGATTGTCACCGGCGCGAGCCGCGGGCTCGGCCAGACATTCGCAAGGGCGCTCGCGCGCGCCGGCGCCGATCTCATCATCACGAGCCGAACGCTCGATTCTCTCGAGCCGTTTCGGAAGGACGTGGAAGCGATGGGGCGGCGCGCGCGAGCGCTGGAGCTCGACGTGCGCGACGAAGGCAGCATTCGCCGCATGGTGGCCGAGGCCGCGAAGGCGTTCGGCCACATCGACATTCTCGTGAACAACGCCGGCTGCAACGTGCGGAAGCCCGCCGTGGACGTCACATGGGACGACTGGAACCTGATCCTCGACACCAACCTGCGCGGCGCCTTTTTCGTGGCGCAGTCGGTGGCGAAGGAGATGATTCCGCGCGGCCGAGGCCGGATCGTCAACATCGGCTCGGTCACGTCTGTGATGGGCTACGCCGGCCTCGGACCGTACGGCGCCAGCCGCGGCGGGATCCGTCAGCTGACGATGAGCCTGGCCGATGATTGGGGACCGCACGGCATCACGGTGAACTGCCTGGCGCCCGGATGGTTCAAGACCGACCAGAATAAAGTGATGTACGAAGACGCGGAGTGGGTCGCGTATCTCGTCGATCGCATTCCGATGCGGAGGCCCGGCCGGATGGAGGATCTCGAAGGGCCCGTGGTGTTTCTCGCGTCAGATGCGAGCGAGTACGTCACCGGACAGACGCTCCTGGTCGATGGCGGCATCTCGACAGGCGCGATGCGCGCGCTCCCTAAGGCGCGACCGGCACCGTCACGGTCATGAGGACGGGCACCGTAGTGCCGTTCAGCATTGTCGGCTCGTATCGCCACTGACGCACGGCGTCTACGGCAGCCGCATCGAGCAGAGGGATGCTGCGGAGAACGCGCACCTGGCCGACGACGCCATCGGCGCCCACGGTTAATTCCAGAATAACGATCCCGCGAACATTGGCTTGCCTCGCCTGTTCGGGATAGACCGGTGCCACGTCGCTGATCTGTCGCGGGGCCGCGACGGGGCCGCCCACGCGTATCGCTCCGCTCCCCGGGTCGTTGCTGCCTCCCGAGGACGACCAGGTGGAAAAGCTGCCCGTGATGTCTCTCCGGACCGAAGCGCCGGCGAGTCGCTGTTGCTGTTGCTCGGCCTGATCGAACGACAGACGGCCGCCATTGGCGCCGCCCGAAAATCCGCGGAACGTGAGTACGGCTGCGGCAGACGGATCCGGCTCCGGATGGAAGTCGGGCGGACCGACCGTGGCGACGACTTGCACGAGCCCCTGCGCCGTGCGCAGGCCGATTCCCCTTGGGGATGGCGTATTCCCGTAGTACTCGTCGACAGTGACGAATCCTTCCCATCGTTCTCCGAGCGGCCAGCTTCCGGAGACATTGCTGTAGGTGGTGGCCATATCCACCCGGCCGTCCGGAGTGTCGCCCGACCTGGGCGCATGGTCGAACAGGACCATCAACGAATGATCGGTCTCGTTGTACACCGTCCGCACCATCGCCTGCCGTCTCCTGACAATCTGCACGCGCGCGTCGTCTTCGATGATCACGCGATCGCCATCCTGCGCGATCATCTCCTGGCCCGCCGGAGCGGGTGGCCGGCTGATGGGACGCTGCGCGGCGACCAGCGGGGTCCCAGCCATCAATGCCACGACGATCGGTGTCAAGCGCATGTCACACCTCGCATCTCAATGACGCCACCGCTATCAGTATCCATGAGATATCATCTTTTTCCCATGAAAAGACTGTTCGTGAGGGCGGCGTCTGCCCTCTGTGCGGCCGTCGCGCTGATGCCGCTCTCAGCTGCGAAAGCGCAGGCTCCCGCGCCGCAGTACCACGTCGACACGTCGTGGCCGAAACCTCTGCCCGACCAATGGGTGCTCGGCGGCCTCGGCGGCCTCTGCGTGGACGCGCGCGATCACGTGTTCATCCTCAACAGGCAGGACGTGCTCGAGCCCGACCTCAACGCCGGGCGGATGGCGCCGCTGATTATCGAGCTCGATCCGTCGGGCCAGGTCGTCGGGTCGTGGGGCGATCCCGCCGTGCTCGACGCGCGCCTCCACAGTTGCCATGCCGACAAGGACGACAATATCTGGATTGGCAGCGCTCCATCCGGGATGGTGCAGCAGTATTCGCGCGACGGCCGCGCGCTGCTGATGCAGATAGGGAAGAAAGGCGTGCTGGATTCTTCCGACGGCACGCCGAAAGGCCGGCCGCTCAATTCGAACGCCGCGGCGTTCTTCATGCCCGCCAGCATTTACGTGGATCCCACCAACGGCGATGTCTTCGTGGCCGATGGCGAGGGTATCGGCGGCAATCGCCGCGTGGCGGTGATGGATGGCTCCGGAACGTTTCTTCGTCAATGGCAGCCCGACGGGATGGCCACCGTCCATTGCCTGGCTGGGACGAACGACGGACTGATCTATATCTGCAACCGCGAGAACAGCCGCATCCAGGTCTACGACAAGGCCGGGCGCTTCATCAGGAACATCGAGGTGCCGTGGACGCCCCAGACGCCCCCGAGGGGCGGAAAAATTGTCGAGACCGGCGGATCGGCCGTTGCCCTCGACTTCTCCCCCGACACGAATCAGCGATGGATATTCGTGATCAACCAGAACAACGCGCGAATCGAGATCATCGACCGCCGGACCGGCGCCCCTGTATCGAGCTTCGGACGGGCCGGACACTTCCCCGGTGAGTTCGATCAGCCGCACGGCATCGCGGTTGACTCGAAGGGCAACGTCTACGTCGCCGAGAATCGGGGCAAGAGGGTTCAGAGGTTCGTGCCCTCGCTGCCCTGACACGGCCGCACTTTTGCGTACACACGTCCGGAGGAGAGTGCTCTTATGAAGATCCGAGACGTAATGACCCCAAACCCCAAGACGGTGTCGCCAGACGATACGATTCAGGCGGCCGCCCAAATCATGCAAAGCGAGGACACCGGCGCGGTTCCCGTCGTGAGTAACGGACGTGTGCTGGCCGTCGTCACCGACCGCGATATCGTGGTGCGCGTCGTGGCCGCTGGGGGTTCGGTGACCGACCCGGTCCGCACCATCGCGTCCCATGACGTCATCTGCGCGTCACCCGAGATGTCGACGCGCGAGGCCAGCGACCTGATGAGCCAGCATCAGATTCGGCGCTTGCCCGTCGTGGAGAACGATTGCCTTGTCGGCATCGTCTCGATCGGCGACATCGCCGTGAAAGAGGGCAAGGACAGCCGCACGGGCGACACGCTGCAGGGGATATCTGAAGGCGTCAAAGAAAAGATTTGAGCATCAGGGGCGAGGGGCGAGGGACAATTACCCCTCACCCCTTACTCCTTACTCAGTTCCCCCGTTTCGAGCAGCTGCTTGTAGCGGCGTAACTCTTCGCGAATCGTGCCCTTGGAGCCGCCGCCCGAAAGATGCACCTGGGTGCCACCAGCGGCAGTTGCCGGTTCGAATCGAACGGCGTAGTTGTTCTTCAGTCTGGCGTGGCCGGAGGCGCACCAGTTGACCCAACCCGCCTCCGCCTCCTCGAGCGTCGTGCGGACGATGACGGTCTGTTCGGCGTCAAGGTCGGCTTCGAATCCATTGAAGCGGCCCTCCCAATCGGCGCGCCGGCGTGCGATCAAAATGCTGAGGCCGGCGACCCCGACGGCGACGCCGAGTGCCATTCCGAAATACTGCATTCTCATTTTGGTGGTCATTGCCGATCACTGTGCAATGCCTAAGCCGTTTGCCGCGCCCGCCCCCGCTAACATAACTGTCCGGCGTGTGCGATGTTGGCACATGGCGCACGCCGCGCCCTCGCCGTTCGGCTATTTCAGGCCGTAAAACAGGGCAGTCCCGTGCACCGGTGGCGCACTTTCGTGGCAATCGGATTGCACCACCGTCCTGCACATGTCCGTTCCCCCGTCGGCTCTCGACGATTCCTCGGAGTCGGTCTCGGAATTCCGCGTCGAAAAATCGCGGGCCGATGCGACGCTGACGCTCTCGAACGGCGCGGTGGTGCAGGGCTGTTTTTTCGTCTCCGGCAGCAGCAGAACGCACGCAGGCCCTGAGCGCATCAAGGACGTGCTCAACGGCGAGACAGGCTTTTTTCCGTTCCTCGTGGCCTGCGCCACCGGTTCGTCGACGGCTCTCTACAATCGCGACCACATCGTCATGGTCGAAATCGCCGACACGGGCGAGGCGCGCACGGATCCGGGCTACGACGTGGCGACCGTGCGTCAGGTCTCGATGCTGCTCTCGAACGGCGCGCGCCTGCGCGGTGCCGTTCGTGTCTACCGTCCGCAGGGGCGCGATCGCCTCAGCGACTTCGCGCGGGCGGCGGAGCCCTTCCGGTATCTGGAAGCGGACGCCGCGACGTACCTCATCAACGTCGGACACCTGCTTGAATTGTCCGAGGAGACCCCTGCATCATGAGTTTCAGTGCGGTCGCGGAGTCCGGGACCCCCCCGACTCCAGCGAGCGGTTCCCCCATCGATCGGCTGTTTCACGCGATGTGCCAACTCGGCGCCTCGGACCTGCATCTGTGCGTCGGCACGCCGGCGCTCGTCCGAAAGGACGGACGCATGCAGCCGCTCGATCCGGCGATGCCGGCGCTGACGGATGAGTACCTCCGCCGGCTGCTCGAGCCGATCATGCCCGACGCGAACCTGCGCGAGTTTGCCGAGACCCACGACTCAGACTTTGCCTATGAAATTCCTGGCCTCGCACGCTTCCGCGCGAACGTGTTCGCCGATCGCAAGGGGCGCGGCGCGGTCTTCCGCGTCATTCCGTCCGAAATCCTGACGGCGGAAAAGCTCGGCCTGTCTCCGCACATCCTGAACCTCTGCAAGCTCAACAAGGGCCTCGTGCTCGTGACCGGGCCGACCGGCTCGGGTAAATCGACGACGCTGTGCGCGATGATTGATTACATCAACCGCACGCGCGACGAGCACATCATCACCATCGAAGATCCGATCGAGTTCGTGCACCAGAACCAGAAGTGCCTGATCAACCAGCGCGAGGTGCGCACGCACACCGGCTCGTTCAAGGCGGCGCTCCGCGCCGCGCTGCGCGAGGATCCGGACATCATCCTGGTGGGCGAGCTGCGCGATCTGGAGACCGTGGCGATCGCGATTGAGACGGCGGAGACCGGACACCTCGTGTTCGGGACGCTGCACACGACCACCGCCTGTTCGACGGTGGACCGCATCATCGATCAGTTTCCGTCAGATCGTCAGTCGCAGATCCGCATCATGCTGTCGGAGTCGCTCCGCGGCGTCATCGCGCAGAACCTGTGCCGCAAGATCGGCGGCGGGCGCGTGGCCGCGCTCGAAGTGCTGATTGCGACCGGTGCGGTGAGCAATCTCATCCGCGAAGGCAAGACGTTTCAGATTCCGTCGATGATGCAGGTGGGGAAGGCCGTCGGCATGGTCGGCCTCAACGACGCGCTGATGGAGCTGGTGACGAAGAAGCTGGTCGCGCCGGACGAGGCCTACTCGAAGGCGATCGACAAGAACGGGTTCGAAGGGCTGCTGAAGCGCGCGGGCCTCGACGTCAAGCCGCCTACCGCGCCAGCGTAGAGCCTGGTTCTTCGTACGCGTCTGCCAGCCGGAATTCCGGGTGCTGCGTCAGGTACGCAGCGACGCGGTCCTTCCGCGTGAATGCGTCCGCCATGAAGGCGAACGCTTCCGCAATCCGCTCGTCCGGCTGCGCGCAACTGAGCCGCAGGAACCCCTTGCCCGCATCGCCGAAGCACTCGCCGCCGAGACAGGCGACGCCGCGTGTGTCGTCGGCGCCTTCCAGCAGATACAGCGCCAGCCCGTGCGATGTGATCCCCAGGCTGTTGCAGACCGCGGCGACGGATGGGAATACGTAGAACGTTCCGCCGGGCATGAGGCACGACACGCCGTCGATGTTGTTCATGCCCTCGACGAGCAGCTCCACCTTTTTCCGGAACTCCTGCATCTTGGCGTCGCGATAGCCGAGCTCGTCGCGCATCGCGGCGACGCCGGCCATCTGCGTGAACGGCGGCACGCACGACAGCGCGCTGTTCGTGAGCTTGCCGAACACGTCGATGATCGCCGGGCTGCTGATCGCAAATCCCAGGCGCCAGCCGCTCATGCTGAACGACTTGCTGAAGGTGTAGGCGGCCACTGTCTGGTCGAGCATGCCGGGCAGCTCGAGCAGCGAATGATGCCGGCCGCGCCACACCATGCGGTCGTAGGGCTCGTCGCTGAAGACCGCGACGTCCTTGCCGCGCACGAGGTCGGCGATCCCTTTCAGATCCTCCAGGGTCGCGACGCCGCCCGTGGGGTTGTGGGGGCTGTTGAGAAAGATCGCGCGCGGCGCGTTGTCGCCGGTCAGAAAGCGGCGTACATCTTCCAGGCCGGGCCGGAAATCGTTGGAGGCCTTGAGCTGCGAGAGCACCACGCGCGCGTTCCGCCGAAAGATATTGGGCGGGTACGTCGGGAAATGCGGGCTGAAGACGAGCACCCCGTCGCCGGCATTGAGAAACGCTTCGCAGAAGAGC
>Ga0163150_10004307_pt1 | contig 19187 bp, 23 predicted proteins | sample OliLakLV19P2IB_FD_148628 | JGI IMG/M metagenome (GOLD analysis project Ga0163150, IMG submission 148628) | Freshwater microbial mat bacterial communities from Lake Vanda, McMurdo Dry Valleys, Antarctica - Oligotrophic Lake LV.19.P2.IB | ecosystem: Environmental > Aquatic > Freshwater > Lake >...
GAATACAGCTCCGTTCGGTAGCCCTCCCTCCGCAACAACAGCTGTGCCGATTCGACGATCGCGGCCGCGTCGGCAGAAGACTTGCGAGTGTAAAACCCTCGAGCCTCGAAAGTCGAGCCGGTGTGCGCGGCGGACGTGCGCGCAACGCATCAAAATGGTGCTTTGCCCGCGGGATGACGCAACCGATGAGCGAAACAAACAGCAGCAGATAGATCGCCGAGAACCACACCGAGGTGTACGTCGTGAACACCTGCAGGGCATCGAGTACCGCCGCAACCCCCGGACTGTTCTGCCGGTACTGGATTACACCGTTCGGGTCAGAGCTCACTTGCGGCACGAGCGAACCGGGAATTGCGGCAATCGCGAGCAGCAATAACAGGAACAGCGCCGTGCGCATACTCGTCAGTTGCCGCCAGAAGAACCGGAGGTAACCGACGACCCCCAGGGTGGGCTGCACGATCGCTTGGGGGTCTGCCGAGTCAATGTGATCAGAGGGCCGGGACAAATCCACGAATCACCGCCTGCATGCTCAAGGTCATGGCTTGCCATACTCCGGTGACCATGAGCACGCCAATCAGAATCAGCAGCGCTCCGCCAACGATGTTGATGGTTCGGATGTTGCGGCGCATCCAATCGACGGAACCAGCCACCCAGCCAAGCCCGAGCGCAATGAGTAGAAAAGGGATGCCCAGGCCGATGCTGTACGCCAACCCAAGGATGCCGCCGCGAACCGGGTCTCCACCGTCGAGTGCGAGACTCGTGACCGCCACAAGTGTCGGGCCGAGGCATGGGGTCCAGCCCAGAGCAAAGACGATGCCGAGCACCGGGGCTCCGGCCAGCCCGGTCGCGACCCGCCACTCTGGCTTGATCGTGCGCTGCATGAAGGTGACCTGGCCGACGAAAACCAAGCCCATCAGAATCACGACGAGTCCGGCAATGCGCGTAATGAGATCTTCCCACGGGCGCAGCAGCAGACCGGCGGTACCGAAGAGGATTCCGAAACTCACGAACACCACGCTGAAGCCGAGCACGAACAGCGCGACTCCCAAGAGGAGTCGGCCCCGCCCACCGCGCTCAGCCTCGCTCGTGAATCCGCCGACATATCCGAGGTAGCCGGGCACGAGCGGCAAGACGCAGGGCGATGCAAACGACACGACTCCGGCAAGCAGGGCGACGGGAAGCGCAAGGAGCAGGTTTCCGCTGAAGACCAACTCCCCGATGGGGTCGATCATCGGCGGGCCTCGGCGAGAACGGTGTCGATCATCGGCGGGCCTCGGCAAGAACGGTGTCGATCATCGCCGCGAGAATGCCCGGCTCGCGGATGAGCCCGCTGATCCGACCCGCCACGCGACCGTCACGATCCATCACAAGCGTGGTTGGTACGGCATCCGGTGCAACAAGGCCACTGAAGGCCAACTGAACGGATGCCGTGCTTGCGTCGAGAATCGAGGGGTACCCGATCTCGAACTCGCGCGCAAAGGTCAGCGCCAGATCGCTCGAATCGCGAATGTTGACGCCCAAGAACGGCACCTCACGGTACTCCTCGCTCAGCGCCTTTAGGTCGGGGGCTTCGACGCGACACGGCGGACACCCCGCGTACCAGAAGTTGACGACGTAGACCTCGCCAGAGAACTGAGCGCTGGATACCGACCGTCCGAGCTCGTCGGTTCCTGCGAACTCAATCGTGCGGGTGCGCTCAGCTGGTGGCAATTCGATGTACGCGCCGTCGCCCGACACGTAGCCCTGGCCCGAACCGTCTGCATACTGCTCAGCGAGCGGGTCACTCGCGCAGCCAGCGAGCGCAAGCAGGAGGACGACCGCCCCGGCCGCGATGCTCACTCGCTTCACACTGCTCCAAAATCACTGGCTTGCGCAAGCAATGCTCTCGCGGGTTCCTGATAGTCAACCTCGATAAAGCGGTCGCCATCGCGCCGAACGGTGGTGATGCTCGAAAGCGAGCAGCGGCGTTTGCGGGGGTCGTGGGGAAGCCCCATGCCCATGACAGAGCGGGCCACCATAACGATCGGCATTTGGTGGCTGACGATGACCGCTTCGCCGCCTTCAGTCTCGCTCCACGTGGACTCAACCGCCGCGAGCATGCGCGCCTCAACGCTTCGATACGCTTCGCCCCAGCTCGGCTTGAGCGGATTGCGCAACTGCACCCACGCTGCCGGGTAGCGAACAGCTTCGTTCATTCGCTTGCCCTCGAACCAGTTGTGCGGTTCGATCACGCGCTCGTCGGTCACAATCTCCAGCCCGAACCGCGCCGCCCACGGCGCCGCCGACTCTTGCGCCCGCTGCAGTGGGCTGGCGATCAGCCGGGTGACCGGATGCCCGGCGAAACTCGCCGCCGCGGCATCCGCCATTTGATGCCCGAGTTCGCTCAAGTGGTAGCCCGGAATGCGCCCATAGAGCACGCGTTCTGGGTTGTGCACTTCGCCGTGACGAACGAGGTGGACGAGATCAGCTGGCACCCCCCAATTCTACGTTCTGGCCGCCGCAGCAGATTGCTGGTGCGGCCACGATTGGGCGGTGCCGCTCCCTTTACGTTCGGCCCGACGATAACGTACGCGAGGCACCATGCCCTCGACGTTGGGCTGGAACAGGTCGCTGGCTTGGATCGATGTCGATGGGCGGAATGAACCAATACTTCTCGCGGTCCCAAGTGATTTCCCAGTGGTTGTTGTGCACGAGCATGTGGTGATGGCGGCAGAGCAACACCCCGAGAGCTGTGTCAGTGCGCCCTTCGTCGCGAGCCCAGTGCTCGCAATGATGTGCTTCACACCAGGCCGGAGGGCGCTCGCATTCGGGAAAGATGCAACCGCCGTCGCGCGCGGCGAGCGCTATGCGCTGCCTATTCGTGAACAGTCGTTCGCTTCGACCTACGTCCAGCGGTTGGCTCCCGTCGAAGAGCACCGGCACGTAACCGGAACCACAAGCAAGTCGCTTCGCAGTGGCAAGCGACACCGCTACGGACTGTCCCTCTAGCTGAGCTGCACCGTGCCCATTCGCGAAGCCGTGCCCATTCGCGAAGCCGTGCCCATTCGCGAGGCCGTGCCCATTCGCGAGATCGTGGCCATTAGCGAGATCGGCCAAGGTCACATGAAGCCGTACCACCGGTGCACGGTTGCCGAAAAGTTTGCCTTTGTCTGCAGCGACCGCGAGCTTGACGATGTCGACGAGGCCGTCAGCGGCGATCTGATCGGTCGATCGTGGGTCCTTCGCGATCCGCTCGGACCTCGCCACTTCTGCCAAATCAACGAACCGAGGTCCGCCGCGACGAGGCGCAGTGAGTGCGTCGACCGCCGAGCCGACGATAGCCGCCGACTCTGGGTCGAGAAGCCCGAAGATCTTTGCCATGCCATCGGACTGCGGAATCAATCGTAAGAATCGCCTGTCACGCATCGACTCCTCGCGGTCAGCGACTCCGACGGCATCAAGGTCATCCCGAATCGATCGCGCGGCAGCCGCGATTCGCTCGGGGGCCATCTGACCCGCCACCGCGACAAGCCGCACGGCAGCGTCTGCGAGGTCATCTGCCGCAACGTCAGCATTCGGAACTCCGAGCCCGACCACAATGCCGTCCGCAGCAGCAATCGACAATTGTCCAGCAGAAACGGCGACAGCAACATCGGCAAGCCATGGCGAGGATCCGTCGAGAGCGTTCCCGACCCTGACCATCGACCGAGCCTCGGCCTTGGTCAAGCCGGCTACTCGCTGAATCAAGGCCTCCGGCGTGCGAGCACCGGACCGCTGCGCAAGCCCCGCATATCCAAGTTCAGGAGCCGACCGTCGGCTCAGCTCGGCAGACACCCGAGCACTGACAGCATCAAGTTTGCGGCGACTTGACGCGACCTTGGCCTGCAACGACAACAGGGCAGCATCGGGCAGCTCCGCAAGATCGGGCAGCTCCGCAAGATCGGGCAGCTCAGTAAGTTCGACGTGATCCGGCACGATCACTGTTGCGATCGTCATGCGACCAGTCTAGCACACATTAGAACATATGTTCTATACAATTCTCCGGCATCTAGAGCTTCCTCAGAGCGCGGCAAGTGAAGACCCGGCTCGGCAACTACAGTTTGGGGGTGACCGAACGCACCCTGATCAAAGAGCTCGCCGCGGCATCCGATGGGCTGGTGTCTGTCTCAGGGTGGGTCGAGACCGTTCGAGATCAGAAGAAAGTGCAGTTTGTCGTTCTCCGCGACGAGTCTGGCGCGGTGCAGCTTGTGCACCCTAGAGCCTTCGCAGAGGACGGCACACCAGAACCCGACGAGCTTGCATCCATCATCTCCGGCCTCGCGCAAGGCACCTTCCTCACGACAACGGGCGAACTGAAGCACGACGAGCGCGTCAAGCTCGGCGGCGTCGAGATCAAACTCGACGCGATCGTGATCGCCGGGGCCGCGATTCCCGAGACCCCGATCGCCGATGACTCGGGAGTCGATAAGCGCATGGATTGGCGTTTTCTCGACCTGCGCCAGCCGAAGAATAACCTGATCTTCCGCATCCAGACCACGCTCGAGCACGCTTGGCGCACGTACTGGATCGAGCACGACTTCATCGAACTGCACACGCCAAAGCTCATGGCGAGTGCAAGCGAATCGAAGGCAGAACTCTTCGAGGTCGAGTACTTTGACGGCAAGGCGTACCTCGCACAGAGCCCACAGTTCTTCAAGCAGATGGCGCAGCCAGCCGGGTTCGGCAAGATCTTCGAGATCGGCCCGGCCTTCCGCGCTGACCCGAGTTTCACCAGCCGGCACGCCACCGAGTTCACCAGCGTTGACAGTGAGATCAGCTGGATCGATTCGCACGAGGACGTCATGAAGCTCCACGAAGAGCTGCTGGTCGCCGGATTCCAAGCCGTCAAGACCAAGCACGGCGACGAGATCGAGACGCTGTATGGGGTCGAGGTGACAGTGCCAACGCTGCCGTTTCCGCGCATCCCGCTCGCCGAAGCGAAGCGCATCGTTGCCGAGCGTGGCTACGAGGTGCCGCGCGCCGACGACGACATGGATCCAGAAGGCGAGCGCCAGATCGCAGCCTATGTGGCCGAGAAGTACGGTCACGAGTTCGTATTTCTCACCGACTATGCCTCGAGCATCCGACCGTTTTATCACATGCGGCATTCAAATGATGCTGGACTGACGAACAGCTACGACCTCATTTTCAACGGCGTCGAGATCTCAACCGGAGCCCAGCGAGAGCATCGCGTCGACGTGCTCATCGCGCAAGCAAAGGATAAGGGGCTCGACCCGGAGGAGCTCGACTTCTACCTCGACTTCTTCCGCTATGGGGTTCCACCCCACGGTGGATTCGGCATGGGATTGAGCCGGGTGCTCATGCTCATGCTCCACCTGCCGAACCTGCGCGAGGCGACCTACCTGTTCCGCGGACCGACTCGCCTCACGCCCTAGGCAGGTCGTTTTCGTTGAAGGCACGAATCGCCGGGCGACCTAGCGATCGTCCGTACGCATAAGGCAAGATGAGTTCATGTCCAAAAAAATAGACTCGGCCCTCAAGGATTTGAAAAAAGCCTTGGAGGCGCACGCGGATGTCGTAGGCGGCAGCGCAGTCCCGCTCAAGAAGGCGCAGCGTGCGAGCACGAAGGTCGCCGATACCGCCCGCGCCTACGCCGAAGCGGTGCACGCCAAGAGCGGGCTGGGTAGCCCGTTCAGCGACGTGCTGAGCCCAGGGCTCGAAGCGTCAACACTGGCTTCCCTCATCGCCGAGCGTGATTCGCTCAAAGAACACTTGACCGGTCCAGTGCCCATTCAGGAACCGGCAGCCGCTGAGTTGCACGAACCCGAAGGTGCTGAAAGCCCGACTGACTCTCACACCGAGGAGCAGGAACCCGAACGTGCGGAGAGTCCGACCAACTCGACGTCCGGCTAGCTCACACCTCGAAGTCGACGGCTGCCCGCTCGGTCGCGAGTGACCGCGGCACATCCCCAGCAGCCTGGTGGGCCGGATGCACCTGATACGCGACGAGCGCCTCGATTGACTCGAAGTCGGCAACAAGCACAACATCCCAATTTTCATCGTGATTGGCGACGTTCGGTCGAACGATGAGGCTGTGCAATCCCGGAATCACCCCGACGAGCGGCTCCAGTACGGCCGCGATCGTTGATGCTGCCTCCGCCTTCGCCTCGATTGACTCCGGGCGAAGGCGCCAACTCACGATGTGCCGAATCATGCTGGTACCGACATGATGCTCGCTCGAAGAGCCGCAGCATCCACCCGATGGATGCTGTGAACCTCGCCGTCGATGATCAACACGGGTATGTCGTCAGAAAACCGCTCGGCGAGGGAGGTGTCATCCAGAATCGATAGCTGTTCGAGTTGCGGGGGTTCGGCCATTTCGAGGTCCGCCAGCACGGCCGTGACGACAGCGTGCGCATCGTCACAGAGGTGACAACCTGGTTTTCCGATCAGCGTGAGTTGCATCGAGGCCACGACCATAGACTAATCCGGATGTCTGAAGCAGTGGCGCCACCCGACACCGATCGAACGATCATTGCTTTCTTCGACGTCGACAACACCCTCATGCGAGGCGCGAGTGTCTTTTATGTCGGGCGTGAAGCCTTCAGTCGCGGGCTGATTAACTGGCGCGATATCGCGCTGTTCGCCTGGCACCAGTTTCGATTTCTCGCGGTTGGCGAAAACCGCAATCACCTCTCCGCCGCCAAAGAGCGTGGCCTTGGGCTCGCCATTGGGCACACCGAAGCGGCACTGATTTCACTCGCTGAAGACATCTACGCGAAGCACATCGAACCCAATCTCTGGCCGGAGACGGTGGCGCTGACGAAGGAGCATCTCGGGAAGGGCCACGAAGTGTGGCTCGTAACCGCGACGCCACAACTCGTCGCCCAGATCATTGCTGACCGACTCGGGCTCACTGGCGCGCTCGGCACGAAGGTGCAGGCACTCGACGGCGTGTTCACCGGCGATCTCGACGGTCATGTGGTTCATGGCGAAGAGAAGGCCAACGTCGCCAGAGCCTTTGCCATTGAGAGAAGCGCGGACCTCGTCGATTGCTGGGCCTACTCCGACTCGAGCAACGACATCCCATTGCTGTCGATGGTTGGCCACCGCGTCGTTGTGAATCCGGATGCGAAGTTGCAGGCCCACGCAGAGCGCGAGCGTTGGGATATCTTGCCGCTCAAACGCTCAAGCATCCGGAACGCTCGCAAGAAGGTACGGCGCGAAGCTCGTGCCGTGAAGCGGCAGCCGTAGCCGCGTTACTTCTTGTTGCGACGCTGGTGGCGCGTCTTTCGCAGTAGCTTGCGGTGCTTCTTCTTGGCCATCCGCTTGCGACGCTTCTTGATTACTGAACCCATACAACCCTCACTGATTTACGAACAGCTACACATTTCGATCTGGCACGATCTTCAAACAAACTCTGCATCTCCGCCCCGCACAAGGAACTCTCAGATCACGATGTGATCAGGCCCGCGAAACGAAGGAAGACCCGAACGGCGCGTGGAACTGGCGCCGACGAAGTCTCAATCCTAGCCGAAATCAACCAACCTCGGCGATGGGAGTCTGGATCGCCGCGACGACGGCCGACTCTGGAATGCGGAATGAGCGACCAAAGCGCACTGCCGGAAGTTCTCCAGAGTGCACCAAGCGGTACACGGTCATATTCGAGACGCGCATCATCTCGGCGACCTCAGCGACCGTGAGAAAGTGCACATCCGAGAGATCACGTGACATGCGGCCTGGCCCCTTCGGTTGAGATGCACCCGCGGTGTGACTGGAGTGCTAATCGGTAACACTAGGGGCTGGTGTGACCGGATGTCCAGTGAGGGCCGCTTGCGGAGTACGATTTGCTCTCGTGCAACCAAGCGTGGCGACATGAGCAATCGGATGTCAGGACCTGCCATCGGCAGGCGCGAAACGATCGGCGCGCGGCTGCGCAATGTTGTCGATTCCTTCGCCGCGGCATCCCCCGCTCGCTTCGCCATTATTGTGTTCACCGGCCTGATTCTGACCCTCACGACACTGCTGGTACTGCCGATCTCCTCGGCCGATGGTCGCGCGACGCCGATTGCGGACGCCCTGTTCACGGCCGTCTCTGCAATTTGCGTCACGGGGTTGACGACCGTCAACATGGCAACCAGCTGGTCGGCTTTCGGCAATGGCGCGATTCTGCTCGGCATGCAGGTCGGCGGCATCGGGGTGCTCACACTCGCAAGCATTCTCGGGCTCATTGTGTCTCGTCGCCTTGGTTTGCGGCAACGACTGATCGCCGCGAGCGACACCAATCCCTCGCGCATTCATGTCGGCCCGGTTTCAGAGTCGCAGGCGATCAGGCTCGGCGACATTGGCGGCCTGTTGGCAACGGTCGCGCTCAGCGCTCTGCTGATCGAGATCGCGTTGTCCCTCGTCATCATCCCGCGCTTGCTTGCCGAAGGCTACGACCTCTGGACGTCCATCTGGCAGGGCTTCTACCTCGCCGTCTCTGCCTTCACCAACACCGGTTTCGTTCCGACCGTGGCAGGGATGGAGCAGTTCGCCGGCGATCCATGGATGCTCTCAACGCTCGCGCTGGGCGTGTTTCTAGGCAGCCTCGGCTTTCCTGTCATCTTCGCCCTTGCGCGCTTCTGGAGGTATCGCACGCGCCTGTCTGTTCACGCAAAACTCACGCTCGTCACCACGACAGGACTCATCATCGTGGGCACCCTGGCGATCCTCGCGCTGGAATGGAACAACACCCTCACCATCGGCGCCGAGGATCCGATTGCCCGGCCCGGTACGGCGGCCTTCCTCTCGGTCATGTCCCGCTCTGGCGGTTTCTCCCCCGTCGATATCGGCGCGATGAATGGATCAACGCTCTTGGTCTTCGACATGCTCATGTTCGTCGGAGGCGGGTCCGCGTCCACCGCTGGCGGCATCAAGGTCACGACCCTTGCCGTGCTGTTCCTCGCCGCCTTCGCCGAGGCCAAAGGCGACAACGACATGCACGCGTTTGAACGTCGCATCCCCACCGATGTTCTGCGCCTGGCCGTCAGCGTCACGCTCTGGGGCGCGACCATCGTGGCCTCTGCAACGATCGCGATTCTGCACATCACGAAAGCCCCGCTCGACTTCGTGCTCTTCGACGTAATCTCAGCCTTCGCGACCTGCGGCCTGAGTACGGGGCTGACGGAATCGCTGCCGGATTCGGGGAAGTATATCCTCGCGGCCACCATGTGGGCCGGTCGAGTTGGTACCGTGACCTTAGCGGCGGCTCTCGCGGCGAGCCAGCGTCGGCAGTTGTTCACCCGAGCAGAAGAGAGGCCAATCGTTGGTTGACAGAATCCCACACAATGCGCCGGTACTGGTGATCGGTCTCGGCCGATTCGGCGCGGCCACTGCTGGTCAGTTGCAGCGCCTCGACCGCGAAGTGCTGGCCATCGACGCCGAACTGGCTCTCGTACAAAAGTGGTCAGAGCGTGTGACCCACGCAGTACAGGCGGATGCCCGCCAACTCGATGCGCTTAGTCAGATCGGGGCTCAAGATTTCTCGATCGCCGTCGTCGCGGTCGGCTCGTCGATCGAGGCTTCAGTGCTCATCACAGCCAACCTCGTCGACCTCAAGATTCCGCAGATCTGGGCGAAAGCGATCAGCAAGTCTCACGGCAAGATCCTCGCCCGCATCGGAGCCAACCACGTGATCTACCCGGAGGCAGAAGCCGGTGAACGCGTCGCCCATCTCGTCTCTGGTCGAATGCTCGACTTCATCGAGTTCGACGACGACTTCGCGATCGTCAAGATGTACCCGCCGAAGCCGATTCGCGGCATCCCGCTCTCTGAGTCTGCGGTGCGCAGAAAACACGGAATCACTGTCGTTGGCGTCAAGTCGCCAGGCAAAGACTTTACATACGCAACTCCTGAAACCGTGCTATCGAATCATGACCTGATCATTGTGAGCGGCCAGTCGACAGCGATTGAGAAGTTCGCGGCGCTCCAGAGCTAGAGCGCCGCGAAGTCAGCTAACTGTCTGGCGCGGTTTGCTCGGGCGGAGTTCCGTCGAGAGTGGGGTTCTCTGGCGAGCCTGGCCTGCTCGGGAGCTTGCCAGATCCGCGCCCTGGGTCTCGAGGACCTTCGCCGAATCTGAGTGCGCCTCCGCGCTGATCACCGGGACGGCCTTGCCGCTGACCACCTGAACCACGCGGTCCACCGCCACCTCGATCGTCGTCGGCCGACGGAGCTTGGCCCGCCGACGCCTGGCCTGATCCTCCTGGCGCTGGTAGCGCAAGTCCGACGGCAACGCCGCCGCCAAACAGGAGTCCTGTTGCGAGCACCGCTCCAACTGCAATGCCGGCAATGGCGAGTGGGGTTGGTGCACGCAGTGCGGATGCGACCGGTGCTGCGCTCGGCGTGGGCTCGCCGACCTTGTCGACTGGTGTTGCCATCGTGTTCTCCTTCTCTCGTGGCGCGGAGATGCACCCGCGCGGTGTTGAAGCGAGCTTGGCGATGGAAGCTATCAGTGCCCTATGTCGCAGCCGAGATTGTGCGGTGCATCACGACCGGTGCGGTACTGCAGCAACTCCGTGCAGATGGTTCAGTAGAGCGCCCCGAGTTCCCGCGCCCGGGCAAGTGCAGCGGCGGTCGCCCGCGAGAACAGGCCAGCGATGTCGGCCTCCTTGAGCACCGCGATCGCACGTTCCGTTGTTCCATTCGGGCTCGTCACCTGGCGACGCAACTCGGCTGGGTCTGTGCCGGACGCGGCGAGCAATTCAACCGAGCCGAGGAAGGTTCCAGTCACCATCTCGCGAGCCTGCGCAGCCGAGAACCCCATGGCAACGGCTGCGCGCGTGAGCTCCTCAATGAGGTAGAACACGTACGCGGGTCCTGAACCTGAGATGGTGCTCAACGCATCGATCTGCGACTCCGGCACCGCTATGACGGTGCCAACTGTCTCGAACACCGAACGTCCGAGCTCGAACTGCGCGGGGCTGGTACGGGAACCGTTCGCAAGGCCGGTGACACCTTTGCCGATCAGCGATGGTGTGTTCGGCATCGCGCGCAATACCGCTTGGCTTACCGCGGCCTCCATGGTGGCCGTCGTAACACCAGCGGCAACACTCATCACAACGGCATCCGCCTCCAGCGCATCGGCCAGCTCGGCGAGGGTGTGCTGCACCATAGCGGGCTTGACCCCGATGATGACGACGGCAGCGCCGCTCACGGCGCGAGTGTTCGCATCCGGAGTCGTCTCGACTGCGAATGATTCGACACCGGGCCGTCGCACAAGAGAAGCCTTGGCTTCGCTGCGGTTGGTGACTCGGATGCCACCCGTCACCGTCACTCCGGGCGCGGTGAGGCCGCCGAGGATCGCGCCGCCCATGGCACCGGCACCGATGATTGCTACCGAAGGAAGTGTGGTCATGCGTTCATCCTAGGATTGCGACCGTGAGCACAACCGGCGGAACCAAGGCGATCGTCGCAGCGTTGCTCGCCAACCTCGGCATCGCGATCACGAAGTTCATCGCCTTCGTGTTCTCTGGCTCGAGCTCGATGCTCGCCGAAAGTGTGCACTCCGTTGCCGACACCGGCAATCAAGTACTCCTGTTGTTAGGCGGCCGCAAGTCCCGAAAAAGGGCAGACGCGGCGCATCCATTTGGCTATGGCCGAGAGCGCTACGTCTATGCGTTCGTCGTTTCGATCATCCTGTTCTCGGTCGGTGGCATGTTCTCGATCTACGAGGGAATCGACAAACTTCGGAACCCGCACGAACTGGAAATGCTCTGGTTGCCGATCGTCGTGCTTTCGATAGCAATCGTGCTGGAGTCGTTCTCGCTTCGCACGGCGGTGAGGGAGTCCAACCTCGTGCGTGGCACGCAGAGCTGGGTCTCATTCATCCGGCGCGCGAAGGCACCAGAACTGCCCGTTGTGCTGCTTGAGGATGTCGCGGCTCTCATCGGGCTCACCTTTGCGTTCCTCGGGGTTGGCCTCACGATTCTGACGGGCAACGCCGCGTGGGACGCGATCGGCACCCTGGCTATTGGCGTGCTCCTCGTAGCGGTTGCCGTCGTGCTCGGCATCGAGACGAAGAGTCTGCTCGTTGGCGAGGGGGCGAGCGCGGACGACACAGACAAGATTCGGGATGTCATCACGACCCACCCAAAGGTCGAGGCCCTCATCCACATCAAGACCCTCTACCTCGGCCCTGACGAATTGCTCGTCGCCGCCAAGCTGGCCTTCTCAAGCAAGGCCAGAATGTCGGAGGTTGCCGCAGCGATCAAGAGCGTCGAAGCTTCGATCCGCAAGGCCGTGCCCGTCGCGCGGGTGATCTACCTCGAGCCGGGCGTGTTGGTTGAACCGAACGCCTCAAATCCCCCGACTGACTCGATCGTGATCAGGGGCGCGGACTGATACCGAGAGCCGATTCGGTCGTCATCGTCGCATCCCGGCAAAGAAATCCTTCAGCAGCGCCGCGCACTCCGCCTCGCGCACGCCTGAGACCACCTCGACGCGATGCGGGAGTCGGCGGTCTCGCAGCACATCGTGCACACTTCCCGCGGCCCCCGCTTTCGCGTCCCACGCACCGAACACCACGCGCGGGATGCGTGCCTGCAGGATCGCGCCAGCGCACATGGTGCACGGCTCAAGCGTGACGACCAGCGTCGTGTTCTCGAGGTGCCACGAGCCGGCGGATGCCGCGGCAGCCCGAATCGCGACGATTTCCGCGTGGGCGGTCGGGTCGCGCGTGAGCTCGCGCTCGTTGCGGCCTACCCCGACGGCAACACCCGCATCGTTGAACACGAACGCCGCGACGGGCACGTCACCGCTCGCGAGCGCAAGCCGTGCCTCGGCGATAGCGAGAGACATCCACTCTTCGGCAGTGCTAATCGATAGGGGCCCCACAGTAGATTGAGCCTATGCGAGTACACGTTGCCGATCACCCCCTCATCACCCACAAACTCACCGTGCTGCGTGACAAGAACACGCCGTCTCCGACGTTCCGTGCGCTCGCGGAGGAACTTGTCACACTGCTCGCATACGAGGCAACCCGCAACGTTCGAACCCACCCGGTCACCATCACGACACCGGTCGCCGAGACGCAAGGGCTCGCCATCAGCGACCCGCGGCCGCTCGTCGTGCCGATTCTGCGCGCCGGGCTCGGAATGCTCGGCGGAATGGTCAAACTCATTCCCACTGCAGAAGTCGGCTTTCTCGGAATGGTTCGCGACGAAGAGACGCTCCAGCCGACGACCTACGCTGAGCGACTGCCAGACGACCTCTCCAACCGGCAGTGCTTCATTCTGGACCCGATGCTGGCCACTGGCGGATCGCTCAACGCCGCGATTGACTTTCTCTTCGCCCGCGGGGCGATGGATGTGACCGCCGTCTGCCTGATCGGATCCCCAGAAGGGCTCGCCGCGGTCGAGGCAGCGACCGTCGGCCGCGAGGTGACAATCGTGCTCGGCGCACTCGACGAGAAGCTCAACGAGGTCGGCTACATCGTTCCCGGCCTTGGGGATGCCGGCGACCGCCTCTATGGCACCGTGTAATCGGCTTGCGAATTCACGCTTCTTGCCCGATAGTTGAGCCATGACCGTTCGCGCCCACGCTGTGACCTCCTCGGGAGCTCCTGCGATGCGCGATGTCATGTGTTGTCGAATGTGCGCCTAATCGGCCCCTCTTCGCCGAGTTCCGTTCGCAACCGAACAGTGACTCCCGGCGTTCCGCCATCATCACGGCGCAACGCTGAAGCAAGACCAGTTCGACCCAGAAGGATCACAACCCCATCATCAGGGGCCCTTCACCCCCACACCGAGGACTCCAAGACCAATGTCTATTGCAACCTTTGACCGCACCCCTGTCACTTCACTCTCTTCCCAAGAAACGTCGCCGTCTGCCAGCACTGCTCCGCGGCTCCGCGCGGTACCTCACGGCACCGAAGCTCGCGGCTTCGTGCTGTACGTCGGTCTCGATGAGACAAAAGCAACCGATGCGGGCACCGATCTCAGTGCCATCGTCGAGAAGCTCAAGGCGGTGCTCGCCGAGTTTGCGCCCGCCGCTCAGACCCACGTGGCAGTCGCGCTCGCGCCGATCGGCGCGGGAGGGCGGGACGTGGATGTCGTGCGCCTGGCCCTGCAGGATCCCTCTGCCCTGGCCAATCGCCGTCAAGTCGACGAACCCGCCGCGAAGCGCGCGAGCGGCGTGATCATCGACATCTCGCGCAAGCGCGTCATCCTCGATGGCGAAGCGGCAGCGCTGACCTTCAAAGAGTTTGAGCTGCTGCAGTATCTCGTGCTGCGCGAAGGTCGCACGATCGATCGCTCGGAAATCATCGCTTCGCTGTGGTCTGCTGGAGTTGGCCCCGTCGCCGATGACGACATCCCGAACGAGCGCACGATCGACGTACATGTGCGGCGTCTTCGCTCAAAGCTCGGCGACTACGAAGACATCGTGCGCACGGTGCGCGGCATCGGCTACCGCTTCGATCGCCACGCCGATGTCTCGATCCACCAGGCTTCGACGCCGAGCCCGGACTTTTTCTAGGGCGTCGGGCGCTCGGCTCTTGGCAGCGTTGCGACCACAAGCTGGTATGAATCGCGAATGAGCTCATCGAGCGGCGCGGCGGCGGACGGCAGCGAAATCGTAATCCAGTGCTTTTTGTTCATGTGATAGCCCGGGGTGACTTCAGGAAACGTCGCAACGAGCGCACGGGCATCCTCTGGATGCGCCTTCAAGGTGATGTGGTGTGGGTCACGATCATCCGCCAGGATCGCAAACACCTTGCCGACCACCTTGAACACCGACGCGCCCTCGCCGAACGGGTAGCTCAGTTCCGTTGCGGGATGCCCGGCGCAGGCGTCCATCGCCTCGTCAAAGTCCACGGATCGAAGCCTACGATGACCGTATGACGGTCTTCCACATCGCACACGCGATCGACTGGCTCGGCGGCCAGCGTTCTACTCCGATGACCCGCTGACGCTCATCGCGCTCGAACTCCACGTCGACGCCGTCGAGGCAAGCGGGATTGAGGTGCGGTGGGAGCCGGCTGGCGGACAGGTGTTTCCACACGGGTACGGGCCACTGCGGCCGAATTTTGTCGTCTCCGTGACCCCGCTCGTGCGCGGCGGACGCTCTCGTCAGGCTTCGGTACAAGTCGCGAAACTGGCGCAATAGAAAACTCCCAGAAAAATAACGAAACGATAACTAGACAGCGTTACCTTTCCGTTATATATTTCAAGAGCAGAAGTTGTTTGCTGTGGCAGCTGATGCGGAATGTGATTGCAGGACACTCTTGGTGCAAGGGAGAGGGTCGGCTTCTAGCCTCTGAAGCCGGCCCTCAATCCTCTTTAATGGCGGGCGCGTCTCGCTCTATGCATAGAGTTACTCTCGTGAGTCAGAAAGCCGCGGCGGTCGACGCGTGGGAAGCGCTGTTTCGAGCGCAGGTCTCGGTGTTGAGGCACCTGCAGCGAGAGTTCCCGAGCGGCGAGCTTTCCCTCAACGAGTACGACGTGCTGTTCAACCTCTCGCGGCAGCCGGAGCGTCAGTCCCGCATGCGCGATCTCAACCAGCACCTGCTGATCACCCAACCGAGCGTGAGTCGTCTCGTCGACCGGCTTGTCAGTCGCGGACTGGTCGTTAAGACGCATGAGGCAGATGACGGGAGGGGCGTGCTCGTAACCCTCACCGACCAGGGCTACGCGTTGTTTCGACGCACGGCCATCAAACACGCCGAGGCAATTCATCGTCGAGTTACGAGCGCGCTGAATCCAGATGAACTGGCAACCTTGCGGGAGCTGTCAGACAAGCTTCGCCACTCGCCAGACAAAATCCCTCGTGGTGCAGAACAGCATCCATGACGACAGACACACCAACTGTCGTGTGGCTGCGCGACGATCTACGCCTTGGCGACAACCCGGCACTGACCGCAGCCGTTCAACGGGCGCAGCCGATCGTCGTGCTCTACCTGCTCGACGAGGTCAGCCCAGAGTTACGTGCGCTCGGGGGTGCGAGCCGCTGGTGGCTGCACAATAGTCTTGCGAGTCTGGATGCCGCGATCACCAAGCTCGGCGGCACCCTCACCCTTCGGCGCGGGGCTGCTCGCGAGGTGATCCCAGCACTCGTCGCCGAAGCTGGCGCCGGCGCCGTCTACTGGAATCGTCGCTACGGTCGTTCACGCGACATCGACGCTGACCTCAAATCACGCCTGCGACGCGACGCTGGCGACATCCAGACAAACGGCACCGGTATCGACGTGCAGAGCTTTCACGGTTCGCTACTGTTCGAGCCGTGGACTGTGCTCAACGGCCAGGGTGAGCCGTACCGCGTGTTCACACCGTTCTGGCGGGCGTGCCTCGAGCACGACGTGCGCGCGCCGTTGCCTGCTCCGGCCGAACTGCCTGCTCCCGCGAGACTGGCCGGCACGAGCATCCGCAGCGATGTTCTGGATGACTGGGCTCTGCTTCCAACGCGACCGGACTGGGCTGATGGCTTGCGCGAGAACTGGACGCCGGGCGAGGCCGGTGCCCACGAGCGGCTCGAAACCTTTGTGAGCGACCACCTCGTTGACTATCACCGCCGCGACGAACCGGCGGTTCCTGCGACCAGCCGGCTGAGTCCACACCTGCGGTTCGGTGAGCTCAGCCCGTTCCAGATCTGGGAGCAAGTACAGCACCATCGCGGACCGGGGGCCGGAAAGAATGCCGCCAAGTTTCTGAGCGAGGTTGGCTGGCGCGAGTTCAGCTGGAGCATCCTCTACAACTTTCCGGAGTTGCACCGCAAGAACTATCGCCCGGCGTTCGACAACTTTCCGTGGCAGCAACCGGATGCCGCGACACTGACCGCGTGGCAAGACGGGCGCACGGGCATCCCGCTGGTTGATGCTGGCATGCGCGAGCTCTGGCACTCCGGCTACATGCACAACCGCGTGCGCATGGTTGTTGCGAGCTTTCTGATCAAGAATCTGCTGGTCGACTGGCGGGTCGGAGAGGCCTGGTTCTGGGACACCCTTGTCGACGCCGACGAGGCGAACAACCCGGCGAGCTGGCAGTGGGTTGCCGGCTCAGGGGCGGATGCCGCGCCGTACTTTCGCGTCTTCAACCCCGAACTGCAGGCGAGCAAGTTCGATCCTGACAGTGAGTACATTCGCCGGTGGGTGCCCGAGTTCGGCACCGCCAACTACCCCGACCCGATTGTGGATCTTCGGGAGTCGCGACAGGCGGCGCTTGCGGCATACGAAGCGGTCAAGGCCCAGCCAGTCAATGCCCAGCCAGCTAAAGAGCAGGCGGCCGACCCCCAATAGTTTCGACGGCCCGCGCTCCGACGAGCACACCGGCCATCGCCGCAGCGATTGGGTCGTGGCTACCAACCCAGTCAGCCAGAAATCCTGCGCTGAATGCGTCACCCGCGCCGGTCGGGTCGACCACCGTCGCATGCGACGCAACAATCTGCTCGACCGTCTCGCCAAAGGCGACAATCACACCACCAACACCGAGCGTGAGCGCCACGAGCTCGAATGATTCGGCAAGCTTGGCAGCGATTTCTTCTGGCGCCGTGAGTCCGGTGAGCAAGCGCCCCTCCTCCAGGCTGGGCAGCAGAATAGATGCCCCGGCGATCGCCGCAAAGAACGCGTCAACCCCATAGTCGGCAACGAAGCCAGCTGATCCGGGGTCAACACTCACGGCGACACCGGCTGCACGTGCGCGCTCGATGAGCTGGCGGATTCCGGCAGCTCCGGCCTCGTTGAGCAGCGTGTGGCCGGTGAGGTGCACGACGGCCGCCTCGGCAAGCAGCGCATCAGTGACCGCGGCCGGGTCAAGGGCCGCGTTGGCTCCGCGTTCGGTGAGCATCGAACGAGTCTCGCCATCCACCATCACAACGATGGTGCCGGTTGGCAAGTCGCCGTTGGCCGCGATGTGAGCGCTGACGCCGGGCAGGAGCGCGCTGTGCCGATCAACATCGATGGCTGCGGCAACGCCGACGTAGTCAACGGCGGCACCCAATTCGGCGAGCCACGCCGCCGTGTTGGCCGCCGAACCGCCAGCGCGAAACCGGATTGACGACGGAGTGTCGGTGTCGACTCGAATTGGCCCACTCGGCACGACAACGACGTCGTCGATGAGGTCACCGAAGCAGATGATTCGGTCACGCATTCAGCGCGCTCCACGCGGTGGCAATCTGACCTGCCACGCGCACGTTGTTCCGCACCAGATCAAGGTTGACCTCAAGGCTGCGTCCGTGGGATAGCTCCACGATGTTCAACAGCAGAAACGGCGTGACCGCCTTGCCGGTTACTCCTGCGTCTTGGGCGAGCGCGAGCGCCTCCCCGAGCACGCGATCGTGCTCGGCGGGGTCCCATTGCTGATCGAGCGGAATCGGGTTCGCAACGACGATTCCCTGGCCGTGGCCGAGCTCGTCATGCGAGCGCATGATCGCCGCGACTTGAGCCGCGTCATCCACCGACCAGTCAAGCGTGTAGGCCGACTCGCGCAGCCAGAATCGCGGAAAGATCGTCGTGCCGAACCCGATCACCGGCACACTGAGGGTCTCGAGCCGCTCGAGGGTTGCCGCGATGTCGAGCACCGACTTCACGCCGGCCGAGACCACAGTGATCGCCGTGATCGCGAGGGTGGAGATATCCGCTGACTCGTCGAAGGTTTCGTTCGCACCACGGTGTACTCCGCCGAGGCCGCCAGTGGCAAACACGCGAATGCCGGCTCGTGCGGCAAGGTGCGACGTCGCGGCTACCGTGGTCGCTGCGCTCACTCCCATGGCGGCAATGATCGGAATGTCGCGCACGCTCGCCTTGACGAGGTCCTCTTCAGCAATGCGCCGAACACCCTCGGCATCGAGGCCGATCTGCGGCACCCCGTCAAGGATGGCGATCGTCGCGGGGGTGACACCGGCATCCCGCAGGATCGTCTCAAACTCGATCGCGGCCGCGTGATTGCGGGGGCGAGGCAGGCCGTGCGAGATGATCGTGGACTCGAGCGCGACAACTGGTCGGTTCGCGGCGAGCGCATCGGCTACTTCGGGTGAGACAGAGAACGACGTGGATGGCACGTAGACACTGTAGCCGCGGGGGGATGCACCCGGCGGGCGATCCCGGGCCGCACCGGTCAGCTGCGCTCCACCTTCATGCCAAAGATGATGGCCGGGTGGCGGATCGCAATGCTCAGAAACGGTCGCGGTGTCGGCGCTGCGGCGTGACTCGCTGCTCGGTCAGATGCGAGAGATCACTG